>Ga0065714_10064439_pt1 | contig 112310 bp, 87 predicted proteins | sample MisRhiReplicate2_FD_59101 | JGI IMG/M metagenome (GOLD analysis project Ga0065714, IMG submission 59101) | Miscanthus rhizosphere microbial communities from Kellogg Biological Station, MSU, sample Rhizosphere Soil Replicate 2: eDNA_1 v2... | ecosystem: Host-associated > Plants > Roots >...
GCATCTTTGCGCCTCAAATTATAAAAGATCCTTACTTAGTATTAAAAGGATTAAATGAAGCTATTGCAGATTAAAATGTACAAAAGAATAAATTATATTGCAGCCATACTCGTTCTAGTTTGTGGTTTAAATGCTCAGGCACAGGTTACCACTTCATCACCATATTCAAGATATGGGCTTGGAAATATAAAAGGATCTTTATTGCCCCAGTTTAGGGCAATGGGTGGAATTTCTACCGCCGTAAGCAAAGTTACCGGCTTCAATAACATCAATATGCAGAATCCGGCGTCATATGCCGGTATTTCGTTAACAACAATCGATATTGGTATGAGTGCAAGTGTAACTAACTTAACACGCAACAACTTAAGCGAATCAAGTTTCAATTCTACATTTAGCCACCTGGCATTTGCAGCACCGGTTACCAGAAGATCAGCATTAAGTTTTGGTATTTTACCTTATTCTGATCTGGGTTATAATTACAGAAACACTGTGAAAGTTGATACCACAACCTTGAATCAACTTTACGAAGGAGAAGGTGGTTTATCAAAAGCTTATTTAGGTTATGGTTACCGTTTCGGCGACCATTTAAGGATTGGTGGTAACTTGGAATATATTTTCGGAAATCTTCAAACCAGCCGTGCTACCGAATTTAGCAGTGCAGGTTCTTATAATGCAAAACTTCAGACCAAAAATAGTGTTGCCGGGTTAAGCTATTCTTATGGTATCCAGTACGATTTCACATTGGGCAAGAAAACGATTGTTACGCTAGGTTACTCTGGAAGTACTTCCGGAAAAATAAACTCAACACTAACTTCTTATGCTACGCTGTATACAAGAGATCAGGATGGGAATGAAAGTACTGCTGCGGATACCTTAAATACGGTAAATAACGGAAAATCTAATCTTACTTTACCTTTAACACACAATTTTGGGATCGCTATTCAACAGAATGACAAATGGTTAATCGGTGCTGATTTTAGAATGGGTAAATGGTCTGCTACAAGTATCAATAATGTAAACCAGGGTTTGCAGGATAGCTGGGGTGCTTCGTTGGGAGGTCAATGGACTCCTGATGCATTTTCTTACAACAGTTACCTGAAACGGATAGATTACCGCATTGGTTTTAATTACGATAAAACTTATATCAAGATCGGTAATCAGGATATCAAACAGATGGGGGCATCATTAGGTTTTGGTTTCCCGTTACCTACTGCTAATGGCGGTACTGCTTTTTATAAAATCAATTTTACTACAGAACTCGGACAAAGAGGAACATTAAACAATAACCTGGTTAAAGAACAGTACATTAATTTCCACTTAGGTTTTACCTTGAACGATACCTGGTTCCGTAAATACCGTGTAGATTAATGAAACTGAAAGCACTTTTATATGGTCTGTTTCTGGTGTTGCCATTTTTTCTGGCCTCGTGTGGAGACGACGATCTAAAAAAAGCAAACTCAGTTTCGGTAAATAAGGCCATTCTATCCCGCGACCGCACTATAGGTGTGGATGTTATCTACAGTGATTCTGCAAGGATCAAGGCAAAAGGTGTTGCCCCGATACTTGATAAGGTAACGCCCACTAACGGGAGTACTTACCAGGAGATGATCAAAGGGGTAAATATCGATTTTTATAATCCTAATGGGACTATTGATGGAAATCTGGTATGCGATTATGCCATCAGGAGAGATAATGAGCTTAAAACCGAATTCAGGAAGAACGTTGTGGTGAAAAGCAGTAAGGGTGATACCTTTTCCTCTCAGGAACTGATCTGGGATGAATCGAAGAAAATTTTCTATTCCAATCAGCGCGTGTATGTTAAGGGAGTAGACGGAAGCGTAGGAGAGGGGATAAATTTCAAGGCGCCACAGGATTTTAGTACCTACGAAATGGATAGTGGAAACGGTGAATTGAATATGAAAGAAGGCGTAGCGCCCTAATGTAGTGTAAAATGTGCGATGTAAGATGGATGAGGGATTAAGCATCTATTGAATTCCCATTAGCTTTGAAGTCAATTTTAGTGGTAAATCTTCCATGTTCCATTTGCCATTTTACCTCTTCCATCCCCTTAATAATTAAGCGCTTGATAAATAAAATTTTGTGTTTTCTTTTTTAAGGCAAATTTGTATCTTGCGCCCTCTTAAAAAAGAACTAAATAAATTTATAATTACAATATGGGATTAATGACATTTTTGCGCAACCGTGCAGGCTATATTCTGGTCTTTGCAATCGGTTTTGCAATTGTTGCGTTTTTAGTAGGTGATGCAATTAACGTGGGTAAACCTTTTTGGTCGGCAAATCAAAAAGTTGTAGGGTCTATAGATGGTAACGATATCAATATCGATGAGTTCGGACCAAAGGTTGACCAGGGGGTAAACCAGATGAAACAACAATATGGTGGTAGCGCTAATGCACAGATGACGGCTATGGCTGTTGATCAGGCATGGAATGCAGAGTTGGCAAAAGTTTTGTTAACTAAAGAATATGACCGTTTAGGTTTAACCATATCAGAAGATGAGCTGTTGGATCTATTACAAGGCCAGAATCCTAGCCCATTGATCAAACAGTATTTTTCTAATCCTCAAACCGGGCAGTTAGACCGTGCTACCTTGATGAATTTTTTGAAATCGAAAGAACCTCAGGCTTTGCAACAATCTACTATGTTACAGGAAGAGATTAAAAACCAGGCATTACAAACCAAATATTCTAACTTAATCCGTAACTCGGTTTATGTAACTTCATTAGAAGCTACAGATGAGTACAACAACCGTAACAAACTGGCTAACTTTAAATATGTAAGTTTAGATTATGCTTCAATTCCTGATAAGTCAGTTAAATTAACTGATGCTGATTATTCGGAATATTACGATCAGAACAAAGCACGTTTCAACAATCCTCAGGAAACACGTGCTTTCGAATATGTTACTTTCAGCATCAGCCCAAATAAAGCAGATTCATTGGCAATCAAAGCTCAGGTAGATAAAATTGCTGCTGATTTCCAGGTAGCTAAAAATGATTCACTTTTCGCTGCGATCAATTCAGATGTTAAAGTTCCTTTTACTTATATTACAAAAGGTAAATTAGATCCAGCTGTTGATTCGGCAGTATTTGCTTTGCCTGCAGGTAGTTTCTATGGCCCGAAATTAAGTGGTAACTCATACAAAATTGTAAAGGTAGTTTCAACACGTATCTCTCCTGATTCGGTAAAGGCAAGCCATATCTTAATCGATCCGGCTAAAGTTGGTGGCGAAGACAAAGCGATCAAACTTGCTGACTCCTTAAAAGGATTAATTTTAAAAGGTGGCAATTTTGCTGAACTGGCTAAAAATTACAGTGTTGATGGTTCTAAGGATAAAGGTGGCGAGTTGGGTGCTTTCGCACGTGGTGCAATGGTTCCAGAATTTGAAAATGCTGCTTTTGATGGTAAAGCAGGAGATATCAAAGTAGTAAAATCTCAGTTCGGTTACCACATTCTTAAAATCGAAAAACAGATCGGTTCTTCTAAAGTAGTTAAATTGGCTTATGTAGAAAAAGCATTGGCAGCCAGTAGCAAAACCCAGGCAGCTGCTTATAAAGCTGCAAGTAATTTCCTAACCGAAGTAAAAGGTAACGATTTCAGCAAATTTGCTGCACAAAAAGGATTAAAAGTGGCTGTTGCCGATAAGGTTGCGTCAACTCAAGGTTTTGCAGCCGGATTAGATAACCCACGTAAATTAATTCAGGATGCTTACGCAGCAGATAAAGGTGATGTTTTGCCTGAAATTTATACCATGAGCAATGCTTACGTGGTAGCGCGCTTAACCAACATCAGCCCGAAAGGTATTTTATCATTAGCTGATGTGAAAAAAGAAATCGAACCGATGGTAATCAACGCGGTTAAAGCAAAACAATTGAAAGAAAAATTAGCCAATGCAGGTAAAGGAAGTATTGATCAGATTGCTGCTAAAGTTGCCCGCCCGGTTAATCCAGTACAGAACGTAGTATTTGCTAACCCTGTAATTCCTGGTGTTGCCCAGGAAAATACATTGGTAGGCAGTGTATTCGGTTCACAGCCAGGCAAAGTATCTGCTCCTGTTCAAGGCGAGCGTGGTGTATATGTATTTACCGTTGATGGATTTACAAACCCTGCACCAATTGCAAATATGTTTAAACAAAAAGAAAGCATGTTGTTAAGTTTAGGTCAGCGTTCATTGGGATCTGCTTTCCAGGCCTTACAGGAAAATGCCAAGATAAAAGACAATCGTGTGAAATTCTATTAATTAGAAAATACGTAATTTTGTAACCGTTCCGATGATTAGTCGGAACGGTTTTTTTATTTAAGGCCATGGAAATTCAGGAAAACATTATAAATAAAGTTGCCAATAGTGGTTTAATTACTTTAAACCTCGAAGATTTTTATCATAAAGGCGAAAGGGTAGTCTATGATATCGTAGATAATTTGTTTCACGGTTTAATGCTGAGGGAAAAAGATTTTCGGGCATTTATAAAAGATCACGATTGGGCACAGTATCAGGATAAGAACGTAGCCATCACCTGTTCTGCAGATGCCATTGTACCCACCTGGGCATATATGCTGCTGGCCAATAAGCTAAAACCCTATGCTAATGAAGTAGTATTTGGAGATCTAAACACATTAGAAGCTGTTTTATTTACCAAAGCATTAGCTAAAATTAATCCCCAGGATTATGAGAACGAACGTGTGGTGGTGAAAGGATGCGGCGATATTGATGTGCCGGTTGCTGCTTATGTAGAAGTTACCAATCTGCTTACCCCGGTAGTTAAAAGCATTATGTTTGGCGAGCCTTGCTCTACTGTTCCTGTATATAAAAGAAAAGATTAAATTTTGGATTGCTTTTTGTATATCTTCATGGAGAAAGTATTTGATTTATTTTAAAAGAGAATTACTTTTCAGAATCGGTCGTAATCCTGATCCGATAGCTATCGGATTTAGTTGAGGATCTATTATGCCGGTAACACACACAAATGGGTATAAAAGCAATGAAAAAATTATTTATAACGGTTACGGTCAGCTTATGCAGCCTCTTCACCATGGCTCAGGAACTTCCCCTGAAGAAAGAAGCCGTATTTCAGGAAGGCGAAGTTTTGCAATATAAACTAAGGTATGGGTTTATCACGGCGGCAGAAGCTACTATTAAGGTTGCTAATTCTGATTTAAAGTTTGATAACAAACCTACATATAAACTTACCGTTGATGCGCAGACTTCAGGTACTTTTGATATTTTTTACAAAATAAGGGATCATTACGATTCCTACATTGATAAAAAAGATCTTTTACCTTATTTCTATCAGGAGAATATCCGTGAGGCCAGCTATAGACGGCAGGATAAGGCGCGTTTTAATCAGGATGGAAAGAAAGTAGTTTCGAATAGGGGTACCTTTACCACCCCGACTAATCAGACTTTTGATCTGGTTTCAGCCTATTACTTTGCCCGGAGCCTGGATATGAGCAGAATCAAAGTTGGTGATAAGTTTAAGCTGAACTATTTCTTAGGTGATGAAATTTCAGCGCTTGAGGTAGAGTATGTAGGAAAAGAAACGGTTAAGAGTAAATTGGGTAATATCCGCTGTTTGAAATTTAGCCCGTCGATTAAGCCTGGACGTATCTTCAAAAAAGATAGCCGGTTATACCTCTGGGTAACCGATGATGGAAATCGAGTGCCGGTGAAGGCGCAGGTTGAAATATTGGTAGGTGCAGTTACGATGGAATTAAAATCGGCCGATGGGTTGAAATATGCTTTAGCAAAAGAATAATGATGATAGAAGTTGAACAGGTGCTGGTGCACGAAGATGTATTGAAGGAAAACTTTGTTTGTAATTTGAGCAAATGTAAAGGAATCTGCTGTGTGGAAGGTGATTCTGGCGCACCTTTGGATCATGATGAAAAGGCCATTTTGAAAGAGATTTATCCTAAAATAAAGCACCTGCTCAACGAAAAGGGTATTAAAGCCATTGAAGAACAAGGGGTTTATGTAGTTGATGAAGATGGCGATTTGACTACCCCATGTGTAGATAAAAATAAAGAATGCGCTTATGTGCTTTTTGAAGGAGGCATTACCAAATGTGCGATTGAAAAAGCATACGAGCAGGGCATAGTAGACTGGCAGAAACCAATTTCCTGCCATCTGTATCCTATCCGGATAACCAAATATCCAGAATTTGAGGTGCTTAATTACGATCGATGGCACATTTGCCACGATGCCTGCACTTTTGGCCGCGAACTTAAGGTTCCGGTATATAGTTTTTTAAAGGGACCACTGATCCGTAAATATGGGGAAAATTGGTATAAGGAGTTAGAAAGTTCGGTGGCTGCGATGTAGTTATATATTTTTATTTGTAGATCTATTTCATACACCACCCCATACTGAGGTGTAGTATTAGATTTTTGATTATGCTATTCAAATAGCTATAGAATTGAAATTTTTATCCTGTTTTCTTTTAAAACTGCATTATTTTACTGCATAAGTCATTTGGAGAGAGATTCAAGCTGTAGCTTTATGTGTTAGTTAAACTTTTAGCTCATTTTATTAGGAATAATTGTAGAAAGACTCGTGGTATGAGAAGTTAAAAGTATAATTTCCAGTAATTGCTGCTGATTAAAGAGGTAAAATGGGTAAAAATAGTAAATGTCTACCGTAATTGACTGAAAAATAGAAATTAAATAAACTGATAAGCAGTATCTTTACCAATTCGCTAAATAGAAGTTGACATTTAGCAATTCAGGTTATTAATATTGTCAAATTAAGTTGTTTGTTGTCCAAAAAAAAACTTAATTTAGCGGAACTGAAAATCATTTAATAACGTGAAAAAAATCTTAATCACTGGTGGTGCGGGCTTTATTGGCTCTCATGTAGTTCGTCGTTTCGTTAATAACTATCCTCAATACGAAATCGTTAATTTAGATAAACTTACTTATGCAGGAAATCTGGCTAACTTGACCGATATTGAAAATAAGCCGAATTATAGATTTGTAAAGGAAGATATTGCAGATGCTACTGCGATATTCGATCTGTTTAAAGCTGAAAACTTTGATGCAGTAATTCACCTTGCAGCGGAAAGCCATGTAGACCGTTCTATTTCAGATCCAACTGCTTTTGTGATTACCAATGTGATTGGTACTGTAAATTTATTAAATGCTGCCCGTGAATACTGGAAAGGTGATTACGATAAAAAACGTTTCTACCATGTAAGTACGGATGAGGTTTATGGTGCTTTAGGTGAGGAGGGTATGTTTACTGAAACTACAGCCTACGATCCGCATAGCCCATATTCGGCATCAAAAGCGAGCTCAGATCATTTTGTTCGTGCTTACCATGATACTTATGGTATGGACTGCGTAATTTCTAATTGTTCTAACAACTATGGGTCTCATCATTTTCCAGAGAAACTGATCCCATTAGCCATCAACAATATTAAAAATAACAAACCTGTACCTGTTTATGGTAAAGGTGAAAATGTACGCGATTGGTTATGGGTTGAAGATCATGCCCGTGCAATTGATGTAATTTTTCACAATTCCAAAACTGGTGACACCTATAATATCGGTGGCCATAACGAGTGGAAAAATATTGATCTGATCAATTTGCTTTGTACGATTATGGATCAAAAATTGGGCCGCGAAACTGGAGAATCAGCTAAATTAATTACTTATGTTACCGATCGTGCAGGTCATGATTTGCGTTATGCCATTGATTCGAGTAAACTGCAAAAACAATTAGATTGGGTGCCGAGCTTACAGTTTGAAGAGGGTTTGGCCAAAACAGTAGACTGGTACCTTCAAAATGAAGACTGGTTAAACAATGTTACTTCTGGTAATTATCAATCTTATTACGAACAACAGTACAGCAGTAAATAATGGAAATTGAACAAACAGGATTAAAAGACTGTCTGATTATCAAACCAAGGGTATTTGAAGATCCAAGAGGATATTTTTTTGAAAGTTTCAATCAAAATACCTTTGAAGATAAAACTGGTTTATCAGGAAGATTTGTTCAGGATAACCAATCCTATTCTTCTTATGGGGTTATCCGTGGTTTGCATGCACAAACCGGTGAATTTGCCCAAGCCAAACTCGTAAGGGTAACCAAAGGGGAAGTGTTGGATGTTGCGGTAGATGTACGCCCAGGTTCGCCAACATATGGTAAACACATTACTGTGCGGTTAAGTGCTGAAAATAAATTGCAATTGTATATTCCCAGAGGATTTGTACATGGTTTTTCTGTTTTAAGTGAAACCGCAGAGTTTTTGTATAAATGCGATAACTTTTTCAATAAATCATCAGAAACAGGAGTGATCTATAACGATTCCGATCTGAATATCGATTGGTTAATCCCTGAAGAAGATCAGGCCGTTTCTGATAAAGACCTACTTTTAAAACCATTTGCCGAACTACAGCATATATGAGTAAGATATTAGTAATTGGCGCTGGCGGACAGTTGGGCCAGTGTTTAAAAGTTGTAGCTGAGCGAAGAGGAATTACGGAAATTGTTTTTCCTGCAGAACAGGACGCCAACATTCTAAATGAAAGTGGTTTAAATGATCTTTTGGCGAAAGAGCAACCAGGCTTTGTAATCAATTGTGCAGCATATACAGCTGTTGATAAAGCGGAAGACGAAGTTGACCTTGCTAAAGCCATTAATGAAACTGGTGCCGCCTATCTGGCTTCTGCCTGCCTGGCAAACGGTGCTACTTTAATCCATGTTTCTACAGATTTCGTTTTCGAAGGTAATGAAGTGAAACTGTTAAAGGAAGATGATGAAGCAAAACCCATCAGTGTTTATGGCCTAACCAAACTGGATGGTGAGTTAGCGGTAAAAGCTACACTGCCTGCCCATTTTATCATCCGAACCAGCTGGTTGTATTCTGAATATGCCAATAACTTTGTTAAAACCATGCTTAAACTTGGTGCAGAGCGTGACGAACTGAATATTATTGCCGACCAGGTGGGAACGCCAACCTATGCGATTGATCTTGCAAATGCAATTTTTGATATTGTTCTTTCTTCATCAACTGCTTATGGATTATATCATTTCAGCAATGAAGGGGTAACCTCCTGGTTCGATTTTGCAAAGGCTATTTTTGACATCAGCGAAACCAAGGTTAAAGTAAATCCTATTCCGGGCTCTGCTTACCCAACCAAAGCTTCGCGCCCGGCATTTTCGGTAATGGATAAAACCAAAATTAAAGAAACTTTTAATATCGAAATCCCTTATTGGAGAGATAGTTTGGTGGAGTGTATAAAACAAATTAACAAATAGAATTAACACAGATGTTGAGATAGGGCTTTCATCTCAAATCTAATGTCTCAAATCTCAAATCTAATACTAATGAAAGGTATAATCTTAGCTGGTGGCAGCGGAACCCGTTTGCATCCCTTAACGCTTGCCTGTAGTAAACAAATGATGCCGGTTTATGATAAACCGATGATTTATTATCCTTTATCTACTTTGATGCTGGCTGGGATAAAAGAAATTTTAATTATCTCTACCCCACATGATCTTCCAAATTTCGAGAAGTTATTGGGTGATGGTGCTTCATTAGGTTGCAAATTTAGTTATGCAGTACAGGCCGAACCTAATGGTTTAGCCCAGGCTTTTGTAATTGGCGAGGAATTTATCGGTACAGATAAAGTGGCTTTGGTTTTAGGCGATAATATTTTTTACGGTGATGGGATGGCCAAATTATTACAGGCCAGTTCCGATCCAGATGGAGGCGTGGTATTTGCTTACCAGGTATCAGACCCTGAACGCTATGGCGTAGTAGAGTTCGATGCAGATAAAAAGGCTATTTCTATTGAAGAAAAACCTGTTCAGCCCAAATCAGATTACGCAGTACCCGGCTTATATTTTTATGATAATGAGGTCGTTCAGATTGCAAAGAATGTTAAGCCCTCCCCACGTGGAGAATATGAAATTACTGATGTGAACAGAGTTTATCTGGAGCGTGGCAAATTAAAAGTTGGCGTATTGAGCCGTGGAACGGCCTGGCTGGACACTGGAACTTTCACCTCATTAATGCAAGCAGGGCAATTTGTGCAAATTATAGAAGAACGCCAGGGTTTAAAAATTGGATGTATTGAAGAGATTGCCTATCGTATGGGCTTTATCAATGCAGAACAGCTTAAAGCCATTGCTGCTCCGCTGGTAAAAAGTGGTTATGGCAGTTATCTTTTAAAGCAAATCAAATAATAGATCTAAAAATATTATCCTCATTAATCGCCGATAAATGCAATATTATTTATCGGCGATTTTATTTTTACACGCTTTGTTGTCGTGAGCTAGATAAAGGATCTTAATGAATAATTAAAAGTTAACCTAACAATATAAGTTCGTTTTTATACAACACAGTGTCTAATTCCGTATGCTCTTTAATCTTTTTGTGCTCCTTGTGGTTAAAAGAATCAGATAAAGCATTATTGATTTATCTTATCTTTGCTCAATTACCGAAAAAAAAATGAATACAAAAAAGCAAATTGCGATTATTGGTTTAGGTTATGTTGGGCTGCCGCTGGCTATCGAATTTGCAAAGAAATATAAAGTAATTGGTTTTGATACAAATGAAAGTCGTGTTGAAGAACTAAAGCAATTGAAGGACCGTACCCACGAAGCCAATTTAGCCGATTTAAAAGCTGTACTTTCTTCATCCGAATTTGGCTTAACATTGAGCGCTAACCTGGCAGATTTAGCTACTTATACCATTTATATCGTCACTGTACCAACGCCTATAGATCACCTTAAACGGCCAGATCTGAAGCCATTACTTGATGCCTGTAAAATGTTGGGTATAGTACTCAAAGCGGGTGATATTGTTATTTATGAGTCTACTGTTTACCCGGGCTGTACCGAAGAAGACTGTGTGCCTGTTTTAGAAAAAAAATCAGGTTTAAAATATAATATTGATTTTTTCTGCGGCTATTCGCCAGAGCGAATTAATCCCGGTGATAAAATTAACACCCTGACCAAAATAAAAAAGGTCACCTCTGGTTCTACCCCAGCAATTGCTACTGAAATCGACCAACTTTACGCTTCCATTATCACCGCTGGCACTCATCTGGCGCCTAGTATTAAAGTTGCAGAAGCATCAAAAGCGATAGAAAATGCACAACGAGATGTCAATATTTCATTTGTAAATGAACTGGCATTAATCTTCGACAAAATGGCCATAGATACCGCTGATGTGTTGGCGGCTGCATCTACAAAATGGAATTTTCTAAATTATAAGCCCGGACTGGTTGGTGGTCATTGTATTGGTGTTGATCCTTATTATCTTGCCTACAAGTCTGAATCACTGGGGTATAAGCCAGAGGTGATACTTTCAGGAAGGCGCGTTAACGACAACATGGGGATGTTCGTGGCGAACAAGGTTATCAAAATGATGATTGCCAGGGATAAAAGGATCAATGGTGCAAAAGTTTTGATCTTAGGCTTTGCTTTTAAAGAGAATTGCCCTGATATCCGTAATACCAGGGCAATAGATATTTATCGGGAACTTATTTCCTTTGGTTTGGAAATTGATGTTTTTGATCCTTGGGCCAATCCGCAGGAAGTGGAAAAGGAGTATGGTTTTCAGCTGGTAACGCAGTTTGGATATCAGTATGATGCTTTAATTCTGGCTGTTTCTCATCATCAGTTCATTGGTATCGAATATGAGAAATTTAGAAAGGAAGGAGCGGTTATTTTCGATACCAAATCGTTTATCCCACGCGATTTGGTTGATGGTAGGCTATAAAGTTCTGCTGATGCCATGATTTGATTTAACGGATGGTAAAATACCTGTATCCATTTAAATCGGGTTCTTTATAGCAATAGATTAATTCTCTCACCAGATATTGCAACATTAGAGATAATTTCTTTCTTTATTTCGATGTTTATCAGTTTTATGTTGTGTTTGTGCTTTAAAATTTACTATTTTTTTAAAATATTTGTCATATAGTGTTTTTTATGCATTTATTCTGCTTTTTTTTGTTTCTTTATCAGTTTTATTTATTATTTTAGAGTATATATTTAAAATAAAGAATATTTCTTAGCTTTTAACTTATTTTGGTGGCTATTTTTTCCTTTTTGCTGTTAATTTAATGTTAATATTTTGTTTGTTTTTTAAATTTTGAGCATTTTCGGATTAAATTATATATTGTTTCTCTTTTACAATGCTCAATAATGAATATCTGATGGTCTCTTAATTTTATTGTCCCGTGTTGAGGCTTCATCAGATAAATAATGCACTCTTTTTAAGCGGTTTTATTGGCTGTTCACTAGGTAAAGTTTAAAAATATGTTAAGGTTTGGAAAGATATCAAAAATGGATCTCTCTAAAGGAGTTGGCGAGATCATAGATGAAAATGATCAGGATATATTTTTTTTTACCGTACACGCTGATCATGGACTCAAAGTCTGGGACGAGGTGCGATTCAGGATAAAGTTTATCGGAGATGGTCTTCAGGCTGTTGAGATAAGCGCCGCATACTTTGGTGCCATTAATAATTTTTGAGGTTTATTTATGTTGTAAGCCTTTTGAAACAAAATGCTTATAACATAACCGGCTATTGTCCGTTGCCATGCATTTTTGGCTATATTATTCTTGAGATTACATATACATACCTGTCCTTTATAATATTCTTACCGTTGATGGTTAAAAATCTTAACCTTTGGCTCATAGGATAGTTTGTATTTGCTTCTTCCTATGAAATTTAAGAATAAGTATCCAGGAACGCTGCTTGTACTAAAAAAGCAATGCATCTCTCCTATAGATACGTTCCCCCCATACTGGTTTGCTGATGTTGAAGTGGGTTTTTGACACGTGTTTTTGCGGTTGCCTTTTATTTAACATTGACCATATTTCATCTTTCCCTGAACATTATTTCTAAAGTTCCAGTTAGCAGGCATGCCCGCTTTGTCGAAATCTGAGATTAACTGATTGATGAATTCCATGGACATATTTGGTTTTTGAGGAAGATTACATATAATATTTTCCGTCACGGCAGCCAGTCGGATAGGCTAGCAAGCTAATAATATTAAAAAGAACAGAAAATTTGTATCAAAAATGATATATTCTATTTGATCTATGTCAATAAATGTAATAATTGGATAAAATGTATTTTTTATTCTACAGGTTCTGATTAAATTTGTTTAAACTAGACCGACGATATGGAACTCAAAAAAATTCTGGTAATTGATTCAGAAATACATATGCTAAACCTTTTAGGGGTGATTTTGGGAAATCGATATGATCTTTCGATGCAGTCAGGATCCGTTGAAGCTATGCAATGGTTGCATAAGGGAAATATGCCTGATATTATTATTTCTGAAATCAATATGCCGTACATGAGTGGATCTGACCTCATCAGCAATCTAAAAATCAGTGGACTTTACAGGCATATACCAATCATCGTACTTTCTGGAATTAAAGATCTTTCGACTCAAATAAGCGCGATCCCTTTTAAAGTCGATGCATACTTTTCCAAGCCGTTCAATCCGCTCGACCTCGAAATGGCTATGAGTAATATACTAGCAAGCCATGCAGTTAACTGATGATAAAGCCGATGGGATAATTATTAATGATCACACCCACATCATTTATGCTGGAAATGCCTTTCTCACCGAACTCCTTCCGGAATTACAACGCCATTTTAAAGTTGAAACGCATCAAGAAATTGCGACCCTCGGAGAATATATTTCAAAGCAGACCCTGCTGAGTCTTCCGGATGCGATCCTGATAGAAGTGGATGATGGAGGTGAATGTTTTAGGTTTGTAGAGAAACTAAAGCTAAACACCTTGCTTAGGGAGATTGTGATTATATTTTTATCTGCCTCGCCTGGTATAAAGTTATCCCAGATGACTTTGATGCTTAATGTTAGTGATCTGTATATTTCCCCAATTCCTGTTAATGATCTTTGTAACAGGATTAAATTCCTGATCAGGTTACGCGCTTTTCAGCCCCGTGTGAGTGGTGCCGCTGCCATCAGATTAAAGACCGAGTTCCCAATAAAAAAACGGATTTTTGATATTTGCATTTCATGCTTTATTTTTCTCCTTTTGATTCCGGTATTCAGCCTAATAGCTCTTCTAATCCGTTTAGAATCAAGGGGTCCAATAATATACAGGAGCAAACGGGTCGGGGCAGGCTATAAAATATTTGACTTTTTTAAATTCCGGTCGATGCGCCACCTCAGTAGTGATGATTTGGTCAAACTTTCAAAACTCAACCAATACACCCCTACTGAAGGTACGTCAGCCACTTTTATCAAAATAAAGAATGATCCCAGGGTGACAAAGGTTGGTGCTTTTCTCCGTAAATATAGCTTAGATGAGCTACCTCAACTTTTCAACGTAATCATGGGAGATATGTCTCTTGTTGGAAACCGGCCTTTGCCGCTTTACGAAGCAAAATCGCTGACATCCGATGAATGGGCTTTGCGTTTTCTAGCACCAGCTGGGCTTACCGGCCTATGGCAGGTAAGCAGGCGTGGTAAAGGAGAAATGTCTGAACGGGAGCGGAAGAAGCTTGATAATTTTTATGCCAGAAAATATTCTTTAAGGCTAGATCTGGCCATCCTTATAGCGACATTCCATGCGATGAGGCAAAATGAAAATGTGTAATCCTCTTATCCAGGTTAATTTTTATTAAATTAAAAAAGTATATCAGAAGTGATATACTTTTTTAATGATTTAATATTTACAGGTTTCACTGATCTTCTTTGTTCTATCTGTCTGAACAGTTTTCTCTGGTGATATTAACGCCCTGTAGAATTACGTCAAACTCAGTTCGTCTGTTAAGCTGTTGGTCTTCCTCTGAACAGTTTACACCATCGTAGCAGCGATTGACTAATCGGGTTTTTCCATAATACTCCACTTTGATCCGATCCGAGCGTATTCCGCGAGCAATTAGATATTGTTTAGCTGATTCACCACGTCTTAAAGATAGGTTTCTATTGTATTCTTCTGATGCCCTGCTATCACAGTGACTGGAAGTTATGATCGTAATTTCCGGGTATTTTCTCATCAGTTCTGCGAGTTCGTTAAGTGCACCCCTTGCATCTGGTCTGATTTCCGATCTATCGAGGTCATAATATATATTTTTTACTGAAAAGACCTTCTTTAGCGAATCGCAATGGCTTAGTACATACTGTTGAGCACTTTCCGTTCTATTAAGTCTGATGTCAAGATTAATCACCGAATCCTTTTGTATCCCTACTGAGGTGGTAAACTGTATATTGTTAATGTAGCCAAGTTTTTGAGCCGTGACCTCATAGTCTGTCTCTGCAGGCAGCTCTCTTCTAAAACGTCCTTCGTTATCCGTTTTAATGGTATCATTACCATCAAGATGGTGCATCAGGATACGGCCTCCAGCAAGGGGTATGCGAGTTTTTGCATCTGTTAGTGTTCCCTTTAGGATAATTTTGTAAGTAGATCTCCTGAATTCATAAATATTGTCATTCCCCTCCCTGTTGGAACTGAAATATCCTTTCTTGCCATCTGGAGTTATAATAAGTGCAAAGTCGTCTTTAGATGAGTTTATGGGAGCGCCCATGTTAACAGGCGAAGTTGTGGGTTTCATTTCTTTAAGTGCCACTTGAAATAGGTCTAGTCCTCCAAAACCGGCAAGTCCGGTTGAAGAGAAAAACAGATTTCCATCATGATCAAAACTTGGGAACATTTCGTTCCCCTCCGTATTGATCAGTTTACCCATGTTTATTGGACTTGTCCATTCCCCGTGGCCAGCTTTTACACAGTAATATAAATCAGTTCCACCAAAGCCGCCAGGACGGTCAGAAGCAAAAACAAGGATATTTCCGTCAGGGGTTAATGCCGGGTGGCCGGTAGAATATTCATTACTATTAAAAGGAAACTCTTTGATTGAATTAAGGTTAGGCCCATAAGCCGTGTAAAGTTTCAGTTTGATGGTTCCATCAGTGCTCTTGGAGGTTTTTCCATTTAAATAATTGTTCCCCGTAAAAATGATCGATCCATCAGGGAAAACAGCCGCTGCTGCAGTATGATATTTATTATTAAATAGTCCACCCAATTTTTTTACCATTCTATTATGACCATAAATCAGATTCAAAGTATCTCTTTCTATGGCGCCGGTATAAGTAGACAAAACGTTGTTATCATTACTGGTTTCTGGTGTATCATCATCATTATATCTAATCTTCTGTTTGTCAGCAGAACTTTTTGAATTGATTAGACTGTCTTGATTAATTACTTTTAAATCGGCGAGTTTATTGACGTAATAGAGCTTACTGAATGGCGTATTGTCCCATTTAAAGATGTGTTTTGAAAAATTTTCTGACTGCCTGTTGCTTGAAAACATAAGCCCTTCTTTGTAGAAAGTAGGCGAATATTCTGAGGCCTGAGTGTTAATATTCAAAAAGCCTACCTGCCAGTGATTTGAATTTTTATTGATCTTGGCCAGGTTAGTAGATGTGAAAGCCGCTGCTCTTTTATCAGCCGGCACTAATGAGAGGTATTTTCTATACCACCGCTCTGATTCTTCATACTGTTGGTTGTTGGCTAAGCTTTCGGCATAATATAATGCCCACTCATTCTTCATGGCTGATTGCGAGGTCAGTTTTCGATACGTTTTCAGTGCTCCAGGATAATTTTTTGTCATCCTGAAACTATAGGCCAGCATTTCTAGGGCCTCCAAATTGGATGAATCCTTTGCCAGCACCCTCTTGAGCTTGCTTATTGCTGAGACATATTCGAGCGAATTAAAACTCTTACGTGCCCCATTTAGATCGTTCTGGTTGTATGGATTGTTTTGGGCATATGTTGAGGTATAGAGGGCGAGAGTAAGGCCTAGGCATATTATTAATGTTACTTTAATATCAAATTTCATAATTTAGAAAAATCTTGGTGATAATATTTTATTTTTTTCAAACCCAAATTCGTATCTCAGCATAATCTCATGACTGCCTGAGTTAAAGTTCCGCAGCTCAGTAGTGCTTCTGTCATAACTATAACCAATACGTATCTGAGGACTAACCTGAACTTCGAGCAGCGCGGTGATGTCTGCACTTGTTCTATAACCAGCACCGATGGCCAGTATATTTTTAATCCATAGTGCTGCGTTAAAATCAGCTTCTAAAGGGGCGCCTTTTACCCCTTTGATCAAAAATGAAGGTTTCAGCTTGAAATCTTCAGCAAGTGGAAACACATAGCCTGCGGTAAGGAAAAGATGCGGAACCTGTCTGGCTTGCAGGTTGTCTCCACTAGAGGTATTGTTAAGGCTATTGCCGAGCAGATCCTGCGCAGCTATACCCAGGTAGAATTTATCCGAATTGTAATATATTCCTGTTCCGAAGTTAAAAAGTGTTTTACTCGCATCATTCATAAATGCAGGGTCGTAGCTCTGATTTGAATTCAATAAAACGCTACTAAGTCTTGCACTGTAATGGCTAATAGAACCTTGCAGGCCAAAACTCAGGCTTCCTTTTTCCATTCTTATCCGGTATGCAGCGCTTGCAGAACCACCAGTAGTTTGAGTAACACCTAATTTATCACTAAAGACCTGCAGACCTACACCAAATCTCTTATTTAATATGGGCGCATCGATACTAAAGGTTCCAGTCTTGGGGGCTCCCTCTATTCCTGTCCACTGGTTACGGTAAAGTGCAGTTGCCGATACAAGGTTCCTGCTTCCGGCGTAGGCAGGATTTATGGCAAGCGTGTTGAACATATACTGCGTATACATAGCATCCTGCTGGCCCCAACTTTTAGTAAAAAGTAGGCACAGTATCAAAATTATAATATATCTTTTCATCTTATCTGTTAATTGTAATGTAGCCCACTCGTCTGTCCGTTCCATCAATGGTCAAAATATAATAATAGGTTCCTGCTGGAACTTCTTCTCCCACGTGGATACCCTCAGTTGTTTTTCCGTTCCAATCGTTCTGATAGCTTTTCGATCGGTAGATCAGATTTCCCCAGCGGTTGAAAATGTCAAGATTGATCTTTTTACCATTGGTATTGCTTACCACAAAATAATCGTTTATGCCGTCATTGTTCGGAGAAAATCCTCCCGGGATGAAAAGATCTTCCTTGATCAGATTAACTACGGTTGGCTGCGATGGGCTAACATCACCTGCGGTAATGGGATCTGGTTTAGTTCCATCAGTTGATACATCCGTAGTTTTACTGTTATCACTTACTGAAAAACCTTCGGCAGTAGCCTGGTTGCTGAAACTACCGTCATACTTATCTAAAGATACCTTGACTTCGATATCAATCGTGCCAGAAGCAGATTTGGCGAGCGTATTGCTACCTGTAAGCATATTTTTATCGGATGAGCCGTTGAAACTAGTATTCACAGAGAGTCCACCTGTTGCGCTGATTTTTAGTACTTCAAAGGTGTTTCCCCTAAACGTTGTAAGCAGATCGTCAGTTACATTAATATCTTTTATGGCTATCTGCCCAAAGTTGGTCAGCACAAATGAATAGCTAAGCGTATAACTTCCATCCTGATTTCGAACGGGTGCTGATTTTAAACGTTTTGCCAATCCTATTTTTGCTGGGATAAGTACCGTAATCGTAACCTTGCCCGGAGTAGATGGGGTGCCGTTTTTATCGATAATGATATAGGTGAACTCATCAGGGCCGGAATAACCTGGATTAGGCGTGTAGATCGGCTGACCAGTAGTAGGATCATAAGTTATGGTACCATGTTTAGGTGGATCAGTTATGGTAATCTTTCCGCCTGTAGGTATGGGAACATTGATTAATTTCGGACCATTTACCGGTGTTTCTACACTAATATCGGGTGCCGTTATGATGATCGCAGGGCTTACAGTTACCATTACGGTTATTGGATCTGAATCAATGCCGTCACTAGTTCTTAAGATATAGGTGAAAACATCCTGTCCGCTAAAGCCTGCATTAGGTGTATAAAGAGGTAGCCCGGTGGTCGTGTTTAAGCTTACACTGCCATTCTTAGGGGCCGTTATCCATACCACGCTGGTGCCGTTTTTACTAAGATCATTATCTTTTACCGGCATTTCAACCGATTGGTTAAAAGGAGTGACATAGGCATCCGGAGAACCTAAAGGTTTTACAGAAACCGTTACGCTGATGGGATCAGAAGAAATTCCATCGGCAGTCTTCAGGATATAGGTGAAGTTATCTTTTCCCGAAAAACCCGGATTTGGCGTGTAAATGGGATTTCCACTTGCATCAAAACTTACAGTACCATTTGTTGGCGGAAGTTGTATGGGGGCTGTAGTGCCAGTTTTAGAGGGATCATTATCTTTCACCGTTATGGAGATGGGAGTTCCAGCTACTGTAGAGGCCACATCAGGATTACCTAAAGGCTTCACATTGACTGTTACTGTGATCGGATCAGACTGTAAACCGTCTTTATTCTGCAAGCTGTAGGTAAAGCTGTCTTTTCCACTAAAGCCGGCATTAGGTAAATAGGTAAAAGTTCCATCAGTATTGAGTACGACTGTGCCCTTTAGCGGATCAGTTTTTTTGATAACAATTGATCCTGCTTTACCAGGGTCGTTATCCATCACATGTATATTTACAGGCAGATCAGTTACCGTATTGGCAATATCTGCCGCGCCAACAGGCTTGATATTTACAGCGATGTTTACGATTGCCGTATTAGATTCGGCACCATAATTATCTTTTACGGTATATACAAATGAATCATAGCCGCTGTAATTTGCTGCAGGCCTGTAATTTACAATGCCACTAACAGGATCAACAACAAGTGTTCCGTGTAAGGGCTGACTTTTGATGCTGATGGTTGAGGCATTGATCGTGTAATTACCATCGGCATCAGTATCATTGCTCAGTATATTTATGGGTATATTGGTATCCTTACTGGTCGTTACGGTATCGTTAACGGCTATAGGTATGTGGTTTACAATAAGCTGAACCTCATCTGAACGCTGGCATCCTCCCGGAGAAGTAAGTGTCCATTTAAATGTATAAATGCCGCCGGTTAAGTTGTTGATGATTGCATTCGGCTGTTGGGGATTTACGATCGATGCTCCGGTTGGTCCTGAAGACTGTGTCCATAAGCCACTGTTGGTGCCGGCACTATTGCCCTGTAGTGTATATGTTGTAGTAGGAGTAGAAATATTAAGCAGCTGGTCAACCCCGGCATCTGGCTGATTTGGCGCGGTAACATAAGTTAATGAAATCGTTGCCGGGTTAGATGTTCTTCCATATGAATCTTTTACCGTGTAGGATCCGGATACCGTTCCAAAGAGGTTCTGTTCAGGTATGAATTGCACACTCCCCTGAGAATTTACCGAAAAAGTTCCTTTGCCGGAAACGGTATAGGTCGTCTGTATCCCATTCTGATTAGGATCGAGATCAATTGTCGATTTATTCAATACCGCACCAGAGTTAGTTGTCGTATCATTAGCGGTTATGTCTACCACAGCCTGGCTTCCCTGACATAGCGTTAAAGCATCATTTCTGGCCAGGGGATTTGTTAAGCCTAACTGATCATGCGCATCAATACTTACTTGTCTGATCTCGTGAAAGTTCGTCAGATCTCCGGTTGAAGATGCAAACCCGTAACGGAGATTATCCGGAGCAGCTTCAGCGTAATAGAAATTATTGATCACCGTTGTCGTAATTGGCTTGGCTCCTCCACGTGTAACTTTCACCGTTATATTAAATCCTCCGGCAGGTTGTGGAGCAAGATCCATAGAAACTCTCCTATATCCGGCATTGGTAGAGTCAGGTTGGCGTTGCCCTCCGTCTCCAACAAGAGGGAACCCGAATTGGTTCATTTCGGCACTGGTAAGATAGCTATAGTTACCTGAGGTCAGTGCCGCACCATTTCCCTTGCCCCTAAGGGTTATCGAGCCAGGCTTAAATCCTATACCGCCCTGCCTGCCCTCAGTTGGATTGGAAAAATTTCCGTATTCGTCAAGACCGATTGCCAGGTAACCATTACTCACCCCGGGTGAGATCGGGGTAGTTGTGGTGATCTGTGCATATCCAAGAGAGCCACCAAATCCACCGATAACAAATGGATTTGCATTTGCATCGAAAAGAAAGAAACTGATTCCATCGGCGCCTGTGCCACCGTATATATAGTATTCAAAGGCAACTTTAAGACCATTACCCGAAGGGAAATTAGTGGTATTGATGACATAACCTTTCTGATTTTGAACATTGCTTGTCAGCCTCAGGTATCCGCTACCATTTGCGTCCAGCGGAGTGCCTGTATGGCTGGAGGTAGCCATATTGTAAGCACTGCCGGCAGCCGTTAAAAAAGCCGATGGTGAACCACCAAAAATTATTCCCTGTGAGGTGGAGTAACGGAAGCTTTCTACATAAGGGAACTGGGCAGAAGCGTTTTTAAAGATACATAGAGACAACACGACGATTATCTGGAAACGTAACATTTTTATCATAAACTTGGATTAATAGTTTGTTGGTCTTTAACTTACAAAGTTAAAAGCAAATTTCCACACTATTATATATATAGCCGAAATTATTGATAATTCTCAAACCAATAAAGAGTGCAATCCTTTGATTTCCGGCAAGGTAGGATGCAGACCTACTGCAAAGTGGGTTAATACCTTAACTTGTTCTAGACCATAGTTTCGTTTTTGGATCATAGCGCTTGATTACCTTTGCGGGATTACCTGCCGCGACACAAAAATCCGGAACGTCTTTAGTTACTACTGCACCTGCCGCAATAACCGTATGTTCTCCTATGATAACTCCGGCTGTTATAACGGCATTGGCTGCAATCCAGCTCCCATTACCGATTTTGACGGTTGAAGTAATTACAGGTTGTTTGGAGATGGGAAGGTTAACGTCCTGATAGGAATGGTTGAGGCCGCTGATGACAACATTTTGTGCGATAATCACATCATGCCCAATATTTACGGGCCCTATAACCACATTACTCATACCAATAAGCGTCCTGTTTCCGATATAGACAGGCCCAACTCCATTATTAATGGTACAAAAATCCTCTATTATAGATTCGTCGCCCATTTCGAAACTGTTAAATGGTAAAACATCCAGCCGTGTTCTTGACCTGATGCGGCTATTTTTACCTTTTTTATGAAAGAAAGGGTTTAAAAATAGGCTTACCCATGTTCTTGGACGGGCCTCTCCCGTAGGGATCATCATCCAATGCACGATTTTTTTTAGTTTTTCATTCCCCTTTACTACTTTTAAGAGTGATTTCATTACAAATCTTAATTATGGTTATCTTTACAATATTAGCATAATTTAAATCATAACCATATATTTGACCCTTACACTGCAATCGTTTTATGATTAGAAACCAACTCAAGCCGTTAATGGTGTTTTTTATCTGCACCCTGCTTAAGTTAAACAGCACTCTCGCTCAAGAAAGTATTTTAAGCGAAGTTTCTTACTTATATATGGAGAAACTTGTTGCGGCGGCCAAAGCCAACTATCCGAGGGTGGGTTCTCTTAGTAACCAGATCAATGTAGCCAAAAGCGACCTTTCCGGAGCGCGACTTTCATGGCTGGAGCCGTTGTCCTTTCAATATGTTGCACGTTCAAACCAGGCAACAGCCAATACGGTAGTAGATCTGCAGACCGCTGATCTGCTTACGGGATATCAGTTTGGCATTTCCATTAACCCAGGCTCTTTGTTAACCAAGCCAAGCCAGATCAAAAAAGCAAAAGAGCAATTAAAAATTGCCCAGTCTAATCAGGCAGAATATTTTCTTCAGCTAGAGGCACAGGTAAAATCCAGATATGTTACGCTTCTTCAGTTTCAAAAATCGCTGGCACCGATCAATGACATGTATCTTACGGCACAGAGTAATTTTGAGAACATGAAAATCAAATATCAAAAGGCCGAGGTAACTTTTGCAGAATACAACAGCGCGTCGAATTCATTAAGCAATGCCCTGCAGGCCAAGCTCCAGATGGAAGCCAGCTACCTCAATGCAAAAATTTCACTGGAAGAATTAACGGTCAAAAAGTTGGAAGAAATAAAATAATGGCTGAAGGATATAAATTTTTGAAATTTGTCAAACGTTATCGTCTGGCACTGATACTGGTACCGCTGATTACCATTATCATCACTGCATATTTGGTGCGGAACCTAAAGAGTTCATTTATCTCTCAGGCACAGATTTCAACAGGGATTGTGGATGAAACACAGCAACAGTCTGTAATTATTGAGGCGGTTCAGGGTGAGCAGGTACGTCAGCAGTTTAGCAATCTTATTGAGATGATCCGTATGAAAAGGGTACTCAATCAGGTCTCTTACTTATTGATTATACACGATTTGACTGCTAATAAGCCTTTTAAACCCAAAAGTGACCTGGTTGAAACGCTGAATAAAGATGCTGTTACCCATGCCATTGAGGTGTACCGTCAAAAATACGAAAAGAACGAGGAACTTGATATTAACGTTCCTGACGAGGAAGGACTTTCAAGAGTGCTTAAATCAATGAATTATGATGCTGACGCGCTTAAGAACAAAATATCCGTTTTCCGTTCCGGGGAAAGTGATTTCATCACCGTGCAGTCTGAGGCGGAAAGCCCGGAGCTGGCCGCCTACATGGTAAACACCCTGTCGTCAGAATTTATTAAAGGTTATATTTCGCTCACTAAAGCTTCGCAGGGCAAGGCAAATAATTTTTTGCGGAATATGCTCACCGAAAAAACGGATACCCTGGCTGCCAGGATGGCCAGGTTGAAGAATTACAAGATCCGAAACAAGGTCTTAAATTTAACCGAACAGTCCAAACAGTTATATTCCCTGATCTTAGACTACGATACAAAAAAACAGGAAGCTGTTGAGAAGACTGCTTCATACGCTGGCGCGCTTAATGAGATTGATGCAAAGTTTAATCCGAAAGAGCGGAGCTATATCGAATCCAGACTTTCTAAAGTAAACCAGGGCTTAGTGGAAACGAAGGCAGAACTAAGCAGTCTTTACGACCTCTACCTCAAAAACGATCTGGACGAAAAGTATAAAAAGAGTTATGATTCGCTTAGAAATCAGTTGAGTGAACAGATCAATAAATCGTCTGATCAATACATCAACAATCCCTTAAGTGCTAAACAAGAGCTGGTCAATCAAAAGATCAATCTGGAAATACAGATGGATATATCCCGTTATGGAATAAATTCTCTTGAAAATAAAATTAATTCACTGACCAGGGATTTTGAGAATCTGGTTCCACAGGAAGCAGAGGTACAGACCCTGGAGATGAGTGTTGATATTGCCAGTAAAGAGTATCTGGATATCCTGAACAAATATAACCAGAGTAACCTGGAGTCTGGGGTTGAATCTAAGATGAATATTGTGCAGATGGGCGTTGGCGGACTTGCGCAGCCATCGAAGAAATTCTCGCTGGTTGTGCTTAGTGGTGTGGTGAGTCTGGTTTTCTGTGTTTTGGCATTATTTCTCGTTTTCATCACCGATAGCCGGATACTTGATGCAAAAACACTAGCCGCCCAAACCTCGGTACCTGTACTCGGAACAATACCAAAGCTCTCTGCTCCGCTTGAATCATTAAATAGCGCCTGGGATGATCCCGCCCATCATGGTTTTTGGGCTAGTATACGTTCAATCCGATATGAGCTGGAGTCGGCTATGCAGGATAAGGTAATCGTAATTTCAAGTTTTGGTCCTTCAGAAGGGAAAAGCTTTTTTGCCAGATGCCTGGCAAGGTCATGGGAAAAAACAAACAGAAAAGTATTACTGATAGATGGGAATTTTACACATCCTTCACTAAGTGAGGATCATGTAAGAGGCCAGTATTTAGAAGATTTTCTGCAAGTAAAGGAACCGTTTGGGGAACAAATGCAGAGGGAGACAATCTCGGTGTTAAGCAATCGCGGGAAAGAAGGTTCTCTTCTGGAACTTGCCAGCGCTCAGCAAATCAATGACCAGCTAGACCGGGCAAAAGCCATTTACGACCTGATCATTATTGATGTTGCAGCCATTAATGGCAGTAGCCTGGTTAGGGAATGGCTTTCTTTTACAAATGATGCCATCGCGGTGTTCAAATCGGGTGAATCAATCAGTGAGGACGAAAAAGCATATCTCGCCATGCTTAAAGAAAGCGGAGGTTTTAGGGGATGGATACTTAATATGGCCGAAATGGGTTCGGGCGGGCTGGAGTTTTTTAAGATAAGAGGATAATGGACGGGTTTGTAATAGGGCATTGGATATTATACATGCTTGGAATCATCATTTGTTTCCACCTTGTTTTTCCAATGGTTCTGTTTTTGTGCTGGAAGTTTTTAATCAAGCCATCAAAACTTTCCAATCCAGGATCAAGTAACAGGGATTATGGAATTATCTTAACGGCTTATGAGCAGGTAGATTTTGTAGCTGAAGCTGTTAACTCCCTCTTGGATATGGATTATGTCAATTTTCATATCTATGTGGTTGCGGATAACTGTAAGCCGTCTGAGTCGCTGATGTTTACAGATGATCGGGTTGAAGTATTGTTCCCTGAAAATATTCTGGCCAGCAATACTGCATCTCACTTTTATGCCATTGAGCATTTTAAGCGCCAGCATCAAACCATATTGATTATGGATAGCGATAACCTTGCCCATCCGCAATTGATTAATGAGTTAAACAAGTATTTTGACCTGGGGTTCCGGGCGGTACAGGGCTTGAGATCGGCAAAAAACCTGGAGACTACTATTGCCTGCCTGGATGCGGCGCGCGATATTTATTACCACTTTTATGATGGGCGGGTGATCTTTGATCTCGGTTCATCTGCAACACTTGCAGGCTCAGGCATGGCATTTGATTCACCGCTCTACATAGGCATGCTTAAAGGTATCGATATCAGGGGCGCTGGGTTTGATAAAGTTCTCCAGGCCCGTTTGATTGCTAGCGGAGAAAGAATTGCCTTTGCTGAGGATGCAATTGTTTATGATCAGAAAACTTCAGCGCCAAAGCAGTTGGTCAGCCAGCGATCGCGTTGGATAGCCACCTGGTTTAAGTACTTTAAGTTTGGCTTTTCGATTCTTTATAGGGGTGTGTTACGTACAAATCTCAATCAGTTTATCTTTGGCATTGTGCTGCTAAGGCCCCCACTGTTTATATTCTTATCGCTGGCTGTTTTATTAATGGTTATCAGCCTATTTACCAGCCAGCTATTGGCTTTAGTGATTTTCCTTTCCCTGATTATCTATATCATCAGCTTTTTGATTCCGGTTTTAAGCAAAACAACGGATAAAAAAATCCGCAGGGCGCTGGTTTTTATTCCTGAATTTATATTTTATCAATTTGTCTCCCTGGCCAAATCTGTCTTCTCTAGCAAGTCGAATGTGGCAACCAGGCACAGCGTCAAAAAGAACAGCAGATGATGTGGTCCAACCTATCATATGAGATGAAAAAAAAGCTGGTCATTCTTACTGCGATGCTTTCATTTGCTGTTGGCTCAGCTTTGCTTACCGTTAAGCTTGAATACTATGCCGTTTTCTTTGCGCTGCTTTTTGCAGGGAGTATCATATTTACGATTGCATTATTTTCCAATCCAAAAGTAGGTTTCCTCGCTTATCTGGTGTATTGTTTCATTATTGCAGGCCTGTTAAAGAACACGGGGTTACCTTTTGGTCCCTTGATGGAAGTTCTACTCGGCGTTACCTGGCTTTCGCTGCTTGTTAACTATAAAAAGATTGAATGGAAAGAAATTAAAAATGATCATATTATCATTGCGCTGATCTGGTTTTCGATCAACATCATAGAATTGGTCAATCCCGAAGGTGCCAGTTTATTGGGCTGGTTAAATGAAGTACGTTTTACAGCTTTTAACTGGTTGTTAATCGCTCCCGTCGGTTTCCTGCTGTTTAAGAGCAAGCGCGACCTTGATGTTTTTTTTATCATCATCATCTCCCTTTCTGTTTTAGGTACCCTTTATGGGGTGAAACAATATTTTTTAGGCGTTTCTGCAGGCGAGCAGCGGTGGCTTGATGAAGGAGGATCAACCACACACATTATTGATGGCAGGCTCCGTGTATTTTCATTTTATACCGATGCAGGCCAGTTCGGTGCCTCTCAGGCGGCAATGTCGGCAATAGCGATAGTTATGGCCTTAGGCCCCTTTAAAAGATGGAAAAAGATTTTATTATGGATTTCCGGGATAATACTCTTTTATGGGATGCTGATCTCTGGTACCAGGGGAGCCTTTTTTGCACTGGTGGTTGCGAGTATCTTTGCCGTTTCATTGAGTAAAAACTTTAAGGTTCTGTTTTCAGGTCTTTTGCTGGTATTGGCTATGTTTGGCTTTCTTAAATATACAACTATTGGGAGTGGAAATTACCAGATTGTTAGGTTGCGTACCGCAGTAGATCCTGATAACGACTCTTTTAATGCAAGACTGATCAACCAGGCTAAACTGAAGGAGCTGATGAAGAATAAACCCTTTGGTGCAGGGGTAGGAAGTATAGGATTAAATGGGATCAAATTTAATTCAGAAAAATATTTGTCCAACATTCCTCCAGACAGTTATTGGGTTAAAATCTGGGTGATGTATGGCCCCGTGGGACTCGTGATATGGTTTTCCTTAATTATGTATATGATTGGAAAGTGTTGTGGAACCGTATGGAATATCCAGGATAAAGGGCTCAAGGTGAAGTGTATTGCGCTGACATCTGGTACCGCGGGTCTGTTTTTTTGCAGTTATGCCAATGAGGTAATGAACGGCTTCCCATCAGTTGTCATTCTGTATATGTCATGGTCATTTGTACTGATGGCCAATAGTCTGGATGTAAAAAACGTAGAACCCCCAAAAAATAATTAATTTCATATGCCACTAGGACTCTTGGTCATACCAGCGATTGTATTTTTTGCATTTGGTTTTATCAAAGGATATAAGAAAAAGTAAGCGTAATGTATAAATTTCTGCAATCAATACCCGATAAACTGGCCAGGGTTACCTCTGGAAGGAAGCTCATCAGCGAAATTGACGGGCTAAGGTTCTTTGCGATCCTTCCAGTGCTTATACAGCATTTAAATGAGCGATTTGAACGGAATACCGCTGTCGATTTTATCCATCCCAAGGAAGATACATTTGCCTATTTTTTGGCCTACAGAGGCTTCCTGGGTGTTTACATTTTTTTTGTAATCAGTGGGTTTATTTTGGCACTCCCGTTTGCCTCCTACCATCTGGCCAGCGGAAAAAAGATCAGTATCGGGCAATATTTCTGGAGAAGGCTAACCCGCCTTGAACCACCTTACATTTTCTGGATCAGTATTTTCTTTCTGGTTTATGTCTTTCAGCGCCATGTGTCTTTTCTTGAATATCTTCCGCATTATTTTGCCAACATTACCTATACCCATGCTATTTTTTATGGTGTATGGTCTCCCTTCAATCCTCCAACCTGGACCCTCGAAATTGAAATCCAGTTTTATATCCTTGCGCCCTTTCTCTCTTATTTTTTCTTCAAAATACCCCAAAAAGGGCTCAGACGTGGCCTGAATATTAGCTTTATCCTGGTACTGATGTTACTGCAGCAGTACTTTAAATGGTATCTACCGCCGTTCAGTCTTTCCATCCTGGGTCATCTCCACTATTTTCTGATCGGTTTTATGTTGGCAGATCTTTATATCTGCGACTGGGCTTCAATCAAAAAAAGTAAGATTTATGATATTGTGGCCATACTCGCACTTACAGGGCTTATTGGTTTATGGAGCTGGGGTTTCGAGTTCATCAACAGATTGGCTGTAGTGATATGTCTTTTCGTTTTTTTTATTGCTGCATTTAAAGGAAACCTCATTAACCGTCTGATTACCAATAGGTGGATTATGGCCATTGGAGGAATGTGTTATACCATATACCTTATTCATCTTCCCTTTGCCGAATTCTTTATTAGGGTTAGCAAATACCTAACCTTTACGCGTTATTATACCATCAATCTGCTCTTACAGCTGAGCCTGTTTATTCCAATAGTGCTGGCCTTGAGTGCAGTATTTTTTCTATGTTTTGAAAAGCCTTTTATGGATAAAAACTGGCCTTCCAGGGTTGCCCGGAGGATATCCTCCCTTTGGAAAAGGCGGTAATTTTTGTGAAGTAATAACTGTACTATGAAACTAAAGGATAAGGTAATCGTGATATTGGGTGCCACCAGGTTTGACTGGAAATTTGAATCCACCAGTTATCATACAGCAAAGTTTCTGGCTGAAGAGAACGAGGTGTATTATGTGGATTTTCCCTATACGCTTAAGGATTATTTGAAAAAAAATCAACAATCAGACATCGCCTTAAGGATTCCTCATTTCAAAAACAGAGCTAAGGGCATTCTGGATACAGGATCTCCTGGTTTAAAGATTTTGATTCTGCCGCTGCTGCTCTCTATTAATTTTTTGCCAGAAGGGCGTATTTATCGCTGGTTATTGCTGTGGAACGAACGCAGGATTTCTGCCAGAATTAACCGGATCATGGCAGAAAGGGGCATTAATGAATTTATATTTATCAATTCGTTTAATTTCCACTACCCTGGTGTTTCTGCAATGCTTTCCAGGGCGGTACTGAAGATTTACCATTGTGTAGACCCTATTATTACTGAATACGATGAGCGGCATGGATTTGTCTCTGAAGATCTGCTCATCAACAATAGCGATCTTGTGATTTGCACGAGTAAAGCACTTTACCTGGACAAAATCAAAAAGAAAAAACAGACCTTTTTTATTCCCAATGCAGCTGACCTGACGGTTTCTTCACGGGCCCTGGACCCGGACCTGTTGATTCACCCATCCGTAGTTGATATTCCTAAACCAGTTATCGGTTATTTAGGGGCAATTGAACGCCGTATTGATTTTGATATGTTGATAAAGGTTGCAACGATGAACCCCGATAAAAGCTTTGTAATGGTTGGCCCTACCGCCCGGGAATTTGTTCCCCCAAGGTTTGAAGAACTTGACAATGTTTATTTTCGCGATAGTGTGCGCTATGATGAGATGCCAGCAGTTGTGAAAGGATTTGATATTGCAATGGTTCCTTTTAAAAAGGATGAAGTGAGTGCAACAATCTTTCCACTTAAACTTTTTGAGTACCTGGGAACCGGCAAACCAGTGGTTTCGACAGATTTTAATATGGATCTTTTGGAATTTACTCTTGATTCCGTCCGCTATTGCCACAGTGCTGACGAATTTTCTATAGCTATTTCTTTTTATCTGACAGATGACAGCGAGGAAGCTAAGGCATACAGATTATCAATTGCTGCGGATAATACCTGGTCAAGGCGTATGTCTGAACTGAGTAGTCTGATTGCTGGATTTTATCTCGAAAAAACAGGTAAAGACCAAATTATTTAGGATAGCATTTCCCCATATAGATGGATATGTCTACTGATGGGATCGTTGAGTTTGTACCATTTAAGAAGGCTTTCTCTACAGTTATCTAAAGTTACCGCTTTTTCTTTTTTAGAAATTATGGCTTCCCTGATCAGTTTTCGTAGTTCAGCTACATCGCCAGGGTTGAATAAATATCCGCTTACACCACGCTCAACATAATCAATCATTCCACCTGTTGCTGATGCAATAAGGGGTGTGCCACATAATATAGCCTCAGTACCGGTAAGCCCAAATGTTTCTTCCAGGGAAGGATTGATAAAAAAGTCCATTGCGCTGTAAAGCAATGAGTGGAATCTCTTATCATGCACAGGTTCAAAACGAATAACATCTGTGGCGGGCTTGGTATCAACTTTAACATTTGCTTTAATTGTGCCGAAAGTTAAGATCGTAATCAGCTTTTTCTCATCGGCTTCCAATCCTCCGATTGCTTCAAGCAAAAGCCAATAACCTTTTCTATAGTTTTCCAGGTCGTCAGCCCCTGTTCCAAGGATCAGCGAACCTCCCTGGATATTAAGCGCTTCCCTTGAAATGGTCTTATCAATTCTCCTGAAGCCATTAATGTCTAGGACACAAGGTATCAGATCGCATTGTATGCCAGGGAGATATTGTTCAATTTTTTGCATGGTATGCTCGCTGCTTGCAATAAATCTGACGCCGGAGGAGCGAATGCTTTCCTGTTTTTTTCTACGGAGCAGGTCTTCTGCATCCTTGAAGTTGGGATTACGAAGCACGTCCTGTTCGTAGTGAAATCCGCCGAGTATAGGATTCAGATCATGAGCAGTCCAAACCATTGGTTTTTTTACCGCTTTAAAAAAGGTCGGAACATCCACAAAATCGGATATCCAGTGGAGGTGGATCAGGTCAGCACGTTTTACCCTGTCATCATGTTCCAATCGGTAATGGGAAAAAGGGAAGCTAAAGATCTCATATTTACCTTTTTGTCCCCCTTTAATTCTGGTATTTTTATCTAAGCCCAATTTATGGAAAACACGGTCAACAAATGGTTTTTTCTGATCAGTCCGGTATACACCTGGTGAGAGATTCTCATCTAGTGCATACATACAAAGCACTTCAGATTCGATGCCCTGTTCCAAAAGCGCCTGGTGCAGGCGCATCACAGCAATTCCTGCCCCACCGGTAATATAAGCCGTAATATGAAGTATCTTCATGCTTCCTGTTAAATTATTGTCCGGTCAATACATCGCACCAGATAAATTTATCTGTCATCACCCTTTTTGGATGTTCCTTGCCAATGCGGAAGCCCAACCAGTTTTTCGGTGCATATACCGTATTGTTTTTTTCTGATAGATAAGCAGCCCACCAGGCAAAACTACTATTGGAGATAATGGCAATGTCTGCATTTTTTATAATCTGAAAATCGGTTATCTCATTATTTGATGAGAATATATAGTTTGGCTGTTCGCCAAAGTAAGTTTTCACGTACTGGATATCATCACTAACGAAATAGATGATACAGTCTTTTGTATCGCCCAGGGCATCCAGCCTGGTCTTAAAATACGACATGGGCAGCGATATGTCCCTTTTGCCATAGTTCAGGTAGTCCGTTCTCCTGATGTGCACAACAATAGTTTTGTTCGTGCGGAAAACATGTCCGAACTCCGCCTCAAAAAGCTCGTTGAATTTCTTTTTGATCTTGATATTGAACCCTTCCGGAATATTCCTGACATAAAAATCGGTCTGGAAGAAACCCTTATAGATGGTCTGTTCCTTTACTTCTACCGATCGCGGAACCTGGATACTTTCGATATAAATCTCGTTGAATTTAAATATTTTTGGTAAGCTCCTGGTATATATCGAATAAAGCTTTGAAGATAAAGTGAGGTTCTGTATAGTCCCAAGATCAAAATATCTGCTCAGGTAGGCATGATGGGGATTTACAAAAAAAAACGATTTGTCTTTATTGTTTGTTTTCAGGTACTGAAAAAAAGCATATTGAAAAATCTGGTTTCCAAGCCTTCCAATAAATTTTACTCCAATCATAGATTCGTCTTTTTTAATATATATTTATTGATAAACTCTGGATAAAAGCGGTAGGCATAAATAAATGCATTGAGTGCATTTACCTTGAGCTCTCTCCACAAAATTACCTGAGATATGGTAAAACCGAAAATATTGGCGATGAGCGTAGCATAGGCAGCGCCAATTACCCCATATCGGTGGATGAGGAAATAGTTCAGGATTAAAATGACACAGGTATTAACAATTACAATGATGAAAGTGACCCTGGTTTTACCAATGGAATCAATAATTACCCCAAATTGTCTGCCAAATGGACCAAATATGCAATAAAGTAAAGTGATGTTCAGTATAGGAACGGTATCGGCATATTTGTCTCCAGCCAAAAGCCTGATGATCAGACCGTCAAAGAGATAAATAAAAACGATTGCAGGAATTACCATGGCCAGGATGGTGCCCACCGACTTTTCATATAGATACTTGATGGCTTCCTTTCCTTCAGTTTCTATGCGTTTGGAACTTTGTGGAAACACAATAGTGGCTACAGCATTAGTAGGGATATCGATAAGATTACCGATTCTCACTGCAATATTGAATGAGCCGGAGGCCGCTGGTGAAATGATACCTGCAAGCATCCATTGATCTATGGTACCGGAGAGAATGGAACTAACCGAGGTAGCAAATGCATACTTGCCATAATGGAATATCCGGCTGATCCAATCTTTACTAAACCGATAAGTGAAGCTGATGAATTTTCTTACATAGGCCCAGGAGATGGCGATGCTAACCAGTACAGCTAAAATCTGTACGTATACCAATGTCATCAGGTCGGTTTTAAGGTGAAAAAAAAGGCAGGTGAACAGGAACAGGCAAAGCACCGACTGCCTGGCCAGGCCGCTGAAAAGAACACCTGTATATTTAAAATTGGCCTGCTCAATGCAGTTGAACTGAGTCAGAATTCCTGAAAAAATAAATACAATATTATACAGATGGAACATGGGTTCAAGTTCCGGTGCTTTGAGCAGCCGGGAAAGATACCCTGCGAAAATTAAATTCAATAAAATGCAAAGAACCGTAAGGCTTCCGCTAATGGTGAGAGTTGCAGAAAAGATGTCTGAATGTTCTTTTTTTTCAGATCCAGACATAAATTTGATTAGTGCACTTTGAATAAGTCCGTTGCGGATAATTTCCAGTATAGTAACCGTCTGCAGAAAAATTCCCCACACCCCATAATCGTTTTTTGTAAGCAGCCTTACCAGTATGAAAAATATCGCCAGGTTGATCAGCGTGCCAGAAAAGTTCTGCAGGATGTTGATAATCCCGGATTTAATCCAATAGTTATTTTTTGTCTCGCTCATTTAAGCCTGATTTGGATATAATGATTTTCCTCTTAAATGCATTGCTGCCAGTTCCAATACGTCCTGATCGGTTTTTGCATGGTATATCGCTGCATCCGAAAATTTAGGATAGAGTGTTGTAAAACAATGAAAGTAATGTTCCGGACCTTTTTTAGACAGAATGATATTAACGCCACCAAAATAGCTTGCCAATGCACCTGTTCCCCCGTGTGTAGAGATAAAATGTTCTGCATTTGCGTAAACCATAAGCTGGAAATGGTTAAAATTCTTTGCCTTGCCCAGGTTCTGTTTAAACATGTTTTCCATCAACAATACTTCCGGGTGTTGCCGTTCGATCCAGTCGTATTCATCTAAATCGTAAATATCGCTGTTATCATTTGTGATATTTTCAGGTCTGGGCCTGTTGTAAACAATTTGGTATTCAGATTTATAGTTGTTGAACAGTTCATCTAAAAGTGCTATGCTGATAAAACTGATTGGCGGACCATCCCATTCCATATTATAGCGGTTGGCAATAATCAGTATAGGTTTGCTATAACGATAAATTTCATTGCTATACACCTCTTTTAAGGGAAGTTGCGCCCATTTACGCATATTGTAGTTTTGGCTGTAAAGAATCCGGGGTGTTTCGAAATTATAGTTTCCATCTGTAGTCCTGGAAGCAAATGTCTCCAGGTGTTCAGGTGAGAAAAAATACAGCTCGGAGGTATATTTTGCTCCTTCGGTTTGCAGTAGCGTGCCGTTCTTGAAATGCCAGTACGCAAATGGCAGTGCAAAGGCCAGGTCAGGCGTAAATTCCCCGCTAAAGGTTATTTTTTTATAAGGTTTTTTAATCACATAATCCCTGATCAGGTATTTCCACTGGATCACCTGGCATAAATAGGTATCCCTGTAAAAATAACGGTAACTCGCGGGGACGTTTTGGTGCCTGATTTTTGTATATAAACCTAAAATTTTGATGATCATTTTCCTTAGCATGTCCAACCGTATTTTGTAGCCATTCTCATTATTTTATTTAATACCAGCCAGGGTTCTATTGTGATTTTAGCAGGCACCTACCGGGTAATTTAACGTTAATCAAAAAAGATAAGACCGCGCCAGCCAATCTTAAAAATAATAGTTGAGGTTGAATTTAATGTGCCTGTAGAGATGTCTGGCCACCCCTATCAGGATATTTGAAGGGTGTCTCTTCCAGTTCCGTTTAAAGGTACTCGGCTCTTCACTCGAATTTTTTTGATCAAAAAGACCCTTAAAGTCCTCATAGAATAATCCTTTACCCTTGCGTTTAAGAAACGACATCATCATGCTGTATTCAGCCTTTTCTACATTAACCCCTTCCTTATAGTCGCCAAACTTTTTTAAAAAATCACTTCGCCTGAGGTGAGGATGGTCACTATATAGGTAAAATTTATTATAGGTACTCAAGATATCTTTAGGGTTAAAATGCATTTCAGAAAAACCTTCAGCAAACGTTTTCAGAAATGGAAAACGCTGATAGGCGTAAAACCGAACGATATCCAGAGTGGGGTCATCCTGCATAAAACCGATTGACACGGAGAGTTTTTGTGGAAACAGGGCGAGTGGAACAAAATCTTCCTGTACATAAAGTGTCAGGGGAAGTGTCGCGTTTCGTTGTCCTTTATTGATGTTATTTCCCAGCCCGGCGTTAGTTGGCGTGGTAATGAGCTTGAATCCAAATTCTGGCTGGAGTTTTTTGACAAGCAGGAGGTTTTCGGCTGTACTGCAATCATCAGATACGATAATTTCCCCAAATATGCAGCCCAGTGAGGCGAAAGAGGAAAGTAATCTGGCCAGAGATGCGGGCCTGTTAAAATGGGTGACCAGCAAGGTGACCTGTGAAAAATTGAACTCTTTTGACTGCATGTACTGTAATGGTTAGCTGGAAAATATCTCCGCTTCCTGTTTTGACCTTTTACAGGCCTAGTTGACAGAAACGGATTTGAACATTGATAAATTTATTATTTTATTTCAATGCAAAAATTTTTTTGACTGTTTTTTTTACTTTGTAAAATCCTTTTCTGAAAATCCTTACATAATTAGGCACAATTTTAAAATCTGCCCAGGGTGTCATTTTGAGATACCGGAAAAATTCATTTTTGTAAAACTGACTGCCATTATACGATGAATAAATAGGCTTAATATCAATAAAATGCATAATAAAGGGATCCTTTACGTCTACACCCGCTTTACAGTTCCAACGGTGATCGAGCTCTTTCCAGCTATTGGCGAAAACCACATTAAGGGCATATTGATCAGCCAAAAGCAGTGAATCTTTATTTTCCTCTACGCAGGTCAGTATTTTTTGCGGTATATTTTCTTTTTTCCATTTTTCAATATCAATTACCAGCAGGCCTGCATTGAAATATTTTGTCTCTGGGTCGAGCCCAAGTTCCCGGTAGTTGGGTATTCCTGCCCATTCGCAACTTACGGTTGCCGAATGGTCCTGTACGCAGCCTACAGTTCTATCATCCAGTTCCACCGACCATAGTTCAGAAATATCTCTATTTACAATCATGTCAACATCCAAATAAATGACACGTTTTGTGCTACTGCCTACAATATAGGGTGCAAACATACGCATGTAGGTAATCTGCGGCATCCCCGTACCGTCAAGCGGAAGGTGCATACCTTCAGGAAGAACCGATTGCATATCATGAAAGGTGAGGGTATAATCATCACCGTCGACCATTGATCTGAGTTTTTGAAGGTTTATTCTGGAAATTCCATTATCAATAATGGTAAATGCAATCTGCTCACCGGTTTTGTGATTGGTCTGTACCGATTTGATTAAGGGTGCCAATAAAATTGCATAGTGGTTATCCGTTGCTATAACAATGTGGATAGTTTCTCTTTGTTTGGACATTCGTTTGAATTATAGAGGCTTTTTGTTTCGGTACAACATGCAAATTTAGGGAATTAAAATTATTATTTATCTTTTTACACCATAACGATCTAAATTTGACTTTTGTTCCTGTTGCCCATTCAAATATATTCTAAACATTAAAATTATTGAAGTATTTATTTAATATTGTGTTTCAAAACATTAATCATGTGGCCAATCAAAGTTCCTGATCATATTACCCAGTTTATCGATAAACGGTTTACCCCAGAGGAGTTGGGCGCTAAGGCTAATGCTTCTTATCAAACAATCTCCAATGGCATTCCGGAAGTATCGGTAGTAATGCCGGCATATAACGAGCAGGATAATATTCTTCCTACCCTTGCCTCTTTGGCTGCTAATAAAACAAAGCGAGTGGTGGAAATTATTGTGGTGAACAATAATTCTACAGATCACACTGAAGCCCTTGTGAAGAGTACTGGTGTAAAATGTATTCTGGAAAGCAGGCAGGGAATAACTTTTGCACGTAACGCTGGCCTTGCGATAGCCCGTGGTAAATATATTTTAAATGCAGATGCTGATACCATTTATCCTGCAGATTGGATCGAACAGATGACTCTTCCACTAGAAAATCCTAGCATTTCCCTTACTTATGGTAGATTCGCTTTTTTGCCTATTGCAGAAACGGGTCGCGTGACTTATTTTTTTTATGAACACCTGGCTAGATTTTCGCGGTGGATGAATAAGGTTTTTAAAGAGGAGGCCGTAAATGTCTATGGGTTCAATTCGGGCTTTAGACGCGAACAGGGAATGGCCGTAGATGGTTTTGACCATCCCCAGGGAACCAATGAGGATGGCTGGCTCGCACTAAAGCTGCGTAATAAGGGCTTTGGGAAACTTCATCTGGTTACCGATATCAGGGCGCTGACATGGACCACCGACAGAAGAATTCAGATCGACGGCGGATTGATAAAAGGCTCATTAAAAAGAATATCGAGGGTGCTAGGCGGTTAATTTTCTTAAAAACCTGAGTTCGATTAATATTGCAGCTGCTTTACCTCACGCGATCGTCATGCTGAATTTATTATTAGCAGTTTTCATTGTTTTAAAGGTCTAATAGCTATTCGTAGTCAGCATCTTTCCTGCTATTAAGACTCTGAATGAATTACCTTCGGTGAGCTCGCTTAAGGCTCCGTTTACTTCGTAGGTTTTCGCTTCGTTAAAAGGTTAATGGATTGAGGCCAAAAGCTAACAACAAAGATTACCTAGCAAAAACTGGCATCATACGCTTTGTGAAATCTTCTGCACCCTTTTGGTTAATGTGGATTTCGTTATAAAAAAAGGTTGGATCGTGTTTATAAATGTCTCCAAAATTTAAATATTCAACTCCTTTATCTCTCTTCATCTGCAGGGTAAATTCAGCTATATTCTGCTTATACTTTTGATCAATTTGAATATCAGCCACAGGTGCGGTGAATAGAATAAGTTCAATTTGGTTAGCCTTACAGAGCGAAATGATGTCATACAGGAATTTATATTTACCTTTCAAATCGAAAGTCAGGTCTCTCAGTTTCGTAGGCCCTTTATAGTTTACATCAGGATAGAAGAAATCTCCATAACTGTCGAAGTCCTGGGGCAGTATATTAAAGCCATCATTAATTACTTCATGAATTCCCCATAGGGTATTGTATTTGGCATACCTGTAAAAAGGTATATACCGGTAAGCATACCATTCATAGCCAAACTGTTTAAAATGGTCAAACACCACAGGCTCTTTGATGTATGGAAAAAATTTAGGAACAGCAAAATCAAAAACCTGTTCTGTATTCGAAGAAAAGGGATCTATTTGCAGGTATAATTTTTTGATTTTGTTATTTTTCAATATAAACAGCTTCAGCATGAGGTACTGATCGGTAATCGAACTTCCGTCTACTGAAATATTGATCCCTTTCTTTTTTGTCTGTTCTTCGATCATTTTTAGATCCAGCGAGGTATATGCCCTTGAATTTCCATGAACGGCAAAATCGAACGATCGGTTACTGATCTTATCTAGCCATTGGATTTTGGTGTAATTGCCTTTCTGAAATACATAGGTAAAACCTTCATCCAGCAACCAGAATATGATATAGCAGATCAGGAGTAGTTTAAATATCTGAATAAAAAAATTCTTCATGGCTAGAATTGAAAATAAATGAAACTACTTTGTGATACCAGTACTCCGAACATGGCGATGAGCATGATCAAAGTGAGGTAACATAAAAAACGTACCGATCGGTAGGCATAGAAATAATGCTGTACCCGCTGCTTTCCCCAAAAGCCTTCAAAAATAAGCAGTAAGAAGATCAGTGGAAATCCTACCGCAAAGTTGTAAAGATCAGTCCCTGTAGATTGCCTCACCTCTGCAATAAAGGAATGACTATAATCAAAAAGGTTTGCAATGATAGTGAAAGAATCGTGGAGGTTGTTTGCCCTGAAAAAAATCCAGGCAAAGCACACTACTGAGAAGGTCCAGAGTATACCCATCCATCGCGGGAGCTTAAAATTGAAGAACTTCTTTCGCTGATTTAAGGATTCAAGCGAGATCAACAAACCGTGTAGTGCTCCCCAGATGATAAAATTTACGCTCGCTCCATGCCATACCCCTGATACGAGAAAAGTAATGAATAAGTTAAATATCCAGCGCCCCATTCCTACCTTATTGCCCCCAAGTGGGATATAAAGATAATCCCTGAACCAGGTAGACAGGGAAATATGCCATTTGCTCCAGAATTCGCGTATGGATGAAGAGAAATAGGGCTTGTTGAAATTTCTCATCAGATCAACCCCCATCATTTTAGCTACGCCTATGGCAATATCAGAATAACCCGAAAAATCGCAATAGATCTGAAAGGCAAAGAATATGGTGGCACAAAGAACGGATAAGCCATGGTATGATTCGGGATTGTTATACACCAGGTTGACAAAAAAAGCCAGCCTGTCTGCTACCACCACTTTTTTAAACAGCCCCCATAATATTCTCCTGGCGCCAATAATCAGGTTGTCCGCTTCGAGAGGTTTTAAGTTGTTAACCTGGGGAAGAAGTACCTGCGGCCGGTTGATGGGACCCGCTACCAGCTGAGGGAAAAAGGACACAAAAAGAGCAAACCTGCCAAAATTCTTTTCAGCAATCATATTTCCACGGTAAACTTCTACGGTGTAGCTTATGCTCTGAAAGGTATAGAAGGAAATCCCAACGGGAAGAAGAATCTTCGCGCTGTGCAATAAGATCGGAGATCCAAACCATGCAGATGTGGCATTAATACTGTCAAGAAAAAAATTAAAATACTTAAAGTAAAAAAGAAGCCCAAGGTTGGTGATAATACTGATGCAAAGGAGCAGTTTTTTCCGCCGCTGTTGTGGGGTTTTCTCTATCTGCCTGGCCACGAAGAAATCTATTGTTGCCGGGAAAAAGAGCAGAAAGATGTATTCCCATTTCCAGCACATGTAAAAAAACAGACTCGCAGCCAGCAACATCATCCACACATATTTTTTTGGCAAAAAATAGTAAAGTAAAAGGACAGTGGAGAAAAACAGGAAAAAACTGAGGGAATTAAAGAGCATGCGGGTCTAAATTTCGAAAAATCTAAGATATAAACAGAACGCTTATAAATGCAATTTTTTTATTAAATAATCAGTCCTTTCTTTAGAATACTCGGGTGTAAACCACTCGAGCCGATCAGGTTTGAAAGATAAAAGAAGATTGATATTAAATGCATCTGTACTCTGTAGCCCGCTTTTCCTGAAATTTTAAATCTTTTTAGTGCTATTATTATTATAAATTTGATCATTCTTAGTAATAGATAGACGGGGATAGAAAAGGGTAACCTGTTGTATTCCGCTCAAAACCGGCAGATAGAAGAGAATTTAAAAATGGGCAACAACTTTCCAAACGCTTAACCGACCGATGATGAATCTGACTGAACATCTGCCAGGCAAAAAAATTTCCATTATCAGTGTAAATTATAATCAGCCAACAGTAACCCTGCAATTACTGGACTCCATTTTTACAACAAACACTTACCCCAACATAGAAATCATCATTGTTGATAACGGGAGCAGTGAAAATTTTATCCCAATTTGGAAAGATAGGTATCCTCAGGTTAAATTTATTCAGTCGGAAGTGAACCTTGGGTTTGCAGGAGGAAACAACCTAGGGATAAAAGCAGCAGATGGAGATTACCTTTTCCTAGTTAACAATGATACTGAATTTACGCCTGGCCTGTTGGAAACGCTGAGTGCAACTTTTCAGGATTTTCCAGATACGGGAATAGTTTGTCCGAAGATCAATTATTTCGACCCTCCGAGGAAAATCCAGTATGTTGGCTTCACAGAACTCAGCCCAATTACCGCAAGAAACCAATGCCTGGGACAGTTCGAGGATGACAAAGGGCAGTATGACAATAGCGTCTTTATCACCGCTTTTGCGCATGGTGCTGCAATGATGGTTTCCGGTGAAGTCTGTAAGCAGACCGGATTAATGGCAGAAAATTTTTTTCTCTATTATGAGGAAATGGATTGGAGTCTGAACATCCGGAAAGCGGGTTTTAAGATCAGGGTGAATACAGCTGCCCGGATTTACCACAAGGAATCTGTTTCAGTAGGGACAGATAGTCCACTGAAAATTTATTATATGAACAGAAACCGTATCTTGTTGGTAAGAAAGCATTTCGATTTTTATAAACGGATTTTATTCTGCTTTTATTTTGGCCTGATTGTGTTCCCAAGAAACTTTTTAAAGTTCCTGATTAGCGGCAAGCTTAAACATATCTCTGCGATGTTCAGGGCTGTCTATTGGAACCTTAGCAACGGTACACATTCATTTCAATAGTTGTAACACCTATCAAACATATTTTATTTTATGCACATTTTCTTTATCATCTCTATTCTGCTGGTCTTTTATACCTATATCGGCTACGGGGTTCTGCTCTATTTTATGATTTTGGTTAAACGTGTATTTGCTCCCGGCGTTCCGAAAATTTTCAGTGATCAGGAGCTGCCAACCTGTACACTTATTGTAGCTGCTTTCAACGAGCAGGATTTTATCGAGGAAAAGATTAATAATACCCTGGCACTTAATTATCCTGATGGAAAGCTCCAGCTCATTTTTGTTACAGATGGCTCAACAGACCGTACGCCAGAAATTGTAGCGCGTTATACGCAAATTCACCTGATGCATTCTTCCGATCGCAAAGGAAAGATAGCAGCTGTGCACCGTGCTATGGAGCATGTTGATACCGATCTTGTCGTTTTTACTGATGCCAATACCTTTCTAAATGCTGATGCGCTGTTCCATCTTTGTAAACATTATGCGGATGAAGGTATAGGTGGGGTTGCAGGAGAAAAAAAGGTGTATGCAGACAAACATGCAGATGCTACTGCCGGAGAGGGGATTTATTGGAAATATGAATCGAAATTGAAGGAATGGGATTCAGAACTTCATACTGTTGTGGGTGCGGCAGGTGAATTGTATAGCATCAGAAGATCACTTTATCAACCTGTGCCGAAAGAAAGTATTCTTGATGACTTCATGATCTCGATGAGGATTGCAGAAAAAGGTTACCGTATCAAATATGAGCCAAAAGCTTTCGCACAGGAAACCTCCTCTGCAAATATTGGTGAAGAACTCAAACGTAAGGTTAGGATCGGAGCCGGAGGCATCCAGTCCATTATCTGGTTAAAATCACTTCTAAACCCTTTTGTAGATCCCATACTTACCTTCCAGTATATCAGCCACCGTGTACTCAGGTGGACATTAACGCCGTTGGCACTTATTGCAGCTTATCTCAGTAATATCATCATTGTATACCAGCGCGGGGGCGATATCTATGACATGCTGTTTTTGCTGCAGACCTTATTTTACCTGATGGCACTTTCCGGTCTGTGGCTGGAAAAGCGGAAGATCAGGCTTAAGATTTTATTCATTCCATATTATTTCTGTATGATGAATTACGCGGTAGTTGCCGGTACTTTCCGGTTTTTTAAAGGAAAGCAATCAGTCATATGGGAAAAGGCGGTCAGAAAATAAGCTTGCCGCTATTGCCATAATATTTTAAGTCGCAATTTAGAACTCCAGTACGAAAAGCCATCGTGTGGACGTATCTTTTGTTAATGCTATATATGCTTTTTTGCAAATTCATTGAGGCGGCCGTTATGAGGTTGTTTCATAAATATAAGACTTGTCATAGGAATCGTCATTGCGAGAAGGCTTTTTCAGCCGACAAAGCAATCTTTATAGAAAGGATCATTAGCGTGAAAGATTGCTTCGTCGTTCCTCCTCGCAATGACGGCTTTTTTTGAGGATTACTGTATATCAAAATCTTTTAAACCTGATTTCATAGCTTAATACAAAGATCTCTCCCGCCTGTACGGGCAGGCCTGTCCGCACAGGCGGGCACTGCGCGTTGCTTCGATCGAAAGGACGACCATTCTATCGGTGTCTGTCAATGGTAGTACAAACTACTGCGTTTAGGTTTGACAGTATGATTTGTTGTTTTCTGCAGCTCTTTTTTTGATTTTTCGGGCCCTTTAGATTACCGGCGCCTTTAGGTCAAAAATAGGTGTATTACTAAAGCAGGTTAACATAATGCATTAAAACCCACACATCAAAAATGTGTCCGCACAATAGGGTACTAAATACTAAAAGATAAGATACGTGCCAGTGCGTCTGGTGTTATAAAACCAATCTCAGGTTTTCTCCGGATTATTTCTTAAATCCTCCTTCTGTTTAAATCTAGTTTCGTCTACTGATGTTAAACTGGATCCCGGCAGAGAAGAGGTTGAGCAAAAACTCTGATTTTTGATAGGTATTTACCGTTCTGGAAGTTCCATTTGCATCTGTTAAATCCTGACGTTCATAGGAATAAAAAAAATCAAGACTGCTTTCTGCAAATAAATTCATGTAAGGTACTATATTAAGCTTAACACCAATTACAGGCGATATAACCAGTCCGTTTTTTGATGACTCTGCATACCTTGCAGTAGCGGCAAACATAGTAGAGCCAGGGTAAGTATTCCCGCTAAACCGATTAGAACGGTACCCTAGGTCTACTCCGAAGTATGGCTGAATACGGGAATAGGTAAAATTCTTTTCAAAACCAACTTTAAAGGCAAAATCAGTCAGTGTTCCTACTGCAGTTTCACAGTTTGCGCAGGTATTGGCAAAGGTGATGTCTTTTCTGTAAAAATTCCCCCCGACGCGGTAGCTGATCTGGTTATCATTGAATTTCATTAATAGTGCATTCGCATAGGTATGGTTGAAATCCTGGTAGTTAGTCTGGTTAAGTACTTTGGGCAGTTGCATAATACTGTAGGCTCTTAAACCGATGGAATAATTATAGTCTGCACTTGTCTGAGAAAAGAGGAGTGACGAATGTGCCAGAAGAACTAAAAGGAGTACAATTTTTTTCATTTAATTAGGATATCAACATCAAAAGTAAAGATATTTATCAGAAGTAGATCATTGATAGGTATTTATATTTTGGAATTAATACTCGGAAAGAGAGTAGATAAAAACACCGTTATTTCTAAAAGAGCATAGCTACCCTATCCTTAAGCTAGAAAAAATTATGTATGTTTGCTCGCTTAAAAAGTTATCAAATAAAGTTTATGAAAGTTGCGCTAATAACAGGAGTTACAGGTCAGGATGGGGCTTATCTCGCAGAATTTCTGCTGAAGAAAGGCTATATGGTTCACGGTTTAAAGAGGAGGTCGTCACTATTCAATACTGACCGCATAGATCACTTGTATCAGGATCAGCATGAGAACAATGTCAATTTCAAACTTCATTTTGGTGACCTGACAGATTCGACAAACCTGATCAGAATTATCCAGGAGACGCAGCCGGATGAAATTTATAATCTTGCAGCGATGAGCCATGTGCATGTGAGCTTTGAGATGCCTGAATACACGGCTAATGCAGACGGGATAGGAACGCTGAGGTTGCTTGAGGCAATCAGGATTCTTGGACTCACCAAAACTAAAATATACCAGGCATCTACTTCTGAACTTTACGGACTCGTACAGGCCGTTCCTCAGAGTGAAACTACGCCTTTTTACCCACGTTCACCATACGCTGTAGCGAAAATGTATGCTTATTGGATTACGGTAAATTATCGGGAAGCGTATGATATGTTTGCCTGTAACGGTATTCTGTTTAACCACGAAAGCCCGTTAAGAGGAGAAACTTTCGTAACCCGTAAAATTACCAGGGCAACAGCTAAAATTGCCCTTGGAATTCAGGAATGTCTTTATTTAGGCAATCTATCTGCACAAAGAGATTGGGGACATGCTAAAGATTACATTGAAGCGATGTGGTTAATTCTGCAACAAGAAAAAGCCGAAGATTATGTGATTGCAACAGGGGTGACTACCACAGTCAGAGATTTTGTGAGGATGAGTTTTGCTGAACTGGGAATAGAAATAGAATTCAGTGGAAAAGATGAATATGAAAAAGGCGTAGTAATTGGCGTTGATGAAGAACAGATGATCAGTTTGGGCTTAAATGCAAATACTTTAAAGCCAGGCCAAACGGTGATCCAGGTCGATGCCAAATACTTCAGGCCTACTGAGGTTGATTTACTTCTGGGTGATCCTACAAAATCAAAAGCTCAGTTGGGCTGGACACCAAAATACGATCTTCCTGCGTTAGTGAAAGAAATGGTACATTCAGATTTACAAGTGATGAAAAAAGACCAGTATTTAAAAGAAGGCGGATTCAGGACATTGAACTACTTCGAATAATCATAATATAATTAAATAATACTTCCTGATACCTAATGAAGTTGAAAAACGTATTTACAACCTTACTGTTTCTGATCATGCTTACTGTATTCCAGCAGTTAATGGCTCAGACTAATTATGCAAATGTGAAGGTCGATGACCTTACTGATACGCAGATCAGGCAATTAATGCAACGTGCGGAATCTATCGGTTATAACGATGCACAGTTGGAGCAGATGGCTGCTGCACAAGGTATGAAAGCTGACGAAATTCAAAAACTACGATTAAGGGTAGAAAAAATTAGAAAACAGGATGGGACAACCAGTAGTACTGCACAGCGCAATGACACGTCGAATAGAGATTTAGAAGAAAGTGATGATCGGTCAAGAACAGCCGTTAAGATCAACAGAGATTCAACAAAAAATACAAGGGCGAACAATACTAATAATAAAAACACAACTGAAACCAATATCTTCGAAGGCTTAAAACCTAAAATTTTCGGAAAAGAACTTTTCTCCAGCAGTGGTCTTACATTCGAGCCCAATCTCAGAATGGCTACTCCAAAAGGATATGTAATTGGTCCGGATGATGAACTTTTGATTGATTTGAGTGGCGACAATGAGGCCAGTTATAAACTGAAGGTTAGTCCCGAGGGGGTGATCCGTTTACAGTATGTTGGAAACATTTCGGTTGGTGGCTTAACTATTGAACAGGCAATCAGTAAAATCCGTACCAGTCTTGGCCCAACGTACCCTTCATTAAAAACCGGTAGAACGAGTGTGGCTGTAAACCTGGGGAACATCCGGACGATCAGGATCACGCTGGTTGGTGAAGTTGTAAAACCGGGCTCTTACTCCCTTTCTTCCCTTTCAACGGTATTTAATGCCTTAAATGCTTCAGGGGGACCAAATGAAAATGGATCGTTCCGTAAAATTCAGGTAATAAGAGGAAACAAGGTGGTGTCTACTATTGATGTTTATGACTTCCTGCTTAATGGAGTCCAAAAAGGAAATATTCGTTTGCAGGACCAGGATGTGATTAATATCCCTGTTTATGAAAAACGGGTTGAAATGTCTGGCGAGGTAAAAAGACCTGCTTTGTTTGAGGTAGTATCAGGCGAAAGCCTTGCTGACGTATTGCGTTTTGCCGGGGGCTTTTCAACCGAGGCTTATAGCTCCAATATTAAAGTGTTGCAAAATACCAATAGAGAGCGGAAGATCGTTGATGTTCCCAGTACGCAATTCAATAGCTATAATCCTCAGAATGGAGATAAGTTTATTGTAGATACGATTTTGGACCGTTTTGCCAATAAGGTGCAAATCGATGGCGCTGTTTTTCGTCCTGGCATGTACTCATTAGAAGATGGAGCCACATTGAAAGGTTTGATTACGAAAGCCGATGGCTTGAAAGAAGATGCTTTTTTGAATAGGGGTTATATCAACCGTCTGAATTTTGACAACACTGCCAGTTTAATTTCTTTTGATGTGGCAAAGATTATGTCTGGCACACAGGCCGATATTCCGCTTCAGAGAGAGGACAAGGTAACCATATCATCTTTGTTTGATTTGAGAGATGAGTATAAGCTAAGTATCCAGGGAGAGGTTAGGCGGCCTGGCACATTCGATTATGCAGATAATACCACCGTTGAAGCTTTGATCCAAATGGCCGGCGGATTTAAAGAAGGTGCTACACCTAGCCGGATTGAAATCTCCAGGAGGGTTAAAAGTGCAGATACTGTAGGTAAAAATTCTCGTACGGCAGAAATATTCACCCTTTCGGTTGATCGGAACTTGAAAATTGAGGGTCCCACTTTTGTTTTACAGCCCTTTGATATTGTGTCGGTAAGAAATGCTGAAGGTTATTCCATTCAAAAACAGATTAAACTGGAGGGGGAGGTGCTGTATCCAGGTGTGTATACGATTACGAATAAAAATGAGCGTATCTCTGATGTAATCAAAAGAGCCGGTGGGCTCACTTCTTATGCTTACGCTGAAGGAGCGAGTTTGAAACGCCCGGGTGCCGAAAAAGTAAATCCAGCAGATAAGAATGCTATAAACAATAAAGAAGAGGAAGAAAAGAAATATTTGAACTTAAAACGTGCGCAGGAATCTGGTACAAAAGATACACTATCTGCAGAGGTAGAGCAGAAACTGATTCAAAGTGACCTGGTTGGTATTAATCTGCAGCGCATAATTGAAAAACCACTAGGCAAATATGATTTGATTGTCGAAGATGGAGATATTATCCGCGTTCCCCGTACTTTACAGACCGTTCGGATTACAGGTGAAGTACTCAATCCAAATAGCATCGTCTATCTTCCGGGGAAAAGCTTAAGGCAATATATCAATGGTGCGGGTGGTTTTACCTCAAATGCAAGAAAAAATGGAACCTATATTAAATATGCAAACGGCTCTGCTGCGGCGGTGAGCAAATTTTTGTTTTTCAATAATTATCCTGTTGTTAAGCCTGGAGCAGAGATTTTAGTTCCAAAAAGAGCGGAAAGAGAACGGCTAACGGCACAGAGCTGGATTGGAATCGGAACTGCAGTTGCTTCGTTAGGGGCTATTATTGTAAGTTTATTAAGGTAAATCTATTATAATCAAATGATATTGCCTTGAATTCTACAGCTTTATGTTTTATTTCGCGGCCAAATCACGTTTAAAAGTTAACTCAAATAATATTATGACTAATGATCAGACTAAAGTCAAAGGTGAGGAAATATCTTTGAAGGAGCTCCTGTTGATCTTTGGCAACGCTTTCCATTACCTGGTCTCAAAATGGGTTCCCATTTTAGCCCTCAGTGTACTTGGCGGTATTTTAGGATATATGTATGCATCTATAAAAAAGCCGATTTATACTGCCACTACGACTTTTGTATTGGAAGATGAGAAGCAAGGTTCTGGCAGTTTAGGTGCTTTAGCTGGACTCGCGTCTGTTGCTGGAGTTGATTTAGGTGGGAATGGTGGCGGAATTTTCCAGGGAGACAATATTTTGGAGTTGTACAAATCTAGAAGCATGATTGAAAAAACACTGCTAAGCCCTTTGGGGCCTGGTTCAGAAGATTTACTGATAGATAGATATATTTTAATTAATAATCTGCGTGAAAGGTGGGCAAAGCAAAATTGGGCAAAAACAGTTCAGTTTTCGCGAAAATCAACTGCGACAGTACCCACCAGATTGCGAGACAGCCTAATTAGTGAATTTGTTAATGAGATCAACCGAAATTCCCTGAGTGTTGCAAAACCTGATAAAAAGCTAAATATTATTAAGGTGGAAGTGCGGTCAAAGGACGAACTTTTTGCAAAAGTATTTAATGACTGGATGGTTCGCAATGTTAATGATTTTTATCTACGTACAAAATCGAAAAAATCGTTGAGAAATGTTCAAATTTTACAGCAAAAGACTGATTCCGTACGTTCTATCATGAATGGCGCAATTTATAGCGCTGCTGCCGTCACCGATGCTACGCCAAACTTAAATCCTACCCATCAAAGGCAGCGTGTTGGCCCTGTGCAGTCCGCTCAGTTCTCTGCAGAAACCAATAAGGCAGTACTTGCTGAAATGGTTAAGAACCTGGAATTGTCAAAAATGGCTTTGTTGAAGGAAACCCCATTGATACAGATTATCGATAGTCCTGTTTATCCGCTTGCTGAGAAGGTCTATAGCAAATTAATATATTCTATTATTGGCCTCATACTTTCCTGTTTTCTATGCATGCTTTTCTTTATTTTTAAACTATTTATTAAGTCAACACTCAACAAATAAATGACATTGCTGAAAAAAAATATATTTTTCAATGCCCTTCTGTCAATTTCCCAGATTATATTTCCGTTGCTTACTTTTCCCTATGCGTCAAGGATTTTAGGGCCTCAGGTAATTGGAGCAGTTAGCTTTGCTGACAATTTTACTTCATATTTTTTAATTTTTTCAGCTTTGGGCATTCCACTATATGGAGTTAGGGAAATTGCTAAAGTGAAAGATGATAAAAAAAAGTTAGGGGAAGTATTCTCCGAACTTCTATCAATACATATTGTAATATCGATCTTTTCAATAGGCTTGCTTTTTTTAATCAGCAATATTAATCAACGCATGTACTCAAACATCGACCTTTACTACGTGTCGATGTGCATTATAATGGGGAGTGTTTTTATTGCTGAATGGTTCTTTCAGGGGGTAAACGAATTTCGTTTTATAGCAGTCAGGACAGTTCTTATTCGTGTCGTAACTATTGGATTACTTTTTTTGCTAGTTCACTCGGAAGCAGATAAAGTGATCTATTACGGTTTGAATTTAGTGGCGGTAATCATTAGCGCAGTCGTTAATATGACGATAATTTCGAGAAAAATTGCAATTAGGTTTACCTGGAGGTGGTCGATACTGAACAAGCACTTTAGTCCTTTATTTATCATCTTCTCAAATTCAATGATTACTAGTGTTTATCTTTTTTTTGATACAATAATACTCGGGTTTTTAACCGACGACATACGTGTTGGATTTTATTCTGCAGCTATGCGTATCAGTAAGTTATCCATGGTTATCATTGGTGTGTTGGGTGCGGTATTACTGCCAAAATTAACATTGGCTTTTCATAATAAAGATTTTGAAGAGGCCAGGACTTTAGTATCCAAATCGCTGGATTTTGTAATCTTTATCAGCGTTCCTATTGCGATAGGAATGTTTTGCCTGTCTAAAGAAATTATAACTTTGTTCGCAGGCAGCAAGTATGAAGAAGCTGTTCTGCCATTGAGGTTACTGTGTTTTATTGTATTTTTTATTGGTATCGCACAGGTTTTTAGTCTGCAGATATTACTTCCGTTGCATGAAGAACGGAAGATACTAAAAGCCTCTATAGTAGGGATGATTGTGAGTTTAACGCTTAATTTTTCTTTGATACCCTTTTTTAAAGAAATTGGTGCAGCCATAAGTTCACTCACAACTGAAATTGTGGTCACTGTATTACTGTTTTTTTTTATAAAAAATACCTTTAAAATTGTTTTCCCTTTTAAGTCTGTGTTTCGTGCAGTGGTAACATGTGCAGTGTTCTTTTTATTTAAGTATCTTGCTCACAGCATCACGCAAGTGAATTTGATCGTTATTTTCCTAACTGTACTTCCTTCAGCGATTTTTTATGTGTTATTTCAGGCACTGGTATGGAAGAATAAAAACATATTTGATCTTTTAACGCAATACGGCGTATTTAAGTTTTTATCGATTGAGAAAAAATGAAAAAAACAGGAGTTTGCGTAGTGATCCCTATTTACAGGGAGACATTCAGCCAATATGAAATGATATCGCTGTCACAGTGTTTATCTGTGCTTGGTTCGCATGATATTTATATTGTTTTGCCAAATAAGTTATTAACATATATTAAAAGCTTCGATTTTATTGTAAGTGGTCAGGTTAAGTTAAAAACTTTTTCTGATACTTTTTTTGTCGATATACCAGCTTACAACAAACTACTTAAGTCACCAGGTTTTTATAATGCTTTTTCTGACTACGAATATATGTTGATTCATCAGTTGGATGCGTTTGTATTTGAAGATAAACTCGAATATTGGACGAGTCAGGGATATGATGACATTGGTGCCCCTCTTTTTGAAGGCCACGATCTTGCTTCTGAGAATGACAGGATTGTAGGGCAAGGCAATGGTGGTTTTTGCTTAAGGAATATTTCTTCCTGTCTCAGGGTACTTCGGTCAACAAGGAAATTAGATTACATCAGACGTTTCTCCGATGAACCATCATTTTTACGGGGACTTTATCGAAAAATCAAGCACAATTTCATTTTCAATTACAGTTTTTACCCATTTCAACCAATCATAAATGAAGATCTTTTTTGGGCTGAGGTTATTCCTGAAAAATTTAACTTTTTTAAAGTACCCGATCCAAGTATTTCAATAAAATTTAGTTTTGAAGTTAATCCTCAGATCCTGTATAGTTTAAATGGGAACCAGCTACCATTTGGATGTCATGCATGGTGGAGGTATAATTTTGCATTTTGGAAACCACATATTGAAAATTGCGGTTATAGTTTTGAAACTCAATTATTAGATAATGGAAAATAGAAAATTGAATCTCTTACAAACTGATGACCCTGATTATTTTCTGGATTGTATTGATGAATTCTATAGTGTGATTGCACATGAGGAAGGTAACAAAAACGTAGATAGGGTTAACGTTAGCAAGGCTAAGTCAAAATCTTATTTATTACGGGCTTTTATTAAATTTCCATTATTGTGGAAACTTAAAATACAGTTTAACAGAAAGAAGGATATTAATTTTGCATCTATGATAAGTGGTGACTTTAGACTTATTACTCCATTCTCCTTCTTTTCTCCAAATAATTACATTTATATGTATGATGTATGGCCGAGATTCCAAAAATGGATATTTCCCTTACTACAATTCTTTAACATTAAATATGTGTTTTTCTCTTCTAAACAAGTATTTGATTCTTATCTCGTTCAGTGTCCTCATAGTTCATGCAGTGCAATGTGGGTGCCAGAGGCAATAGATATCTCACGTTATCATTTTAAAGACTATAATGATAAGGACATTGATGTTATGGAGTTCGGTAGGATGTTTGATGAGTATCATGATAAGATCGCTAATACATTAAATGACCATAAGAAAAATCACGTTTTTAGGAAAAACGGTCAGCTAATTCTTTTTCCAAGTGTCTCGGATTTTAAAATGGCATTGGCAAGATCTAAGATAGTAATTTGTGTTCCATCGAATATTTCACATCCCGAACGAGCCGAAAACATATCGACGATGACACTGAGATATCTACAGGCGATGGCATCTAAATGTTTAATTGTTGGTATACTGCCTTCTGATATATTGGAAATATTCGGGTACAATCCTATTGTTGAAATTGAATTTGAACGAGCCGACGAACAAATTATTGAAGTTTTGGCCAACTTTGATGGCTATCAAAAACTTATTGAAAAGAATTATCACGAAGTAAAATATAATCACCAATGGCATAATCGGTGGAAATTGATAAAATCAAAAATAACTGAATCGTATGAGTAATATTTTGGTTTCGGTAATTATTCCTACCTTTAATTACGGTCATCTTATCTTAGAAAGTTTGATAAGTATAAGGGATCAGTCATTAAAGAGCTGGGAATGCCTCATCATCGATGACGGCTCAACAGACGAAACAAGAAAAATCGTTAATGATTTCATTTTAGATAATTCAGCATACAATTTCAAATATTATAGGATTAAAAACTCGGGAACTTCCGCAGCAAAAAATTATGGATTAGATTTAGCATCGGGTAAATATATTCAATTTTTAGATGCAGATGATCTCCTTGCCCTGTCGAAATTGGAGAATCAAAGCGGGTATTTGGAAAAAAGTGGCGATGGGCTTGTTTTTTCTGATTCCCTTTTTTTTATTCCTGATGAAAAGGGAAAAAAATATATTGAAAGGTATCCAAAAGGCTATCTCGCAAAACAGTCATACCAAGGTGAAGAGCTTTTAAAAAAACTCATCAAAAATAATTTATTTACAATAAGTAGTCCCTTGATCAGATATGAGGCTATTAAAGGCCAAGTCTTATTTGAAAAAGACCTTAGAAATAATGAAGACTGGCTTTTCTGGTTTAAACTTTCTTTGATCTATCCTAAATTTAACTATTGCAATATGCCCGGATCAGAGGTATTTATTCGTGTACACAATCAGAGCGCGATGAATCAAAAACGGAATATGTATGAGGGGGAAGTCGCTGTTCGCAGGATAATGGACTCCTTTTTGCAGGGACATTTGAAAGATTTTAATTTAGATCTGCTTTCACTTCATAACATCAGATCCCTATCAGCAAGAGATGGATATCTCTATATAGGTAAAAGATTAGTTAAGAACCCGATTAAGGGATTTGATTTGTTTAAGTCTGGTGTATTTAGAAGTTTTATCCGTATCTATAGAAATCTTATCGGCTGATGAATAATAAGGTAGTCAACTTCTGTCTATTGATTTTAACTTTATTGGGACTTGACATTGTTTTGATTGATCGTTGCTTTTCGATGAATATTCCATCCGAACAAATAATCCCTTATGTTTTTTTCGTCTTGATAGCGGAGTTTATGTTTAGCTGGTCGCTATGGAAATTTGAAACAATAATCAATCCATTTTCTGTATACAGTCTTTTCATCTATATATCTGGTTTTTCTTTTATCAGATTGGCAAATAAGCAGACAGAATATACACCACTTTTTCTGGTTCTGCTAATCACCTCAATTGTGTTTTTTATTGCTGGCGGATACCTATCTGCCAAAACTAAAGTTCTGCGTATAAAGCTTAGTAAATACTCGTTACAAAATAATCTTTCACTTCTTATTGCCATTTTGCTTTTCTTTATCGGAATATTGGTTTTTATCATGGAGATTCGTCAGCTGGGGTATTTACCAGTGTTGAATATTGGGAGTGTGGCCGTTTATGACGATCTAAATGAAAATTCTGTTTCACCACTTCATAATTTCATCATACTAAACGCGGTACTGCCTACAATTTTTTTTATTTTTTATAAAAAAAAGGTTGTAAATTTTCTTTTTTTCCTGACTATATTCTGTTGTAGCACATTTATTTTAATAAATTTTTTCAGCAGGCAGATGATCATGTTATTGTTCTTTTCGATGCTCCTGTCTATTAATTATTTCCACAAGATATCGGTAAAAAAACTCCTGTTAATTTTTGTGTCTATTGTTGTCATTTTTATTGGCCTTGGCGAAATGAGATCAAATTCGGGGCAGGATGTAAATTCAACATCAATTAATGAGCTTTTAAAGGATTACACTGGAATTGAAAAACCTACCAATCTTTTGGAAACTTATTTGTCTTTATATGGTGGAGTCAATTTCAGTACCGCAAATAAGCTTATTACAATCTCCAATAAGGATAGCTACATAAGCTGGGGTGCTTATGCTTTTCGTCCGGTTATTACAATCCTCCCAATCAATAAAGAAATTGTATATCCGGCTAAATATAGTTCATATACTGAGCTCGGAACCTATTTGGTTGATCCCTATCTTGATTTTCGATGGATTGGCGTTATTGGCTTCAATTTTCTTTATGGTTTTTTTTCCATGAATTCATTTCGCAATTATATGCTTAAATGTTCTCCCTATTATATTATAGAATGGGCGTTGTTTATGTTCTGCATATTTATGTGCTCATTCACAAACTTTTTTCACATGTTTTTTGTCTTGTTTTTTTTTATGATAAATAGATTGTTAATAAAATAATGGTAATGATACTGATGGCCACATACAATGGCGCCAAATTTTTAAGAGAACAGCTTGAGAGTATCGTTCATCAAACATATATAGACTGGAGGCTTATAATCAGAGATGACGGATCAACCGATGAAACCACTGTGATCATCAATGACTATTGCAAAGCCGACAGAAGGATTTCAGTCATAACCGGTGGGGCGGAGCATGGATCTGCCATTGTTAATTTTGGTGAATTATTTGGATATGCGTTTAAGCATGCAAATTCATATGTCATGTTTGCAGATCAGGATGATATCTGGCACAAAGCTAAAATAGCAGACTCTATTGCCTATATCGCGGAAGTTGAATGTAGGGAACAACCTAATACGCCAATTCTTGTTTATTCAAACTTTCAATATATAAATGAAAGTGGGCATCACATTAATCAGGAGCTTAAAATGCCACCGAGTTTACCCCTTTCTATCCTTTTCAATGGGAATTATGCTTATGGGTGCACCATGATATTGAATCGTGCCCTCGTGGATAGAATTGTTTCAATACCTTCATCAGCTGAAAATCATGATTATTGGATAGCATTAGTAGCAGGTTTTTTTGGAAAAACATTTCTAAATCCTAAGAAGCTTTTGAATTACAGGCAACATGCTAACAACGTGAGCAGTACAGTAAACAATAGGGAACTAAGTGCCCGTTTTAAAAGATATGTTACTGATATCGAACAGATGTTACCAGACTTATCCAAACGAATAAATATGATTGCACTGTTTCGAACCGTATACGCTATGGAGCTGGATGAAAGTAAACGTCTGTTTATTGACAAATTTTTATCTTCATTCAGAAAAAGCGGTTTATCTTTGTTTTTCTTTATGGTTAGAAACAAATTCAGAAAAATCGGACTGAATCAAACAATTGCCCATTATTTAATAATACTAAGATTGAGAAAAAAAATAATAGCAAGTGTTAGGTAAATCTCCCGAGTAGTAATACGTAACTTTCATCAATGACTAAAATTTAATAAGTAAGATGTGTAATCCTATATTAGCGTCTAAATCCATACTCCTTTATTGATCATGAATATTTACTTCGACAACCTTGTTTATTCTCTTCAACGTGCGGGAGGTATTTCTACTTATTGGGGAGAGATTTCTTCCAGGTTACTTAGAGATGGTCATGATATTTTTTTTGATGAATACATTGGTGCAGAAAATGTCGTCAGAAATCAACTTGAAATCCCCCTTGACAAGCTTCGCATTAGGAATAATAAGTTTTTAATTGCTAAACGATTTATGGATTTCAGATTAAAAGAATTTAAAAAGCCATTTATATTTCACTCCAGCTACAACAGAATATCAAATAATTTGAATGCCCTTAACGTTTGCACCATACATGACTTTGTACACGAAAAATTTTATAGCGGGCTTCGAAAAAAACTACACGCTCAGCAAAAGAAGAAAGCCATCAGCCATGCAAAACGTATTATTACCGTATCTGACAATACTAAAAATGACTTGTTAAATTTTTTTCCTGAAATTGATCCAGGAACTATTAAAACTATTTATAATGGAGTATCTGACGATTTTTATCCGCTTGATCCCAAGTGTGTAATAACTGAAGAGGCGAGACCTTATTTATTATTTATCGGTTCCAGAGAGCATTATAAGAACTATGAATTTTGCGTTGAGTTAATGGCTGAGCTCTCAGCGTTTGACTTTTGGATAGTCGGTCCAGCGCTTAATGCCACTGAGACGTCGATGCTCAATGCCAAGTTAAAAAACAGATGGAAAATTTCCACTTATATTGATAACCAGACATTAAATAAAATTTACAATGGGGCCTTTGCACTGATCTATCCCTCGTCCTATGAAGGATTTGGGATTCCCATTTTGGAGGCCATGCAATCTGGAACCCCATTTCTGGCACTTAATAAATCTTCTATTCCGGAGGTTGCTGGCAATGCTGGAATATTGGTAGATGAATTGGATATAGAGGCCTTCAAAACAGCAATACATTCGGTAGATGCGCAGAGGATTGACCTTGTTTTGCGGGGATTCGAACAGGCAGCTAAGTTTTCATGGGAAAATTGCTATCAGCAAACGCTTCAGTTATATCAAGATCTTTATAATTTATGAAAATTTCTATCATTACCGTTGTTTATAATAACGAAAAAACTATAGAGGATGCAATCCTTTCTGTCTTGTCACAAAGCTATCAGGATATAGAATACATTGTGATAGATGGGAATTCTACCGATCAGACCATATCAATAATTAATCGATACAGGGATAAAATTTCTAAGTTTGTTTCCGAAAAAGATAGTGGAATTTATGATGCGATGAATAAAGGAGTATTGATGGCAACCGGGGAAGTTATAGGAATTCTCAATTCTGACGATGTTTATGCTGATGAAAATGTAATTCAAGATGTATTTTATCACTTCGATAAAAATAAAAATCTGCAATCTCTTTACGGTGATCTGGTTTATGTATCACCGAATGATATCAAAAAAGTTGTAAGAAGTTGGACATCCAGACAATATTATGAAAGCTTTTTTGAAGATGGGAATGTTCCTCCACACCCGGCGTTATTCATAAAAAAAGAAGTATATGATTGCTATGGTGTTTTTAACCTTAAATTTCGGTTGGCAGCAGATTATGATTTGATGCTTAGAATTTTAAAGAAATACAACATTAGTACCCTGTATATTCAGAGGTTAATGGTAAGGATGAGGCTGGGTGGTGCCACCAATAAAAGTATAAATAATATTATAAAAGGTAACAAGGAGATCATTAAATCTTGGGAGGTGAATGGATTTAAGATTCCATTAAAATTGATGCCGTTAAGGGTTTTGAGGCGATTAATGCAGTTTATATGAAAGAAACACTACTAACTGGTAGTTCGGGGTTTTTAGGGAAAATAATTCTTTCCTCTGAATCTTTAGGCGATGTCATTACATTGTCCAGAAGTTTTGCTGATATTTGTTGTGACCTGAGTCGGGAGATTCCCGTTTTACCTGTAGTTCGCTGCGTGGTCCATGCTGCAGGGAAAGCGCATTTGGTGCCGCGCTCTCCTGAAGAAGAAGCCATATTTTATAAGGTAAATGTTGAGGGCACCAGAAACTTACTTTCTGCATTGTCGGGATCGAAGGCCCTGCCCGAAAGGTTTGTCTTAATCAGCACTGTTGCGGTATATGGAGCTAACCGAGGAACATTTATTAATGAAAAAAGTCCATTATTGGCAAAAGACCCTTACGGTCTGAGTAAAATTCAAGCAGAAAAGCTAGTTACAGAATGGTGCAATTTGAATAATGTAATTTGCACTATCCTGCGCCTGCCGCTGGTGATTGGACAAAACCCTTCTGGCAACCTAAAGTCAATGATCAATGGTATAAAAAAGAACTATTATTTTAATATTGGTGGAGGACATGCAAAAAAAAGCATGGTTTTGGCAACCGATGTTGCCGCAATATTGGAGAAAGCATCATTTACTGGAGGGATATATAACTTGACAGATGGCTTTCACCCTTCTTTCCTGGATTTATCATCGCATATTTCAAAACAGTTAAACCGATCTAAACCAATGAATTTACCCATTTGGCTAGCGATTATTTTAGCTAAAATAGGAGATGTGATCGGTTCTAAAAGTCCAATCTCGACAAATAAACTCAGTAAAATTATTTCCGACTTAACTTTTGACGACGCCAAAGCCAGAAGTGAGCTCAAATGGAATCCAAAACCAGTGTTACAAGAATTTATTGTTAATGAGTAGCACATAGTAAAAAAGTTCTTAAAATTGGCGTAAGGGTAGATAATGATACAGCCTACAAACTTTTGTTGATTGAAATAATTGATTACTTATATGAAACCCCTTCAGACTTCAGATTCCGTTAAAAATAGTTGAAGCTTAGCGTTAACCTTAGCAAATAAGAAATGCTGTTTTAATAATGTATCTCCATATCACAAACAATTAATCACAAATAACAGCAATAAAATATGTCTATTTTATCAATTCTCGGAATATTATTTTTACTATTCTTAGTTGAATATCTTTATTTTAAGGTGGCAACTCACTATAATATACTCGACAAGCCAAACCACAGGAGTTCACATTCCGATGTTACAATAAGGGGTGGAGGGGTCATATTTATAGTTGCGCTGCTTCTATATTTTATTTTTTTTAATTTCCAATATCCGTACTTTATCCTTGGGTTACTTATTAGCGGAGGAATTAGTTTTTTGGACGATCTAAAACCAGTAAGTAATAAAATAAGGATCATTTGTCATCTTGTCAGTGTAGCCCTATTATTTTATCAGATAGGGGCTTTTGATCAGCCAATCTATTTGATCATTCCTGCGATAGTTCTTGCCATAGGAATAATTAATGCCATCAATTTCATGGATGGTATTAACGGTATAACTGGAATCTACTCATTGGTTACGCTTGGTTCCTTGTTGTATATTAATGAAATGTCAATCATTCGGTTCAGCTCTGGTGAGATGATTATATTTGCCTTGCTTGCGGTGATTGTATTTGTCTTTTTTAATTTCAGAAGAAAAGCAATTTGTTTTGCCGGAGACGTTGGCAGTGTGGGGATAGCGTTTATTATTATTTTTCTAATCGCTCAGCTTATAACCACCAGCGGTGATATCACTTACCTGTTCCTGTTTCTGGTTTACGGACTTGATACGATAACTACCATTATTTTTAGATTATTCCGTGGAGAAAACATATTTGAGGCACATCGCAGTCATTTTTATCAGTTTCTTGCTAATGAAAAAAAGATTCCCCATCAATATGTGGCGCTCATGTACGGAATAATTCAATTGTTAATAAATGTTTATTGTATTTCACACAATTTTTACGCATTACCAATTAAACTGTTACTTTTGTTTGTCTGCGTACTCATTTTTGTGCTATTGAGATTCTCTTTGGAAGGTAAGAGCCTATTGTTAGTCCAGAAAAACCGCGACAATGAATAAAGTATGAGCTGGGTAGGGAGCGTATCCGGGTTATCAACGTGATGCCATTTATGGCTATCGCAGTTTAAATAGCGCAGATGTTAAAATGGTGGCTCCAAGGGATTGTTCTTATAATGGCGATACCAGATCAATTTTACAGTGCTCACTGATCATCCCAATATATTAACAAGATAAACTATTTGAGCGATACACGAAATTTACTTATTAATGGCATAAATGCTAACTTTGAGATTATTAGTTAACTATGATTAGTTTGAGAATTATTTTAGCCAAAATTTGTTTGGTATTATTGATCTTTACATTATCTCAAAAGGTGTATGGGCAGACTTTACCCGTAGGGATTCTGGAAACTGTAGAAGATGCCTACCGCAGACAACAGCTATTGGGCAGAGATAGTTTAAATGGGTCGTTTATGATTAGGCCTTTGCAAATAGCTGAAAACCCCAACTTAGAATTAAGCAAGGATAAGTACAATTCAATTCTTTTGGATAATTTTCGAAAACAACTATACAAAAGTAATAATGGGAAAATATCATTATATATGCTCCCCGCAGTTACACAACAGCAAATAAATACCCACCATCCCTATGGTATGAATGATGGATCTATGATTCAGGCTAGGGGCTATCAAATGCAGGTTTCAGCGGGTTTTTTTGCTAAAATTGGTCCTCTCTCTCTGCAGTTGCGTCCAGAATATGTATTTGCAGAAAATAAAGGATTTCAGAAGATGGGAGATGCAAACGATAGTCTTTTCAGGCGTATCGTCACTACAAATTATTATAATAAAATCGATCTGCCTGACCGCTTTGGTGACGGAAATTACAGTAAACTTAGCTGGGGGCAAAGCAGCGTAAATATTAATGCCGGTCCTGTTTCTCTCGGTTTATCAAATGAAAATTTATGGTGGGGACCGGGTGTACGGAATTCTTTGATTATGACGAATAATGCATCTGGTTTTAAGCATCTGAGTTTGGCTACTTCTAAGCCGGTTGGAACGTATATAGGTACCTTTGAAGCCCAGCTTGTCTCCGGACGATTAGAGCAGTCGGGTATAACTGCTAAAGTCGGAAAAAATCAGATCATTAAGCCTGCAGACTGGCGATATTTTTCAGGTCTAATTATCAATTACCAGCCTAAATGGTTACCCGGTTTATACCTTGATGTAGAACGTAGTTTCATTGTAAACCGAAGGGACATGGGGAGGGGTTTTGCTGACTATTTCCCTGTTTTTAAAGCTCTGCCCAAGGATGCTTTTGTCAATGCGGATGAAACCAATGCTGAAGACCAGGCCAAGCAGGATCAGTATATTGCTTTTGCTATGCGTTACGTTTTACCAGAAAGTAAAGCTGAAGTTTATCTCCAATGGGGACGCAATGATCATGCGTACAACTTAAGAGATGTTATAGTGGAACCTGAACATACACGTGCTTACGTCGCCGGTTTTAGGAAACTTGTTCAACTTAATCAAGCAGATGAATTTATTCAAATCGGTTTAGAAGTTACTCAGCTTCAGAAACCCGCATCAAGTGATACACGAGCAAGTGAAAGTTGGTATTCACACTATCAGGTTCGTGACGGATATACTAATAGCGGGCAGGTACTCGGCGCAGGCATTGGCCCTGCAAGCAACATGCAATCTATAGATGTAAGCTGGGTAAAAGGATTTAAAAAAATTGGGTTACAATTCGACCGCCTTGTTAATAATAACGATTTATGGTATGAATATGCTATTTCATCAGGCGATCGTTCAAAGTTTATTAACAGGCATTGGGTCGATCTTGCTTTTGGAGCTAAATTTGACTGGGCTTTTAGTAAATTTATTATTAACTCGCAGCTCACTTATATTCGATCCCTTAATTATCAGTATCAGTGGGAAAAAGGTGTTACTTACTGGGAATGGGGACAAAAAGACGTAAATAACCTACAGCTAAAAGTAGGTTTAATGTATAGGTGGTAAATTGTATATCGGTTAAAATCTTTCGAATGGAACTATGATGGCTTTTGAAATTAATCATCCAAATAGATTAATTCGGGAAGATGACTTTCAGACTATTCATACTTTATAGTGCATAAACTGAGCTTTCTTTTTTGTGAGATAAATTGACTTAGTTCGTTTTTGCCAATATCAACATCAATTTTTGGGTTGCTGTGATGGAATTTTCCAGGATAACTGGAGTCACTCAACATGCAATGAAGGGCGCCTCTTTTGCAGCAGATAAATTTTGGAATTGGGATCAGAAGGATCGGGGGAATCTACATATCAAGGTTGGTTTATCTTATATTTTTAATATTATTTCAGATCTGATTATTTTTGATCAAATAATATGAACGAATTGATTTAAAAAATGAGAATTGTCAATATTTCCTGTTAAGAAATCATTAAAAAAAGATATGTTTTAATATTTCTGCAAAAAACTGTTAACTTGCGGCGGATTTATTCCGTATAATTATTATTTGCATGTTTCCAGCTTAATTGATGTTCAGCTTTTTCAAAAATAAAAAACCTGTAGTAAAAGATTTGAAGTGGTTGGGTATAGATATACATTCTCATCTTTTGCCGGGAATTGATGATGGATCACCAGATGTGGAAGAGTCAATATCATTGATCGCGAAACTTTATGAATTAGGCATCAATCAGTTTATATGTACGCCACACATCTTTAAGGAATTATACCCAAATACTCCTGAAACGATCAATAGCGCTTTGGAACTAACCAAAGTTGCATTAGGAAAGGCTAATTTAGACGTTAATATTTCTGCAGCGGCAGAGTATATGCTGGATGAAAATTTCGAGATCAGTGATAGTATGATGTCTTTGCCCAATAAAAATATTCTTGTGGAGATGTCTTACCTGAATGAAACGCCAAATATCGAGCAAGTAATTTTTAATCTTCAGATTAAAGGATACACGGTTATTTTGGCCCATCCTGAAAGGTATAATTTTTACCATAATGCCTATGAAAAGCTTCATCGCTTTCATGACATGGGGGTTGTTTTGCAATTGAATTTGCTCTCCATAACAGGGTACTATGGACGAGAGGTAAAAATCGCAGCCGAATACCTGCATAAAAATAAGTTGTATAGATTAGCCGGAACTGATTTACATCATATTAAACACTACAATGCATTAAAGTATAATGTAGAAAATGGCTATCTATTTGATAAATTGGGAAAATATCCTTTTGAAAATAATAGTTTTTTTAATTTAATATAAATAGCACAAACGTATATGTTTTCATTATTTAAAATGTTAAGTTTGGCCATCCAACAAACACAATTCATCAATCTTAAAAACCTTCTCAATAGCCTATGAAAATGCCAGTATGTAAAACGAGGTTTGCTAAAGTATGCTTTTTGATAGCCATCGCATTTTTAACTTCCTGTGCAAGTACTAAAAATGTTGCTTATTTTCAGGATATAAGTGCGCTAGGGCAATCTGAACTGGCCAATACGGCTAAGTTTACCGATCCGGTTATTCAGGCAGATGATATTTTGTCGATATCAATTTTCACTATCGATCCAACAACCAATATGGTTGTTAATCAAGTTGGTAGTCAGGCCATCAGTACGAGTGTCGGGCCAGTTGCTTCATTAGGGGCTACTCCGCCAACAGCCGGTTTCTTAGTGGATAAAAACGGAGAGATTGACTTATCCGTAGTAGGAAAGGTTAAAGTATTGGGATTAACCACATTTCAAGCCAGGGATTTGATTAAAGAAAAAGCAGCGATTGTATATACCAATCCCAATGTTCAGGTTCGCTTTGCAAATTTTAAGGTGACGGTTTTAGGAGAAGTCAATAGACCTGCTTCCTATATTGTTCCAAATGAGAAGGTAAGTGTATTGGATGCATTGGGCCTGGCCGGCGACCTGACAATTTTTGGGCGGAGAGAAAACGTGACCTTGATACGTGATAATGGTGGGAAGAAAGAGTTTGCCAGGCTTGACTTAAATTCTAAAGAGATATTTAATAGTCCTTATTATTATTTAAAGCAAAATGATGTCCTTTATGTGGAGCCAAATAAAGGAAAGGCTGCATCACTTAACCAAGCCCGAACGCAAACCTACGCACTTATTGGGTCGCTAGCATCAGTTTTGGTAGTTATTTTCACACGTTTATAAACTTGATGTTAAATATGATTAACAATATGAACCAAGAATCGCTTCAGGAGAAAGACGATAGCGTTGACTTTAAGAAGATATTTTTTCTAGCTTTATCTAAATGGTATCTAATAGCACTTTCGATTGTAATATGTTTAATAGTTGCTTTTTTGTACTTAAGATACAAAACACCCTATTATAATATTACGGCAAGGGTTTTGGTCAACGATGAAAAGAAAGGAGCTGGTATGTTAGGCGGAGCCGATATGTTAGGAGATCTTGGGGGCTTACTTGGCACTAAAAGTACTGTCGACAATGAAGCTGAGATTTTAAAAACCCGTTTCTTGATGGAACAGGTGGCTAAAGACTTGAGTTTAAATATTACTATCTATGAAAAGGGTAGAGTTAAAAATATAGAGGTTTACCAATCTCCTTTCAAGCTTCAAATTATTAAAGCTGCAGATACCATTAAAAATACAGATTTATCAGTTGTTATAGGGGATAATGAAAAATTTTCTGTCAGTAGCAAGGATTTTCAAAAAGATGTTAAGGTCAATCAAATTTTCAACCTGCCCAGGGTAGGGACAGTAAAGTTGGTGAATAGTGACCTTCCAAAGAGGATAACTAAAAAAGAGTTCTTAGTTAATATTAGATCAATTGATGCTGCAGTTGCTTCTTTACAAGAGAGCTTAACTGTTGAAGTTAAAAATAAATTAATAACGATTGTTGATTTGAAATTACAATATCCGCTTCCCAAAAAAGGCGAGGTTATTCTAAGCAAGCTTATCGAAAAATATGTTCAGGAAAATCTTAGAGATAAGAATGAAATAGCAGACAGTACTGTTAAATTTATTCAGAATCGATTGGCATATATTGGAAATGAGCTGGGAGATCTGGAGGGCAATATTCAGGGTTTCAAACAAAAGAATAGTTTGGCAGATATGTCAGAACAGTCTAAGCAATTGGTGCAGGTTACCGCTGAATATGTTAAACAATTGGCGCAGGTAGAAACCCAAATAAGCATTATGGAAAGCCTCCAGGCTTATTTGAAGGATAATGAAAAAAATAAACGCGTTTTGCCAAGTTCTCTCATTCCTGCAGATCTAGTATTTAGTGCTGCGGTAACAAAATATAACGAACTAACATTAGAACGAGCAAGAAGATTGATTGGTGTTACTGAAAATAATCCAAGTATTATCCTAATAGATAAAGAAATACAAAATGCCCGTGCAGATATAGAATCAAACTTAGCCACTACATTGGATGGTTTTCTGATTACCAAAAGAAAGCTCAAAGCGCAGATGCAGCAGGCGGAGAGCCAGGTTAAAGATGTACCAAAAATTGAACGCAGTTACTTAAATCTGGCAAGACAACAGCAAATTAAACAAGAGCTTTATATTTTCCTCATGCAAAAGGCTGAAGAAACAGCGATTTCCAAAACTTCCAATATAGCCAATTCAAAAACAATCGACCCCGCTAAGTCTGACTATAAACCATTTTCTCCAAACAAAAAACTAGTTTATATTCTTGGATTTTTCGCCGGATTGATTATACCAATTGGCTTAATCTATGGTAAGGAGGCGTTAAATGATAAGATACAGTCAAAAGAGGATATCACAAACGCAACTCAGGTACCGATAATAGGCGAGATTAGCCATAATGAGGAAAGTGATAATTTAGTGGTTGCTAACAGTTCAAGATCTGCAATATCAGAGCAATTTAGGGCGTTGAGAACCAATTTGTCTTTCTTCTTTAAAGATAAAGGCGGCAAAGTAGTTTTACTTACTTCGAGTATGTCAGGTGAAGGGAAATCATTTGTGGCCATCAATTTGGGTAATATCTTAGCGCTATCCAATAAAAAAGTATTATTAATGGAGCTAGACCTAAGAAAGCCAGGGTTGTCTGACAAATTAGGGGTTAGAAATGATGTTGGATTCACAAACTATTTCATTAACGATGAGTTAAGTATATCTGATTTAATCAAGCCACTTGGTATCCACGAAAACTTATCTCTAATAAGTTCTGGACCTCTGCCTCCTAATCCTGCAGAGATGTTGTTAAACGAAAGAACCAGTAGTTTAATAGCTAAATTAAAGGAGACTTTTGATTATATTATTATTGATGCACCGCCAGTTGGAATTGTTACAGATGCACAACTATTATCTAATAACGCTGATATTTGCATGTATCTAGTCCGACAGAATTATACTTATAAAAAGCAATTGCAAATTGCAGAAGACCTGCGTGCTAATAATAAAATGAAGCATGTTGGGATCGTTGTGAATGATATTCAAGCGACCGATGGTTATGGTTATGGGTACGGATATGGTTACGGATACGGATATGGATATGGAAGTTATGGCGATCAAGGTAAAGTAAAAAAAGACAGCTTTTTCAATCTTCGTAAAAAAACATAGTTGATATAAGTTTAATAAAAATAGATGTAGAGATCATCTCATATTACGATCTTAACCTTAACTATGACTTATTTAAAGCAAGCTAGATTCCCATTGTATGACACTTTTTGTTCAGATATCATGTATTTATTGTTAATAATTTTCATTTAGCTATGTCTATCAAAAAAGAAATGTTTCATGGCGTGATGTGGTCGGCAATTGAAAAATATTCAGCGGTCATTATTTCACTAATCATTTCTGCAATTCTTGCACGATTGATTTCTCCTGAAGCATTCGGAGTAGTGGCTGTTGCATCGGTTTTAATTGATTTTCTAAATATTTTTACCGATATGGGAATAGGACCGGCAATTATACAAAGAAAAGATTTATCCGATGAAAATTTAAACTCAATATTTACCTATACCATCTTTGGGGGCATACTGTTAGCCGTTTTATTTTTTTGTTTGGCAAAACCAATCGCGAACTTTTACAATGATAGCGCGCTGATAATTATCTGTCAGATTTTATCTGTTAAATTGTTTTTTGCAGCAATCAATATTGTTCCACAAGCCAATATTTTAAAAAATAAAAATTTCAAGTTAATAGCTAAAAGAACGCTACTATTGCAAGTGTTATCTGGTATTGTATCTATTTATGCTGCCTATCAGGGGGTAGGCATGTACGCGCTATTAATATCCCCAATCTTTACCAGCATAGGTATGTTTTTTTTCAATATAAATTACTCTCCCAGAAAGATTGATTTAAGATTTGATGGAAGTCCATTTAAAAAAATATATGCGTTCTCGCTCTATCAATTTCTATTTAGTTTTATGAATTACTTTTCCAGAAATGTAGATTCATTAATTATTGGGCGCTATTTTACATTAAAAGAACTAGGGTACTATGACAAATCGTACCGTTTAATGATGTTACCTCTACAAAATGTAACAAATGTGATTACCCCGGTAATGCAACCCATTTTATCATCATTACAAGATGATAAGGTTGAATTAACTGCAAAATATAACCAAATCATCAAGCTTGTTGGTACAATCAGTTTTCCTTTAAGTGTTTTTCTATACTTTACTGCAGGAGAATTGATTCAAATTGTATACGGTAATAATTGGGCTCAGGCCATTCCTGTTTTCAAAGTGCTTGCAATATCTTTAGCCTTTCAAATGATTTTGTCTACCTCTGGGGCAATTTATCAATCTGCAAATGCAACTAAACTAATGTTTATAAACGGGGTGTCTAATACTTTTTTTACGGTATCGGGCTTTGTTTTAGCTGCATATTTTTTTAGGAACATAGTTGCCATGGCCTGGGCATGGGATATTTCTTTAACCATTAATATGGTTGTTTCTTATTTTATCCTATATAATTTAGTATTGCGTTCCAATATCAATGATATGCTGATTTTGATTTGGAAGCCAATACTCGCATCAATTTGTATAGCCGCTCTTTTATATGCCTTTGATCAATTCATACATATTCCAGACTTTTTGTCCTTATTAAGTAAGTTTGCCATTTCGTTAGTGGTATTCTTAGTTATAATTCAAGGAACAAAACATTATGATCTAATAAAATTATTAAAATATAAAAGATAGCCAATACCATGCAAGGAGTGATAAGCAAGATTAAAAATCTCGTAAAAATCCGTTCTCATATAGAGAGTCTTCATCAAAAGTCCCTATATGATCATCGCGTATCAATGCTAAATTATGCACTACTTAATGATCAATCTATGGGTACTTCGGAAGAAAAATACTGCGATGTAGATTTTATAGTGTCACTGACAACTTATAGTAAAAGGCTTTATGACGTATATCTAACAATTGAATCAATTATGCAACAGAGCCGGAAGGCAAATAGAATAATATTATGGTTAGAAAATGAATTAGAAAGTAAGAATTTACCCATGGCCTTAAAATTACAACAGAAGCGCGGTCTGGAGATATACTACTGCACGGATATAAAATCCTATAAGAAATTAATCCCTTCTTTAAAATTATTTCCTGATAATCCAATAATTACCATTGACGATGATGTTATTTACGATGTTGATATGATAGACAAATTAATATTAGGTTATTTAGATAATCCGAAATATATCTATTACAATAGAGGGCATAAAATGAAATTACTCAAACCTAATTTATTAGACCGTTATCTAAATTGGGGTTGGTGCTCAAAGTCTTTAGACTCATCACTAATGAATTTTCCAACAGGTGTAGGGGGGGTCTTATACCCACCGAACTGTTTTGATGATGAAGTATTTAATCAGGATGTATTTCTTGATATATGCAAAACAGCCGACGACGTTTGGTTTAAAGCAATGTCAATTCTTAGAGGTACCCAAGCTAAAAAAGTTTATACAAGAAATCCTAATGGAGAAGAATATCTAGAGAATTATCAAGTTCAAGATATTGGATTAAACAATTTAAATAACACGGAAAATCAAAATGATATTCAAATCAAAAAAGTATTTGATAAGTATAACTTATATCAAACTTTAATAGATTAACATTTCAAAACTGGTTCATTTTTAAATAGACTTAGCTATCAATTATATGATTCTTTTAGAAGTTCTAATAGTCGTTTTTATATTTATAGGTAATTCTATTTTTGCCCTTCTAGGTTGGAGTACTATTGATGAGAATGCTTCCTTTTTAAGATCGATTCATCCTGTGTTCTATTTGTTACTTCTTTTTGCTTTGTTGAAAATTGATGCATTCATGAAGAACAAGTTCTATTGGGGAAATACACTCTTTATAATATTTATAATTGTTCTATTCCGACTACTTTTCCAGCAAAGTATATCAACAAGACTAGTGGGGAATTTGTTGATACCGCTATTATTTTGTTTTTTTGCTAGCGAACTTATAAAAAAGGAAAGGTCACGATCTTTATGCGCCAAGTGGTTTTTATTTTTATTTATAATTGAGTGTTGCCTTGCAATTTATGAGAGAATAAGTCACACGCTAATTTTCCCTTATACGCTTTATAATGCTGATGATATAAATGGAATGATAGATGGTGATGGATATTTTAGAAGTAATTCTTTACTCGGACATCCGTTGACAAATGCTCTTTGCGTAATGGTTATATTTCTGTTTATTTCCATTTCAAATCTAAGTAAAAAGTGGAAGGCTGGCCTGTTGTTATTAGCCTTCTCTGCTTTGCTATGTTTCAATGCTCGCTTCGCGATAATAATAACATTTGCGGGTTATGGCATATATTTTCTGGTCCGAAATAAGATTAGAGCATCAACTATGATGGCCATGATTAGTGGTGGCATGGCTATTTTATTCTTTATTACTTATTTTAATCTTGGTGACCGCCTATTTGCTCAAGGTATACAATCTGATGATACGAGTATTCTCGCTAGATTTGATGTTTTTGAAATGTTAAATTATATTGATTACAGCCTTATTTTCAAGGGATCTGGATTGGAATTTGTGGAACTTAAATTAGGATTGTTACATATCGAGAATTGGATTTTGATTATGATTTTCGACTTAGGTTTGTTACTAACTGTGTATTATGCATACATGATTACTTTATTGTCATTTTCATTTATGTCAGGATATAATAAATTAGATAAATATTATACATTTTTTATTTTTATCATAGTAGCTTCATCTAACAATTCTTTAGCCTCCCAATCCCCAGCAGTATGTTTTTTTATTGCGTCCTGCCTCTTTTTTCCCTATTCATTAAAACCAATAAGAAATAATATTCTTACTAAAAGAAAATATACTTCTTTAATAATGGAAAGTCGCTAATTATATGGTTCTTAATAAACATTAAAATGCGTAAAAAACAGAAAATTTTAACAGTTGCTCATTTATCTACATTATATGGTGCAAACCGATCACTGTTAAATTTAATCGAAGGAAACAATACTTCAATAGATTGGATTGTAGTATGCAGAGGATATAAGTATGAAAACCCATCTCTAAAAAGCGAATTAACAAAAATTGGAGTCAAGTGTTATAATATACCATACCGATTAAATGTCCATTCAAAATTATCTAAACTCATTAAAAAAAAGGTGTTTTTTGTGATAGAATTAATCTATAATTTTTTCATTGCTTTAACTCTTTCGGTTTTCGCAATATTAAAAAATGTAAAAATTGTTCAATCAAACTCCGTGAGTATTTCTCTAGGTTCCTATGTAAATTTCCTTACTAGAAAGGCATACATTTGGCATTTCAGAGAGTTCTTAGTTAAAGATTATCGTTTAAAATATAACTTTGGATTTAGTTATCTAAAATTTTGGGCAGATAAAGCCACTAAGATAGTTGCGATCTCTCAAGCAATCCATCAAGCCTATATCGTGGATAACCGACTTTTCGATATCTTTTATAAATCAGAAAAATGGAGTTTAAAATTTTAATTATAATATTCAATGAAGAATCTATTATTCGTACATCATAGTGGGGGACTTGGTGGGGCGCCAAGAAGTTTGTCGTTATTGCTAGACAACGTAGATTCAACCAAGTATTCTACAAGTCTTCTTTGCATTTATCGTGGTCCTGTATTGGAAATTTTTAAGCCGAAGCCAATAAAGATAATAATTAATGAACGTATTTACCCCTTTCATGGATCAACGGTTGTTGAAAAGTCTTTAATAGTTTTCTTAGTAAACCTTATTGGTCCATTATTTTCTTTCTTTAACTCTAGAAAGGTTATTAGGCAAGTTAAGCCAGATATTGTTCATCTTAATTCTTCGTGTCTTTTTGTAACCGCTTTGGCTGTTAAGAGTATTGATAAAAATATAAAGGTTATATGTCACGTTAGAGAGCCTTTGAGAGAAACAATTGCAGGCAAAATTATAAAGAATATGTGTTATTGGTTCGTTGATAGGTTTATCGCCATAGATCATTTTACAGGAGCGAGTATGAAAACTAAGAATAATATCGATATTGTTTATAATCCGGTTGACTTTACTTTATACAATCCCGAGTTGAAAAGTAAAATTCTTAAGGATGAATTAAATTTAGATGCGGATTCGGTCGTATTTTTATATCTAGCAAGAGTGGCTAAGGGTAACGGTGCTCTAGAATTAGTCAATAGGGCTAACATTTTATCAAAGAAACACCCCAATTATCATTTTGTAATAGCGGGCCTTGACGAGGAAAATATGGACAGGTATTCTAAAAATGTAGTTAAAGAAGCTGAAGGTAATTCAAATATACATTTGATGAAATTTAGAAAAGATGTACCCGAATTAATTGCATCTAGTGATATCGTAATAATACCATTTACTGAGCCACATTTTGCAAGAGCAGCAATTGAAGCCGCATCAGTCGGTAAACCTTGCATTGGTGCAAAGATAGGTGGGGTTGATGAATTAATTATACACAATGTAACGGGCTATTTATATTCCACTTTAGAGGAGTTTGATGAATATTGTATTGACCTAGGAGAGAACAGGCTTAAGCGGCAAGACTTTGGTGAGAGGGCTGTCCTTTTTGCTAGGGAAAATTTTGATGACAGGGAGTCTTCACGTAGAGTGTTTGCTGCTTATGAGTAAAGTAATTGTCATGTGATTAGTATGTTAATTATGATTTTAAGATACGGAACCAAATTAGTTAAAACTTTATTTTTTAACGTGGCCTTTAAGATATCTTGGCTAGTGACCTTTATAAAATTTAAATTAAATGGTGTAAATTTTAATAACGATTTTAAAGCTAGAGGCGTTCCAATAATAAACGTAAATTTAAAGGGGATTATAAATATTCGAAGTGGATTTATGATGCACAGTGGGAAATATTATAATATGATAGGACGTCAACAACGTTGTTATTTTATTGTTGGTAAAGATGCTGTTCTAAATATTGGTGAAAATGTAGGCATAAGTTCGACAGCTTTAATTTGTTATAATAAGATAGATATAGAAGATCATGTGAGAATAGGAGGAGGTGTGGTAATTTACGATACGGATTTTCACTCGTTAAATTTAGATGAGCGAATACAAAACCCTGAGGTCACCACTAATATAAAATCTTCACCAGTTGTAATTAAGCGTGGCGCATTCATTGGAGCACATTCAATAATTTTAAAAGGCGTTACTATTGGACAAAACTCCATAATTGGAGCTGGATCAGTTGTTGTTAAATCAATACCAGAAAATGAAATATGGGCAGGTAACCCTGCAAAAAAAATAAGAGACTTGGTGTCTTAGCTTAACAATTCGCCTACTCACGATATTAAAAGTGAAATATCATGTATGATTTTTAGTATAGTAATCGCCATTTTTTATGCTAATTAACGATCTGTATTTACATCAGTCTTTAATTGTAGATGAGCAGAACAGGAACTTAACGAAATATAATGTTGAAAAATTTGCAGAAAATTTCTTGAAAAATTTGCCAAAGGCAAATGATTAAAAAAACTATTTCATTGGTGAATTCAATACGCTCTTAACTCAAAACTAAAACTTAAATGCAAACTTTCTAATGAAGAAAATATCTATAGTTACCGCCACATACAACGCAGCCAGCCGTCTTGAGAGTTTAATCCTTTCAGTAGGTGCTCAAAAGACGGAAGAGGTCGAATTTATAATCATTGATGGTGGCTCAACTGATGGTACCATCGATATTATTAAACAGCATAATGTTTATGTTGACTATTGGGTTAGCGAACGGGACAAAGGGATTTACGACGCCTGGAATAAAGGAATTGGTGTAGCTAAAGGCCAATGGGTGATGTTCCTTGGCGCCGACGACTCTCTATTGCCGGATGCTTTATCCAATTTTCTTGAATTTTTGAGTTCTGAAAATTCATCATCCTATGATTACATCTCTGCACATAATCATTTTGTGAATAGTGAAGGCGTATTGTTAAAATTACTGGGCGAGGGTGCGGAATGGAAACTGATGAGACGAATGAATTCAGCAGCACATGTAGGATCACTTCATAATAAGCAGACCTTATTCGAAACGGTTGGTTATTACAGCCTGGACTATAAAATATGTGCTGATTATGAGTTACTACTAAGGAAAGGGCCAAACCTAAGAAGTTATTTTTTGCCCAAAGTTATCGCAAGAATGGAAGTTGGCGGAATGAGTTTTTCATTAAAAGCCATTAAAGAAACTTATAGGATAAGAAAGCAACACAAAACTGTACCCACACTATTCAACATGTTTTTATTCTTTAGAGATTACATGGGATATACGCTTTTCAAATTAAGAAAACCAATATGATCGAAAGCTATTGGTGTAACCGAATTTCCATATAGCATAGTCACATAGGCTCAAATTTATGATCAATAATTAAAAAAATTCAATATGATTAATATCCTTTTCATAGGAGGTGCAGGTTTTATTGGTAGTAATCTAATAAGTACTTTCGTTGATAACCCAAAATATAAGATTTATGTATATGAACCTGCTATGGCTAATTTATCTCGTTTGGACAAATATGAGAATAAACTGATCATTTTAAGAGGTGGGTTATCAGATAGTGATTTACTGAGTGCAGTACTAAATGAGCATCATATCGACATCGTTGTTCATTTAGTATCCACGCTAATACCAGGAAGTCGTTATGAGGATTATAAGAAGGAATTTGAAAGTGTTATTTTTCCAACAATTATGCTCATGAAGTTGTGTGCAGAACGGAAAACTAAATTTGTTTATTTTTCATCAGGAGGTACTATTTACGGGAATGATATAAATTCAGCATTTAACGAATCGGATCCGCTTGCGCCTATCTCATATTATGGATTATCTAAACAAATAATAGAAAATAGCATTTTGTTTGAAAACCGAGTAGAGAATCTTAATTATCTGATAGTCCGACCATCAAATCCTTACGGGCCGGGTCAAATGTTATATGCAAACCAAGGCCTGATTGCTGTGATGATTGGTAAGATATTGGCTCAAGAAGAAATCGTGATTTGGGGTGATGGAAATAGTGTGCGTGATTATATTTACATTGATGACCTGGTAGATGCTTTTTACCAGCTCATAAATAACGATGTAATTAATGAGGTTGTTAATGTGGGCAGTGGTGAGGGAATGTCTGTTAATAACGTTATTGACCACCTGAAACAAGCTGTTGGTCGAGAAATAGATGTAAGATATGAAAATAGTAGGTCAGTTGACGTTGCAAGAATGGTTTTAGATATCTCAAAATTGAATACTCTTATAAAGGTAAAACATACACCCTTAGAAATTGGGATGGAAAAATTTTTAAACTATATAGAAAAAACTGTAAAAAGAGATGCTTAACAAACCTTATATTTCTTTTTGTATCCCCACATTCAACAGGCTGGAAATTTTACAAAAAACGATTGAGAGCATTTATGCCGACAAAGAAGTGGATTTAGATGATTTTGAAGTTGTCATTTCTGATAACGAGCCAAATCAAAGTGCCAGGGAAATAATTGAGAAGTTTTCATATAAGAATTTGTACTACCATCCAACTAACACTACGGGATTTTTAAATTCGTTTAACGTGTTGAAATTTGGAAATGGTCATTTTTTAAAGTTGCATAATAATTATACAATGCTGAAGAGAAATTCTCTTAAAGAAATGATTGAAGAAGTAAAGAGAAATTTAAATAGCAAGCCAGTAATTTTCTATACCGACGGACTAAAACAATATAATGCTATTAGGAAATATGATTCCTATGATAAATTTATGCGCGCGCTATCTTATTTTTCTTCGTGGAGTACCGGGTTTGGTATTTGGAAAGATGATTTTAATAAAGTAGAGGGTGCAATAAAAATAAATGAATATTTTCCTCAAACTTCTTTGTTAGTGACGCAGTCTGATAAGGTTGATTTTATTATTAATGACCTAAATGTTTTTGATAATCAGCATATACCCAAAAAGGGAGGCTATAATATTTTTAAAGTTTTTGCCGTTGATTTTGTTAGTTTAATTAAAGGGGAATATGATGCGGGAAAGATTAGTCGTGAAACGTTTGACAAAATAAAAAGTGATTTACTTCTAAATTATATAGCGGTTCGATACTTTAAGACGGTTATCGCCAGACTTGACAATTTTGAGAAAAGTGATATTAAAAAAAGTATAGGTGTTTATTATTCGCCATCATATTATTACTTAATGATTTTAACATCGTTTTTTTCTCCATTAAAACATTTAAAAAGGAAATTTAATAGTTAATGATTTACAGTGAAGTGAAAATTAAAGCTGAAGCCTAGTTATGAGGAGATTCGTTTTATTGAATTTGTTTTTAAGGTAATGTTTGCTTTCGTTAGCTCAGGCCGGTCCGTTAAATCAAGCTTATTATTTTGACCATTGGATTGGGGATGATAAATAACGTTATTTATGAGCAGATCGAAATTGTTTTCTAAACATGGGCTTGATTTTTTTTTAGTTTTTGTAAGCGTTTTCTGGTTCAATGAGACTTGGAAAACCTAAACATCTCAATGATGCAATTAGTTACAGTCATATAACTTCGATAAGTCAATTTCAAACATTTAAAGGCCTGACAGCAATTTGAATTTTAAATAAATATTCCTTTGTTTGTATATTATATGATATTGCATTCTACTAAAACAATTTTTTAAATTTACTATGAAATTTTTACTATTAATTAGTTTTATTTTTTGCACTACGGTATCGTATGGTCAAAAAAGCCCCGTTACCTTAGGAGCATATTATTTCGATGGATGGAACGGGAAGAGCAGAAATATGTTGACGGATAGCTTAAAAGTCCGGTATTTGGAAAGAGAACCAAAATGGGGGTGGATTACAAGTACAGCATATATTATGGATCAGCAAATTCAGCTAGCTGAACGCAACGGGATTGATTTTTTTAGTTTTTGCTGGTATTTGCCACATGAAAAATCGGCTGATGAAGAACCTTTAAATAATGCTCTTGAGCTTTTCATGAAATCACAGCTCAATAGTAAAATGAAGTTTTCAATCTTGGTTGCCAATCATCCGCCTTATTTAATAACTCCGAACAACTGGAATATTGCTACTGCTGAATGGATTAGACTATTTAAAAATAAACGTTACCTAAAAACAAATCAAAAACCATTGTTGACTTTTTTTACGTTTAGAACACTCTTACAGGAATTTGGTTCGGTCAAAGCACTTGCAGATTCGATAACGAGTTTCAGAGCCAAAGTCAAGGCATCCGGTTTTGAGGGGGTAGCTCTTGCTGTAAACTTAACTGACCCAAACGATAATATCTTGTCAGCAAATGCCAAAGCTGCAGGCTTCGATATTTTCACAGGTTATAATTACCATGATTCGGGTTTAAAAGCAAATGATACATTAACGCCAATCACTTCTATGGTTGATGCAGAACATAGGGTTTGGGATTTAACTAAAGATAAAACTAATCAGTTCATACCTGTTACCACACTGAATTGGGATCCGAGACCATGGCGTCCCGGCAATGAGAATAAAATCAAAAGATTTACCGGCTTTTCAGGTCATAGTGTCGAAATGTCTGTTTCAGCTATGCTTAATTGGATGAGTGTAAATAAGATGTATTTAACCAAAGAACGAATAGCACTAATATATGCATGGAATGAGTATGGCGAAGGCGGATGGCTGACTCCTTCTAAACTCTATGGCAATCAACTTCTGGATGGACTTAGAAGAGCTAAACAAAAAAAAATACAAACTAAATGAAAGTTGCAATTTTAGGTACCAGAGGTATCCCAAATCATTATGGCGGATTTGAACAATGTGCTGAATATTTAGCCGTAGGATTGGTAAAAAAGGGGTTTGACGTGCTAGTCTATAATAGTCATAACCACCCCTATCAAGAAAAGGAATGGAACAATGTCAAAATTGTTCATTGTTATGATCCGGAGGATAAACTAGGCACAGCCGGCCAATTTATATATGATCTCAACTGCATTTTAGATGTGAGAAAACAGCAATGCGATGTGATATTACAGTTGGGTTATACAAGCAGTTCTATCTGGGGAAAACTGATGCCAAAAAATAGTGTGGTTACCACTAATATGGACGGGTTAGAATGGAAACGAACAAAATACTCCAATAAGGTTAAAAAATTTCTACGCTGGGCTGAAAAACTGGGCGTAAAGTATAGCGATCATTTGATTTCAGATTCAATTGGCATCCAGAATTATTTAAAAGATAAATATCAGAAAGATTCCACGTTTATTGCGTATGGCGCTACACTATTCGAAAAACCAAATATAGAACAGTTAAAGCCATATGGGCTGAACCCATATCTTTATGATATGCTAATTGCCAGGTTAGAACCTGAGAATAGTATCGAAACCATCCTTGATGGTGTAGTTTTAGCCAATTTGCAACGGCCATTTTTGGTTGTTGGCAAGCACAACACAAAATATGGAACTTTTCTAAAAGAAAAATATGCATTGCAAAGCCAAATTCAGTTTGTTGGTGGTATTTATGATATTGAGGTGTTGAACAATTTGCGATATTACTCTAACCTGTACTTTCATGGTCATACGGTTGGTGGAACCAATCCGTCGCTCTTAGAAGCGATGGCATCTAATAGCTTAATTTGTGCAAATGATAATCCATTCAATAGGTATATTTTAGAAGATGATGCCATTTACTTCAATGAAGCCATAGAGGTAAAACAACACCTAGAGCGCGTAGTTTGCCAGGAACCGGTATATCTGGCTAAAACCAAAAATAACGCTGATAAAATTGTTCATATTTATGATTGGAATATCATTGTTGATCAGTATGCTCAACATTTAGAAGAGGTTAGCGGTAAGTTTAACAGATTTAGTAAGTAGCTGATACGATTTTCGCTTCCCTTTTCAGTTATAGATTTTGAGCCATTAAACCTATTAATGAAAAATGCATACTTCAATTGAATAACTGTTCTGGCTGATATTGTTTATTTTTTATGATTAATGACAACTAATTCCACAGAATACCTTAGCTGAAAAATGGAGTCTAGGTTTGGCATATACAATGGCGTTCGCCTAAACTGATTTAAAGCGCTTTGTTAAGGGCAATGTGTGAATGTGCTTAAGTAAAAAGAGCAAGTCTAATTATAGACTTGCTCTTGTTTATTGCTGATGCTCCCTGATTTAGCACGAAGATCAGTACGGATAGATTTTTGGAGTAAAATACCTAAGTAAATAGACTCATGATGCTATCCATTGTTAATTGAAGCGGTCGCCATGTATTAACCCCAAGTTCTTAACTACCTCTTTAATTTCTTGCTCGTTCGACTTTGGATAAATTAATAATGCATTGCCCTCATCTACTACGATGAAATTATCTAGCCCTCTAATTACTGCTAATTTCTCTCCGTTAATATGGATGATACTATTTGTGGTCTCCCTAATGTCAATCTGACTTGCGGCTATCACATTGTTTTCTTCATTTTTGTTTGCCGCCTCGTAAAGTGAGGCCCAGGTGCCCAAATCAGACCATCCAAATTCTGCCGGTATGGTATAAACATTTTCTGCCTGTTCCATAATTGCATAGTCAATAGAAATGTTTGGGCAATTTGGATAATGAGTATCTATAAATGCACGTTCATTTACAGTATTATAAAGATTATTACCCGATTCGAATACGTTATAGATTTCAACAGAATGTTGTTTAAGGGCTTTTAAAATTGAGCTGACCTTCCAAATAAAAATACCAGCATTCCATACATAGTTTCCTTCAGATAAAAATTCTTGCGCTTTTGATGCAGATGGCTTTTCTTTAAATTCGGTAACCTTATGCACACCTGCTGTTTCATCAAATTCATATTTGATATAACCATAACCTGTATCGGGCCTGGTTGGTGTTATCCCCAGGGTAAGTAGCGCTTCATTTTTATCCGTGAAAGCTAAGGCCTGGCTGATTTTTTCTATAAAGATATCTTCATACAAGATGAAATGATCAGAAGGAGCCACCACTACATTTGCGTTAGGATTTAATGCATTAACCTTAAAGGATGCATAAGCAATACAAGGTGCAGTATTATTGCGGCTCGGCTCACAAATAATCTGGTCTGGGCTTATTCCTTCCAACTGTTTCAAAATAATATCCTGATATTGACTATTTGTGACAATGAAAATATTCTCTACGGGACAAAGTTTAAGAAAGCGTTCATAGGTTAATTGTAATAAAGACTTGCCAATGCCTAAGATATCCAAAAATTGCTTAGGGAAATCATTACGGCTTTTAGGCCAAAAGCGGCTTCCAACACCGCCAGCCATAATTAATACAAAGTTATTTTTATCCACGTGCGTTAATTCCAGTTTAAGTCTTTTACCTCATTATAAACATTTCTGATTCCCGATGTTAAAGATATTTTAGCCTTCCAACCCTTTTCATTCAGTTTCTGTACATCCATGAGTTTCCGGGGTGTTCCATCCGGTTTAGTTTCGTCAGTAACGATTTCACCTGAATAGCCAACCACATCGGCAATTAATTGTGCAAGTTCTAAAATGGTAACATCTTCCCCTACGCCGATATTTACCAATCCAGGTTCATCATATGTTTGCATCAGAAAAAAGCAGGCATCAGCTAAATCATCTACATGTAGAAATTCTCTTCTGGGTGTACCAGTACCCCAAATCGTTATGTTTGACTCATTATTGTTTTTTGCTGAAATGACTTTTCGAATCAGGGCTGGTAAAACATGTGAATTATTTAAGTCATAATTGTCATTAGGACCATAAAGATTAGTTGGCATCACTGAGATATAATTACAACCATATTGAGCACGATATGCATCACATAACTTAATCCCTGCAATTTTAGCTATTGCATAGGGTTCGTTTGTAGGTTCTAACTCGCCGGTTAAAAGATAATCCTCCTTAAGCGGTTGCGGCGCCATTTTAGGATAGATGCAGGATGATCCTAAAAACATCAACTTGGTGACTTTATTCAGGTATGCTGAGTGGATGATATTATTCTGGATCATCAGATTTTCATAAAGGAAATCGGCACGATAGGTGTTGTTGGCTAATATGCCCCCAACCTTAGCTGCAGCTAGAAAAACATATTGCGGTTTCTCTATTTCAAAAAAACGCGCAACCGCTTGCTGATCTCTTAAATCCAAATCCTTTGAAGAACGAAAAATAATATTGCTAAATCCTTCAGCCTTTAATTTTCTTACAATTGCAGAACCTACCATTCCATTGTGCCCGGCAACGTAAACTTTAGCAGACTGGTCCATTTTATTCGAATTGATTTTTAACAGAATATCCTGCTTCTTTTAACATTCTTTCTTTCTGGAAGTGTTTTACATCAGATGCCATCATATCGTTTACTAATCCGGCAAGATCATATTTTGGAGACCAATTTAATTTTTCTTTACATTTAGCTGGATCGCCGATTAATAACTCAACTTCTGTAGGGCGGAAATATCTTGGATCTACTGCTACTACTTCTTTGCCAATTTCCACTTGGAAATCTTGATTATTACAGGAAACTACATAAGCTTTTTCATCTACACCCTCTCCCTTAAATTCGATGGTAATGCCCACCTCGTTAAAAGCCATTCTAATAAAGTCTCTTACTGTAGTGGTAACACCTGTTGCAATTACGAAATCTTCTGGTTTTTCTTGTTGCAGGATTAGCCACATGGCCTCTACATAATCTTTCGCATGGCCCCAGTCTCTTCTTGCATCTAAGTTCCCTAAGTGTAACTTGTCTTGCATACCCAATGCAATTTTTGCAGTGCCCCTTGTTATTTTACGCGTTACGAAGGTCTCGCCACGTAGCGGGCTCTCGTGATTAAATAAAATGCCGTTACAAGCATAGATTCCATAAGCTTCGCGGTAGTTCACAGTAATCCAGTAAGCATACATTTTTGCCACCGCATAAGGAGAGCGGGGGTAAAATGGGGTTGTTTCTGACTGCGGTACAGCCTGAACTAATCCGTAGAGTTCAGAAGTAGATGCCTGGTAAACTTTAGTCTTCTCGACCAATCCTAAAATTCTAATCGCTTCTAGAATTCTTAACGTTCCAATTCCATCTGCGTTCGCGGTATACTCCGGTGTTTCGAAACTTACCTGTACGTGACTCATTGCACCCAGATTATAAATTTCATCTGGCTGAACCTGTTGAATGATGCGAATCAGGTTCGTTGAATCACTCAAATCTCCGTAATGCAAAACAAAACGTACATTACTTTCATGAGGATCTTGATACAGATGATCAATCCTGTCGGTGTTGAATAATGAGCTGCGACGTTTAATTCCGTGTACTTCATAGCCTTTTTTAAGTAATAAATCGGCTAAATAAGATCCGTCCTGACCAGTAATTCCAGTAATAAGGGCTTTTTTCATTAATTTGTTGTTATTGAGAGTTTTCTGTGTTTGCAAGGGAGATATTCCTTTATTTTAAGTTTCAACACCTGTAAGTGCATATTCTTGAAACTAATGTAAAATATTCGCTGTAAATATATTCATTTCAATTTAAAATTTATACATCGTGTATATCTTACACTAAGTTTTTTTAAAAAAAGTTTATTAAGGTAAAAAAAGAATTTACCTTTACACATCTATTCCACTTCAATCTAATAAACCATATAAATGAGAAAAATTACAAACATTTGTTGCATAGGTGCAGGCTATGTTGGCGGCCCGACTATGGCAGTGGTGGCAAAACAGTGCCCGGATATTAAAGTTACCATCGTTGATTTGAACGAAGCGCGTATTGCCGCCTGGAACGATCCTGATGTGAATAATATCCCGGTTTATGAGCCAGGCTTAAGTGATGTTGTTGCTGAAGCAAGAGGAAGGAACCTGTTTTTTTCGACAGATGTAGATCAGGCCATTGCTGAAGCGGAGATGGTTTTTATATCCGTAAATACCCCAACCAAAACCTATGGTTCAGGTAAGGGAATGGGTGCTGATTTAAAATGGATAGAACTTTGTGCCAGACAAATAGCCCGAGTATCTACTACTGATAAAATCATTGTAGAAAAATCAACTCTGCCTGTACGTACTGCTGAAGCTGTACGTGATATTTTGCATAATACAGGGAGTGGCGTAAAATTTCAGGTGTTATCTAATCCGGAATTTCTGGCTGAAGGTACTGCAGTAGAAGATTTATTATCGCCTGATCGTGTATTAATTGGTGGCGACGACTCTGAAGAAGGCCAGGAGGCCATTGCTGCCCTTGTAAATGTCTATGCAAATTGGATCCCAAGAGAACGGATCCTTACTACAAATGTTTGGTCTTCAGAACTTTCTAAACTGGTGGCTAATGCATTTTTGGCACAACGAATATCTTCTATCAATGCCATATCCGAACTGTGTGAAAAAACCGAGGCTAACATTAATGAAGTATCTCGTGCCATTGGTACAGATAGCCGCATCGGGCCAAAGTTTTTAAAAGCATCGGTAGGTTTTGGAGGCTCTTGCTTTCAAAAAGATATCTTGAATTTAGTTTATATCTCCCGGTCCTTTGGTTTACAGGAAGTAGCCGATTATTGGGAGCAGGTAATCATTATGAACAACCACCAAAGAAAGCGTTTTGCCTTAAACATCGTAAAAAGCCTTTACAATACGGTTTCTGGTAAAAAAATTGCTTTCCTGGGCTGGGCCTTTAAAAAAGATACGAACGATACAAGGGAGTCTGCTGCTATCTACGTAGCTGATGAGTTATTGAACGAACAGGCCTATATTCAGGTGTATGATCCTAAAGTACAAAGAGATCAAATTTATCATGATCTGGAATACTTAGAAACCAGGTCTGTAGAGTCCAATCAAAATGGTGTAAGTGTATTTCAGGATCCTTATGAGGCCTGCGATGGTGCCCATGCAATAGCTGTTTTAACAGAATGGGATGAGTTTAAAGATTATGACTGGAACCGGATTTATGCTAAAATGCTTAAACCAGCCAAAATTTTTGACGGTAGAAATGTTTTAGATCACAAAGCACTTAGAGCAATCGGTTTTCAGGTAAACGGAATTGGTGTATAACCATTCCGTTTTTTAATAAAGGTTAAGGGATCTTTAGCTTTTTTTACCACAACATTTTAATTTACATTGCATGCGATTATTTTTATTACAAATATCAATTACTTTTTACTCCTAATAGCTATTAGTCTTAAACATTTGTTTAAATTTGATTTTGTCTAATCCCATTCTTTAAGTATGACCCCAACGCGCTACTTATATCTGCTAAAGTATATTTTGCCAGTTACTGACTTAATTATGCTTAATGTAGTGTACTTTTCTGCCTATTATATCACGCCTTTTTTAGGTAAAAATGTACACAATGAAATGGATAAACACCACGTGGTGGTGTACAATTTGATCTGGCTCTTTGGATCTGCAATCTTTGGACTTTATTCCGCTTACGGGGCCAGAAAACTTGAGCGCATTTACAGAGGTACCTATCGTACGCTGGCCCTGCATTTTGTTTTATACCTGTCTTACCTATTATTTTCTGCAGAGTATGAATTTTCAAGAACCTTCTTAATCGTTTTTTATATAGCATTGGTCAGCGCATTTATCCTGAATAGATTTGTTGGCACGTTTATTCAGTACGTGGTGATCAACAAATTCAATGCAGCAAAAAAAGTTGCGGTAATGGGATCAAATGAAACCGCAAAAAGGTTATCAGATTATATTCATAAACAAAGAAGTTTAAATTTCTTTGGATTTGTTGGTGATGATGAGGATATCTATGATTCCATGGACGGTAATGACAGGATATCAGCAAAATTAGAGAAAGCGGTTGAGTCTGGCGTAAAAGAAATCTATGTGGCTATAGCACCGCATAGGATGAATGATGTGAGCAGACTGGTAGCGGTTGCAGATCAACAGTGTGTAAGGCTGAAGTTTGTGCCTGATATTGGTGGCGCGTTGGCTGCCCCTTATACGATATCCTATATGGGGGGTGAATTTCCGATGATCACCTTGAGGAATGAACCTTTAGAGATCATGGGTAATCGGTTTAAAAAACGTGCTTTTGATGTGATTTTTAGTGCCTTTGTGATTGTATTTGTTATGAGCTGGCTCTATCCGATAATTGCTATATTGATTAAACTCCAGAGTCCCGGACCTGTACTCTTCAAGCAGCTCCGAAGTGGAAGGAATGACGAGCCATTTTGGTGTTGGAAGTTCAGGAGCATGAAAGTGAATAGGGATAGCGACAAAAAACAGGCCACCAAAGATGATGATCGGATTACCAAAATCGGACACTTTCTGCGTAAAACAAGTCTGGATGAAATGCCTCAGTTTTTTAATGTCTTTTTCGGATCAATGAGTGTTGTAGGGCCACGTCCGCATATGCTGAAACATACGGAAGAATATAAGAAGATTATCAGTCAGTTTATGGTTCGCCACTTTTTAAAACCGGGAATAACCGGCTGGGCACAGGTTAATGGGTTTAGGGGCGAAACAAAGGAGGACGATGCCATGGAGAACAGGGTGAAATTCGATATCTTTTACCTGGAAAACTGGACGGCTATGCTTGATGTAAAAATTATCTTTATGACCATTATAAATGTTTTTAGGGGAGAAGAAAACGCTTATTGATAGTTAACATTAAAGAGGTTTGAATGCCTTATTATCTATTTTAAATTTCTTTGTTCAAAAAGAATCTACAGGCTAATCTCATGTCCAAAGCTGATAGCTTGAAATATTGGGATCTATCAATGGTAGCGTAGTCAAAGGGCATTTACTGACAATTTATCAAGATCGAGAAGTCTTCGACTGTGCCACGATTGATAAAATCCGCTAGTGCGGTCGTCATTCTCGCGTATGCGGGAACCACAAAGTGCTCAGCGAAGCTAATCTTAAAAGATTTGCATTAAGATTATTAATTTTTTCTTTTTTCATAGGTATTCATGAGCACTCCGTGGTTTCAAATCAAGTTAGGAATGACGATCTCTCGAGGAATATTACCTAATAAAATTTCTCTGCCACTCCTATTGATTTTTTTTTAAAAATTGATCTTATACTCCAGCTAATTGAACAAGGCTCTTAAATAAAAGTGACAGTTCTGTATTATTTAAACTCCGGTTTTAATATATTTAAATTCGATATACTGGTTATTTGCTATTTACAAATAACGGTATATCCAAGGTAACCAATTTACATGGTACCAGGATTCTAATTATTAATTTAAGTAATGGACTCATCTACATATTACATAAGTAGCACCGATGGTAATGATACTAATTCAGGGTTATCTGCTACAACTCCTTTTAAAACCATTTCTCCAATAAATGTGCTAGCTAGCTCAGGTGTTCTTTCCGGTAGAGATACTATTTTGTTTAAGAGAGAGGATGTATTTCCAGGAATGGTATTAAACTGGAATACAAACTCATATACTGAAAATATACAAATAGCTACATATGGCAATGGTAATAAACCATTATTCGATATGTATAAGTATATTAATTCTGACAGTTGGGTTCTTCATTCTACAAACATTTGGAAAGTTGATTTGTCCGATAATACTAAGTTTACAGGTTGGACTGCAAATAATTCCGGTAATGTTGGTTTCCTTAAAGTCAATGACGAAATCTTCGGAATGAAAAAGAAATTACTTATTGATTTATCTTCACAGTGGGATTTCTGGGATGATGTTACTACTGTTTATGTATTTAGCATTTCAAACCCTGGGGTAATAAATGGTTTAGGAACTACTGAAATAGCCATTTCTGTTAGAGGTACTTCTTCTATTGCCTTAATGAGAAATGCAGATGTGTATGATATAGCAATAATTGGTCATGGTGCACACGCGGTCTCCGCAGCCTCAACGTTTAGAAATTTAAGTTATAACCATCTTGATATACGAGAAATTGGGGGATCAACTTTAACGAGCTTTACACCTAACCCAACGGTTAGATATGGAAATGGCATTGAGTTAAATGGGGGTGGTAAGAATGCCATAATACAAGGGTGTTATTTTGAAAACATCTATGATGTAGCTATGACCTGTCAAGAGGACAATATAGGTGTACAAGGGTTTGAAAATATAATTTTCAGACATAATAGAACAAAAAAAGCTGAGCAAGCATTTGAACTTTATACGCACAATGAAAACTCTTTTTTTAGGAATATTAAATTCCATGATAATATATGCGAGGAAAGTGGATATGGTCCTCTACACTTTGGACACCAATCTGGGTTTGGTTACCCGCAATTTTTAGGAGTTCATATTTTACTACAGGATTCATATGTCGATATGGATCAGGTTGAAATATACAATAATACATTTGACAGGGCTGCTAATGGGCTGTATTTTTGGCTAAAAACTAATCCATTAGCACAAAAGAAATTTGTTAACAGCCATAGCAATGATATATATCTTTATACAGGTCAAAAATTACAATCTGTTGATGAAACCTGGAAGATTGAAGATCATCAACAGTTCGTTTTAGACACAGGGTTAGAGGTTGATTCCAATTTTTATGCAATTCCTCCGGGCATCTCTGACGTTGTAGAGATATTACGTGAGCAAATAGCCCAGGGCTCTAAAGTAACCACAGTTGGTGATTCGCTTAGAGACGTATTGTCATTAGCATACAATGCATTGATTAAATCTGATAAAAATACGAATAGATTAGATCGATTACCTATAGCTTCAGATAATTTACAAGTAGCAACGACTTCGTTTGGAAGTGCCACCGATACGGATAACTGGACTAGAATTTCCGAGATCACGCTACAGCAAGTTTCTTACAGAGATTTTTCACTTACTCTGGGTTTTAACACCGCTAGCGGGGACATGCAATCTGCAAAGGTTACTTTCTCTGTTAAACAATCAAGTTCTGTAGTTATAAGTCCTGCCACTATGGCAATTGATGTGGAGGCAATAGGAGGATTTGCCCGGACCCAATTTTTAACCGAAGACGGTTTTAAAATCACAAATGACGGATTTGGTACGCCTTTCAATATCTACATTAAAAGATCCAATAATTTTTCATCAATTAGTGTTTTTGAATTAGGAAAATATATACCTGCGGGAACAATAAAATACTTTAGTAATCAGCCATGGGTATCAATTGAACCCTCAGCTATCTACAATCATAAATCGGTAATTAAAGATAAACCTGTCTATAATGCACAGGCAATTTCAGCAGCAACTCCGGGTGCCGTAGTTCGACGAGACAATTCAGGTGGCATATTACAGTCTAGTTTATTACTTCAAAGTCTTCCTAACGGCTGGAATGACGCAAGAACGGCAAATATTGTTTACCAAGCCGTTGGGATAACAATAACAGGGGAGCCATTATTGAATTTTAACGGGTTATGTGAATATCTCGGGGATTCAAACAAAGGCATACAAAGTGCATATGATGCTTCGGGCACAGTTGTATATCAAAGAGTATATTGGTTTGGTACTTGGCGCCCCTGGTTAAAAATACTGGATTTATCGTCGGATCTTAAGGGACAAAATATTGTTAACATTTACAAAACAGCTTCGGATTCAGATTATTCAATTACTGACTATAACTCTTATCACCTATTACCTGCTATAACAGCAGATAGAACACTTGGACTACCTCCAACATACCAAGGTAAATCTATTACTATTTTTAACACTAATAACACTAGTTTTAAGTGGATTACAAGCATACGAATAATCGATAACAATGGAGTTCAGTTTCTCGAACTGCCTTCAAGATCAGTCATAACTCTCGTATCAACTAATGACAATACCTTATGGAGGATAAGTAATGTTTATACCGGGACCAATTCAACTATCAAGTATAATCATATTAGTGCGGCATATACTTTGATACCAGGATTGCAAAATGAAATGTTGCTAATGGATGGATTGGCCGATTACACAGTCTCAATTGCGCGAGATGTAAAAACACCAGCTGGAGTCGTTAAAATTTTCAAGAACATCGGAGACTATATAATAACGCTCTTTTTAGGAACTGGAGTTACGATAAACGATTCTAATACCATTATTAAGGTATTTCCAAATCAAGAATTGGCAATTCTAAGTGAATCAGAAAGTGCATGGAAAATTACAAGCGGTCCCCAAATAATAAAAGTAAACAATACTACTGATACAGTAAATAAGAACTTCCTAAATACAACTTATCCATATTCCAGATACGGTTTAAATACAAGGGTTATTTATTCAGCTCAGCTTTTTTCCTATGAAAGAATTTCCCCGACAGATTGGACTGTCATGCCAATTAATTTATTGACTTAAGGATGAATATTAGATAGCAAATCCAATCAGACAATGCAGTGTTAAAGTATTAGAGCCTGTTTGAAAATTAAATAAAATTTATTTCGTATGTCTGTCTGAGCGTAGTCGAAGACCACTTCAACGCATTAGTAAAGCAATCGAGCATGCCCGGTGTGACAGCAAAAGGCTATATATATGTTATAAAAATTTAAACAGGCTCTTATACGTTAATAACCTCAGTTCAATTATTAATATTCCTTTAAAGGTATACTGTAGACATTTTTCACTCATAGCAGTCAACCCTGACCTGTAGCGAAGCGAAAAGCTACGAAGTAACCGAGTCTTAGGCGAGCTCACCGAAGGTAATTATTTCAAGCTCTATTAGCAGGAAAAATGCTGACTACGTAGTAGCTACAAGAATTATTCGCCAGCCGAAGTTGAATGTTTGTATGTTGAAATTGTGAAATGTTGTTTGGTAATGGAGTATGGAGGCGGAATTGGACTCAACATTCTCTCTTCCGGATTTTGCTGCAGTCCACTTAGCATTTAACTCAAAAGTTTTAGTATTATTTGATCGGTTCTTAGGTAAAACTTTACCTGTGTAAGATGTTGCAAACTGTTGATATACCATTTTACTGAGTAGGTAACCGACTTAGATCAGCTCATAAATTTAACAGTTTCTAATTCTAGGTACTGATTCTATAAAATTTTCGCTTGCACCTATAACAGATAAAATGTTTAAGTGGAATGAAAGGAAGTATTTTTTTTAAAATGAAGTTTCTTGGAATTCGATTTAATTCATTTTTGCATTTAGGACATTTATGTTCTGCTTTAACTACTTCTGATGGTGCCATGATACTAGAATACTTATTGTTTGAAAATTGGTAGTAATTCAGATATGCTGCAAAGATAAGGATATTAGGGTTTTGTTTTTTGCTTAAAGTCGATATAAATAACTTTATTTTTTTGATTTTGAGTTTTTTAGATGACTTTAATCAACTATTTTCGGATTTTGCTGTTCAATTACTTGTTGGTATTAAGTTAATGTTAATAATTTGTTTCTTTTAGAAATAATGAATGTGATTTTTATTACTTTTTTGGTGTTGTTCGGTCTTTTTTGAGCTAAATAATGTATTTTAGCGTTATTTTCTTAAAAAAAAATTTAAATGATCAATCTCAAACCTTCATTAGTAATTTTAGCAGCCGGAATGGCAAGTCGTTATGGTGGCGCCAAACAAACAGAATCTTTTGGACCCGCTGGCGAAACCATTATGGAATATTCAATTTTTGATGCCATTAAAGCCGGATTTGATAAAGTGATCTTTATCATCAGAGCAGAATTTGCCGAAACTTTTAAAGCTGCTATGGAACCAAAACTGCTGGGTAAAATTAAACTCGAATATGTTTATCAAAGCCTGGATAAATTCAGAAATGGCAAAGCTTTGCCTGCAGAGCGTGTTAAACCCTACGGCACTCAGCATGCCTTATTGTGCTGCAAAGATGTTCTTGATGCACCCTTTGCGGTAATTAATGCAGATGATTTCTATGGCTTGGATGCTTTTAAAAAGGCATATGAATTTTTAACTGAGTCTGTTCAGGATGGAAAGTACGCCTGTTTGGGTTACCAGTTAAAAAATACGTTAAGCGAACATGGCGCGGTGACACGCGGGGAGATCAGGGTAGATCAAGATGATTTTGTTGTGGGGATTACCGAAAGAAAGGAAATTTTTAAGCGTGATGGGAAGGCATTCAGGGTGAATGATGGGCATGAGGTAGAGATGGATTTACTGACACCGGTGAGTATGAATTTTTTCTGTTTTACACCGTCATTTGTGGAATGGAGCGAAGGTGAATACTATAAGTTCCTGGATCAGCATGATGGTGATCTAAAATCGGAATTTTTGATCCCCGAGGTTGTTGATAAACTGATAAATGATGGTAAAGGTGTTGTTAGTCTGGTTAAAACCGATGCCAGGTGGTTTGGCGTGACTTTTAAAGAGGATGCTGCAATTGTGCGCGCTGAACTTGAACAATTAACCGTTGGAGGTGATTATCCAAAAAATCTTTGGTCATAGGTAGTTGATAAAATTTATCAGGGCTTTAAATTATTTTTTTTATTGCTTTGATCGGAGACAAACGCTTGAATAATAGTATGGCAGGATTATTGCTGATGGTGTTTGTCTTTGAAATACACACTTAGCCTATAAAAAATTGTTTACTCAAATTAATATTGTCCCTCGTTGGGTTATTTTTACCCTTGATCTGATTTGTTGTTCATTCGCGATGATTTTCGCCTACATGTTAAAGTTTAATTTAAACCTAACATCCGTAGATGTACCACAATTGTCAACAAACCTGCTGTTGTTGATGTTGATTAATTCAATAGTATTCCTATCAACAAAGAGCTATTCAGGTATCATCAGGTATACAAGTGCTCAGGATTCATTTCGGATATTATTCTCAGTGCTGATCTCAACCGGGGTTTATTTCATTTTTAACTTATTCGCGATAAGTTTTCTGGTTAAGCCACTTATACCAAACACTGTCCTGATCATCGGAGGATTATTCAGTTTTCTTTTTCTCATCACCTACCGGATTTTTATTAAGTATATTTTTATGTACATCAAAAATCTGAAACTGGATAAAAAAAAGGTCATCATTTATGGTGCGGGCGAAGCTGGTATGGCTACCAAAAGAACTTTTGATCATGATGAGAAAGTGAATAAATACATCGTTGCCTTTGTTGACGACGACCAGCGTAAGATAGGCAAGGCAATTGATGGTGTAAGTATTCTGGATGCCAGAAATCTTGCGCATTTAATCGCCAAGCACGAGATTGATGAAATTATATTTGCGTCTTACACTATTCCTTCAGACAAAAGAGATGCTATTGTAGATCTTTGCTTAGAACATGATATCAAGGTATTAAACATTCCCCCTGCAGATGCGTGGACCAATGGAAAGTTACAGCCTGCACAGATTCAAAAATTGAATATTGAAGATCTGTTGAACAGGAAGCCTATCAGTATTGATATTGAAGGTATTGGAAAGATGCTGCACAAAAAACGAATACTCATTACCGGAGCTGCAGGCTCTATAGGTAGTGAAATCGTTAGGCAGTTATCAAAGTTTGATATCGGTCTGATTATCTTGTGCGATCAATCAGAAACGGCATTGCATGAGCTTTATCTGGAACTTGATGAAGGTGACCGTACTAAAAATTATCAGTCTTTTGTGGGAGATGTTCGGGATGAACAGCGCATGGACAAACTTTTTAACATGTACAGGCCAGATTACGTTTATCACGCCGCAGCATACAAACATGTGCCTTTAATGGAGGATAATCCTGCCGAAGCGATAAAGGCCAATGTACTGGGTACTAAAACAGTTGCGGATAAAGCGGTTAAATATGGGGTTCAGAAGTTTGTTATGATATCGACCGATAAAGCGGTTAACCCAACAAACATCATGGGCGCATCTAAAAGAATCGCAGAGATCTATGTTCAATCACTCAACAATTCATTGGGGCAGCGGGATTTTCTTTTCAGCAACGGCCTAAGTTATATTAACCGGCTTGAAAAAAGACCTGTGACGAAGTTCATCACCACCAGATTTGGCAATGTACTTGGATCTAATGGCTCGGTTATTCCGCGCTTTAAACAGCAGATCGAAAAAGGTGGGCCTGTAACGGTTACCCATCCCGATATCACCAGATACTTTATGACCATTCCGGAGGCCTGCCGATTGGTACTGGAAGCAGGATGCATGGGCAACGGGGGCGAAATATTTGTTTTCGATATGGGCAAATCTGTAAGGATTTTTGACCTTGCCAAAAAGATGATTAAGCTAGCCGGCCTTGAACCTAATGTAGATATTAAAATAGAGTTCTCAGGTCTTCGCCCGGGAGAAAAACTTTATGAAGAACTACTCAATGATAATGAGAATACGATGCCTACCCATCACGAGAAAATTATGATAGGTAAAGTAAGGGAATATGTATTTGATGAGGTGGCAAGCAACATCGCCGAACTGATCAGATCTGCTAAGCAGGATGATGACATGCAGGTGGTGATCAATATGAAAAAAATGGTTCCTGAATTTAAGAGTATGAACTCTATATTTGAAGAGCTTGACCATTTGGTTAATTAATAAGATGAAGAAAATTTTTGTCCTGGCTGTTCTCGCCTTTTTTGTGACGCGCTCATGGGGTCAATCTACTCCCAACGTTAATATTCCTTATGATTATCAGTTTTATCAGAAATTCAATCAGCAGATCTATAGCCAGGATAATAAATTCCACTCCTCAATAAAGGGCATTTACGCTGATGGGGCTGAAATTGCGTCATCTTACGATTCGCTGATGAAAACTGGGATGGATACGCTGAATAGACGTTCCTGGGGACATAGGAAATTATTCAACGAGCATTTATTAGAGTTTAATGGTGAGGATTACAAGGTTTATGCCGATTTTCTGCCCGATTTTCAGGTCGGCAGGGACTTCAGTGGTAAAAGAAATACCTGGTTAAACACCAGAGGATTTCAGGTTGGTGGAACGGTAGGAAAACAATTTTCTTTTTATCTGAACGGATTTGAAAACCAGGGTAAATTTGTTGATTATGTAAACCGTTACATTGTCGCCAATCAGGTTGTTCCGGGCCAGGGATCCGGTAAACTCGGAACCGACACGCAGGACTGGTCATATGTAACGGCATTATTGTCTTATACGCCGAATACACATCTTAACTTTTCATTAGGATATGACAAGAACTTTATTGGTGATGGATACCGCTCCATGCTGCTTTCTGATGTGTCTTCCAATTATTCTTTTTTTAGGGTAAGGGCAACGCTGGGTGCTGTCCAATACCAAACAATTTTTGCCTATATGCTTGATCCCGGGGCGCCAAAGCTCACTAATGACCGCAGGTTGGGCGATAGGGGTAAATGGATGGCAGCTCATTATGTGGACTGGAACATTAATAAAAAAATCTCTGTTGGATTTTTCCAGGCCGTGACCTGGGCAGATGCTGAAGTTGAAGGTAAACGGGGATTTGATTTTAACTACGTACACCCTTTTATATTTTTAAGACCGGTAGAAAATACAAATACAACTTCGCCCGATAAGATGAGGCTGGGTTTTAATGTGAAATACGAGGTTTTGAAGAATACCGCACTTTACGGTCAGTTTATGTTTGATGAGTTCACCGCAAAGGAATTTTTCGCCGGGAATGGATACTGGGCCAACAAATATGCTGTTCAATTGGGATTACGCGGATCTGATCTTTTTAAGGTAAAGCGTCTTAATTATCTGGCTGAATTCAATACAGCCCGTCCTTATACTTACGCCCATTTTGACAGACTATCGAATTATTCCAATTATAACCAACCGCTTGCACACCCCTATGGTGCTAATTTCAGGGAATTTCTAGGGATTTTGAACTATAGTTATAAGCGTTTCGATCTACAGGGAGAAGCACTTTATTCGAGGTACGGGAAAGATCCGGATGGACTAAACTATGGTGGCGATATTTTTAAAAGTTATGATACGCGGGCTGTACAATACGGCAGTAAAATTGGCCAGGGGATAAAGACCAACCTCTATTATGCCCGTGCTCAGGTTTCTTATCTTCTTAATCCAAAATATAATCTTCGCCTGGAACTTGCCGGGACATTCCGCCGGGAGAGTAGTACGACTATAGAAAATAGTAACTTGCTCACCTTTGGTATCAGAAGTAGTTTCAGAAATATATACCACGATTTTTAACGTAGCAAGATCCATTTCTTGCAGAAGAGAAAAGATGCTTTAGCGAACTTCATGAAGTCCGCTAAAGCATTAGTTAACCGTGTACCTTTTTTTCAATAGTGGAATAAGTATTTCAATTTCCTTTTTCAATAGTTCTGCTCCGGCTTTTAGAGAAATGTGGTCAGCAACATCCAGTTCCTGGATCCGGGAACTGATTTCCGCAAGATTATTCAGCCCTGCTGAAGAAGACATACCATAAATCTTATGTGAAAGTGAACTGATCATTTCCGAATCTTCAGGAGCGCGCATACTGTCCAGCTGCAAAAGTGTTTGGTCAAGCTGAATGATCGTAATGCCGATTATTTTTTTTATTCTTTCCGCATCATTATCCAGATAGGATTCAAGTTTTCTACTATCGAAATGTACAGGCTTGATTAATTCAATGGCACCTTCATCAGCTTTTTTAGTATCAGGCAGCCACTTTTTTAATATGGCTTCGATATTTTCTTCTAAAACAGGTTTGGTAATAAAATCGTCCATTCCTGCTTCCAGGCTTTTCTCCCGCTCTCCCATTACATTTGCAGCAGTAAGGGCTATGATCGGTGTTCTTTTTCCATTTTCAATCTCTCTAATTTTGGTTGTACATCTATATCCGTTCATTTCTGGCATTTGGATATCCATGAAAATAAGATCGGGGGATTCTTTCTGGAATATATCAAGCGCTATAATGCCGTTTTCAGCTTCAAGTATAAGGCTTTTGGGATGAAGTTTTTCAATCAGTGCGCGTGCCAGAAACCTGTTCACTTCGTTATCCTCCACAACCATAAATTTATACTGATATTCAGTGTTTTGGTCAGGCAGGTTTAGCAAATCTATATCATCAGTTACAATTTCATTAGTTTTGAGCCTGGATAGCACCCGGTAAAGCTCATGCATTTTGATCGGTTTTAACAGGCGGTGATCGATCTGTAGTTCCCTGCAGGCTTTGATAATCTTTTCGTCATCAGAGGAACTGTGAAGAAGGATCAATGGCAGTCTGTCCTGATCAAGTGTGAAACTTTCCCTGATTTTTGCCGAAGTCTCCAGTCCATCCATGTACTGCATGTGGTAGTCCATCAGGATAGCATCGTAAACTCTTCCCTCTGCCAGAAACTGGAGTGCTTCAAAGCCATTTCTGGCTTGGTCAGCCTGAATGTTTTTAAGGGAGAGCATATTCACCAATATTGCCCTGTTGTTATCATTATCATCAACAACAAGTACATTTGTGATGCTCTCTATTCCTCTCCATTCTATGGGTTCCCCCTGTTCAGATTTAAGGTTTACTTCGAAGAAAAAAGTGCTTCCTTCTCCTGGTGAACTTTTAAGCTCGAGATGGCTCCCCATCATCTTTAGTAGTTTGTTGGAAATCGTAAGTCCTAATCCGGTTCCACCATATTTTTTTGTAGTTGAGGAATCTTCCTGAGAAAAGGCACCAAAAATTTTTGCCTGCTTGCCTTTTTCAATCCCTATACCAGTATCCCTAACGCTAAAACGGAACGAGTGCTGATCCCCCGTTTTGCCGAGATGCTCTATTCTAAGTTCTATTTCACCTTGTGTGGTAAACTTGGCTGCATTCCCCAATAGATTTATTAAAACCTGTTTTAAACGCAGTGCATCGGTCCATACAAATCTTGGCAGATCAGGAGGTAGGTTTAACAACATCTCGAGATTTCTGGACTGAATCTGGTAAGTGGTGATGTCGCTAGCCTGCCAGGCAATATCGTACAGGTCGCATTTTTCGATATCCAGCTCAAATTTACCAGCCTCGATTTTTGAGAAATCTAAAATATCGTTAATAATACTTAATAAAGCATTTGCAGACTGGTTTACTATGGTGAGGTATTGCTTTTGCGTATCATTCAACTGAGTTTTCAGTACCAGATCGGTAAAACCTATCACGCCATTTAGCGGCGTTCTGATTTCATGGCTCATATTGGCAAGAAATTCGGATTTGGCTGCATTGGCGTAATCGGCACGTAGCCTTGCAATGGTGATTTCCTCCCGATGTTTTACTGAAGCCGATATATCCTGTGTACAGATCATCATTCCACCGATAGATCTATCCAATTGGTACCAGGGCCGCATTTCCCAGGAAAGATGATGTGGAATATTGTTCCGGACATCAATATAAACATCTTCGTCTTTTTTGAGAACATGACCACTGAGTACTTTCTTATGATTATCTATACGGTCTTCAGAAAGGTTAGGGAAAACATCATAATACCACAAGCCTTCAATATTGGTAGTAATCTGCGTGTAGTCTTTAATCCATTTACGGCTGGCCGCAAGGAACCGCATGTCCTTATCAAGCATCGCTATTGAGGCAGGCGCATTTTCTATGAAGGCTAGTAAGATGGCCTTCTCTCTGGCAAGTGCCTTTTCGGTTTCTTCTTTTTGCGTGATATCTGTAGATATTCCGAGGTATCCAATAATTTTGCCTTCCGAATCTCTCATGGAAGTAATGGATAGTGACACCCTTAACCGTTTTCCTGTTTTGGTTATAAAGGTAAAGGGCCGTTCTTTCTGTGGGCTGTCTGCACATTGTTTAAAGGCTTCAAAACCTTTAACTTCATAGCCGAGTGTGGAGGAGATACTTGTACAAAGTTCTTCTACTTCTGTCTTGTCATGAAGAATTTCTGGTGTTTGTTTGCCGATCATTTCCTCGGCGCTGTATTCAAGTAAATTTTCTGACGCCCGGTTAAATACGGTAATGATGCCTTCGGGATCTGTTGCGATAATGCTTACCTCTTCGGATGCTGAAAGTACATCATCCAGCAGTTTTTTGGATTCAATCAGCGCCAGTTCTGCACGCTTCTGCACGTCTATGTTCTGAAGCGTACCATAGATACGGTCCATCGCAGTTTCCCGGGATGCTGTGTGTCCTTTGGCCCTTACCCAAATTTCCTTTCCATTAAAGTCTATAATTTCAAGCTCCAGATCCCAGTCTTTGCCGGTTTGCAGGCATTCCTGAACAGCCTGCTGTATTTTATCCCGGCTCTCCCCTTCCTTATAAAAATTAATTGCATTATCCAATGTTGGTATGAAATCCTTTGGTACAGCATGTATTTCCCTGATGGTTGCCGTCCAGATAACTTTCCCTTCATTCAGGTTCAGTTCCCATCCGCCTATTTTTGCAAGTTTGCTTGTTTCTTCTAAAAGGTTTCTGGTGTGGATCAATTCATGCTCAAGTTTTTTCTGAGCGGTAATATCAACTGCGTTACCCACAATGTAAGGTGTGTTGTCAAGGTCTTTCTGCAGTACATTCGAATATAGCCAGATTCGCTCTTCACCCGACTTCTGTTTCACTATCATATGTCCTTTTGAATGACCGTGTTCTGCAATTTCAGAGAGGTACTGACGCAAATTTTTATGCCTTTTGGCCGGAACAATGTCGAAAAGGCTCTTGTTCTTTAGTTCTTTTCTTCTATAACCAAGTATTTTTGCAGCTGCGGAGTTGAGTGAGATGAGATTTCCATCAAGATCATGGGTGCACATCAGTCCTTGTGAACTTTCAAAAAAAGCTTTGAATTTCTGTTCGCTGACTTTCAGCGCCCTGTTTTTTTCGACTTCAATAGTAACATCACGCCCAATAGCAAAAAGGTTTCCATTTGTCTTTTCAATAGCTGCTGTCCATTCAATGGTTTTATGTTGTCCATCTTTGGTGAGCATGTTATGTGTCGTCTTATCAGAAGGTTGACCACTTTTTAAACTGTCCCAAACCTCCATTCCCTCTTTCAAATCCTGGGGTGGAATAAAGTCAAAAATCGTTTTTTGTTTCAGCTCCATTTCATCGAATCCGAGTCTTTTATTAAAGCCTGGATTTACTTTTTTGAATTTTCCATCCGGTGCTAAAATACAGATCAGGTCTTCAGAGTCATTAAACAGCGTACTGAAATTTTTATATTCTTCTTTTTTGCGGCGCTCTATGATTAGCGATATGGCCTCTTCGGCAAGTAAAGACAGTATTCGCTTCTGTGTAGCCGTTAATTTTTTTGGTGCCAGATCTGCTACGCATATCGAGCCGAGGGTGAACCCGTCGGGGTCTATTAAAGGATATCCAGCATAAAACCTCACTTTCACGCCCTCTTCAGAAAGCGCATGGTGCCGGAAACGTTCATCTTCGAGTGTATCCTCTACTATAAACACCTCCTCGCCAAGTAAGACATACTCACATATTGCAAAGCCACGCGGAACCTCTTCTATTGTGAGACCGGTAGCTGATTTATACCAGAGCCTATCCTTTTCCGCGAAAGAAATTAATGATATTTCACACTCGCAGATTAACGATGCGATCTCGGTGAGCCTGTCAAACCCTCTCTCTTGTCCAGAGTTTATGATTTCATAATTATAAAGTGCTTCCAGACGAGCATTTTCATTTTCTTGCATTTCGATCTTTTTGTCAGGTAAAGCATTGTTAATTTACTTTAAATTATAAGTAGAAATAAAAGCAAATTATTTTAATATCCTGATTTTTATGCCATGTACCTGGTATTTAATTAACTAAATTTACAGTTGTTTAGTTATTCTTTAATATTACGATTAGTTGTTGAATATCAAAAACAAAAATGGTAAAAAGTAATTTCCCTAGAAGTTTTATCTGTTCCTTGCGCCAAGAATTGGGAATCGCGGAATGGCAAATTTTCCAAAGAATATTGTCTATTTAACAATAAGGTTTTTATTTCTCCCTTAGCGGTTCGCTGAGGGTTAAACATTCTCTTTCTGGAAAAGAGCAGGGATCGTCTTTAGGATGAGTCTGATATCGTTCGAAAAACTTTGGTTCTTTGCATATGTGTTATCAAGAAGCAGGCGCTCTTCCTCACTCATCTCTCCTTTTCCCCGTTTCTCCACCTGCCATAATCCCGTTATTCCTGCCGGTGCGGCAAACCGAAGTACATATCTATCTGTTGTAAGTTTTTCAGCTTCATAAATTGGTAACGGCCTGTTCCCAACAATGCTCATGTCCCCTTTGATTACATTCCAAAGTTGTGGCAGTTCATCGATACTGGTGTTTCTGATGAAATTGCCAATCTTGGTTATTCTTGGGTCATTCGCGATTTTGAAAAATGCAGATCCGCTATTGGCGGCACTAAAATAACCTCCGTCTTTTTCACACCACTGCACACCATCGCCATACAACGGATATTGGCATTTTCCAGCCTGTAAGCAGTCCTGACAAAGGACGGTATCCCCGGCTGTCGTTTTTTGCTCAGCCCGGTCTAAGTCATACTGATTGAGGTGCATCAGATCTTTGATCTTTTGGTCTGCATCAACATACATGGAGCGGAATTTATAAAATCTAAACACTTTAAATCCTGTTCCTGCGCGCAGCGAGTAGTAGAAAACGGGGCCTTTTGATTCCAGCCATATGGAAAGCGCAACCAGCAGCAGTAAAGGAAATAACATGATGAGTGCAAAACCGGCAAAGAAAATGTCAAACATTCTTTTTGCCAACCCGATCGGGCGTATCACATTTGGTCTGATGGCAAGACTTTTGGTTAATGCCGTCCAGTTCCGGACAAAAAAATTAATACGTTTTTCTACGCGGGCCTGATGCATAGGCAGCCGGAATACATCTGAGATACCCGCTGTAAGGGCCAAAATTCTTAAATTCGGATTGAAGTACTTTACAACCAGAAAAAAAGGTACGCTCGGCATCTGTATATTTTTGAGGGTTTCGATAAGCGTAAGGCCACCGTTCGACAAAATTTCACTGTTCGATATAATGGCCACGATTTCAAGATTTTGTTCGGCCCATTCCTGCGCCAGCTTCAAACCGTTATCAAAATAGGCTAGTCGTACCCCTTCAAATCTGCAGTTCTCAAAAAAGGCACGTTGTGTATAGTCTTCAAAGCCTACCATGGCAATGATGGAGAGCTCAATCGGGCCGTTAATCTCTTCCTGTGCCATTAAAAATTGCTTTTTCCGGCTCGTCTTAGTACCATCTTTATTCTGGCTTCCAGTTCAGCAGGATTGAAAGGTTTAACCATGAAGTCATCTGCACCGGCCTCCAGGCATTTTATGCGTTTGTTCGAACTCTCCTCTCCTGATAGTATCATTATTGGCAGGGAACTGAAAAAGTCGCTGGTCTTTAGCTGTTCGATCAGCTCAAGGCCACTCATATTGGGCGTATTCAAATCAGATATAATCAGATCCGGAATGTTTCCGTTCTGTAAGAAAGTGAGTGCAGTCATTCCGTCAGGCCTAATATCTATGCGGTATTTAGTCTGCAATATCTCTTCAAGTATTGCCTGCATAAATTCATCATCCTCAACAAGGAGAATGTGTATTTTAGGATTATTCTGTGGGTTCATTAGTGAAGAAACGTTATTGGAATGGGACTTTTATGTATTTTTTTTGGAGAGTCCATGTCTGAAAGTAGAGGATAATCATTTGAATGTAAAATTGATTTTCAATAATTATTATCTTCGTTGATCTGTTAATAAATTCGAAATAATTTCAGTTTTGATAAATAATAAATCTAATTTAGGCACGACGACATTTCAATGCAAGTATAAGAAAAAATAAATAAATAACTTTTTTTATTCTTTTTAGGAGTATTAAAAATCATTGGGATAAGCTGATATGGCCTAAGTATAATTTCTCGTTTCATAGAACTTTGGCTCCTCGTTATTGTTCTAATTGGCAAGGGATAAAATTAGGTATTACGGCCCTGCCTGTACGATATAGTCCCTAATTTACCGCTATTATAGTATAAAAATGATAAACAGAAACCTTTTGTCCCTGGACAGCGCCCAGCTTAACCGGCTATTTCCGTTCTTTGTCGTCGTTGATGCAGATATGAATATAGTAGAACTGGGTGAACGCCTGAAAGAAATCAGTGGTAACTGTGTTGGTGAGCCGATTTTCGATTATTTCGAAGATATCCATATCGGTGAAGATAATCAATATCCGGATTTGGTAAGCAATGGGGTGACCATGAAAAAACATTCTGTGCGGATAATTGGGAGATGGGAGAAAATCTTTACCCAAAATTTGTTTTTTTTCGCCGGATACGGACAATCGCCCCATAATAAACATAAGCTAGCTGAAGGAAGTTTAGGGCTTGGTGGTGATAAGGATACCCGAATGGAAAGCCTGCCGTTTTCGGTTAATGAACGTAGCTACTATAATGTTATCGCAAATATGAAGCTTGGTTTGCTGGAACTGGATTTGGAAGGGCAGATCGTTTATGCAAATAACAGCTTTTGTGAAATATCGGGCTACGATTTTGCGGATATTAAAGGCAGATCAGTCTCGGAACTCTTTAATGGCAAAATATTTTCGAAAGAAGGTGATGCGATAAGTTATGAAAGCATCATTTCAGAGGTGAGCGAAATCCAGTTTTTGGATGCGAAAGGCGAGAGGAAATGGTGGCTGATATGCAGGACCACAAATTTTAACCATAAAAAGGAAGAAATTGGGGCACTCTTAGTCAATTTCGAGATTACGCGTAACAAGGGACAGGAACTCGAACTGATTGCTGCAAAACTGGAGGCTGAAAAAGCTGCCAATAGCAAGGACATGTTTCTGGCGAATATGAGTCATGAGATAAGAACCCCCCTGAATGCAATCACAACCATGGCCAATCAGCTTTCGAGGACTAATCTTACTGTGGAGCAGGACTATTGCATCCAGACAATACAGACCGCATCGAAGAATCTTCTGGTAATCATAAACGATATTTTAGACCTCTCCAAGATTGAGGCCGGAAAGGTGAAACTTGAATATATAGGACTCAACATTTCAAAAGTGCTCAAGGAGGTTATTCAGGTAATTAAACATAAGGCTGAAAAAAAGGGACTGGCTATCCATTATTTTCAACCCCGTTTTGATGATATCGCACCAGTTTTAATAGGAGACCCTTATAGGATCAGCCAAGTAGTATTAAACCTGTTAAGCAATGCTGTAAAATTTACTGATAAAGGATCTGTATCCCTTACGGCAAGCCTTGTGTCGGATTTTGATGATGCCCAGGAAATTGAGATCCTGGTAAAGGATACGGGAATAGGGATGGAGCCTGAATTTATTAAGCGTCTTTTTGACAACTTCAGCCAGGAGTATGATTCTGTATCACGTAAATATGGTGGAACCGGACTGGGAATGAGTATATCTAAAAAACTCGTTGATCAGATGGGGGGATATTTTAATGTTAAAAGTGAAAAAGGAAGAGGTTCTTCCATCTCTTTTGTAATCCGGCTGAAGAAAGGTGTTGGTACCGATCTCCCCGAAGAGCCAAAATTGTCGTTAAGCGACGAGCTGTTTTCAGGTAAGCGAATTCTCATTGTTGACGACAATGAAATGAACAGGCTTGTTGCTTCAACTATACTATTGAACTTCGGTCCTCAGGTTATGGTTGCTGAGAGTGGAGAGATAGCACTTGAGATGGTTGATAAGGAAAATTTTGACCTCATTCTTATGGATATTCAGATGCCCGTCCTTAACGGCTATGATACAACTAGATTATTGAGGGATGAAGGCTATAAAGGGCCTATTATTGCGCTCACAGCCTCTGCAATAAGCGGTGAAAGGGAAAAATGTATTGCCGCGGGAATGGACGATTATATTACAAAACCGATAAACGAAGAACTTTTTGTTACTGTAATCGATAAATGGATGGTAAAAAAGACAGTAGAGCCCGATCAGCCGGAAGCTACGCTTCCGCTTTATAGTCTGGATGGCCTGTATGTTATAAGTAAGGGTAGGGAGGATTTTGTTACCAAAATGATTCAGCTGTTCTGTGATCAGATGCCCATCACCCTCAGTGATCTAAACCATGCTTTAGAAAATACTGACCTTTCAAATATATCAAAACTGGCTCATAAGCTTAAATCGACCATTGATCACCTCGGTATTCTCTCGATTCAGCGTGTTATAAGGGATATTGAATCCTTGAGTGATGAAAATGCTCCGGTTTCAGAACTTATCCCAATGATCGACCAGGTTAATCGTGTCATCGATCGGGTAATTTTGGATCTCCAAACTGAACTAAAAAGAAGGAATCATGATTTGGCTGATTAAGCTGGTGGGACTTATAGACCTCAGTGCGGTTAATATTTATTTATACTGACCGATTTTAAGCCTGCGAAACTAGCGCGATCGTCATGAGGCTGTCTCATAAATATAGAATTGTCATCCTGAGCTTGTCGAAGGACCTGTTTTAAATGTCTTACATGGCGTTTCGACAGGCTCAACGTGACAAATCCGATTGAATTACAATTTATGATACAGTCTAATCTTTCCTGCTGGATAGACCCTGAAATAAATTCAGGGTGACGGCTATGAGCGAAAAATATCTGCAGTATACCTTTAAAGGAATATTAATAATCGAATTGAGGTTTATAGCCAATTTTTGAATTTGAAATAGGAAGCAAGCCTTTTTTCTCTCATTATGGCTATTGATTTTTAATTTTTGCTGTTACAACAATATGTGTTGGTCAATTCTGCACCATCAGTAATCAATTAAATTAAGAAGGGTTAAATTCAAAGCGTTAACCTGAAACAGGTAATGATATGGAGATTACCGATAAAATGGCTTTATCCTGCCATTTTATCGGTAACACGCTTAACGGCAACCTTTTTAACTGCCTTAATGATGGCGTCTTTATCATAGCCACATTCTGCCCAGAGCTCGGGCTGTTCTCCATGATCGACAAACTTATCGGGGATCCCAAGTCTGACTACCTGGGCATTATAATTATTGTCGGCCATAAATTCCAATACTGCAGCACCCACCCCTCCGGGTAATGAACCATCTTCAACGGTGATCACATTTTTGTATTTAGAAAATACCTCATTTAATAAAGTTTCATCTAATGGTTTTACAAACCGTAAATCGTAATGCGCCGGATAAAAACCCTCGCTATTTAATTCCGTACATGCTTCAACAGCAAAATTACCCACGTGGCCAATAGTTAATAGGGCTACGTCTTCACCATCACAAATTTTACGCCCTTCACCAATTTCCAATGCTTTGAAAGGTCTCTTCCAATCAGGCATTACCCCATTTCCGCGAGGGTAACGGATTACAAAAGGCCCTATATTTTCTTGTTGAGCCGTAAACATCAGGTTACGAAGCTCTTCTTCATTCATAGGGGAAGAAACGATTAGATTTGGAATGCAGCGCATATAGGCAATATCGTAAGCACCATGGTGTGTTGCACCATCGGCACCAGCCAAGCCAGCCCTATCCAGACAGAAAACTACGTTTAGTTTCTGGATAGCTACATCGTGAATTACCTGATCGTATGCCCTTTGCATGAAACTTGAATAGATATTACAGAAAGGGACCAATCCTTGCGTGGCCAGGCCAGCGGAAAAAGTTACCGCATGTTGTTCTGCGATACCTACATCGAACGCGCGTTTTGGCATTGCTTTCATCATAATGTTTAATGACGAGCCCGATGGCATTGCTGGTGTAATGCCTACAATTTTATCGTTTGCCTCAGCCAGTTCTACCATGGTGTGTCCGAAAACATCCTGATATTTTGGTGGTTGTGGCTTATCTGGAACGCTTTTTTTGATTTCGCCTGTAATCTTATCGAATAAACCCGGGGCATGCCATTTGGTTTGGTCTTTTTCTGCCAGGGCAAAACCTTTTCCTTTTACTGTAATACAATGTAAAAGTTTAGGGCCAGGAATAGCAGACAAATCTTTTATGGTTTGCGCCAAACGTGTCACATCGTGCCCGTCAACAGGGCCAAAATACCTAAAGTTTAAAGCCTCAAATAAATTACTTTGTTTGAGTAAGGTTCCTTTGATGCTTTTTTCAATCTTTTTTACATACTTATGTGCATTGGGGCCAAGCTTAGATAGCCCTGTGAGTACATGAGAAATGTCATCCCGAAAACGATTATAAGATTTTGAAATGGTGATGCTGGTTAAATATTCTTTAAGCGCACCCACATTCGGATCGATAGACATGCAGTTGTCATTCAGGATCACGAGCACATTACTGTTTTCGATCCCCGCATGGTTTAATCCTTCAAAAGCTAAACCTGCTGTCATGGCGCCATCACCAATAACGGCCACGTGCTGCCTGTCTGTTTCACCTTTTAATTGTGAAGCCACAGCCATCCCTAAAGCTGCGGAAATGGAAGTAGAAGAGTGACCTACACCAAAAGTATCGTACTCACTTTCTGAAATTTTCGGAAAACCGCTAATGCCACCATATACACGGTTGGTATGGAATAAATCTCTGCGGCCAGTTAAGATCTTATGCCCATATGCCTGATGGCCAACATCCCAAACTAACTTATCATAAGGGGTATTTAAGGCATAGTGTAAGGCTACGGTTAATTCTACCACGCCTAAGCTGGCGCCAAAATGGCCACCATTAACACTAACTACATCAATAATATATTGTCGTAATTCCTGGCTTATTTGTACTAAGTCAGATTCGCTATATTGCTTTAAATCAGCAGGATAGTTAATTTTAGATAATAGGGGGCCAGCTTTTACTTGCATTCGAAATTAGGGAAAAAAACAAGATACAAAGTAAGTTAAATTTGTTTTAATATAGAAGAGAAAAATAGCAGTTTGTTATAGCGGGTTAAGCAGGCTGGATTTAGCTGTAAGGGCATAGCGGTTAGTGTTGAGCGTTAAGTATTTAGCATAGAGCGGCTGGTGATGGCTGTGGAACGGTTTGAATTAGGATTAGCGTTTAAGGACCTAAAAATTTTCATTATGTTTGCTGCTACACATGCAGGCAGAAAATTTTGAAATAAAGCTTCCGGTATTTGAAGGTCCCTTCGATTTGTTGCTGTTCTTTATTGAACGCGATGAACTTAATATACAGGATGTGGAGATTGCGAAGATTACCAACGACTTTTTGGCTTATATTCACCAACTTCTTGCCTTAAATGTAGAAGTAGCGAGCGAATTTATTCTGGTTGCTGCCACCCTGATGCGGATAAAATCTAAAATGTTATTACCGAGGGTCGAGGTAGATGAGGCTGGCAATGAAATCAACTCAGAGCAGGACCTTATCATGCGGCTGATTGCTTATAAGCAGTTTAAATCGGCAGCAGAAGAAATGAAGGTTTATGAGGAGGAGCGATTAAAGCAAAACCACAGGGGTAACATTACATATGATCTTACATTGGCTGCCGCCTCTTCTACGCACCAGGACGAACTTTTATCACTAGATCTGTATAAGCTTTTAACCATCTATCACCGGACGATGCAGAAATATGAGCTGCGCAGTGAAGAAGTTAAACATACTGTGGTCCAATATCCTTATACCATCGAACAGCAAAAACACTTTATTGCCAACTTGCTTGATATCAATAAACAGATCGATTTTGCCCTCGTACTTAAAAACTCAGAAAATAAGGTGCATTTCGTTTATAATTTCCTGGCCATATTAGAGATGTTGCAGCAACAAATCGTAGAGATAACCATTGGGAGCGGCTTTAACAACTTTAATGTGAAAGCATTATCCTAATACGGCCAAAATTAAATTTGAAATCCTTACTTTTGCAAAAAAAATACAAACCTAAATATACAATGACACGCGACAACCAAATTTTTGAACTTATCGATAAAGAATTAAACCGCCAGGAGCATGGTTTAGAGCTTATTGCATCAGAAAATTTTGTAAGCAAGCAGGTAATGGAAGCTGCCGGATCGGTACTGACCAATAAATATGCCGAAGGCTTACCAGGAAAACGTTACTATGGCGGTTGCCAGGTGGTAGATGTGATAGAGCAGATTGCTATTGATAGGGCAAAAGAATTGTTTGGCGCGGCTTGGGTAAACGTTCAGCCACATTCCGGAGCACAGGCTAATGCAGCGGTAATGCTTGCTGTTCTGCAACCAGGTGATAAGATATTGGGATTTGATCTTTCTCATGGTGGGCACTTAACCCATGGTTCGCCAGTTAACTTTTCAGGTAAATTATATCAGCCATTATTCTATGGTGTTGAAAAGGAAACCGGACTTATCGATTATAAAAAACTGGAAGAAGTTGCTTTAGCCGAAAAACCAAAATTGATTATCTGTGGAGCATCTGCTTACTCACGCGAATGGGATTATGCTTTTATCCGTGCGGTAGCCGATAAAATTGGTGCTTTGGTTTTAGCTGATATTTCTCACCCTGCAGGTTTAATCGCTAAAGGATTGTTGGCCAACCCACTTCCACATTGCCATATTGTAACTACTACAACCCACAAAACTTTACGTGGACCACGTGGCGGTATGATTATGATGGGACAGGATTTCGAAAACCCATGGGGATTAAAAACGCCTAAAGGCGAAATCCGTTTAATGAGCAACTTGCTCGATATGGCGGTTTTTCCTGGTACGCAGGGCGGTCCGTTAGAGCATATTATCGCGGCTAAAGCAATTGCTTTTGGCGAAGCTTTAAGCGAGGAGTACGGAACATATATTAAACAGGTAGCTGCTAATGCACAGGCAATGGCTAAAGCATTTGTAGCAAAAGGATATGGCATTATTTCTGGCGGTACGGACAACCATTTGATGTTGATTGATTTGCGCAATAAAAACATCACCGGTAAAGTAGCCGAAAATGCTTTAGAGAAAGCAGAAATCACAGTAAATAAAAACATGGTACCTTTTGATGATAAATCGCCATTTGTAACTTCTGGCATCCGTGTGGGTACTGCCGCCATTACTACCCGTGGTTTAAAAGAAGCCGAAATGGAACAGATTGTTGAATTAATCGATAGGGTTTTAACTCATCCGGAAGATGAAGCTAACCTAAATACAGTAAAGGCTGAAGTAATTAAATTGGTGAGTGCATTTCCACTTTATAAATAGTATAGCTAATTCGATTTAGTGATTTTATATTAAAAGCAGTTACATTATTTGTAGCTGCTTTTTTGATTTTATAAAAAGATCTTTAGTGCTTAATGCTTTAAAACAAACGTTTGTTTTATATATTTATCCCAAATTAATTAGATATAAATTATGTGTGGAATAGTGGGCTATATTGGCTATAGAGAAGCCTGGCCAATTGTACTTAAAGGCCTTAAAAGATTAGAATACCGTGGTTATGATAGTGCTGGTATTGCATTGATGAATGAAAGCGGAGAGCATATTTATAAAAAAGCGGGTAAAGTAGCTGTTTTAGAAGAGTTTGCTAAAGATCAGGATAAGTCTGGTACTATTGGTATGGGCCATACCCGTTGGGCAACCCATGGTGTTCCTTCTGACCGTAATTCCCATCCGCATACATCAAACAATGGAAAACTATCAATTATACACAATGGCATTATAGAAAATTATGCTACTTTAAAAGAAGAGTTGATTAACCGCGGACACGCATTTAAAAGCGATACCGATACAGAGGTGTTAATTCATCTGGTAGAAGAAATCCAGGAAATCGAAAATATAGATCTTTTAGAAGCCGTTCGTTTGGCTCTGAAGGAAGTAATTGGTGCCTACGCCATCGTGATTATGGATAAGGAGTACCCTGATCGTTTAATTGCAGCCAGAAAGGGCAGTCCAATGGTAATTGGAGTGGGGCAGGGAGAATACTTTATTGCTTCTGATGCTACGCCGATTATAGAATATATCAAAAATGTAATCTATCTGAATGATAATGAAATTGCACTGATCACCAAGAATGATCTTTTGGTTAAAAGATTGGATAACGTGGTACAAACGCCATTAATCCAGGAGCTGCAGTTAAAGTTAGAAATGCTGGAGAAAGGTGGCTTCGATCATTTTATGCTCAAGGAAATTTATGAGCAGCCGCGTTCGATTAAAGATTGTATGCGCGGCCGGATTTATCCGGAAGAGGGAAAAGTTCAGCTTGGCGGGATTAAAGAATTTGCAGAGAAACTAAAAAATATAGATCGCATCATCATTGTTGCCTGTGGTACATCGTGGCATGCAGGTTTAGTTGGGGAATACCTGATTGAAGAATATGCCCGTATTCCTGTTGAAGTTGAATACGCTTCAGAATTCAGGTATAGAAATCCGATTATTACTGAAAAAGATGTGGTAATTGCCATTTCCCAGTCTGGAGAAACGGCCGATACCATGGCAGCTATAGAGATGGCAAAAGAACGTGGGGCAACTATTTTCGGAATTTGTAATGTTGCTGGTGCCTCAATTCCGCGTTTAACGCATGCAGGCGTTTATACTCACGCCGGACCAGAAATCGGTGTAGCTTCTACAAAGGCATTTACTGCACAGGTAACGGTTTTAACTTTGATGGCCTTTTACATGGCTCAACAAAAAGGCACCATTACCACTTCAAAACTAATTGAGCTTTTAACCGAGCTGGATAATATTCCTGAAAAAATCCAGGTTGCTTTAGAATCGAACGATCTGATTAAAGAAGTTGCAGAAAAAATCAAAGATTCTACCAACTGTTTGTTTTTAGGTAGGGGCAGTGGTTTCCCTGTAGCGTTAGAGGGTGCTTTAAAGCTGAAAGAAATTTCGTATATCCATGCAGAAGGTTATCCTGCTGCAGAAATGAAACACGGTCCTATTGCCTTAATTGATGAAGAAATGCCGGTGGTTTTTATTGCTACCCAGAATTCATCATACGAAAAAGTGATCAGCAATATACAGGAAGTAAAAGCAAGGAAAGGTAAAGTGATTGCTATTGTAACCCAAGGCGATACCGAGGTGAAAAAAATGGCCGATTACTGTATCGAAATTCCTGATGCGAACGAAGCTTTCTTACCACTCTTGGCAACTATTCCACTTCAGTTATTATCGTATCATATTGCGGTAATGCGTGGCTGTAACGTAGATCAGCCAAGAAATCTGGCCAAATCTGTAACTGTAGAATAATTTACAACACAACAAATAGATAAAGCAGCTGCATTAATTTGTAGCTGCTTTTTTGATAGATGAGTATTTAATACTGAATGGCTAACTAAGCCCGATCCGATAGGTATCGGATGAACGGATGCCGTTTTGAACCGTATTTTTGTTATTGATAAATTAAAACTGGAGGAACAAAAGCAGGACTTCAGGCTGCCATTTGCAACAACGCTAACTTTCAAAAAAATAAATAATTGTCAGGGATAAAGGCAATATGCAAAAATGACCTAAAAGAATAGAGTGGCGATCTTTAAATCTTATTAAAAAGTAAAGGGCCGATATTCTTTAGAAGAAATATCGACCCTTACCATCTAAATTAACGCTCTCGAATATATAAACGAGATTTCCCGGTGAATTGTTTTCGGAAAATGAAAAAAAGTTGTTATTTCTCGTAACTACCTAAGGTTGAGGGGTAAAATCTTTTATTGTCTTTTATATCTTTATCAAGATAGCCTATAAAATAAGGATCGGTACTTAAATCAGCACCTTTCTTTCTAGCTAAACTGTTCGCTGAGAGCTCAAAATTTTCCATTTCCCGGCTGATAAATAATGGATCAATATTCAAAATATTGCCGTTACTATTATAAGTACTGTTGGTGCATCGGATTAAATTACTCCATAAACTGAGTTGCACCATTGCAGAAGTTTTCTTTTGGATATCCAGTTCATTAGTTAAATTGCCCCAAATGATATTATTAGTTAAATCGATTTGAAGTTTATTGTAAGCATTTGCTGATAAATAATCTGAAAAGCTCAGTGAGGCAGTTTTACCTGGAAAGTTTAAGTTGTAACCAACAAAGGTATTCTGTTTAAAATTATAATTTCCTCCCCCAACCCCATATATCAAATAATTACCGCAGTTATACATCACATTATTAAATGCGAGTAGTTCTGAGTGGTAGCCAATATAAGCTGCCACCTGCATGTTTTTGATAATACTGTTGCTTAAAATTAATTTGGGCTTATTGTTAATAGATAAAGAATCGGAGGTAATGCCAACAGATGCATTTTTGATGATCGCATTTTTAATCAGTCCATATCCGGTTCGTTTTAAGAAAATTCCTTTCCATTGCCCAGGCTCATCGCTATAAATTCTTTCAAGCCTATCGCTACAAAATAGTACAGGCTCGGTAAAGTTGCCATTAACGATCAGATTTCCTTCTATGTTTAAATTGGCATCCTTATGGAAATAAATTTTAGTTCCAGGCTCTATTGTTAATGAAGCACCACTCTTAACGGTTAATGATCCATTAATAATATAGGGTAAAACTTTTGTCCAGATGGTATTTGTATTAACTATAGATTCATTAATAAACACAGCATTTTGTCCATAAGCCAAAAGCTGAATCACCTGTTTATTTCCATTTGTATTTAATAGGATAGAATCTTGAACCAGAAAAGGTAGATTGGTTGAGTTTGGATTGATTAAAACCTTGACAAAAAGATTTATAGAATCCTGACCATTTATGATGAGATCATTTTTATGCTGCGTTTGCTCTCCGTTAATATTGATACTAAAAGCCGAAGTATTCCCGCCTGATAATCTGATCTCAGATACTTTAACCGCATCATTATTTTTATTTACAATCTTTATTCTTCTGGTTGTTGAGCCTACCGAAGTAAAAATAGTATCAAATAATATCTCGTTATTGGAGATGTTTAGTTTAGCATTTGGATCTGTGCTTACACGCTCTGCCTTCCGGCAAGCTAGGCCAAAGAACGAAATTAAAATCACTAAACCAATATTTAAACGCATAAATCAAACTTAGAAAAATGTTTGGCTACTTACAATAGTACTTAAACCTTCTAATGAGTAATTATTCTGCGAAAGCAAGTGCTGCTATGCTCACTTTTGTTGCCCCTTTAGCTAAGAGTATATTGGCACAGGCCTCAAGCGTTGCCCCAGTTGTAATTACATCGTCAACCAGTAAAATATGTTTGCCATTTATATCTTCAGGAGAATTTACCTTAAATACATCTATCATGTTTTCGTAACGGTTATATCTGCTTTTTTTAGTTTGACTCTCGGTAGAAGTATTCCGGATAAGATGATCCTCGCTAATGTCGATCCCCATTTGTGCTGCAATTCCTTCTGCAATAAAGGTACTTTGGTTATATCCTCTGGACTTATATTTTTTGCGGTGTAAAGGAACCGGAATAACCAGATCAATATCCTGGTAAAGGGATGCGGTTTTCAGCCTTTCTCCCAGCATATTGCCTAATAAAACTCCAACGTCTGTTCTGCCGTTATATTTTAAGTTGTGTATTAAGTTTTGAACCTTCGCTCCTTTTCTAAAATATAACATGGCCATTGCAGCATGAAGTGGTAAGCGGCCCCATAGTTGCTTAGCAACCCTGTTATCTGCATATTGATGATAGTCGGTAAAAGGGAGATCGTATAAGCATTTTAAACAAATCAACTGTTCGTGGCGAAACAAAGAATGGCCACATGCATTGCATAAATTTGGAAACAGCAGTCCAAACAAATCAGAAGTCCATTGTCTAACCAGAAGCATCTAACTAATTTATAAAATATTTACGAGGAAATATTATGCTTTTGAGTCTGCGGTAATATAAATGGTTGATTTTTTCAGCAAAGCAGGTTCCTTGCTGTTATGAGGATTTGTTCCCGCTATGCGTTTGTAGTGCCGGCGTGAAGCCGGCATCTACCACTGCTATCGGGTTTAGTTGGCGGAGGGC
>Ga0065714_10002194_pt1 | contig 111067 bp, 86 predicted proteins | sample MisRhiReplicate2_FD_59101 | JGI IMG/M metagenome (GOLD analysis project Ga0065714, IMG submission 59101) | Miscanthus rhizosphere microbial communities from Kellogg Biological Station, MSU, sample Rhizosphere Soil Replicate 2: eDNA_1 v2... | ecosystem: Host-associated > Plants > Roots >...
GTGTGGTCTTCAGAATTGAATATAGTTATGCGAAACTTAACCTTGCCTTTACCGCTGAGCCTGTCTGGCTTCCGCCAGAATACCACTCTTTTCAGGTAATTGTAACCATCTTCTTTCATGAAGCGTCGGGTGATCATGGGGGTGCCCTTTTGAGGTTCATAATCACTTTTGGTGTATGCACCAAGAATCATTTCTTTGGGAGAAATATTTATTTCCTTTAATTGCGTTATGTCTTGTTGCAAAACAACCTTAAGGTTATTCGTGGTCTGATCTATCGTTACCTTTACCGGAAAATAGCCAATGGATGTAAAGACAAGTGTATCATTCGGGATCCGATTGGAGGGATAAATTTTAAAGGCTCCGTTTTCATCCGCCCTTGAATACCTGTTTTCGGATTTTAGGCGTATTGTTACATAGGGTATGATTTGTCCGGTATTTTGGTCGGTAACAACTCCTGAAATAGTGGTCTGTGCCAAAGCAACGGTACTGAACAATACCAAGAATAACAATAGTGAGAAACGTTGATTATGCATATTACAAGGTAAGAAAAAAATAGCTGACCAAGTGAATTACCTGACCATGAGTTTTTTTGAAAACAAATTACCTAATTAAAAGGTTGCAAGTATTAGTAACCAAAAGGTTTAATTATCTATGAGAAAGATCATTTCAATTACCCAAATTTCAGTGGATGGCGTTATGCAGGCACCCGGTGGCCCTGAGGAGGATCCGAGCAACGGGTTTACCCAGGGTGGGTGGGTTATGTCAATTGGAGATGAGACCCTGCTCCAAGTCATTGATGAGATTATGGCCAGTGAGTTCGACATGATTTTGGGACGTAAGACTTACGAAATTTTCGCGTCCTACTGGCCATTACAGCAGAGCGACAATTCGATTGCGAAGGCGTTCAATAAAGCTACGAAATATGTTGCCACACACAGTCTGAACCACCTAGACTGGGGGAGCTCACAGGTAATTGGCAATAATGTAGTAGACGAATTTCGCCAACTGAAGACATCTGATGGTCCGGATTTGCATATTTGGGGCAGTAGCAACTTGCTGCAAACGCTAATTGCTGCAGAACTTATAGATGAATATCGCTTGTGGATTTTCCCTATAGTACTTGGCAAAGGAAAACGCTTATTCGAAAATGGCGTCCCTCCACATGGTCTCACTCTGCTTTCAACACAAAGCACGCCGAAAGGCACCCTACTTAACACTTATCGGCCTGAAACAGTTAAAAAAAGTTAAACCTGGAGGGAAAGTATAGCAGCAAGTTCTCAATTCTGTAACTTGCTACTATGATAAGAATTAAACGCTCTCTTTTCGCCATCCTATTGTTATGCANCNNATTAACTCAGGCACAAAACAAATTCAACGGCAACTTTGAAGTGTTAGANGGCAAAGGACATCCGCAAGGCTGGGATCTAAGATTTAAAATCCAAAGCTCGTATATAGTAAAACTAGACAGTACGACTAAGTTTCAAGGAAAATATGCAGTTTCCATTGCCGACAGTGCAAGCTCTGACTATGGGGGAATAACCTTTAGAATAAACAAAAGACTTAAGGGTAAACACCTGATGCTAATTGGTGCCCTTAAAACCCAAAATGTAACTGCCGGTATTGCAGGACTCTGGATGCGCACAGACGACATCAATGGAAAGCGTATTGGTTATGAATATTCGGAGGATCAGGGTTTAACCGGCACAAATGACTGGAAAGAATTTATGATACAGCTACCTTATGATGGCCGCGAAATAGCAACCATAAATGTAGGTGCTGTACTGGCAGGTAAAGGAACAATCTGGGTAGATAGCTTGCGCTTGTATCTTGATGAAAAACCAATAGACGAAGCCAAAGAATCACAAATCCCTATGTACCAAGCGCTAAAAGACACACTATTAAATAAAAGCTCAGGAATAGATACCATTCCTTTAACCCCATCAAGCCAAAAATACTTACCCTTGCTAGGCGAATTGTGGGGCTTTTTAAAATATCATCATCCTGCAATAGCCAATGGAGATTATAACTGGGATGCTGAGCTATTTCGTGTATTGCCAGCGGTTCTTAGTTGTAGTAGTGACATGCAGATGTCGGTGGTAATGGAAAAATGGGTAGATAAATTAGGTAAAGTTGTAGCTTGCTCAGACTGTAAAACAGAGGCTAACCTTAATGCTATCGCTGTTAAACCTGATTATGGTAGCTTATTCAAGAACAACATTTTTAGCAAAACGCTTTCGGCCAAATTGGATTATATTTTAAAGAACACAAATAATGCTACCCATTATTACGTTGGCGGCCTCATTGATATGAGTCACAGTTCTTTTTTACATGAAAACAATTATAGCGACCAAAAGTATCCTGATCCAGGTTTACGCTTACTTGCGCTTTATCGCTACTGGAGTATGATTCAATATTTTAATCCAAATAGAGAGTTAACTAATGAAAAATGGAGTAATATACTACCTGCTTTTATCCCTCAGGTAGTTAAGGCCAATAATGAGCAGTCGTATGCAAATGCGATGGTTAAACTAATTGCAAGCATCCACGATTCGCATGCATTCATAGAAAGCGAGGTTCGCGAGCAGGGTTTGGGAAATTATTTATTGCCCTTTGATGCCGAATTTGTGGGGGAACAATTAGTGGTTACAAGCTCACTAAAAGAAGGACTTGATGCTAGTAAAAATTTAACCCGAGGCGATATCATTACAGCTATTAATGGAGAGAAAGTACAATCGCTGGTAAATAAATACATATCCCTTACCCCTGCTTCAAACCGCGCAACAGCATTAAGGGATATGATTAGCATTTACCTCAGAAGAAGTCTCAACAGCTCGTTTAATCTACAAGTAATTAGAGATAAAGTACCCATGACCGTGGTTCAACAAGGCACAGAAAGAGGAAAAGCAGATGAAATCTATCTGCATTCAGCTAAACCCGCCTACCAATTGATAGACGACAACACTGGCTATATTTATTGTGGTGCTTACAAGAACACCATGCTAGATAGTATAAAGACGAAATTTAAAAACACAAAAGGTATTATTATTGACATGCGCGGTTACCCTGTTGACGAAATGGAGCGCACCTTGGTTGCTTATTTCAAATCAGATTCGAGTGTTTTCGCAAAATTTACACGCCGATCTATCAGCAATCCTGGTATGTTTACATTTGAGGATTCTGAAAAAACAGGGACTAAAACAACCGACTATTACAAAGGAGAAGTCATAGTTCTTGTCAATGAAAACACGCAAAGCAATGCTGAGTTTGTTACAATGGCCCTGCAAAGCGCGGCAAACACTACTGTTATAGGCAGCTCATCAGCCGGTGCTGATGGTAACGTTACTCCTATTTCATTACCTGGTGCTATTACAACCTGGTTTTCGGGCTTAGGCGTGTATTATCCGGATGGCACAAATGCTCAGCGCGTTGGCGTAAAAGTTGATAAAGTAGTAAAACCAACCATTAACGGTATAAAAACAGGCAAAGACGAAGTTTTGGAAGAAGCTAAAAAATTGATTTTGATGGATAATAAATCAAAAATGCCTCCTATAGAACTGCCCTCTATTAAGAGAGCAGTTCTTGAAAAGCATTAAGTTATTACCTGTTGTAGATATCAACTGCAGTTTCCAGCTTCTGTTTGGCCGAAAAAGTCTTCAGATAACCACCTGTGATCAATCCAAAACCCAAGCCCGCCAAACCAAAACCCATAGTAAAATTAGAAGATGAGTAGTCTCCACTTCCTAAAGCAAATAGCCCAGCCAAAATAGATGCGCCTCCCACTACATAAAGTGATTTACTTGTAATCATACTTCTTTTGTAAGCAGCAAGCATGTCCATGCTCTGGGGGTTGTCGGCCATATCTCTCTTCAGATTCGCATAATTTAATTTCTTCAAATCAGCATAGCCTTTATTGTAATACATGTTGGTATTTATTGATGGCGCAGGTGTATAATATGTTTCAGGGCCATTATGCGCATCATAGACATATGGAGCATACGATAACGATCTTTCCTGAAAAACATTGATCCTCCCTTCAATAATTCGCTCTGCGAATTCCTCCGTCCTCATAATCCCCATTTTTCGGGTATTGGCAAAAAAGCCATCTTTATTATTTAAAAATTTGACTTGCCCTATTGGAACATTTCTAGAGTCAACTCTAACTCGTAGATTCCCCGAAAAGTCTGGCCGAAGTTTAATGTCTTTGGCATAGATAATAGAGTCAGAATAGAGGTACAAAAAGTTTCTGGATTCGCGCATCTGGGCACGAGCGCTCAGGCCATAGCAAGCCATTGCGATAATAAGTAGTTTTTTCATATCGGTTACATTTGTGTGTACCTAATACTACACAAATCCCGACCCAAAAAATGAATTGTAAACAACAAAATACACTAATAAATTATACTATCTTACTCACATTTATTTAACGTCTTATTATGAAATATATCCTTATCTTACTCCTGTTTTCAAGTATTAATTTTCTGGCTCTTGCTCAAGATACAAATAAGCCAATAGACCCCCGCTTAGAGGGAATTGACAGCGTATTAAATAAAGTTTTAAAAGATCAACATGTTGCCGGTTTTTCTGTAGCAGTGGTAGATGGGGACCAGATTATTTATAGTAAAGGTTTTGGTTACAGAGATGTAGAAAACAAGAAACCCGTTACTCCTAATACTCTTTTTGCAATAGGCTCAACCACCAAGGCTTTTACTTCTGCTTTATTGGGAATATTGCAAAAGGAAGGAAAACTTTCTCTTGATGGGAATGCGGTATCTTATCTTCCGCAGTTGCGTTTTTTTAACGACAATATGAATAATCAGATTACTGTACGCGATCTGATGACTCATCGTACCGGTTTATCTCGTTATGATTTATCGTGGTACATTTTCAATACCAGTAATCGCGATAGCATGATTAACAGAGTGAGGTACATGGAGCCAAATGCAGGACTGCGTGAGAAGTGGCAATACAATAATTTCATGTTTCTGGCGCAGGGCATGATTGCCGAAAAGTTAACCGGAAAAACCTGGGAACAGAACTTAAAAGAACGGTTTTTTTTACCATTAGAAATGAAACGTACTACCGCTTCGATGGCTGAATTTAAAAAGGATACTGATGCCTCCCTACCATATCAATGGGAAGGAGATAAAATCAAAAAAATGGATTACTATGATCTTGATGGCATGGGCCCGGCTGGAAGTATTAACAGTAGTGCAAATGATATGGCCAATTGGATAAAAACCTGGGTATCGGGCGGATCATATAACGGAAAAGAAGTTTTAACGCCTGCTTATGTCGCTGATGCTGTAAGTTCTCAGATGGCTATGGGCNGTGGATTACCCCGCGCAGAGCCGGACATCTANATGGAGAGTTACGGTTTAGGCTGGATGCTAAGCTCTTACAGGGGGCATTATAAGGTAGAGCATGGTGGAAATATAGATGGCTTTACTGCCAAGGTTTCCTTTTTCCCAAGTGATAGGCTCGGAATTGTTGTATTAGCCAATCAAAACTCTTCTGCAGTTCCAACAAATGTTGTGAATATTATTACAGACAGGTTATTAAAATTAAAATCTATTGACTGGAACGCTAAAATGGATGAAGCAACCAAAATGGCCAGGGAAAGAAATGCCGACAGTAAAAAAGAGGCCGATTTAAAGCGAATTCCGAATACAAAACTATCGCACCCATTAGTTGATTACGCTGGTGTATTTGCAAATCCTGGATACGGGGAAATGGATGTTTCTATTAAAAATGATTCTCTCTTTCTAAAAGCAGGAAAGTATAAGCTTTGGCTAAAACATTATCATTATGATGTGTTTGAGTGGAAAGAGGTTGAAAAAGACGGAAAAGTGGATACTGCCAGTAGCAAGGTTAGGCTTAATTTTCTGGCAAATGCGGAAGGTAAAATAGAAAGTATATCTGCTACCCTTGAGCCCGATTTGAAGCCGACGGTATTTACTATGAAACCTAAGGTGATTAATGTGGATCCTAAAACTCTTGAACAGTATACCGGTGTGTATACGCTCGGAACTATAGAAGTAAAGGTATCTGTTAGAAATAAGGTATTGTATGTTTTTGTGCCAGGCCAACAGGATTATGAAACTGTAGCATTAGGACAAGATACTTTTAAGTTAAAAGCATTGGATGGCTACAATGTGAAGTTTGAAGTAAAAAAAGAAAAGGCAGAAATTGCTTTGTTTATTCAACCAAATGGAACTTTTAAAGCAACCAGAAAAGATTCAAAGTAAGGCCAGAAGTCAACAAAGGTGTCCAAATAGTAAATACCTTTTTGGACACCCTAATTAATCTGCCAAATGATAAACTTTGATTACTAAAAAAGTTTTTCTTGTGGTGGTTTAACACCTGCCAATCTAAGATATACCGTTGTTTGACCTCTGTGGTGTGTCTGATGTTCAAAAGCCTTAGCCAGCGCCAGTCTTTTAGTCATATCAAAGCTTCCAAACAATTTGATTTCCTCATCCAATTGTGCCTCAGGCATCTTTTTTATATTATCGATCACAAAATCATAGCTTGAAAGTACTAACTTGCTTACGTTAGCTTTAGATTTATCACTGGTTTTTTCCAGTTCGCCCTGACCAAACGGACTCTTCACACCTGCAGCAGCCGAAACGAAACCATAGTTCGCATCTGAAAGGTGTAATACTTGCTCGGCAAAAGATCGCATTTCTGGAGTAGGCTTTAAAACATACCCACTTTCTGGCATTGCATCCAGATATTCCTTAGTATAAGCTTTCGCTCTCTCCCATTCCTTTACTATATCAGCAACTTTTACTTGCGCCTTTGCAAATTGGCTGCCTATTATTAAACATAGTACAACGGCTAAACATTTAAGTTTCATATTTTTATGATTTTAAGGTGAGTATTTAATTTTTTGCTTCTTATAAATTTACTGATTTTTTTAATGTTTAAGCTAAATTAATCTGCTCCACTTTACCTGTTGTGATGAGACTGTATAAGCCTTGCTGAATGATTTGGCCCCATGCATTTGAACAGGCATTAAAACACTCAAATTCCGGAACCAATCCCTGGTGGGTAAAAGTTAGCCTCGTTTTGTTTCCATCCGCTGAGATCTCAAAAATGATTTTTGTACCATTCCATTCGTGTATGTCCTCGATAAAGTTAAGTTGACTTTCGGTAACAAGCCATACTACTTTCTGATTAGGCACCATTTCTATTATCCTTTGCTTTGAGAAATGCATGTCTTTATAACGGTAAGTAAATTCATCATTAATTTTTTCTGAGCTACCGGTAAATTCCCCCGACCACCAAATCTGAGGGTTATTAACTGCATCAAAAACTTCTTTCGGTGTTTTGTCTACCAATATGGAGGTAGTGAAATCAGATGTTTTCATATCTATTTTTTTTAGGGTTTCTGCTTTAAGCTATTAACAAATTTACCATCAAATTGTGCTACTTGGGATGGGTTAAAATAGACATTATAACGGGTTGATTTGGACGCACTAACTTTATTATATTTACAATAAAAACAATGAAGCACATTACTATCATCGCCCCGGATAGCCAAACAAACCTAGGTACCGTTGCCTGTATTGCAGGTGCTTATGAAATATTTACCAGAGCCAATGAATACAATAAGGAAATTAGTGGCAGGTATTTGTTTAAAATTGAAATAGCTGGGATAACGCAGAATATAGAATTAGCAAACGGTCTTTTTTCAGTGAAGACCCATACGCACATTTCTGAAATCGATAAGACAAGTCTGATCATTATCCCATCTTTGGGCAGCTTTGAGAAAGCCCAGAAGGGAAATGTTTTTATTGTTGACTGGATTACAGAGCAATATAAGAACGGTGCAGAAATAGCTACTATGTGCACCGGAGCTTTCATGCTTGCCTCTGCAGGTTTACTGGATGGCAAAAACTGTTCTACCCACTGGAACTACGCTAATAAATTCAGGACCTTATTTCCTAATGTGAACCTGCAAGCCGATGAATTGATAACGGATGAAAATGGAATTTACACCAACGGCGGTGCCTACTCCTTTTTAAATTTGGTACTTTATCTTACAGAAAAGTACTATGACCGGCAGACGGCTATTTTTTGTTCTAAGATTTTCCAGATTGAAATGGACAGGCAAAGTCAATCGCCATTCATCATATTCAAAGGTCAGAAACAGCACGGTGATCAAATGGTGCAACAGGCACAGGCTTATATTGAAAGTAAGCTGATGGAAAAAATATCGATAGTAGACTTATCTTCCAAATTTGCCATAGGCAGAAGAAATTTCGACAGGCGATTCTTAAAGGCTACAGGGAACACACCAATTGAGTATGCTCAACGTGTAAAAATTGAATCGGCGAAGAAATCCTTTGAAACTACCCGCAAAACGATTAACGAAGTAATGTACGAAGTGGGGTACTCAGATCTGAAAGCATTCCGTGAAATTTTCAGAAGGTTTACCGGGGTATCGCCGCTGGCATATAGAAATAAGTACAACAAGGAAGCAATAGTTTAGAGGCTCGTCACCCTAAGAGGCTAGTATTAGAAAAATATAAATAGAAAGCTATAATAGCTTGTCAAAGTACCAGAAAAGACAAGCACTTTAACAAACCATTATACTTACACATTAAAATTTAATCCCGTATTTCTGGTTCTACTAACTTAATCAGTTTTTCAAGCGATTCTTGCCAACCCAGATAACACATTTCTGCTGGTATTACAGCAGGGATTCCCTCTTGCAATACTTTTAGTTCCGTACCTACTGATGTTTTCTGAAACCAAACAGAGGTGGTCATTATACCAGGCAGGTTTGGGTCGTCAAATTTATCTGTATACTTCAGGAGCTCGCCTTGTTTTACTTCCAGATATTCACCGCCAAACGAATGACCATTGCCGGTTGTAAAATTTTGAAACGACATTTTAAAAGTACCGCCAACCTTTACATCCATACTGTGTACGGTGCAAAGAAAACCGTAAGGTGGTAACCATGATGCAATAGCAGCGGCTTCAGTGAAGGCACGAAATACCTTTTCAGGTGATGCTTTTATAACTCTGTGCAATGAAACTTTGTTCTCTGACATAACAATAATTTTTAGGATTGGTTTATGTTTCTATTAATTTGCTATAACAAATATGAGGGTAAAAACAGCTATTAAACAGGGGCATATACGACAATTTTGCTGCCAATTTGCGACAGGCTATTCAAAGGATGTGGTTTCTATATCTCAAGCAAAACCCATAACTTTAAGAGTTAAATTTAGATAAAATGAATAATACAAGAGTATATAAAATGTCGTTTGCAAGTGTTTACCCTCATTATATTGCAAAAACGGAGAAAAAAGGTCGCACAAAAGAAGAATTAGATGAAATCATATTCTGGCTGACCGGATATGATAAACAATCATTTCAGCAACTTCTTGACAACAAAACTGATTTTGAAACCTTTTTTGCTCAGGCACCACAACTAAATCCAAATGTTTCAAAAATAACCGGTGTGATCTGCGGTTACCGCATTGAAGAAATTGAAGACCCGCTAATGAAAAAGATACGCTACTTAGATAAACTGGTAGATGAATTGGCAAAAGGAAAGGCAATGGAAAAGATCTTAAGAAGTTAGGTTATCAACCCACCCTACTATTTGGAATATATTAGGCATGGAGAAAGAAGTCCCTGTATGTGTATAAGCATTCCAAATCCACATTTTGCTGATATACGCTGTCGCCAAAAATTTGTTTGCAGGATAAATGTTATATGAAGAGTTTATCCGCCCAATTGCAAGTCCATGATACTTTAGAATTTGTCCTCCGCGGTTGTATTTGTTTTCCACTGAAAAACCATGCTTCAAGGCTGTATAAGGATACGGAGTCATTTTTTTGCTTCGCAAATTCAATTGATTGAAAACACCATTTGTCGTGATGTAGATCAGTTCTTTTTTTTCATCCTTACTAAATTGTCCATTTTTAAAGCTATGAGTTATAGAATCTATCTCGGCAATCTTTTCTGATTTTTGCGTATTGATATTGTATTTGAATATGGTGACTTTAGTACTCGCATCATCTCTTGGTGTAAAATCATAGGTTTTGATTGTATCAGTTGTAGATCTTTCAATTAGTTCTGGAACTAGTTTTGGAAGTGGGGGGAAAGTATTAGTATGAGAAGCATATAGGAAAGATATCTTATTCAACCAGCACGTCTCGATCTTCTTAGTAAAAAAAAACCTTGCAATATATGCAGCAGTTACATCAATAAGAATCGGGCTTGATACACCATTTTTACATAAGCTAATCTGAAATGCAGTTTTGGTACGCAGTACCTTAATGTAACTTTTATAATCAGGAGACCACTTCTTATCTTTGTCTATTTTATCACGGTTTAGCAATACATAATTCCTTGTTTTGAGATTGAATGCCCAAAGCCCGATTCCCTTGTAGTTGTTATGATAAAAGAAAACACTGTCCCCATTAATTTTAACAAAATCGTCACCCGAATCAAGAATCAATGATTTTTTATTCAAGTCATAAACACTGCCGTTCGTTGAAATGGCGTACCTATTTTTATAAATGAAACTACCGTAACCATAATCAAACCAATTTTTGTATTTGTCTTTTTTATCATCGTATGCAGTATACAATGTGTCTTTGGAAATAAAGTTCCCCTTCTTAAAACTATAGGAGACTAATTTTCTATATCTGTCTCCATTTGCATCGAAATGGGTTTCAACAACGATTAAGCTTTTATTTTTTGTTTGTCCAAAACAAAGGGTGGAAACGAAAATAAGCAGAACAAGGATCAAGCGCATAATTACTTCGCAATAAGTTCCTCAATGATCTTCGTAAAGGAATTGTCTTTATCATCAATATCCACTGATGCTGAATTATTGTCCAAGGGATAATTTCCTTCTATATATCTTAGAACTCCATTTTTATCAAGGAAAAGATTTTTTGGAATTGATTTTATTTTAAGCTCTCTTTTATATGCTTCAGCACTTTCCAGAACCAGGAAATTAAAGTCTTTATCCTTTAAAAAGTCTTTTAAATTATCGGCTACTCCATTATTTTCTGTAATAGATATAAAATTCACTTTATCCTTATACTTCTCTTTAAGCCTGCTTAACTGAGGCATTTCTGCGATGCAGGGTCCACACCAAATAGACCAAAAGTTTATGAGTGTTGGTTTTCCTAAAAGTTGAGTAAGTGAAATTTCGTTTCCGGCTAATTCCTTTAATTTGAAATCAGGGAGCTTCTTATTTAGGAGTAAAAAAGTAGAATCTTGTTTGTACACCAATTTAAAATCAGGCGTTTCTTCTTCTGAAACTTTCTTTTTTACTTCAAAGTTAACATAGTTGACAATAGTGTCATTTTTAACCACTTTATGATAGATTAACGTTGTTAATACAAAAGTTGGCCCCAATGATTTTTTAACTGATTCGAAGGATTTCTTTATATCAGTTTCATTTAAAAACTTACTATCGTTAAAAGTATACAGGTTCTGTTGCGAGAAGCTTTTTTGAGATAAAAGCACCAGAAGTACAAAGAGTATTCTTTTCATTTGATTGCGTTAGGTTTGATAACTAAATTACGCAATTTATACGATAATAGATAGTAAGTTAAATATTGCTATTTCTGCTCTTGCCCCAAATCGTGCAGGTAAGATGCTTGTCCCAATACCTTTGGAAACATAAAATTTAGCGTTGTTTTGGTTATACCAACCTTTAATATATTTACCACTTCCTGGTGGTAGAAATGGAGCATAGCCAAATAATTTTATCTGCCCACCATGTGTATGTCCGGAAAGGATAAAATCGACATGAGTATCTTTATCGATTCGCGTTGAAATGTAGTCGTTGTATTGAGGACAATGATTCAGAACAATGTGGTAGTCGCTTTTTTTATAGCCCTTTATTGCGGCATTATAATCGGCATTACCACCAACAAAATCGTCTATTCCCGTTATTGAAACAGACTTGTTTCCAAATGAATACTGTGTAGTTTGATTAACAAGTAAAGTACAATTATTCTCTGAGTAAACTTTATTCAATTCATTTAAATCGATACTCCCCCAGTATTCCCAATTCCCTAAAATGGCAACCTTCTTTATTTGTTTATCTATTAGATTTAAAAAATCATTAAGTAGCGAAACATTCTCTGCTTTATCAATCGCGTCTCCTGTAATTAAAATCAGTTCGGGTTTTAATTTATTAAGCTTACTTGCGAGTCGGGATAATTGACTATTTATAGATTGAAGGTGTAAATCAGAGATCTGAACAACTTTGATATTAGTTGTATTTTTGGTTGCATTACCTATATAAAATTCATTGGTTTCAATAAAAAACTTCTCAAACCAAAACATGTCTACTAAAACAGCTCCTAAAGCAACAAATAGCCCCGTCCTTATGAATTTTCGTCGTGTTACTTTCATGAGCTATATTAATTTTTATCATTTCATCCTCCCAATGAAAAACTAATAAGAGCTAGTTTAAGCTAAAATCATCTTCTTGTTATTCCTACTCCATTCACTCCAACTCCCCACATACAACTTTGGAATTTCTAAATCCGCATAGTCCATTGCTAAGAGCGTATGACAAGCGGTTACACCAGAACCGCAATGCACAATCACATTTTCAGTTTTATATTCAGCTAGCACTTTTGAATATTTTTCCTTTAAAATTTCAGGAGCTAAGAAAGCGCCATTGGCATCCAGATTCTCTGTAAAAGGGATATTTATTGCGCCAGGGATATGACCTGCGATTAAATCAATTGGCTCTGTTAAACCTGCATAGCGATTTGCATCACGAACGTCAATAACTGCATGATCATCACTGTTACCAGCAACCTCCACTTCATCTATTTCTGCGAGTGGCAATTGCCATTCAGTGATTTGGTATGGCTCTGTAGCTACGGCAACCGGAACATCAGAACTTACAGCAAAACCAGCCTTAATTGCAGCAGTATAACCACCATTTAAAACCTGAACCTTACCGTGTCCTATTGATTTTAACATCCACCAGAATCTAGCCGCAGCGTTAGATCCATTTTTATCATCGTAAACAATTACATGGGTATCTTTTGTGACTCCGTATTTTCCTAAAAGCTGAGCAAAATGCTCGTAAGTAGGTAAAGGGTGTCTGCCACCAAGAGCGAAATCTTTAATATCTGCCAGGTCAGTATTTAAATCAAGATAAAAAGCACCATCTAAATGTTGCTCATCATATCTGGGCTTAGATCCGGCACTTACATCAAATAGGATGAAATCGCTTTTACTGAGTAATACCAGCTCTTCAGGTTGTATAATGGATGACAGTTTCATAGTCTTTTAAAATTGTGAATATATCAGCTGAAATATAGTACTTTTCTCAGTAATCCTACTCATAAATATAACCAATCAGGTATTTTACGACTTCAAAACTATCAACATTCCTTTCGGAAAAGTAATTGTAAAAGTTGATCCTTGCTTAACTGCAGAAGCAACTTTAATATCGATATTATGATAGGTGGCAATACTTTTCACGATAGAAAGCCCAAGCCCATAACCCACATTTTCTGATAAATTAGCCTTCCTAAAACGATCAAAAATAAAGTCTAGATCTTCTGGTGCAATCCCAATTCCGGTGTCTTTTATGATGATCATATAGTCACCTTGCTTATTAAAAGCATCAGTAATAGCCACACTGCCTTGCTCAACATTGTATTTAATAGCATTGTTTATCAGGTTGTAAAACAATTGAAAAAGTAAATCATGATTCACATTTTTCAGTGTAACCTTATCCGTAACATCAATGTTAAGGGTAAGCGCTTTATCTTCTAACCTATGACTAATCTCTTCTTTTATATCCTCCAGTAAATCAACAGGTTTAACAGAAGCAAGCTTTACAAATTGGTCATTCTCAATTCTAGAAATAAACAGCAGTGAGGAAGAGATTTTCTTTAAGCGATCCAAAGTTTTCATCATCCCTACAATACGCATAGCTACATCTTCAGTAATCTGATCATCCGCAAGCAGGTTTTCCATTTTGTTTTGGAGGATACTTATTGGTGTCATCAATTCATGCGAAGCATTGGCGGTAAACTCTCGCTCCTTCTCAAAGTCAATATTGATCTGATCCATCAAGCTAATCAGCGACTCATCAAGATATTTAAAGTCTTGCGTACTCGTTTTTACAGGTACGCTTTGGTCTTTAAAAGGAAATTTACGGTTTATTAATTTAGTTGTAATGATTTTGCCTAGCGGCCTAATTAGTATCCTTGTAAAAATAAGGTCTATTATAATTGTTAAAGCAATTAAGCCCATCAACACATAAAGTGCAATGCGCTGCAAAGGTTTATTGTACTGATTGATACTACCTACAGTCTTCCCAATCTCTAGCAGGTAGTTTTTATCTTTGAACTTAAAAGTATGGTTAAGCACCCGGTAGCTCAATGTATCCCCCTCTACAATACGCTCTACTGTTTTTATGGTATCAATAAGTAACTCAGGTGCAGCGGGCTCAATGGCAACGTATTCTTCTTTAAGCATGGTATAACTACCATAGCTGTCATCGCCCTGCAGATAATAGTCTATACCATCTTTATGCACCTTATCTAATGCCTTCTTTTGCTGATCTCTTAAGGAGTAATTGGTGTATTCTGATGCAATACTTGCCACCAAAAAAGGCATAGAAAGTATAAACAACAGCACTACTGCCAGTTTAGATCCGGTGATGAAGTAAATGAGTTTAGCAGATAATTTCACGATTATTTCTTTATTCTATAGCCCACGCCGCGCACTGTTTCGAGCCACTCGGTAGATGCCCATACATTTAGTTTCTTTCTTATGTTCTTTATGTGAGCATCTATGTAATTCGAATCATAGTCATCATCGGCAAAGGTACCCCAGATGTGTTCACTTAGCTGCATCCTTGTTAAAACACGGTTTTTGTGAAGAAACAGATAACTTAACAAATCAAATTCCTTACGTGAAAGTTCTATTTGCTGTTCGTTAAAATGGATAAACCTTTTTTGAAGGTCGATACTAAACTCTCCAAGCGGAACAGCCTCTTCTTTTACATTAAATTTACGACGGGCAATAGCCTGCATTCTTGACTGGAGCTCCAATAGCGAAAAAGGTTTAGCTAAATAATCATCAGCACCAAGGTCTAATCCGGTTATTCTATCCTCTAGATTACCACGGGCAGTTAAGATGATATATGCAGCTTCGGGGTTGTGCTTTTTTGCTTTTGGCAATAGCGTTAATCCATCACCATCAGGTAAACCTAGATCAAGCAGGATAAAATCGTAACTGTTTATTTCAATTTTCTCTAAACCTTGTGCTACGGTATGTGCAAGATCGCACAGATAAAATGCCTTCTTTAAAAAGGTTTCCATTTCGTAGGCAAGCGTCTTTTCGTCTTCAACTATGAGTACTTTCATTTTTACAATTGAAATTAAAACTGATAATAAAAACCAAGGTTAATAAAAGATTGCTGTCTTTTAGCTTCGGTAATGGCATTTGCGCCTAAAACAGAAAACTGATAGCTAATCTCCGCCATATAACTAGCTCTACTATAACTTAAAGGTATTTTAAAATTGTACGATAAAAGTTCAAAATTTGTTGCAGGTAAAGTAGTGGTTATTGTACTATTTCCGTTGCCGTTTCCATTCCCCTTCCCATTACCATTGTTGTTTTTATTCTTCCTTTCGGTATAGGTTTTTAAAAAGTGCTGTGTGCCGGCCACTATTTCTATAGAAGGTTCTATGGAAAGCAGGCCGTTCTTACTAAACAGTGTACCCAGTTCTATTAATTTTGAATTTGTTAAACCTACAAACACATCACTCTCGTGTCCGAATGCATAATCAACCGACAAAGAGCTTTTAAACCATGGCCAATGGTAATCGGCCGTCGCATTCAGGTTATTCTCATTGGATGCTTGTAATAGTGGAGAACTTTTTTGATAGAAAGATCTGTTATAACCTATTCCGGCAGTAAATCTTTCGTTAAAATCATGATCATACCCAATGCCTAAATCTGTTTCAGAAATACCCGATCCAACGTTTAAAAGTTTGTATGCCCCAGCAGAAAAGTACACCCCTACTGGCAACCTTACTGTTGCATTGGCAAGTAGATATGGTAGTTTTTCGGCTGTTGTTTGGCCATAATAACTAACATTATTGCTATATAAAGCGGCTAAAGTTACTGTAGTTTTTTTTGTTTCTGTAGAGTCGATATCTTTTTGAGCCTTAACTTTTATACTTAGCAAGCAAATGATTACACTAAGGGATAGGAATCTCATAGAGGCTAATGTTTTTTAATTTTGGGGCGACTTACTTTGATGGGTTTAACATCCGGCCTCCCCCTGGGCTTAACAACCTCTGGTTTTGGTTGTTTTCTTGATTTTGGCACCTCTTTAACCTCTTGCTTTTGCCTGTCCCCATTGGAACGATCTGCTTGTTCTGATTTACCTCTTTTCTTCTGATAATAAGATTTCAGAGACAAGGTTCCCGTAGTATTTGATACTGCAGGAGAAACAAGCAAACACATGGCAATTGTTACTGTTAATAAGCGTCTGACCATTGTTTGTAAATATATTGAAATGCTCATCATGTAAATATAAAGAAAGTTTACCTCTTTCGAGGCAAACTTTCGACCCCTCCTAAAACATATTAATGTTCATCCGCGCCACTCAATATCTATAACAAAGGTTGTTAGCTAACATGAAATTCAGATGAAATTCAAAAAAATAAATTATTTCTTGAATTTCATGTTGATTTCATGTTCGGTATTGAGCTTTGAGTTATTAATTGAAGATTTTAAAACTCTATTACTATGAAAAACAAAACAATTTACGCAACCCTGATGGTATTGGTTATTGCAATAGCATCATTTATAGGTTGTAAAAAGGACAGTCAAGCTTCGGGTACTACTAAGGTAGAAATCAGGATGACTGATGCTCCCGGAGATTTTGACGCTATCAATTTAAACGTAAAGCAAGTAATTCTGCTTTCTGGTGGTAAACCTTACAGCTTTGATGTTGATCATGGAATATTCAACATTCTTGATTTCCGTATTGGAACCAGTAAGCCGGATATTTTAGTGGCATCAGGCGATATGCCGTCGGGTGAGATCACTGAGATTAGGCTTGTACTTTATGATAACAACACCATTGTTGTTAATGGTCAGGTTCAGGATTTAAAAACACCTAGTGCTCAAACTTCCGGATGGAAAGTAAAACTTACCGAAAATCCGGTATTGGTACCTGGTGTTACCTATTCCTTACTTCTTGACTTTGATGCTGCAAAATCTATTGTTAAAACAGGAAACGGAGGATATATACTTAAACCTGTTGTTAGAGGTGTTACAGCTGCAACTTCCGGTTTAATTTCAGGCATAGTATTGCCATTAACAAGTCATCCTGAAGTTTTGGTTATTGCCGGAACTGATACTGTTGGAACAGTTACAGATGCTACAGGAATGTTTACTGTTGGAGGGTTAGCCACAGGAAACTACACTGTAAAAATATTACCAGTAGATGGTTTTGCAGAAGCCACTATTCCTAATGTTGCTGTTACGGTTGGTCAGAATACCAGTATAGGTACCGTTACATTGCAGTAAACATCATTACCATTTTTTAACACACACATAAAACACATAGTCATGAAAAAGCTAATATTTTTAACACTGCTTGGGGCAATTGGGTTGTTGCCTAACAAGTCTGAGGCTCAGGTTAGCCTTAGTGTAAACATAGGTTCTCAACCTGCATGGGGGCCCTCAGGCTATGATCGCGCAGATTATTATTATATGCCTGACATTGAAAGTTACTATTATGTGCCTACCAGACAGTTTATTTATTTAAGCAATGGAAACTGGACTTTCTCTGCCGGTTTGCCACCTAGATATAGAGACTACGATTTGTACAATGGATATAAGGTTGTTATTAATTCGCCAGAACCTTACTATCATTACAGAGAGCATAGAGTAAGGTATGCGAGATACAGGTCATATCATTCTCAGCCAATCCGTTACAGTCGCCCGGTGCGTTATGTAGAGAGAGATTATGACAGACACGATAAACACGATTACAAAAGATACAAAGAACGTGGTAACGGATGGGGAGGTGATCGTGGACATGGAAACGGTCGTGGCAATGGTCATGGTAACGGCCATGGACACGGAAAACATTAGAGTTCCATTTAATTAGTTTAAAGGCTTTAGACCGGATGGTTTAAAGCCTTTTTTATGTGATATCAGGAAAGGATTGTACTCAACGCATTTCTTACTATTGGCGCTACCTGCGTGCCAAATATTTCAATTGATTTCATCATTTCCAAATGCGAAGGATCGCCAACATCCATATGACCTATAAACCTGGTAATACCAAATAAATCATGCATATACAGAATCTTATCTACTACTGCATTTGCCTCTCCAATAAATAAGGCCCCTTCTTTGGAACGTCCTCCATTATATTGCTGCTTGGTATATGGAGCCCAACCTCTTGTAGCACCTATTCTATCCATCTGTGCGGCATAATTCTGATAATAACCGTCCGCATTGGCCTCATTATCACTCAAAAATGCATGCGAATGAATACCGATCTGCATTTTACTGACATCATGCCCATGTTTTACGTACTGCTCTTTATAGTATTCAATTAAAGGCTGAAACTGCTTCGGCATACCTCCTATGATGGCAACTACCAGTGGCAATCCCAATACCGCAGCACGCAGTACAGACTGTGGCGTTCCTCCAACAGCAATCCAAATTGGCAATTTTCCATTATTGCTTGCCCTAGGTAATACCATCTGGTTGATGAGCGGTGCACGAAGTTCGCCTTTCCAGTTTACAACTTCATTGTTATTGATGTTGAGTAACAGGTCCAGTTTCTCTTCAAATAGCTTATCATAGTTTTTTAAGTCGTAGCCAAACAATGGAAAAGACTCGATGAAACTCCCCCGGCCTACACCTATTTCTGCACGACCATTGGAGATCAGATCAATTGTAGAAAAATCCTGATACACTTTTACCGGTTCAGCAGAGCTCAATACCGTTACCGTACTGGTCAGTTTAATATTTTTAGTGATGCTTGCTGCCGCTGCCAATACAATTTCCGGGGATGAAACAGCATAATCCGGGCGATGATGTTCGCCCAAACCAAAAACATCCAAGCCTACCTCATCGGCCAGTTTAATCTGTTCCAGGATCTCGTGTAGTTTTAATTGTGCAGACCTTGGTTTCCCTGTTTCCTGATTAACTGACAAATCGCCGAACATACCTATACCTAATTCCATAATCTTATATTTTATAAAACAAAGTTACCATGCCTGATAAATATAAGTATTGACCTAGGATAAGTAATGCTGAAAAATGTTTATCACCTCGACAAAACTTCATCAACCATACCAAATTCTTTCGCCTCCGTGGCTGTCATCCAATAATCGCGGCTGGCGGCTTCATTGATCCGCTCATAGGCTTGTCCGCTGTGCTTAGCTATAATCTGGTAAAGCTCCTTTTGTACTTGAAGCACCTGCTTGATGGAGATATCCATATCAGCAGCAGTACCCTGCGTTCCTCCTGAGGTTTGATGTATCATTACACGAGAATGCTTCAAGGCCGATCGCTTTCCCGCGGCACCTGCACAAAGCAACACAGATCCCATAGAAAGAGCTATACCAGTACAAATGGTTGCCACATCGGGCGCGATAAACTGCATGGTATCGTAAATACCTAGACCAGCATAAACCGACCCCCCTGGTGAATTTACATACAACTGGATGTCCTTTTTAGCATCAGCCGATTGCAGAAAGAGCAACTGGGCCTGAATCACATTAGCATTCCTTTCGTCAACAGCTTCACCCATAAAAATAATGCGATCCATCATTAGGCGTGAAAACACATCCATCTGAGCAACGTTTAATTGCCTTTCTTCCGTGATATAGGGTGTCATGGCAACTGGACCGGCCATAGCTGATGTTCTGGAGATATATTTATCTACATACATACTGTTAATGCGGTGATGCTTTACCGCGTAGCTTCGAAATTCGTTGGTTTTCATAATGAGTTATTTCTGGGTTAAATTGGACATAGCAATCCCTCTGCCCCTAATAGGACATATTAGCATATGATTAAATTAAAATGGTTACTTACCGAAAAGACCAATAATCCTTTGCCTGAATGAAAGATGCTCAGGTGTGGTAAACAGCTTTTGGTGTACCTTTGTGATTTCTTTACGCAGCTGTTCTCTGCCGTAGGTTTCGACCAACTGATAGGTTTTTTGTTGCCAATAGATGCTTTCCTGCAGCTTGGGCTGAAGCAGCAATCGGGCCTGCATTAAAGTCTTTTCTTCTCCACCTGGACTTGTCAAAAGAAAATCTTCAATCAGCAGCAGCTCATTCAAGGATGTCTTCATAGCTTAATGATTTTTCTTTTACAGTTTCCTTTATTTTTTCCAGGCATTTGAATTTCTGAACAGTGGCAGATCGCGATCCTGAAAAACCAAACCGTTCTGAAACTTTTTCCATACTGAGCTTCTCATAATAAAATGCACTCAGCAACTCCATACATTTCTGCCCCGCAGTTTGTAACAACTTAAACAAGCGTGAAGAGGATATTTCCTGCTCAGCAACATCAATTAGCCCAATCTCTTCATCAAAGTCAGCATTCAACTGATCAATAGACAATTGTTTCAAACTTTCCTTGTATCGTTTGTTCCAAAGGTAACGGGCAATACCAAACAGATAGGCTTTATCACTGTGTTTCAAGGTTAGTTCCTGCTGGGTCGATTTCTCGTAATAAATAACCAGAGCATCCTGAAATAGATCTCTGGCATCGTCAAATGAACCACCCATCCTGCAAACGTGACTTACCACCAAAGGAAAGGCTTTTTTATACAATGCCGTAAGCCATACTTCACGATCATTGCATGCGACATCGTTATTTAATTTTGCATCCATAGTTACTATGTTTAATAGTATGTGGGCGTTTTAAATCAAATATCACCAAAACCTGGTAATTATTTATTCCTAGCCTTTAAAATAAAACCTACTTCCTTCGTCCCCTCCTATTAATTAAGTCTCAAACATTGCTTTTGCTTTAGCAGCTGCCCTTCCAATTTCTCGTAAGATACTTGCTGAACACCTACCTGATCATCAATAGCAATGGCCGCTGCTGTCGCTGCAGATTCACCAAGGATCATAAAAACAGGCTCCATTCTTACAGAGCCATAGGCAATATGAGAGCTGGAAACGCAAACCGGTACAAGTAAATTACTGCACTCCCCATTTTTAGGAACTATAGATCCGTAAGAGATGCTATAAGGCTTAGGTGCATGCACGCCTATATCTCCTTCGTTCTGCACAAACCCTCGGCTGTTTACATACCGCTGTGTATTGTGCGAATCCAAAGCATAAGAGCCCATACCAATTGGTTTTGGGACTTCTTTTCGCCCCAGGGTTTCGTTTTCTGTAAGTACATAATCACTAACCATCCTTCGGGCTTCCCTTACATAAATCTGGTGAGGCCAGTTTCCATTGTCTTTAAATTCATCTTTAGATAAACCCCATGTTTGTAATCTTTTTTGCAGATCTGCAGGAATGCGCTGGTCGGTGATCATGAAATACATTAACCCTTTTTGATAGTCTTCATGCTGTTTGATAATCTCTTTGCGTTTCTGATAACTGGCCTTAGGATAATCGTAGTTCATGCCAATATAATCTGTACTAAATGGGCCATGATTGTTGGTGTCCGTTTTGCGATTGGGTATATTGTCAAATTTGTCGAACAGCTCCCTCCAACCACTCTGAAACACCCTTGCCAGCAGTTCGTAATTTGCAGGATTATAGTTGTCAGGCTTAGGAAACGTAATTCTATTTTCTTCCTTATTGGTGAGGCACATCCTAAAACAATAGGCCTGTAGCTTATTATCGCCTTCTCCCTTTACACCTGGATCTTCTTCGGAAATACCTGCAAGTAAACCGCTGTTTTTATCACCAGGAGTTTTATATGGATCTATAGCTGTTTTAAAATGATGCCCATGTTGAAATACCTCCGTCTGAACACCATTCCAGTTTTCGCCGTATACACTGTTTGCTTCTCGGCCTACATGGTAGCTCACCTTTGCGCTAGCCATCAAATCACCCTCATAAGTAGCATCTATAAACATTTTACCGCTAAACTGCTTGCCGCTTAACGTAGCTATAGATGTAATTTTACCGTCTTTCATTTTCACCCCGTTTTTGCGGTTGAGCCATTCATTACGATAAATTTCAATGTTGTTTTCCTTGATATAATCTTCCATGATCTTTTCGGCAACATGTGGCTCAAAGATCCACATGGTTCTATCTTTACCATCAATTGCAGGTGTTCCCTGGCCTTTATTACCATATTCTTCCTTTTTTTGCCACTTCCATGAGGTGTCCTGTTGGTAATGAAGGTAAACTCTATGGTAAAAATCGCGCGACAAGCCCCCTATTACTTCCTTATTTCCGGTATCGGTAAATCCTAACCCACTTGATGAAAGTCCACCAAGATGGATATCCGGAGAAACCACAATTACCGATTTACCCAGCTTTTTAGCGGCAACCGCAGCGGTAATAGCTGCTGAATTACCGCCATAAATGATCAAGTCGGCCTGATAAGGCTTCTTATCAATCGCCAGCAAGCCAGAAATTGAAAACAGGAATATTAGAAGAGAACTTATTGTTTTACGCACCATACAATCATTTTAAAAATTAAAACTTAACCCCAATACTTACAGAGCCAGTAAGCATTCGGGTATCCAAATTACTCCCTTTATCAGACACTTTACGACTAAAAACAGGAAGCAAGGTGTAGCTTAACCTAAAATCTCCATACAAATTAAGCTTTCGGGGATTGTTTTCGCCAACCTTAATACCTGTAAGTAAGCTGTTGTTAAAATGGTTTACATATTTTAAAGGTAATATTTCATTTTTAGCTTCCCTCCCGTTCCCATCAAGTCCTTCTTCGTAGCTTAATTTAGTTTTAGAATTAACCGCTATCCCGGGAGCTAAACCTACATAAGCTGCTAAAAAGAGCCTAAACGCTCTTGGTTTAAAGTTATAGTTGATAAGGACTGGTAATTCTACGTAATCAATATTGAAATTAAAGTTGTTATAGGCTTGTTGCTCCTCGCCCTCATCATCAATAATAACTACATGATCGTTTTCTTCCATGTAAACCATCCCTCTGGAATTAAAGAGCAGCTCGGCACTGAGACTAATGCGTTCGGTTAATTGTCCGTCAGCAGCTAATCCTGCATTTATTGAACTTCTTACAAAGGGTTTAAAATTACTGAAGTCACTTCGCCTTGCCGTAGATGTGGGCATTACTTTACTTGTGAAGAGCGAGACATTAAAGCCGGTTTTGATTCCGAACCTTACCTTTTTTTCAAAATCAGGCTGTTCCTGAGCCTGAACATACAGCCCATAGAAGAGCAGTATGAAAAAACATAATTTAGATTTCATAGCGAGTTTTATTTGTGTGTACTCTAATTTATGAAATATTATCTGTTGTTTATCGTAACATTTTGAACGAGAAAGATTTACTATTTAATTAAGTAAAAACAATTATTAGTGAATTGAACAATTACTATTGAAGCTCCTGAAGTTCTTCGGGGCGGATTCTGCGTTCTGGTCGGTAGCCGATCAGTGCAAGATTGATTTCATCCTGTTTGTTGGGATTTATTAAGCGAGAACAATAAGAATCGCCATTTTCGTAACAGAAGCTTATGACTACACGTTCTTTAGGATGGTCTATTTCAGGCAGGGCGCCTAAAACCTCGTAAAGACTGTTAAGGACTTGACTTACATCGTCTTTTTCTGATAAAACAAACAAAATCTCATCTCTTTTAGCATCGAAGTAGGTAATTGAACGCCAGTTGCGATCATGATAATATGCTTTAAGATTTACTAAAAGTTGCGATTTGTAAAGATGATCCATGTATTAGTTTGCTTATTACTTGCATGAGTTCAATTGTATGAATTTGCTTGCATCGGCTAAGATAACAGTTTCGCGATAATACAAAAGTTATTTGGTAAGTAAAATTATTGATAATGCGATCGGCCTCTTGAATTTAAATCAAAAAGCCGATCGCATAGAATAGATTAAGTCGTTATTTTACTAAAATCACATCATCAAAGTAAAACGCTTCATCTTGCTTCTCAGGGCCTTCAATCCAGAAGCCTAATTGCTTCATTGGGCCTTTTTTCCAAAGCTCAAGTGTGCTCATTGGGATTTTAAAATATGTCCATACATTAGCAGGTACAGCAATAGGCACACTTCTATCCGAATTACCATATCCTCCTGCCCTTGCATCTCCTGTTACATAAAGCGTATAATCGGCTGAAGCTCCTTTTACCCAGAACGACAAGTAATTGTACTCTGGCATACTTGCTACTCCATTCCAATTTGCAAAACCATCTGCACTCCAATTACCTTTATTGTACCCTGCTTTAAACGATTTAAGCCCACTTTTAGCAAAATCTGAGGATACTGATGCCGGGCCCCACGATCCATTTTCGAAACCATTGCCGTAATCATCAGTAAAGATTTTATAAGCCTTATCCAGATTTACAAAAACCTGAGATGTAGTAATTGGCCCAGTAGAATTGGTAAGCACAAGTTTTGCACTGTTTACAGTAGTTGCTGGCATCTTAATTACCAACTCCTTTTTAGTTTGAGTAACAATACTCGCCGCAGCTGCAGTTCCATCAATAGTTATACTGGTTACATCTTGCAAGTTATTACCTACCAAAGTAATCTCTGTGCCCTCTACAAAGTTATAGTTCGAGGCTGTATTTACCAATGGCAAGGCCACTACATTGAAAGGAACTTTTATCTGAGTACCAAGTCTGTTGGTTAATATGATATTCTGAACACCACCATTAGCAGTATCAGGTACCCTAAATATCAATGCCCTATCGGTATTCAGCGTCGGATTAAAAGGAGCAGGAACATTACCTTTTTCAAACACAACGCTGGTTATACCGCCAAGGCCACTGCCTGTTAAAGTAAGTACCGTGTTTCCACTGGCCTTTTCAGGATCAAGTTTATCAGCAACAGGATTACTTGAGGCTTTACTTTCCGACTGTTCCTCTTTTGTACAGCCGGCTATGGTTAATATACCCGCCATACATGCCAGCAGGAATATTTTTAGATTTTTAATAGTCTTCATGTCTATTTATAATAAGCTACTGCCGGTTGGAGCAGCAATGGATTAATAACTGTTTCTGGTTGCGGTACCGGAAGGTACAGCTGTTTTGCCGAAGAAAGTGTAGCTTTAAAGCTGGTTAACTGCCCGTTACCACCTACTGTGCCACGCTCCTGTACGGCTATCATCTGTTGTGCTTTAGCAAATCCTTGTCTTTGAATATCGAACCAATAATCGCCTTCAAACGCAAATTCTACTTTACGTTCATGCAAAATATCATCAAGTGTGATGCTGGTTAAACTGACCAAACCTGCGCGGTTATGTACCTGATTAAATGCAGCTAAAGCAGTTGCATCGTTTGTAGATCCGCCACCTGCAAGTACAGCCTCTGCGTAAATCAGCAGTACATCAGCGTAACGCAAAATATAGGTTGAGATGCTGTTATGACTATCAGAAGTTACCACTTCTGTGCTTCTGTTTGGTCCTACTACATATTTTTGAATGTTAGAGCGTGTACCCGTCTGGATTTTAAAATCGCTGGTTATACCGGTTGTATCATAAGTAAAACCACCAGGAAAGTTGTCGTTAATCCAATCCGCTTTATGAAAACCTTGTTGCATTACCGACCACCCTTTTCTTAAATCACCTGTTGCATAACCTGTTGATGCATTTAACATATCAAATGAGGGTACTACTGCCGAATAGCCATTTCCACCCGTTGGTTTTGGTTTTAACAACGGTTGAGGCCCTACATAAAGCATATACCTGTTTCCACCATTCCATCCCATCGATGCTAACCACCTTAATGAAAACAACATTTCCTTATTATTTTTGTTGGCGATATCTGATGAGGTAAACATCCCTTGAAAGTCTGGGTTCAAACCAATTCTTTGAGTCGACAAGGCGTAATCCATAACCTCTTTAGCCTTTATCCTGGCATTTTCATAATCCTTTAAGTAAAGGTAAATTTTGGCCATCATCCCCTTTGCCGAGTATTTGTTAACACGACCATCCTGCGTAGCCACCTCCGGTAGTTTTTCTTCTGCAAACTTCAAGTCTTCGAGTGCAAACCTTAACACATCCTTTTGAAGATACCTTGGTGTAAGCGGTGCACCTTCTTTGGTTAGTTCAACCGGGTTTTCTACAATTGGCGCATCACCAAAAGCACGACCAATATAAAAATAAGCGAACCCACGTATAAACTTAGCTTCGGCAATACCCACATCAAGATATGCAGGATCAGCTACCTGTGCCTTTTTTTCCATAAAAGCATGGATCAATACTGAAGCTTGACCAGCTGCTTTATAGCACGATTTCCAGGTGTCCATCACCAACCCATCAGTACTTTGTATGTTAAAATTATAAAATGAATTGTATTGCGCATTGCCCTGAACACCGGTTACAGTACCTCCAAGTACATCGCCTACCGATATAAACGCCTTGTCAGACCAGTCATTCCATACCGAATTGTATAAAAGCCCGGTTGCTCCGTTTACCTCGGATGCTGAGGTATAATAATTCTCTGTTGTTGGCCCCGTTTCTGAGGGATTATCCAGAAAGCTCTTTTTACAGGAAACCCCAACTAAAGCGGCTGCAAAAAGTATGATGATAATATTAGTTTTCATTACTTTAATTTTTAGAGGTTAGAATTCAATGTTAGTTCCAATTGTAAATGTTCTTGGAACAGGATAGTGACCATTGTCAATATTCATGAACCTGATGTTGTTGTTAAGTGCACCCAGCTCCGGATCGTAACCCGAGTAATTGGTAAATGTGTACAGGTTCTGTACCGATACATAAAACCTTGCATTGTTCACCTTTATCTTGTTAATTAAAGATTTTGGCAGATTATAACCCAATGCGACGTTTTGTATCCTCAGGTAAGATCCATCCTCAATATACCTGTCGGATATTCTGGAGTTGTTGTTATGCCATTGATTGTATCTTGGCAAATCGCCATTTGGATTGCTGGCAGTATATCTGTTTAAGACTGAAGTAAGCTGGTTTGCATATGGAGAGCTTAGTGACTCTGTTTGGCGACGACTGTAGTTAAAAATATCGCCACCCTGGCTACCATAAATAAATATAGAGAGGTCTATTCCTTTATAGCTAAACGTGTTGGTAAAGCCATAAGTAAAATCAGGATTAGGGTTGCCAATTACGGTAACATCCTTATCGTCAACCACCTTATCACCATTAAGATCTTTAAATCTTACATCCCCCAACCATAGGCTACCAGGTGCTACAGCTAAACCATAATCAATGCCATTGTTCAGTTCTTCCTGCGATCTGAATAAGCCATCAGTAACATAACCATAGAATGCACCAAGCGGTCGGCCTTGCTGAGATAAGGTTACCAAAGATTTTGTTCCGTACTCATCAAACATGCCCGGTATAGTAGCATCTGCCTGATTCATTTTGTTTAAGATATTTTTATACCTGCTAAAGATGATATTGGTTTTCCATGAGAAATTGTCGTTCTGAATATTATACGATGTTAGTCCTATATCAACACCGGTATTTGTCATTCTACCTGCATTTGTAATTGGAGTTTTTATATCATTCCATGCAGTGCCCAAGCCAGAGTAAGCGCCCAACTGAGTAGGCAAGATCATATTAGAAGTTATCTTTTTATAAAAATCTACGCTTAGCTCTAGTTTTCTATTCCATGTACTTAGGTCTACACCTCCATTATAAGTATTAACCGACTGCCAGGTAATTAGCGGATTGGCGACGTTGGAAGGCAGTCCACCCGGACCAAAAGGGGCAGTACCGAAAAGAGTGATATTTGATGAGTACAAATTCCCTCCTCCGGCATCCTGCCCACCTACTTCACCATAGCCGAATCTAAGTTTCAAGTAGTTTATGTATTTGTTTTCTTTTAGGAAAGACTCATTACTCGCAGTCCACGAAGCAGAAACCGCAGGAAATGTTCCCCACTTTTGACCTGCACCAAAATTAGATGAACCATCCCTTCTTATAGTTCCACTAATGGCATAACGGTTATCATAAGTATAATTTAACCTTGCAAATACAGATTCCATACTCCATGTGGAAGCATTGGCCTGAATATCCTGAGTATCACCTCCATCACCGGCATTTAGGTTCGGAATATTCAGTTTCAGGTTATCTCTTTTACCGCTGATCATATCATAAGTAGAGTGCTGTGCCTCATGGCCCAACGTTGCTCCCAAACTATGCTTACCAAAGGTTTTGTTGTAGTTAGCATAGTTTTTTAAAGCCCAGTAAAGTGAGTTCTGTCTTTGATCTCTTAATCTTGCAGGAGAAATGATTACACTTTTAGTAACCTCGTTGTAAACATACGGCTGAAATGCCTTATCAGCCGACAGGCTAAAATCGAAGTTACCTTCTGATCTGATCACGAGACCATCTATAATATTTAGGTCAGCATATAATGCACCAAAAGCCCTCGAAGTTTTATTGGTTACATCACGCAGATTAGCCAATGCCACAGGGTTGTTAGGATTTCCAAATGTACTTCCACCAATAACATTGGTAGAGATGTAGTTGCCATTAATATCCTTAACAGGAGTAGCAGGGCTATTGTAAAGTACTGTACTGGTTACTGCATCAAAGCCATCAGACAATCCAATCTGCTGTTTCGTTCTCGAAAGATTTGCTGTAATACCTGTTTTTAACCATTTGGTAGCCTGATGATCTATATTTGCTCTTAACGTTACCCTGTTAAATCCTGTTTTAATCAATGTACCTTCCTGATCAAGAAATCCACTTGAAAAATAGAACTGGGTTTTCTCTGATCCACCAGAAAAAGCAAGCTGGTGACTTTGAGTAAAACCTCTTCTGTAAATCTCATCCTGCCAATCAGTACCTTTACCTAATAATGATGGATTCTTAAATTCGCCAATACTATCTAAACCACTTCCCGGAACAGCCCTTACTTCCTGCACCAGAGAGTTCATGTATTCTGCATTTTGACGCAAGTTCATTACCGATAGTTTTTTAGGAATCTCGGCCATACCCACATAAGAATCGTAAGAAATTTTGCCTTGGTTGGCTTTACCTCTTTTTGTATTAATTAATACTACCCCGTTGGCACCCCTTGCTCCGTAAATAGCCTGAGCAGAAGCATCTTTTAAGATGTCAATAGTTTCTATATCTGCAGGGTTTAGCGTAGCCATAACACTCTGGCCAACCTGTCCTGAACCACCGCCCAGTACATTTTGTTCTAGCGAAGAACTGCTTTTACCATCCATGGCAACTCCATCTATAACATATAGTGGTTCGTTGTTCTCACCTGTTGTGGTAAGCCCTCTGATCCTTACAGAAACACCTCCACCTGGCTGTCCGCCATTGTTGTTGATGGTTACACCTGCTACTTTACCTTGCAATGCCTGATCTACACCGGCTACAGGTAAGTTTTTAATGTCTTTTTGTGAAACAGATGAAATTGCTGAAGTTACTTCTGATTTACGTAATGTACCGTAACCAATTACAACAACATCTGATAAGGTTGATGTAGAAGATTTCAAATTAACGTTGAGAGTTGAATTTGATTCTATTGTAAATTCTTGCGTGGTCATACCCACATAAGAAAATACAAGTACGTTGGAATTGGATGGAAGCATAATGGAGTACTTACCCTCATTATTGGTTAAGGCGGTAATTTTGGTTCCCTTTACCATTACTGAGGCGCCGGGCAAAGTTATTCCGCTATCATCAGAAACAACACCTGTAATTAATTTACCTGTGTTACTTTGGGAGTAACTGGACTTGGTGATACCAGTTAGCGTAAAGACTATGAACAGAATATAAATCCATTCATTACAACTCGTTCTTGTCGTTTTCATTTTTGGTCGTCATATTTGGTTTAGTTGATCCACCCACAGGATGGGTTTCCATTTGTTAAAACTAGAGACAACTGAATCCTGTATTGCTAAAAAAGGGGGACTCAAATGTTAATCTTTAACAAAAAAGGTGATTATGCAGTAATATCCTTGTTTTCAGCGTATTTTGACGGGAGTACATCAAACTCTTCTTTAAAAGATTTAACGAAGTTCTTAGTGGTTTTAAAACCTACCTTATAGCAGATCTGTGAAACAGTTAATTTACCCTGTTCCAGTAACTGTGCTGCCCGCTTTAAACGATATGATTTGATAAACTCCAATGGAGTTTTACCCGTAAGCGCCACAATTCTTTTGTATAAAGTTACTCTGCTTACCAGCATCAGACTGCTGAGTATATCTACAGAAAAATTACTGTTATCGATATTTTTTTCTATTTCCTGAAGTACCTGCTGCAAGAACTGCTCATCAGGACTTTCCATTTCTATGGTTGCAGGCTGGACCTCTACCTGCTTCTGGTAAAGCTTTCTAAAGGATTCCTGCTGAATCAGTATGTTGCGGATTTTAGAGTTCAGGATTTCAAAGCTAAATGGCTTGGTCATGTAGTCATTAGCACCTGTTTCCAAACCTATTAGCTCTTGCTCCTCTCCTGTTAGTGCAGTTAACAACACAACGGGAATTTGAGTAGTTCTCGTATCACCTTTAAGCTTTTTGCAAAGTTCTATGCCTGTCATCTCGGGCATAGAGATATCACTGACAATGATGTTAGGGTGATAAAACAGAGCCTTTTGCCATCCATCTTTACCGTTGCCGGCCTCTATTACGTTAAAGTCTTCTTTTAAATTATCCTTAAGGTAAAAGCGCAGGTCGGCATCATCTTCTACAAGTAATACGGTAGCTTTTTTAGAAGAAATAGTAACAATAGCCTGCTGACCATTAAGCGCATCCTCATCGGCAATTACATTATCTACAAAACTATCTGTCGGATTACTTTGGTTTCTAAGTTCTTCGAAAGGAAGTAAAATGGTAAAGCAACTACCTACGTTTTCATCGCTTTCCAGAAATATCTCGCCACCATGCAGTTTCACAAACTCCTTAGTGATAGCCAAACCTATTCCACTACCCTGATTAATAATAGATTCTGGAATCTCATTCTGAAAAAAGCTTTCAAATATCTTCTCTTGTTTTTCTTTAGGAATACCTATTCCTGTATCTCGCACTTTAATCTCAACCATGTACTGGTCAACCATAATACAGTCTACAGAAACATTAACCTTCCCATTATCCAATGTAAATTTAAAGCTGTTAGACAGCAGATTAAACAGAATGCGTTCTATTTTATCATGGTCAAAGTTTACATCTAATTTTTCGTAGGTAGCATTAAAGGTGAGCAGGATGTTTTTCTGCTCTGCTAGGTCTTTAAAAGAATAGGTAATATCTCTGATAAACGAAATGATGTCGCCTGGTCTTTTTTGCAGTTTGATTTCTTTAAGTTCCATCTTTCTGAAATCGAGCAGTTGGTTTACCAGATTCAGTAAGCGTTTAGCATTTTTTTGAATTAAGGCAACTTGTTCTTTAATCAGGTTATCAGATGTGCCTTTCAGTATTTTATCTATTGGTGCCAGAATCAACGACAAAGGCGTTCTAAATTCATGACTCACATTGGTTAAGAACTTGATTTTCATAGCATCAAGATCTCTGTACCTCATGGCTTCTAAACGCTCATTATCCAGCAAACGTTGAGATTCTACTTTCTCTTGTTCAATTAGTCGCTGAACTTCTAGTTTTTCCTGTTCCGCAGCAAATTGTTGCTTTAATTTTTGAATACCGCGGTATCTTAAGTAATATAACGTACCTCCTATAGCGAGAAAATAAAGAATATAAGCCACAGTAGAGGTGTACCATGGATTCAGGATTCTTATTTTTAAGGTTACCGGTACTGCATCTGCAATGTTCTCTGTACTTGATGCCCGCACCTTGAAAACGTAATCTCCCGGATCGAGGTTTGTATAAGTGGCCTTGCGTAAGGTGTTATCAGCCGAGATCCATGTTTTATCAAAACCCTCCAACATGTATTGGTGCTTCACTTTGTGTGGACCAATGTAATTTAAGGATGCAAATTCGATGGTAAATACATTTTGATCGTGATTTAAGGTGATCTCCTTGGTATCAAAAATAGATTTCTTAAGTATTACCCTGCCATCAAAAGCAGTATTAGCCGTTACACTTTTATTGAACAGTTGAAAATCGGTAATAAAGAGTTTAAAAGTTTGATTATTGGACTTAATTAATGATGGCTGGAAGATATTGATACCATCTGGCCCACCAAATGCCAGCTCTCCGGTTTTTAGTTTTACAGAAGCTATTCGGTTAAACTCTTTGCCCTGCAAGCCGTCATTCTCATCAAAGTTCTTAAAAACAAGCTGAAGTTTATTTCCATACTTAACCGATATTTTGGATAAGCCATTAGAAGTACTTACCCAGAAATCACCTTGATTGTCTTCCTGAATGTCCATGACGTTGTTATCAGGCAATCCATTTTCGATGGTATAATTGTTAAAGGTTTTTGTTTTAAGGTTGTAAATGCTCAATCCATCTCTGGTTCCTATCCATAGATAACCTTTGCTATCTTCTATGAAACTATTGATATTATTGTTGATCAGACTGTTATCATTTTTTGGGTCGTTTATCATCCGTATAAACTTCGTATCACCTTTTGGCAATACATTCATTCCATAAGAAGTTCCTGTCCAAATGTTTTGTTGAGAATCTTCTAAAACCTTAAATACATAATCTGAGCTGATGAGGTTCAGATTCTGGGTATACCTTTTAAACTTCTTAGTGGTTCTGTCGAACAGGTTAAGCCCCCCACCCATGGTTCCTATCCAGAACCTGTTGGACGAATCCTCAAGAAAATCGGATACTTTATTGTCACTTAAACTTTCAGGATCAGCCGCATCGTATTTATAGTGCGTAAATTTCCCATTATCCAGATAATCAAAGCCTCCGGTGTAGGTTCCTATCCATAGTTTTTCAAATTTATCTATATAAATAGCAACAATGGCATCATGCGATAAGCTATTGTTATTTGAAGGATCGTGCTGGTAGGAAGTGAATTTATGAGTGCTCCGGTTGTAATAAACCAGCCCCTTTCCGTTGGTACCAATCCAGATGTTTCCGGCCTTATCTTCAACCATTCGGTTCACATCGCTGTGTATTAAACTATTCGGATCAGAAGAGTGCTTAATGAGGTTAAACTTAATGATATTAGGGTGGTAAAAATTGATACCCTTTCTAAAAGTACCTATCCAAACCATCCCCAGATTATCGTAATAGATACTCGAAATGCTGTTCTGACTTAAACTCTTGCTATCATTCTCGTTATTGAGGATATACCTGATGCTAAAATTTTTCTTATCGATAAGGTTAATGCCCCCATGATCTGTACCTATCCAAATATTGTCGCTATTGTCCTGAACAATACCCGTTACAATATCAGAGTTCAGCTTAACTACTGGTGAGTTTTTACTGATCTTGTTCAACACATTTTTTACAGGATCAAAGTAATAAACACCTGTAGAGGTTGATATGTCGTAAATCCATATCAGCCCTTGTTTGTCTATAAAAATCTTGTAGGTATCGCTTTCTTTATTGGAGAATTTACTGGATAAATCAATTCTTTGAACAACAACATCCGAGTTCTTTTTAAGCATTTCCAGCTTTCCATCCGAATGAATAAGCCATGCATTTCCTTCTTTATCTTCTGCCAGATCTATAATCGGGCTGGCCGACAAGCTGCTTTCCCTTCTAACTTTATGGGCAATGTTGGTCGTTTTCTTTGATACCGTATCATACTTATATAATCCGGAGGATGGAGAGATAAACCAAAATGCTCCCGAATTCCCTTTCTTTACCGCTCTAATAGTAGTTCCAGGAACGCCGTACTTTGAAAGCTCAGGTTGTATATTATGATCAAACAATTCGGTTACAGGATCATAAACATCCATACCCGCCCTTGTTTCTATCCAGAATTTATGATCCGGACCTTGAGCTATAGACCTAACATCACTATCGCTTATGGTAGATTTGTTCTTTATCCTGTTCTTGTACACTTTAAAACTATACCCATCAAATCTGGCAAGCCCAGAAAGTGTACCTAGCCAAAGAAACCCCTTATCATCCTTATAAAAGCAGTTTACATCGTTATGCGGAAGTCCATTATTAATATCCAGATGAGAAAATTGATATTGATTATACTGCCCAAAGGAGGCTATACTTGCGAATAAGCATAACCCTCCTAAAATCAGTATTTTCAGTTCTTTCCCCATTTGTGCCAATTGTCAATATACATTATTTATAAATGCCTTTAAGATCGTTTTCAAAAAGGGTGTATGGATCATCATAGAATTTCTTAAAATCGGAAATGTTAGGATGCCCCGGATATGGTGCGTAAAAATGGGTTTCGCTCTTGGTATCATTACGCCATACCAATACGTAGCTCATTCTTATTTTATCACTTCTCATCACTTTAAGCAGCACATCATTCCACCAGTTTGGGTTACCCAACGACTCTAATCCTGTTTCTGTAAATGCAGCCAGCTTGCCATTCTTTTGGGCATAAGCCGAAACAATACGCAATTTATTTATGGCAGCCTCCAGATTGTACTTACCGTATCTTCCCATATCGCCATAATTGTCCGTTCCAACCATATCTACCCATTCATTTCCAGGGAAACGCGCTAAGTATTCTTGCTCGGAATTGAATTGGTTATCCGGAGAAAAGGCATAAATAAAGTTGTGTACCCCTGCTGTATCGCGTAAATAAGAAACGGTAAACTTCCACAAAGCTTTAAATTCATCAACGGTGCAATGCGATTTACCCCACCAAAACCAATCCCCATCAAACTCATGATAAGGCCTAAAAATTACAGGCACAAGCTTACCATCTTCCGCTTTCAGGCTCTTTGCCCAATCGGCAACATCATTCAGTATTTTAATATATTTATCGTGTTCCTTGCCTCCCGGAATGATGTATTTTACGGCCGGCAAAGAAATCGAATCTACCCAGTAAAAACCTCCCGGCGAAACAGGATTAGAAAAGTGCCAGGCTACAGTAGTAACTCCACCTCTATTATAAGTATCAATTACATTTTTGCGCAGGTGCTCTTTTGTTTTCTCAATCTGCGCTTGGGGTAAGCCCGACATTTCAGACAAATCAATACCAATAACTGCCGGATGTGAACCTACAACAGATTTAACATCAGATAGGTTGGCTTCGCCAGACCAACCGTGACCATATTCTGTAGCATGCTGATGCCCAAACAAAGTATGTTTTTCAGATAATTTATACAGGTTTTTAAAAAGCGCTTTGGTTTCCTTTGTTGCCAGAGGATCTATAAGGTTACGTTGTTGAGCTGATGCTACATTTACAAACAGCCCCGTAAGGGTGATTAACAAATACTTCAGGTTCATAAAATTGTAATTTACTGATTTTTTAAAGAAGGCATCTGATCTAATGTAATTACGTAATTACTGGCAAACATCTTTTTCCATAGGTCTAAAGAATTGTTTGTGCCGGATCTTACAAAGTCTCCATACCATGGCATAAACCACGACCATGCGGCAGTGTCTTTGGTCAGGTTATCTACATCAGGCATAGAACCACATTCGCTTATGGTAACCATCTTTTTATTACCATAAAGATTGGTTAAGGCATTAAATTCTGTTAGCTGAGATGTGTGATCGCCTTGTTTGTAAATATCTCTGCCAACAATATCCACATACTCATCTCCGGGATACCAGGCATCATCATTCGGCTCTCTGGTCCAAACCCAAATCAGGTTGTTTAGTTTGTGGTAATTTACCATACGATCGTACATCAACTGATATAGTTTTTTGCATGGTGCGGCTCCTTTTGCGCCCCACCAAAACCAGGCACCTGCAGCTTCATGCAAAGGTCTCCATATAACTGGAACATTGTCCTTTTGAAGTTCTTTTAACAAGCCGGAAATGTAGTCTATGTCGTTTAACATAGCTTTATACTCTGCTGATTGAGGGTCATTAATCTTTGAAATATCGAAGGTTGTTTTATTAGAATAAAATCCCTCAGTTGTTCTTAATGGATCGCGCCAATGCCATACCATAACAGGGATGCCATTTCTGAGCCAATAAGCTTTGGCATCTTTAATTGGAGTTTTATCGTCGTACCAGGTGTACCCACGATTACAATGCATAAAATCGAGGCCAATAATTGCTGGTTCTTTCCCTGTATTTGTTTTAAGCCAGTTGGTTTCGTCAAAGCTATTAAGCGTCATTACTCCCGACAGGATTTTCTTTCCATAATTCTCGCGAAGAAACTGGTAAAGCTTATTGGCTTCAGGACTAGGATTGGGTGTTACAAGATTAGCGTTGATATTAAACCGCTCTACCACTACAGGTGGCACCGATTTTTCTTGAACACTCCCGGCCTTTTTACAGGCAAATATTAAAAAGCAAAAAATACAGGCACCCAATACTTTTTGCAGCATATTCAAATTCATGTTTACATTGGTTAGTTTACTATGAATTCGTAAAAGTATTGCGATGAATATTCCTTAATGCTAAAAAATGGGGTTCCAAATGTTAAAGACAGGAACAAAAGATACCCATTTTAAGCAAACTGCTGAATTTGTTCTTCTATTTTGAGATCATTGTTTACCGTTGCTTCTGCAGGTTTATGTTTCCATCTACGATGACTCCAAAGCCAATATGCAGGTTCGTTTTTAATAATCTCTGCTAGAAATTCGGTATGTAATCTGGTAATTTCATATTCATCAGTATCCTTAGGATTTAAACAAAGTGGCACACAGTCTACTTCGTAATATCCTCTTTTGATTACACTAATCCTGAAATAAAAAATAGGTCGATTGGTTCTCTTTGCAAGTTTTTCTATGCCCAACTGGATATAAGCAGGTTGGTTTAGGAAAGTTTGCCAATAGTGCAATTCATTTTTTGCTGGCGACTGATCGTTACCGAAACTAAAAATACTTGGTGTGTTTATACTGGCTTGTATAGCTCTTAAAGTTTGGCGCATCGGAATAAGCTTATTGCCAAATTTGCTACGGATTCGTCGAAACCATTTATCAAATATTGAATTATTTAAAGGCTTATAAATTGGATAATGATCGGCCGTTGGAAAGTTTAATCCAATGCCCATCGTCCCCCACTCCCAATTGCCGTAATGGGCTGAACAAATGAGTACGCTTTCTCCTTTTTTTAGATAGTCATTTACTTGTTCCTTATTTTTAAAAATAAAGCGTTTGTTTATCTGCTCTGCTGAGATATTGCTCATTTTGATCACTTCAAAAATCAATGCAGACAGGTATCTGTAGTATTTCTTTTCTATCCGGATAATTTCTGCTAACGCTTTCTCCGGAAAAGCATTTATCAGGTTTTCTCTGACAACCTTTCTGCGGTAGCCAAAAACATAATAAATCAAGAAGTAAGCTGTGTCTGCCATGATGTACAGAATAAACAAAGGCAGCAGGGATAATACAGCTAAAAAAAACGTCCCTATATGAGAAAGGTCCTTTTTAAACATACTATAATAGTTTTCTACAAAATTCACGAGAGCTTAACGCAAAATTAAAACCTTTTAAAAAAGGTTTTGCCATGAAAATGTTAGATTCTTATTTTTGAAGTACGGTATTCCAGGAATTCATTTATAAGGTTCGCCAAAGATAAGCTGGCCGGAATTTAGACCAGAAAATACGCCGCATCAACCCCTCGTATAAAAATGTTTTATATTGCTTATCAAAACCTTCATCTCCAGTCAACGTTGCAAAAATCCTGCTGATATTTGGGTTGTATACCTGTTGATCATCAATGTTCCAGGGTAAGTTATAAATATTAGCAAACGAGTAAGCAGCAATAATTTTTGCCTTTCCTGATTTCGTTGTAATTATAATTTTATATACGGTCTTGTGATCCATATTTGACGGGACGAGTATCTTTTTTAATGCAGCCTCAACTTGTTTTTTATCTAGAAACGCCTCTGTGAACGCTGTCTTTTGAGCAGACGTAAGTCCTTCTTCCTTATAAGGACTCGTTTTAATTAAGCTATCAAAAGCAACTACCATCTCTTGATGCTCAATATTAAACTGGTCCATTTTAATGATGGCATCTTTAATATTGATGATCTTGAGCAAATGAACGAGCTCTTCTTGAGATATATCTTTGATAAACGTTTTTGTTAGTGAATCTTTAAATTGGTAGCTTTTCCAAACACCTTTTTCATTGACAACCTCAAATTCCTTTACACTATTGGACATATCACCTCCTCCTTCTAAGAGATTTAGCTTAACCACCTGCTTCAAAGAAATATGTTGCCTAGCAGTTACGTTCAGTGCCGTCAGAGAGAAAAGACAAGTAAAAATGAAAAAACGAAATTTGCTCATATGTTTGGTAATTCGAATTAATATAAGCTTTTTCCCCTATTAAATGCGATAAGTCATTCATTTCATCCATAGCTTTGTTAGGATTAAACAAACTTATATTTTCTTCAGTTTTGCTTTAAACTTTCTTTAAGGGTCCTTCAGAGTAATTTTCGATTCACTTACGATACATTTGCGAATCACTTACGATTCATAGTCGATCTGAAACGAAGTTCTAACGTTGGTGTAACGTAGTTGATTCGGCTTTAAACCTCAGGCAGTACTGAAGCATAGGGATAAATGATACGGAGCACCTATAAATCCGAGTTACTGATGCAACCCGCCATTTTTAAACAAATCGTATGCGGTTTGATAATTAGCCATTGCCTGATTGACTACTGTCTTAGACAATTTATTAGGCACCTGTTCATTAGTCGATTTTCGGTACAGGAAAGTTTCTGTTTTTTTCTGAGGTCCTAATATCACCAAGCTATCATTCTTTAAATAAGCCAGTTTTTGATAGGTACCCAAAACTGCACGAGGCTGATAAGTTGAATTTAAAACATTCTGTCCGTATAGGTTACTCTCATAGTTCCAGCCTAAAAGACTAAACAGGGTTGGATAAAGATCGATCTGTGAGCAAAGCTTATCTATCACTTTTTTGCCTTTTACAGGCATATTTAAAACGACACAAGGAATGTGGTATTTGTCAATATCAATTTCATTCTTTCCGGCACTGGCTGCACAATGATCGGCCACTATAATTACAATAGTATTATTATACCATGCCTTCTTTTCTATCTTTTTAAGGAACTCCGAAATGGCATAATCGGTATAACGAACAGCACCTTCCCGGTTACTTTCCTTTATGCCTATTTTACCTGCTGGAAAAGTAAACGGACGATGATTAGAAGTAGTCATGACAAAGCTATAGAAAGGCTTTCCTGCATTGACATCAGCATCTGAACCTCGAATTACCGCATCAAATAAATCTTCATCGCAAATTCCCCAGGCGTTTTCAAAATGAACCTGACTGTCTTCAATGATCGTCCTTTTAGTTAAGTAAGTATCTCCTATTTTGATGTTCCTTCCTCTGTCGGTAATATTGAAACCATTGCTACCGAAATACTCGTTCATATTATCGAAATAGCCATCACCACCGTAATAAAACGTTCTGGTGTACCCTTCTTTCTCGAATATATGGCCAACAGTTGTTAGGTTTTCATTTCCTTGTCTACGTACAATACTGCTTCCGGGAGTTGGAGGGATAGACAGTGTTAAAGCTTCCATGCCTCTTACTGTACGGGTTCCTGTTGCATACATATTGGTAAACATTAGGTTCTTATCGGCCAAAGAATCAAGTGCAGGCGTCAGGTTTTGTGTGTTACCAAAATGCTGTAAAAAACTAGCGCTTAAACTCTCAACAGTAATCATAATTACGTTTGGCTTATACAGTTGTCCCCCGTTTTGGATATTCCTTTTAATTGACCCTCCATTGCTCAAAAAGGTAGTTTTCGGATCTTTTAGCTCAGTTCTAATTAGGCTATAAGCCATATCCTCAGGGAGCAAGCTATAAAAGTCGTTATAGTTTAACTCATTATTTTTAAAAGCTGAAAAAATAGAATAAATACCTGCTTTTGAGAGTTCATTTTCGTAACGATTGGTACTTGACTCTGCAAAGGAATTACTTAATAGAAAAGCATATAATATGGGGATTACTACCAGGGCACCAGATATTAGAACCCTTTTTTTTAATGACATTGAGGATTGAAAAGCGCTTTGAAAGATTCTTTTCTTTGCAAAAATCCAGATAATCAATAAAACCATCAGCAATACTCCGCCGATTAACAGCGGCAATGGATAGGATTCATTGATGTTATTGATTACTTCGTAAGTATAAATGAGGTAATCGACAGCAATAAAATTGAACCTGCTCTCGAACTCCTGCCAGAATGTGAGCTCTGCAAAAAATGAGAAAAAAGAAATAAGAAGGATTAGAAAAAGGCCTATGTATGTTATGATTTTGTTTACTATTGAACCTGACCATCTATCAGGAAAAACAAGTAAATACAAACTATAAAGAGCTGTTAAGAACAAACCAACGCCAATATCGTAAACAAAACCAAGCAGGTAAATTCGCAACACACCAAAAAATGAGAAGTCAGTTTTACCAATCGAATCAATGAACAAAATTGTTCTGATCAAAAAAGAAATAAAAACAAAAACCGCTAGAAAAGAAAATAAGACGCTATACCTGCCCTTGAATAGTTTATGAAGCATACAAAATTATTTCAAACGGCCAATGTACCTGCCAATTCTGTACTAATTCTGTTGTTAATTCTATTCTTCCCCTAGATATTCTTGTTCACTCATTTGTGCCATCTTTACCATAACGCTTTCTATGTTATAGTTCAATTTGTGGTAAATAAGACTCTCTCCCTGCTCCTTGTGTGTAAGAAATTTGATAAGTTCCTTAAAATGAATAACTCCAATGCGTTTTCTATTATAAAAAACAGACATAGTATACAACTCCTGTTTAAGCATTATCTCGATTACATCAATTACCAGTTGCTCAGAATGCAGTCTCATTTGCTTATTAGGCTGCCGTTTTGAAGAAGAAGTTTCTTTGTTATGAATAACAGATCCCATGACTTTGACAAGTTTGAAATCATCAACAAACTTCCTACACAAAATTACCGTAAGTACCAGTAAATGAGAGCCACAATAAGGTTTAAAAATATCGAATCAGGACATTTTTGATGACCTTTAAAACTGTTAAATACTATAATTTAGGATAGAATTGACGATATTTATTAGAGGATGAAAGAGGTAATATATCGTTTTGGTGTTGAGACTGACTGGGTAGAAGAACTTGCACATAATCATGGAGGATATGTGCGTGGCAATTTTACTATTGCCCCGGATGATGTATTTACAGGTACACATTACGTACTGCAAATTAATGAAAACGTTACTGTTATGTTGATAGATGCGACTTATCATCAGGATGTACTGTATAAACCTCAAAAATCTAAAACTGACTTTGCCGGCATATATTTTAACCTCACCGAAGGTGAATCAGTTCATATTATGGATGATGTTTCGAAATCTGTAGGGAGATGGAATTACAACCTGGCAATTGTAGATGCTCAATTCAATACTGATTATCTCATAAAATCAGGGAGCAAGTGCTACAGCATTTCCCTTTTTGTAAAAAAGGATATTTTAAGAAAGTATCTTTCCAAAACAGGCGTACTTGACGAGGTGGTTAACCGTGTTTTTGATGAAGAACAAAACACACTGCTACATTATGATCATATGAGCAGTTCCAGTTGGCACCTCATTAATGAATTTAGAAAAAATATCCCCGGAAGTATATCTTTTGATCTGCTATTAGGTGCTTTAGTCTATAACCTTTTGGCTGATTGCCTTGAGAATATCATGAGAAGAGAAATTATGATTGGCAAAGTGCTCCGTTCGGACCTTACCATGATATTGACCTCCCAGACTAACCTGATTAAAAACCAAGATGGCATTTTCCCGGGCATAGCCAAACTTGCTGCCGAGGCTAATATGTCGGAAACAAAATATAAGAATCTTTATAAAAAAATTACGGGCTATACCCCTAATGCCTTCTTTTTAAACAACAAATTAGAATTGGCAAGAGATTTACTGGCAACAGGACAATATAATATTGGAGAATTGGCAGAAAAATTGGGGTTTACAAGTGCTTCTCATTTATCGGAACAATTTAAAAGCTACTTTAAAATGTCACCTAAGGAATATGCTGCTTCATTGTAATGAAAAAAAATAAAAACCAATTGATACTACCTGGTGATATTGCCCAGGGTTGCTCCTATTTTCTGGAGGTAATACCCGGATTAATGACGCTAATTGTAGATTTTAGTTTGCAGAGGAATGTAGAATTGACCAAAACAGTTAACGCGGAGGATTTTTACATTGCTTATTATGATTTAAGTGAGGAAATAGATGTTCATCAGGTTAAGGGTGATAAAATTGATTATCAATCGAAATTGGGGATGGTTGTTGTTGATGCAAGTTTAAAAAGTAGCTACACTCCTTCTCTTAAAATGTATTCTTTCTGGTTACTGATAGCTAAACCCCTGCTACAAAAGTATCTGTTTGGAAATATAGACGCTACGAATAATAAGAACAACACTATTGTTTTCTCTAGTCATATAGACAGCCGTACACGTTTATGTCTTCTTAAGCTTAAAATGAAAAACTACAATGATCCGTCATTCGAGTTATCTGTGCGAGGGACCTCCCTACAAGTTTTGGGATATCTGGTAGAACGCATCAACGAAATCGGGCCTATATTGGGGAAACTTTCTGAATTAGATACCACTAAGATAATTAAAACTCAAACCTACATGATGGAGAAACTTCTAGAAGCGTTTCCGGGAATAGATTTACTTGCTGATATGGCCGGCATGTCGATCTCTAAATATAAAAAGCTGTTTAAGAGGATTTTTAAAGAAAGTCCCAATGGTTTTTTTGTTCGCGAAAAACTAAACCTTGCCCAAGTGTTATTAAAGAGTGGAAATTTTAAAACCATAAACGAGGTTGCCAATGAACTTGGACATGTAAAACCCGGATACTTTGCCGCCCTCTACAAAAAAAGATTTGGACAATTACCGGGAGAAGTTTTCAAGAAAAGCACTTCATAAACCTAAAAATCGGCTAACTTTGTGCGTATGACAGCAGAAGATTTTGAGGCAGCGTTTCACGGAATAGAATTACCTACAGAAATAGAGTTGGGACCAGGAGCGATAATAAAAGATGTACCATTGTTTTTAGAAAAAGAGCTCACTATCTTGCGAACCAGTAATCATCAAAGAGTAACTGATCCTGTGGTTTATAGGTTAAATCTGGTACTGGAACTTATTAAAGCTAAAGAACTATAATACAAGGCCTTTTAACTCAACAATGGAGTAGTCTCCATGGTTGTTAGTTGCTTTTAAAATTTCTTCTTTTAATTGTTTATTATTTGTCTCCTTTCCCTTTTTTGGTGGAACAAGGGTTTTCTTTTCTATACTTTTATCGGTTACTTTAGTTGCAAACCAGGTTACATTTTCGTGTGGCACGGCTACTCCCAAAATCATACCCGGTAAACCATTAAATGATTCAGGTCCTCCGGAAACATGGATTTCATCGGTATAAAAAGCGACTATATAAATAGAATCTAATACCAGTGCATTGGCTCTGCGACATTTATAGCCGGCAATATCTCTTGTTTCGTCGGTAATTTTCCATTTTATGTTACGCAAGCTATCTTTAACCAGATACGTACGCTCATAAAACTCTTTCTGGATGATACTTGTACGGCTGTTTAAATCGGAAAAAACATGGTTAAGCTGGTTGGCCATCGGAGTATCATACCACCAGTGCACATTTTTTTCGGGAGCAATGGGGGTAAAAAGAGTGGTATTATTATCAAAGGTCAATGTGCTTTTCAGGATTCTGAACTGTGGCTCTGTTCTTAAATACTGCTCGTAAAATGGCTTGTTCTCCATTGTATGTTTGGTTACTTTCTTTTTAACCAAAGCAAACATATTAGCTGTTCGTTCGAATTCTATTACTCCATTGGTTATAAAATGTTTATTCTGTGCGAAAAGTGTATTCGCCCCAAATACTAACAAGCAAATGAAAAATTGTGGTATGTATTTCATAATTATTGTTGTGGTTGAAGTGATTTACCAAATTTGGCAAAATCCCAGGTTACGGAGAACATAAAGTATCTTCTTATAGTTGTGTTACGCGTTTCTGTGAAGCTACTGGAGCCATACCTGTCATACCCCCGTATTCTGATTCAACAGGTCATTCCCTCTAATTGTCAGTTTTAAGCTTTCATTTTTTAAAAATAACTTACCTACATGGGAGTTCAACAGTGTCTGATTAAAATCCTGCGTGAACACTTCATTTTTTGCTCTGTACTTATAGGTAATATCAGAACCTATAAAAAAGTTATAGGGAAGTTTCGTATAGAAACTGAAGCTCGACAGAAAGCCTTTTGAGTTGTTGTTGATGTGCTGCAGCGATGATGAATTTACATTGTAACTCGGTGCAATACTAAGGCTATAGGAATAATTAGCCGTATTTTTTGTGATATCTAACTGCGGTGCATAATTTACAGACTTTGTCTTATTCAACTGATTATTAACATAGTTAAAATAGGTATCTCCCCTTACTGTAAAACTAATAAATGCAATGAAATCTAGTTTTGTAGCATGCCCGTACACTTCAGAATAGATATACCAGGAATTCGGATTCTTTCCTTTAAGATTAGAGTATCTCATTGTATTTACACCTGCAGAATCTGTAACTCTATTGGTGACAATTGCATTCATGGTTGAATTATAATTAACTCTAAAATTTATCCCTTGGTCCAGTGTGGCTTGATAAACCCGATACCTATAGTAAAAGTTGTTCTCAAATTGCGGTCTGAGTTCTGGATTACCAAGTATAATATTAAGTGGGTCAGAATTTTGTCTTATTGGCTGCAATTGGCTTATTTGAGGTTGCCATGTGTTACCGGAATATTCAAAACTCATGGAGGTGGCCTTGCTCAGTTGGTAACTTAAATTGGCATTTGGTCGCCAATTTAAAAACTTACGATTGAGTACCGTATCCACAAACATATCCGTTTGTTTAAACTTTACGTCTGCTAGGTTTGCTCCAATGTTAACTGACGTTTTACCTTTAAAATAGTTCATATTTACACTATAAGTACTAGACTGATTTATTAGTCTAAATTCACTACTAAAAGTAGAATCTAACTGATCGTAAACGTTTGACGAGGACTTATTAAAAGACTTTTGACTGTTATTATTTACTGCCCGGTCAAAACTATAACCAGTAGTTACTGATATCGTTTTACTAATTACATCAGAATATGAAAAAGAAGTAGATAAACTATTGGTCTTACTTGCAACAGGTTTGTACTGATCAATAATACTTGTGCTATCTCTAACTCCTTGTTCATTGTAGTAGTTCAAATCTGATTTTAGATACCCCTTATTACTTGTTTCACCAAACCTGGTGCTCATACTAACAGATAAATTACGCCCTTTCTTCTTTAGCCGCTTTGTATAATAAGCCCTAGCGTAAACAGACTCATTGTTCCCTCTATCATTAGAGGAAACGGTACTGGAATTTTGCAAAACTCCATTCCCACGGATTGTGCTTCCGATGCTGGTATTCTCACTCGTCGAATTATCTTTATTGCCATAAAAATAGGTACTCAGATTGGATGTAGAATCCAATTTGGATGAGAATTCACCATTAACAGATTGATTAAAATTATAGTTTTGAAATGTTCTATCCTGACTACTTCTGTTGAAATTTCCCGGCAAATTATTTTGAGTCAAGGTACTTCTTGTTCCATCTTTATTTAACGCACCAATTTTATAATTTACATTAACGGACTGCTTATCTCTATTCCATTTACTATCGTAGTGAGCACCGGCATCTCGTGCAAAGGGTATCCCCACACCTCCATAATCACCGTTTCCATAACCCATATTAAATTTTGAATTATCATTGCTACTAAGTCCCACTTTCCCTGTATTGCCAATATTACCATATGCAGAGGTCTTTTGCTTTGGACTGAATTTATTGAACATGAGCTGCTCTGCATAATAATCGTCAGTACCGTAAGCTGCATCAACCTTTCCAAATATTCCTTTCTTTTTATCTTCTCTGAGTACGATGTTAATGGTTTTAACTTTCACTCCATCCTCTATGCCCGTTAACTTAGCCTTCTCGCTTTTTTGGTCGTAAACCTGCACTTTACTCACCATATCTGCACGCACGGTTTTTGCTACAAGCCCCGGATCATCGCTAAAAAACTCTTCGCCATCCACCAGGATTTTACTTACAGGTTCTCCCTGAAAAATGATTACCCCACTTTGGTTAATCTTCATTCCTTGTAATTGCTTTAGCAAGTCTTCTACCTTAGCATTTTTTTGTGTGGCATAAGCTGCAGCATTAAACTCGGTGGTATCCCCTTTTATTTTTATAGCCACTACTTTTGCTTTGATGATCACTTCGTCGAGTAGTTTAGATTTCAGGATCATTTTGATATTACCAAAGTTGTATACTGGTTTGGAGGCATCAAGTGTAAAACTCTCCACAAAATCGGCATAGTCAGGATAGTTGACCATAATGAGGAACTTGCCCGGTTTAAGGTTCCTGATATTGAAAGTTCCTTTATCAGCATAAGTGAATTTTTGAAGAATGGAGTCTCTGGCATCAAGCACACTTATCGTTGCCTGGTCCATTTTTACATTTGTAGTGGTATCAGAAACGATACCTTTTACAGCATAATCACTCTGCGCAAGGGCAGTAAAAGTACAGAGGCAACAAACTAAAAATATTACAATTTTAGATCTCATGAGGCGTTAATAATGAATACAATATAAAACTAAAAAAATAGTTTTAAATGAATTGTATATTATTTTGTTACAATACAATCCCTAATTATTGTGCTAAAATCTGGGTTGACCAAACCAATAACTATATTTGGAGGTAATCTGATACATCTTAAAGAAGTAACTCAATTTTCAATACCTGAATGAAAGCCTTAAAATTTCTGTGTTTATGTATGGCTGTTGCAATATGTTCCTGTAGTGATAACAGTGTTGAGCAAAGTAATGCAAAAACATTATACCGCGCTATAAGTAAAAATGATACGGCTACTTTTAAAATAAACCTGACCGACAAGGAGTTCTTTGGACAGCTTGAAATAAATTACCATGGTCTCTATAAAGATTCTGGTGATGCAACCGGAATTGTAAAAGGAGACGAACTGAGGGGAACTTATCGCTTTCAGCATTATGGAGTTGAGGCATGGCACAAAGCTCCAATAGCTTTGTTAAAAAAAGATGGCAAGCTTATTATGGGTGAAGGCGCTATGGAGATTTACATGAACATCCACTATTTCAAAAAGAACATTCCAATAAACTACAAAGACCCAAAGTTTGTATTTGAAAAGATGCCGTAAACAATTAGCCGTGGATGGCTTCTTTGTTACCGAAGCTTTGGATTAATTCGCCTTCGAATTCAAGCCATTCTTTCCATCTTTTATCTACATCAATATCAATGGTGTATTTACGGGCAAAGTTTAGGAAAACAGTATAATGGCCCGCTTCTGACACCATCAGATCATGATAGAATTTTGCCAGCTCCTGATCTTTTATATTTTGCGACAATACCCTGAAGCGCTCACAGCTTCTTGCTTCAATCATTGCCGCAAATAAAAGACGATCAATAAAAGCAGAGTTCCTGCTGCCATCTCTACGGCTAAACTTAACTAACCGACCCACATAATCATCTTTACGTTCACGACCAAGGGTATAACCGCGCTTCTCAATTATGTCGACAACCATTTGAAAATGCTGCATTTCTTCGATGGCAATAGCTGTTAGTTCCTGCACCAGATCCATGTGTTCGGAATTATTAGCAATCAGGGTAATGGCATTCGTTGCTGCTTTTTGTTCGCACCAGGCATGATCGGTTAGTATCTCTTCTAAGTTTGATTCAGCAATGTTTGCCCAACGCGGGTCTGTCAATAATTTTAATCCAAGCATGGTAATGAATATCTTATATGGGCCAAAATTAACAAAGATTTGCTTAGTCTTCAGTACGCTTTTCCAGATCTTTAATACTTACTGTAATCATTTTACCTATTGGCTTGTTGTTTAGATAAGTTAGCACACGAATATGATCTGCTCCTTTAGGTATAGAAAGTGTATCTGTATACTTTGGAGAGAAATTATCAGGGAAAGTGTTATCAAACGTATAGTAGATGTCTAGTTTCTTTATCTCAGTGCTCAATGCAATGCGGAACGTCTTATTAACGGTGTCTTTTAAAGGCTTAATTGCGGCATCATATACACTTCTTGCATAGTTAATCTTTGCTACATCATACCTTCGCAGATGACTTTCCATTCTTGAAATAAAGCCATCCCAGTTTTTAGGTCCTTTTGGTGACCAAAACACTTCAGCCAAAGCAAATGCGCGAGGCCAGGTCATGTATTCTGCGTGTCGGTAGCTTGGTACAGATTCAGCCCACAAGTTACCTTGGCCTCCCAAAACGAACGATGGATCAGGTATTTCGGCGGGAATCGGATCAAAGTTGTAGCAGCTAGACAAAGTAAGCATTGAATAAGTTGGTGGTTCCCCAGCAGGATCACCTTGATAAAGATCAAGGTAGCAATTGTCGGCAGGGGTCATGATTACATGGTGGTTCATTTTTGCAGCTTCTATACCGCCTTTCATTCCTCTCCAACTCATTACGGTAGCTTCAGGTGCCAAGCCTCCTTCCAGAATCTCATCCCATCCCATCATTTTTTTTCTTTTAGACTTAACAATGGTCTCCATGCGCTTGATGAAATAGCTTTGCAATTCTTCAGGGTTTTTCAGGCTTTCATCTTTCATTCTTTTCTGGCATTTTACGCATGTTTTCCAGAAGCCTTTGAAACACTCATCTCCACCAATGTGAATATATTGACCGGGGAAAAGTGCGGCTACCTCTCCCAGTACTTTCTCCATAAATACGAAACTTTGCTCGTTGCCAGGGCATAAAGCATTGTCATCTACCCCGTAAAAAGTATTGCCTACGTTTACTTTGAATGGTCCGCCAGTACACGATAGGTCCGGATATGCAGCAAGTGCGGCAAGGCTATGGCCGGGAACGTCTATTTCTGGCAGTATAGTAACGAAACGCTGTTGAGCATATTTAACAACTTCCTTAATATCATCCTGCGTATAAAAACCACCATAATCTGCTGCTTCATTTGCTCCTTGTGGATCACGTTTCCACCACAAGCCCATTCTTGACGCGCGCCAGGCCCCTACTTCTGTAAGTTTTGGCAAGCTTTTGATTTCGATTCTCCAACCCTGATCATCTGTTAAGTGCCAATGAAATACGTTCATTTTGTACTTGGCAAGCTGGTTGATGTATTTTTTAACTACTTCTTTTGGGAAGTAATGTCTGCTTACATCTAACATTAAACCTCTCCATCCAAACCTTGGATAATCGGTTATTTTAACGCATGGTATAGACCATACTTTATTCTTAACGATTTCTGTACTTTCTATTTCTTTTGGCAACAACTGCATTAAAGTTTGCATGCCATAAAAAAGACCGGCAGGTTGGTTTGCCATGACTGTAATTTTAGTCGGCTTAACATCTAAAGTATACCCCTCATCTCCTATCTGTTTATTGTAGCTTTTATTGATAGCCAATTGGATTGTAGAAGTTCCACCAGCTGTATGACCGAGTGTAAAGCCTGCTGGTGCTTTAATCATATCGGCAAACAACTCTGCAATTTCTTTATTGGCTGGTGCTGCAATCAGCTTGGTAGTTTTATTCAATTTAAAGCTACCTGAGAGCTTTTCGAGCTTTACCGGTTCGGGTATAAGCGCCGGAATAGTTTCTGTGGCAAATATGTTTTGGGAGAATAGTAGGCATAGACCGAGTATGGCTATACTGAATGGTTTGAAATTCATGTATTGGTGGTTATTTAGTTAGGTAAAACTAAGATAGATTATTTACACTAAATTTACTTTACAGATAGGCAAATTCCCATGAAAAGATTAGCATTTACGTTACTTCTATTATTGAGTTTCTCCCTTGTTTTTGGACAAAGTTTGGAGGTAAAATATCATAAGGTGGTTTTAGATTTTATTGATTGCATCAAAAATCAAAAGAAAGAAAAATTGGCTGATAAAGTTTTGTTTCCACTAACACGTAAATATCCACTGTCTGAAATAAAGAACAAGCAAGAGTTTTTTAAACGGTATAATGAAGTTTTTGATGAACAATTGGTTAAACTAATTGCAAATTCTAAACCAAGTGTAGATTGGTCGGCAGCTGGCTGGCGTGGTATTATGCTTCGCACTGGCGATTTATGGTTGGATTATAATGGCCGGCTATTGGGAGTAAATTATGTATCAAAAGTTGAGGAAAAACGTAGGTTACAATTAATCAAAATAGAAAGGAATAGTCTCCATCCTTCCATCAGGACATTTAAGGAGCCTGTACAGATAATAGAAACGCCTCAATACAGAATCAGAATTGATGATATGGGTGAGTACAACTATCGCTATACCTCATGGCCGCTTAAAAGCAAAATGAGCGATAAGCCTGCCTTAATTATAGCAAAAGGTACATGGATACCTGATGGTAGTGGTGGTAATCATCGTTTTGAATTTAAAAATGGCGAGTTTACTTACGACTGTGCAATCTTAGTTGATCCTGGACCGGGAGGTGCACCTGCATTGCTTACAGTTAGTAAGGGCGATAAAAAGATATTGTTTCAAAAGGCTAAAATTAGAAAGTTTATGTGAAATAAATTGTAGTTTTAAACCTATTACTAATGAATTGCAAAAACAGAATCGGTTTTCTTATCCTCTCCCTTGGGGTGCTTATGTTCTTGCTACGGCCTTGTCTGGTTTACCAGCTAACCAAGACCGAGGGGTACAAAACGAATCCGACATTTATATCGAGTTTGTTGCAACGGCAGTTCAAGAAAAAAGATGATCATCATGAACAGTTAGCAGAGGTAGTAGCAGTTATGATGGTAACGCAAAAGACTACAGTTGGTTTAGTCCGTTGCACATTGAATGCCATCACTCAGATTCTGACCACTTACCATATTACATGGTATAAGTGGGGATTATATCATTGTTTTCAGCCAGGGGCACCATAATTTGCCCCGTTGCTGCCGCGATATTTCCTAGAAGGGATAGCGCCTCTGAATTACATAAATCATGAATTAAACTTATTGACATTTTATGAGAACAATTCTCAAAAAACCATTTCTTTTATTGACCGCTCTTGGTCTGACTGCTGCGCCGGCATTTGCGCAATTAAATAAGGTGAAACACGTTGTGGTGATCTACATGGAAAACCACAGCTTTGATAATTTGTACGGGCAATTTCCTGGTGCTGATGGCTTGGAACAGGCCAAACAAGAAAATGTTGTACAGCTAAATGGAGAAGGACAGGCATATAGTACACTGCCGCCTATTCCCCATAGCAGTGCTTTCCCGACTAACCTCCCCAATTCTTATTTCAATATAGATCAATATGTAGCTCCTGACCAAGTTACTCCGGATGTGACGCATCGTTTTTATCAGGAGCAATTGCAGATTAATGGAGGTAAAATGAATCGGTATGCACATTATAATTTTACCAAAGGCTTAGCCATGGGATATTATCGTACAAAAGACCTTCCCCTCTATGATCTTGCTAGAAAATATACGCTGTGTGACCATTTCTTTCATAGTGTTTTCGGCGGTTCATTCCTCAATCACCAGTGGCTGATTGCGGCTGCTTCGCCAATGTTCCCTAATGCGCCTGCTAGTATCATAGCGCAAGTAGATTCCAATGGTAAACTGATTAAAGATGGTACTGTAACGCCTGATGGCTATGCGGTGAACACTATCAATTCAATTAATCTATACCCAAAAAATGGGAATCCGGATTTTGTACTACCAAACCAAACCGGCCCAAATATTGGCGATCGACTGTCGGACAAAGGTGTCTCCTGGGCTTGGTATTCTGGTGGTTGGAATAATATTATGGAAGGAAAGCCTGCCCCATCCTTTACTTACCATCATCAGCCTTTTGCCTATTTCAGTCGTTATGCGGAAGGAACACAAGGCAGGAAGGATCACCTGAAGGATGAGACTGAGTTTTTGGAGGCTGCTACTAAAGGCACTCTACCTGCGGTTTCCTTTGTTAAGCCTATTGGGCTGGAAAATGAGCATCCTGGTGAATCGACTATAACTGGCGGAGAAAGCCATGCAGTGAAACTGATTGAAGCTGTCCTTAATGGACCTAATGGTAAGGATGCTGTTGTTATCTTGACCTATGACGAGAACGGCGGTTTTTGGGATCATGTTGCTCCACCGCTAATCGACAAATGGGGCCCTGGAACACGCATACCAGCTTTGATTTTCTCGCCATTTGCAAAGAAAGGCTATGTGGATCATACAATTTATGAAACTGTAAGTATTCTGGCCTTTATTGAAAAAAGATGGGGGCTGGAACCACTCAATGATCGTGACAAAAATGCTGATCCTTTAAGCCATGCATTTAACTTCTAAGGTAATTGTCCTTGGTTTTTCGGTAATCATAAGCGCTACCCTACTCTCTTTGCGGCAACCGGAAACCCCTGCAATTTTGGTTAAGCAACAATTGATTCGTCAGGCAGATGAATTACTGGGTGCTGTTCAACTGCTGCAGGTGACAAAAACGGATATTACGCAAAGCGAATTATTGCAACAGCGGTTCCGCAAGGTGCGAATTGCCTATAAGCGGCTTGAGTGGGCCACAGAATATTTTGATCCACTCACCGCCAGGCAAGTAAATGGTCCACCTGTACCGGAAACTGAATTTAGTGGACTTGTAATCCAACCAAATGGATTACAAGTTATTGAGGGATATCTTTTTCCAAGACTTGATTTTAAGAAAAAGTATGAACTGAACGATTATCTGGATCAGTTAGCGGTTAATGCAGCGGAATTTAAGGAATACTTTGGGCGGGCAGCTCTGCAGGACTGGCAGATTTTAGACGCAATAAAACTGGAGGTTTTTCGGGTAGAGATACTAGGGCTTAATGATTATGATAACCCGCTGTCCAAAAAATGTTTTGCCGAGTCGGCTGCAGCACTGCAAAGTGTCAAGGAAGTCACTGATCATTACGGTAATGTGCCTGAATTTGATCCAGCCATCTTATATCTGCAGCGCCCGACAACGTTTGATCACTTTGACCGTGCGACTTATATCACCCGTTACGCCAATCCGTTGAGCAGATCTTTAAAGGTGTTAAAAGACCGATTAGAATTACCTGATGTTCGCTATAACCGCTTGTTAAATCAGGATGCGGCAACGCTGTTCGATGCAAATGCTTTTAACCGCAATGCCTACACTACAGAGCCAGGGGATTCCGCAACTGTCGAAAAGATTGATTTAGGAAAGAAGCTATTCTTTGATCCTTTACTTTCAGGAAACGGCAAACGCAGTTGTGCTTCTTGCCATCAGCCTAATATGGCTTTTACCGATGGCCTCATTAAAAATCTGGATGTTACCGGTAAAAAAATGATCAGGCGCAATACCCCAACTTTGATTAATGCGGCACTACAACCCGCGCAGTTTTATGACCTGCGGGTACCTTCACTGGAAGATCAGGCTGGTGATGTAGTGCGGAACCGGGATGAAATGCATGGTGACATGCAGGTAGCAATTGGCAAGCTCTGGTCTGACGCGCACTACCGCAAGTTGTTTGGTCTTGCCTATCCTCAACAGGGACGCAAAGCTATTGATACCTTTGAAGTGGCAAATGCACTGGCAGGCTATGTGCGTAGCCTGACGGCACTGAACAGTCGTTTTGATGCTTATATGCAGGGTGATAAAACTGCAATGAAAAAGGCTGAATTAGCCGGCTTTAACCTTTTTATGGGTAAAGCGCGTTGTGGGAATTGTCATTATTTGCCTCTGTTTAATGGTGGACTACCCCCGCGCTATATGCAAATGGAAGCTGAAGTAATTGGGGTTCCTGAGAAAAAGAATGGTAAACATATAGATTCCGACTTAGGCCTTTATAGCATCCAATCGGGAGATTTTAACCGCCATTCGTTTAAAACTACTACAGTTCGCAATGCTGCCCGGACTGCACCTTACATGCACAATGGTGTATTCCAAACCTTAGAAGAAGTGATTGATTTCTATGACAAAGGTGGTGGTATGGGTATAGGCATTGATATTACTAATCAGACACTGGATGCAGAACCGTTAAATCTGACAAAAAAAGAAAAAACCGAATTGATAAACTTTATCGGGAGTCTGGATAGTAGGTAAAATAGATTAAATTTCTATATTGGCGGCTTCAAACAAAGCTTCTCGAATAACCAACACCTAAATAAATTGATGTCTCTCTACAGAAGATGTCAGAGAAAATTTATTAAATAAACTATGATGAAAACATTTTGGAGTTCTAAACCTCAAAACGCAGCTTTGCTTGCCTTAGCTTTCCCTTTACTGATTTCCCATTTACCAGCCGGAGCAGTACAAAAAACAACGACCGTTCAACAGGCAATACAACAGAACCAAAAAGTTATTAATGCAAAGAAGATTAGCCCGACGGCAATTGAAGTGTTGCTTTCTAACAATCAAAAACTGACATTAGACTTTTATGGCGACAATATTTTTAGACTTTTTCAGGACAATTCTGGTGGAGTTATAAGAGATCCTGAGGCTAAGCCAGAAGCTAAAATTTTAGTGGAAAACCCACGAAAATCTGTTACAAAATTAAATCTGACAGATGAAAATAACCTAATCACGATATCAACAGACAAGATTGCAGTTCAAATTGATAAGAACACCACGTTATTAAAGATTATTAATCTGGCTACCAAGGCTGTCATTTTAGAAGAAACTGCCCCGATCCGTTTTGAAAAAGGTGAAGTAGCATTGACCTTAAAAGAAAGTCCTCAGGAGTATTTCTATGGAGGAGGTGTTCAGAATGGCCGTTTCTCGCACAAAGGAAAAGCGATTTCAATCGAAAATCAAAACAGTTGGACAGATGGTGGAGTTGCATCCCCTACTCCTTATTATTGGTCGTCTAACGGTTATGGCATCATGTGGCATACCTTCAAAAAAGGTAGGTATGATTTCGGAGCCAAAAAAAAAGGATCGGTTAAACTATCACACGAAACCAATTATCTGGATGTATTCTTTATGGCTGGCGATGGTGCTATTGCGCTTTTGAATGATTTTTATCAGCTGACAGGAAATCCGGTATTGTTACCTAAGTTTGGTTTTTATGAAGGGCATTTAAATGCTTATAACCGCGATTTCTGGAAGGAAGATGAAAAAGGGATTTTGTTTGAAGATGGCAAACGCTATCAGGAAAGTCAGAAAGATAATGGAGGCGTAAAAGAGTCCCTGAATGGCGAAAAAAATAACTATCAGTTTTCTGCTCGCGCGGTTATCGACAGATATAAAAAGAACGATATGCCATTTGGATGGCTTCTACCTAATGATGGCTATGGTGCCGGATATGGACAAACAGAATCTTTAGATGGAAATGTTCAGAACTTAAAAGACTTAGGAGATTACGCGCGTAAGAATGGTGTTGAAATTGGATTGTGGACTCAGTCTGATCTTCATCCAAAACCTGAGGTTAGTGCTTTACTACAAAGAGATATTATTAAAGAGGTAAAGGATGCCGGTGTACGCGTATTAAAAACTGACGTGGCATGGGTGGGCGAAGGATATTCATTTGGGCTTAATGGTGTTAGTGATGTAGCTCAAATTCAATCTAAATATGGAAGCAACAGCAGACCTTTCATCATATCATTAGATGGCTGGGCAGGTACGCAACGTTATGCAGGCATTTGGTCGGGTGACCAAACCGGTGGTGTTTGGGAATATATTCGTTTTCATATCCCTACTTATTTGGGTTCCGGTTTATCGGGTCAGCCGAATATCACTTCTGATATGGATGGTATTTTTGGTGGTAAAAATGTAGTAATCAATACCAGAGATTTCCAATGGAAAACCTTTACTCCAATGCAATTGAATATGGATGGATGGGGTTCTAATGAGAAATACCCTCAGGCATTGGGTGAGCCAACTACATCTATTAACCGTAACTATTTAAAACTTAAATCGGAACTAACACCGTATACGTATAGCATCGCCAGAGAAGCAGTAACGGGCTTGCCGATGATCAGAGCGATGTTCCTGGAATATCCAAATGCATATACTCAGGGGACTGCAACACAATATCAGTTCTTGTATGGCCCTAATTTCTTAGTGGCACCAATTTATCAGGTAACAAAATCTGATGACAAAGGAAATGATATCCGCAACGGGATTTATCTACCGGAAGGTGTTTGGATTGACTATTTCACCGGAGAAAAATATACAGGAAATAGTATCCTGAACAATTTTGATGCACCTATTTGGAAACTACCTTTATTTGTTAAAAATGGAGCAATTATTCCGCTAACAAATCCGAACAATAACGTATTGGAGATTAATAAGGGAATTCGCATCTATGAAGTTTATCCATCTGGAAAAAGCTCGTTTACAGAGTATGATGATGATGGAACTACTGAACAATACAAATTAGGAAAAGGTGTTTCCAACTTAATTGAATCTGAAGTAGATAAAAAGAACCGAGCAATTGTAACCATTCATCCTGCAACTGGTGATTTTAATGGTTTTGTAAAGGAAAAAGCTACCGAATTTGTAATAAATGTTACTGAAAAACCTAAAAAATTATCTGTTAAAATTGGAAAAGACAAGGTCAAGTTGACTGAAGTAAATTCAATAAATGACTTTCTGAGTAAAGAGAATGTATATTTCTATGATGCTACTCCGAACTTAAATAGGTTTTCTACTAAAGGAAGTGAATTTGAAAAAGTTGTGATTGCTAAAAATCCTCAGCTTCTGATAAAAGTAAATGCTACTGATATTACAGCAAATACTGTTAGGGCTACAATTGAAGGATTCAAATTTGAGCCTGCAAATACACATCGCATTTCTTCGGGAAAATTAACAGCTCCAATTAATGCAGCTGTTTCTGATAACAACATTGAGGCCTATACGCTGAAACCAACATGGGCAAAAGTTAATGGTGCAGATTTCTATGAAATAGATTTCAATGGTATGCTATATACCACCATCAAAGACACAACATTGTTATTTGATGGACTCGCAGCAGAAACTCCTTACTCATTTAAACTACGTGCGGTAAATAAGGATGGAGTTTCTAACTGGACAGAATTTAAGGCTACGACCAAGTCTAACCCACTGGAGTTTGCAATTCAGGGAATTGTTGCTGAAACCACTTGTGAAAATCAGGATGGAGGAGAAATCGATAAGTTATTTAATTACGATGAGGGTGACATGTGGCATACCAAATGGAGCGAAAAAGCTGTTCCTTTTGATATGATTATGAACCTAAAATCAGTAAACCAGCTAGATAAATTCCATTACCTGCCACGCTCTGGAAGAGGAAATGGTATATTATTGAAGGGTAAAGTTTTCTATAGCAACAACAAAGAAAACTGGACACCAGCCGGCTCTTTTGAATGGGCAAATAACGATGAGATTAAGATATTTAACTTCGCTAATCATCCATCAGCCCGTTATATCAAAATCTCGGTTACTGAAGGTGTTGGGAATTTCGGTTCTGGGAGAGAATTGTATGTTTTCAAAGTTCCTGGAACTGAAAGTTATCTTCCTGGAGACATCAATAATGACCGTTTGGTTGACATGAACGACTTAACATCTTATACGAACTACACCGGATTAAGAAAAGGTGATGCGGATTTTGAAGGTTACATCAGCAATGGTGATATCAACAAAAACAACTTAATTGATGCTTACGATATTTCGCTTGTAGCTACCCAGGTTGAAGGTGGAATAAATGATAGTAAAACTGATAAAGTAGCCGGTAAGCTTGAAATAAGTACAGCTAAACAGAACTATAACAAAGATGAAATCATTGAGGTTAAAGTGAAAGGTATAAACCTTAAATCGGTAAATGCTTTAAGTTTTGCACTGCCATACAATGCTCAGGATTACGAATTTGTTGGTGTACAAACACTGAACACGAAACAAATGGAGAATCTGACTTATGATAGGCTACACTCAAATGGAAATAAAGCCTTGTATGCAACCTTTGTCAACTTAGGCAACAAAGATGCTTTAGCAGGTAATTCGGATCTGTTTATATTGAAACTGAAAGCAAAACGTAAAGTAAAGTTCGATCTTAAAGCTCTTGATGGAGTTTTGGTTGACAAGAATCTAGATACTGTTGGTTTTTAATACAATTCAATAAAACTACTTACTCAAAAGCCTTTAGACCTACGATCTAAAGGCTTTTGTAGTTATTCCAACTTTTACCTATATCAATTGTTAATCCATTAATGGAGGCAATTAAAAAGACGTATTCAAGAAAGCAAGAACTCATCCATGGATTGATTCATGGCACGGGTGTTATTTTCGGTGTTAGTGGTTTACCGGTACTGATAGGAATTGCGACAGCTCACAATAATATACCTGCAATTGTAGGGGCCGGGGTATACGGGTTTTGTTTCATGCTATTATTTACTTGTTCCACAATCTATCATCTGGCGACAGAACCAGCTGTAAAACGACTATTCGAAATCTTTGATCATATTAGCATTTATTTCCTGATTGCCGGAACCTATACCCCCTTCCTATTGGTTTATATGAACAATAGTTTCGGGATTACATTGCTTTCTATATTGTGGGGGTTGACACTTCTGGGCGTACTCTTTAAAATATGGTTTACCGGTAAGTTCAATATCGTGTCCACTATCATTTATTTGCTTATGGGCTGGATGATGTTAATCGGAGGAAATAAGTTCTTTGCTGTGCTTCCAGAGTCTGTGGTCATCATGCTGTTTATTGGTGCAGGATTGTATTCTGGAGGAACAGCTTTCTATTTATTTGGAAAACGATCTTATACCCATGCAATTTGGCATGCCATGGTACTAGCAGCGGCCATTTTTCATTACGTAGCTGTGCTGCTTTCTATGTAATACTTTAGCTTTTAAAAAATTCGCCAAAGTGCCACAAGATTCCGGAAGGGTCATGCAAAAAGCACTCTTTACCCCAGTAATCAGTACGGATTGGTGTCAGTTTTGTATCTTTATATTTATCGGTTAGGTTCAGCGCGAAAAGCTCTTTCCAATACCGATCTACATCATCTACCTCTAAAAAAATCATGGTGTTATCTATCCAATCTTTCACATAAGCATCCTGTAGATAAAATGCGATACCTTCTGTTGTAAAAACAGACATATCAGGTGTAATTACGCTTTCCTGAAACCCCAGGTCTCTATAGAAACTCCTTGAAAGTTCAAAATCTTTGGCTCCGATAAATGGCCTGATGGATATTGCTTTATGTTCCATATAGTTTAGCTTAATTATTATTTCCGATTCAATACATCTTTGATTTTGTTCGCATTTTCCATTAACTCAGTAAGATAAGCCCAGTTCTCTTTTTCAATGCAGGATTTGAATTTCCTGAGTTGAGTAATATGCTCGTTTAATACATCAAGTACGTTTTCCTTGTTTTGTTTAAAGATGGGCATCCACATAGCAGGACTACTCTTTGCTAGCCTTACTGTACTTTCAAAACCCGCACTGGCCAATTCAAATATTGCATTTTCTTCTCTCTCCTTTTCAAGGACTGTATTTGCCAAAGCAAAGGAAGTAATATGGGAAATATGGCTCACATAGGCTACGTGTACATCATGATCTTTTCCATTCATATACACATTATACATACCTAACAAAGTATATACCTGTTCTACTGTTTCAAGCGCATCTTTATCACTATCTGTGGCATCACAGATTACGTTTGCACGACCATCAAAAGCATCTAGTGTTGCAGCTTCGGGTCCACTGAATTCTGTACCCCACATCGGGTGTGTCGCTATATACCTGCCTCTATTCACATGCCCCTTAACTGCATTAAGCAAAGACATTTTGGTAGATCCTGTGTCAAATACAACCTGATGCTTTACCTGATCTAATATCTCTGGTAATAATGCAGCACAAACACTTACCGGCGCACTAAGTATAACAAGATCACTGCCTGCTATTGCACTAGTCAGGTCGGTTATTTCATCAACAATACCAAGTTCCAGTGCTTTCTGTGCATGTACTTCCTGATTGTCTACTCCCAGTACTTTTGAGGCAAAGCCTTTTTGCTTTAATACCAAAGCCATGGAACCACCAATAAGTCCAAGCCCCACTACCGCTATTTTCATTACTTAAATTTAACTATTAATGTACGCTATTTTTTACTAATACGGGTTATTGCCTCTTCAAATCTGGAGAGGTCACCGCAAAGACTAATCCTGATGTACCTGTCACCCTCACTTCCAAATATTCCTCCCGGAGTAAGAAAAACGTTTGCTCCATAAAGAATTTCATCGGCAAGGGCATAAGCATCTTCATAAAGATCAGGAATTTTTGCCCATACAAATAAGCCGACTTGAGTAAGCTCATACCTGCAACCCAAAATATCGAGTATCTGATACACTTTAGCCCTTCTTTCAGAATAGATGCCATTGATGTGATTGTACCAATCCGGCCCCAGACTTAAAGCTTTTGCAGCAGCCATTTGCAGAGGCATGAACATACCACTATCCATATTGCTCTTAAACCTCAATACTTCCTCAATTCGCTCTTTCGATCCGCCAAGCATCCCAATGCGCCAACCGGCCATATTATGGGATTTACTTAAAGAGTTTAACTCTAATGCTACTTCCTTAGCACCCGGTACAGCTAAAAGACTTGCAGGTCTATCATTTAGGATAAAGCTATATGGATTATCATTCACTAGCAGGATACTATTATCCTTTGCAAACCGAACTAAGTTTTCAAACAATTTAAGATCTACCTGCTGCCCGGTAGGCATATGCGGGTAATTCACAAACATCAGTTTCACCTTACTTAAATCCGTTGCGGCCAATGCTTCAAGGTTGGGATACCAGTTGTTTTCTTCTGTTAATAGGTAACCTACTGATTTACCACCTGCAAGTTTAACTGCACTACCATAGGTAGGATAACCAGGATTAGGTATTAATGCCTCGTCGCCCTCATTCAAATAGGTCATACAGATATGCATAATACCTTCTTTTGAACCCAATAAGGGCAATATTTCTGTATCCGGATTAAGGGTTACCTGATACCATTGTTGATACCAATCTGCAAAAGCTTGTCGCAACGCTGGTACTCCTTTATAGCCCTGATAACCATGCACCCCTGGTTTATCGGCCTCTTCCTGCAATGCCTTGATCACATCAGGGTGTGGCGGAAGGTCAGGACTACCAATGCCTAAATTAATTATGTTTTTGCCTTCTTTATTAAGGGACTCGATTTCCCTCAGCTTTTGGGAGAAGTAGTATTCACTAACACCCTCCAATCTTTTTGCAATCATGAATATTTTATCAGTCCGCTAATTTATGAGAATTATAGAATAAATCATCTCATGAATCACAGATTATCACATTTGCAAAACCGTTGAGGCATTTATGCAGAAAAAAAACACAACTGGAATTATACTAGAATATCCCGGTATATTGATTTCCTGTTTTATTAATTATTTTAGCCAGAACACAAAGAATGATTTCTTTTTAAATAAAGAAGTGGCTTCGCCCAATCAAGCGCATTTACCAATGTTTCAAATGATTTTTGTATTGAAGGAAAAAATAGCTTTTCCGAATATGAAAAAACTGATGCTAACAGAATTTTTACATCCCAAGCCACATAATCAGACTCGTAAAGTGCCATCATTAAAACTCATTTAAATTAAAAACACTACTTTTGCCCTAATGAAACAACCAACTGAGTACAAATTAAACAGAATTAACCTTAAAGGCTACAGGCTTTTAAGTGCTTGTCTGTTGATTACGCTTGTTGTACTTTCATCTTGCGTAGTTAGAAAAGGTATCCAATATTTTCTTTCAAACGATACTGTATCAAACATGCAAAATGGTAAGATGGCCAAAATTGGTTTAAATCCAAATGGCCAACTAAATGCACTTTCTGCAGCTTGTGAAAAGCTTTCAGACACTAAAAACGATCTACTGTCATTTACCAGTCAACACAATTCAGGAAATGCATTTTTTATAGTGCTTTATTGTCTCCTACCCGCTTTCCTTATTTCCCTGTTCACTGTCTTTAAAGATAATCTTCGATTACCGGTTCCGTATTCACTGCTCCACTGGTCTCAACTTCCACTGTTCCTACAGAACAGACTTCTCCTAATATAGAATTATCGAATTGCGGTTTTTTACCGCCCGTTTTGTACCGGATTAAATTCCGGTACCGGTTTACTATTGCCCAATTCTATAATTTAATTTTTAAAGAGAATGAAGTACACTCTTCAATTATCCTGTTTGGTGCTAATGGCATTTGCCACGCAAGTAAAAGCCCAGCAGAAAAACACATTAACACTTAAAGAAGCTTTTGCTGAGGCTGATAGAACTTATCCCGGTTTAGCTGAGCGCGTTGCTGCTGTTGATGAATATCAAATCCGTAAAAAAGAAATTCAAAGCAAATCCATCCCTCAGGTACAGCTACAGGCACAAAATTCGTATGGAACTTTTCAGGGAAGCAGCGGGGCTTTTTTTCCGGTTCCCGGTGTTTTTAATGTTACAGGCAGCAATTCGCCATTAGGTAGTGAAGTCCAGATAACAGGGAACACTTTTGGCTCAGCAGTTATGGACTGGAAGCTATTTGAATTTGGGAGACAGCGTAAAGCAATTGATGCTGCTGAATATCAGGTTCAGGGGGCCCAAAGTAGTTATGATGCGGCTCAATTGTCCTTACATTCTAAAATTAGTCGACTATATCTTGATATTTATTACAGTAATGCCAATTTGAAATGGGCTGAAAAAAATGTAAACCGTGTTAATCAGATCCTTAATTTATCGGTTAGCCTATCAAAAGCAGGACTAAAACCCGGAGCGGATACCTCACTTGCCTCTTCAGCTTATTCTCAGGCCTTAGCAGTAAGGCACGAATGGCTTGGCAAATATGAAGCAAGCAAAGCAAATTTTTATGAGGTCGTTCCATTAAAGGACTGGTCTTTGCAAGAACAAGTCTCAAATAAGCACGAAAGCATTGCCGCGGATAGTGTAAAAAAAGACCACCCCTACCTTCAGGTTATTGATAAGCAATTACGCTACGAAAAAGCCATGAAGCAGGTAGCCTCACGCAAAATACTCCCATCATTATCCGTTTTGGGAGGTGTATCAACCAGAGGTACTGGCATTGAAAAAAATGGTATTACAGAGAATGGGCTTGGCTCAGGATACCAGAATTTTGCCAACAACTATCTGGTAGGAATTGGACTGAGCTGGAATATTAGCGGGGCCTACACCAGTTCTCTTGAAAAGAAACGTTCACAGAAAACGATTGAGGGAGTTCAGGCGAAGTATAACCTTCAGAAGTTACAAATGAATACTTCTTTACAGGCTTTATCATCAAGAATCATTCAACAGGAGCAATTACTCAAAGAAAGTGATAAGGCATTCAAAAAGGCATCCGATGCGTACGAACTTTATTTGTCTCGTTATGAGGGCGGATTAATCAATCTAATTGAACTGCTCCAAATCCAGTCTTTACTACAGACTGCAGAACGCGAAAATATTCAAGCAGGCCAGAATTACTGGAATCTGATTACAGCTCAGGCTGAAATTTCGGGCGACTTTTCTTATTTACTCAACCACTTTAATTAAGCACTATGAACATGATTAGGTTTGCCCTAAAAAAGCCACTCACCATAATGGTAGCTATAATTGCTATCGCTTATTTCTCTTTCACAGCAATACGAAATATAAATGTAGATATATTCCCTAAAGTTGAACTTCCGGTAATCTATATAGCCATGCCTTATGGTGGACTTACTCCTGCTTATATGGACGGCTTCATGGCCAATGAATTCCAGAAAGTACTGATTTTTGTTAGTGGAGTAAAAGACATCGACTTTAAAAGTGTACAAGGTTTCACCTTAATGAAGCTCACCTTTTATCCGGGCACTGATATGGCCCAGGCTTCCGGAGAGCTCTCAGCACAGGTTTCCAGGGCAATGGGCTTTCTGCCACCTGGAGCAGTTCCGCCTCAGGTAGTAAGGTTTGATGGCAGTTCAATGCCCATTGGCCAGTTGGTATTCGAAAGTCCTAAACGCTCTATTACTGAACTTCAAACACTTGCACTGACTAAAATCAGGCCTATGTTTGTAACCATACCTGGGGTAACAGCACCAGCACCATTTGGGGGGAATGCACGTACCATGGTAGTAAAGGTAAATCCGGAATTGATGCAATCCTACGGACTGTCAGCTCAGGAGGTAACCATGGCAATTGCTAAAAACAACTTTCCCTCTCCTGCCGGAAATATCCGAATTGGAGATCAGAACCTCATGAGTCCTTTAAACTCAATTGCCAAAGGTCCCGAGGAATTTCTAAATATTCCGATAAAGATTACAGCAGGTAATACTATTTTCATAAAAGATATTGCTTCGGTAGAAGATGCCGCAGATGTAACTGCAGGTTATGCCATCATTAATGGAAAAAGATCTGTTTACCTACCTGTTATCAAAAAAGCAGATGCTTCTACCCTAAAAGTTGTAGAAAACCTAAAAGCTGCAATTCCAAAATTGAAAGCGGCTATGCCAGAAGATGTAGATCTCAAATATGTATTCGATCAATCAGGATACATAGAACGGTCATTAGAAAATTTGATCCATGAAGGCGTACTTGGTGCGGTACTTACCGGCATTATGGTTTTTCTTTTTCTAGGTGATTCCAGAGGTGCATTAATTGTTGTATTAACTATACCCATTGCGATACTTTCGGCGGTAATTATGTTATATATGTTTGGCCAGACCATTAACGTAATGACACTTAGTGGCCTCGCACTGGCCATTGGTATACTCGTAGATGAAGCCACGGTGACCATAGAAAATATTCACCAGCATTTTGAGATGGAAAAACCCAAGCAACGGGCAATTCTGGATGCATTATTGGAAATCTCCATTCCTAAAATCCTGATTTTGTTTTGTATTCTGGCGGTACTAATACCTTCATTTATGATGACTGGTATACCTAAGGATATGTTTATGCCCCTTTCTATGGCCGTTGCTTTTGCCATGATTGCTTCTTTCGTAGCCTCACAAACCTTTGTGCCGATTTTGGCCAATTGGCTGATGAAACCTGAACTTCTGGTTCATCATAAGCCAAACAATGAGGTTAAAAAGCTAACCAGATTTGAGAAGTTTAAACAACATTACCTGAGCATCACTAAATATGCACAAAATAGAATAGCAAGTGTATTGGGAATCTATACAATGATAGTTTTAGCGCTAATCACTATAGGATCACTAATTATAGGAGCAGATATACTTCCGGCAAGTAATAGCGGTGATATTCAGTTAAGAATTGTAGCACCCGAGGGTAGTCGTTTAGAAAAATCAGAAGCCTATCTAAAAAAAGTTACCAATATTATTCAGGAACAATTACCGAAAAATGCAATAAAAATCAGTTCAGCTTTTGTCGGACTACAACCCTCTTCCTCAGCCATTAATCCTATATTTTTATTTACCAGTGGCACTCATGAATCGGTATTGCAGGTTTCTATAGATCAGCATGTTTTTACCGGATCCATTGCAGAATTAAAAGAATCTATACGTAAGGAAATCAAATCAAACATACCCGAACTTAAGGTGAGTTTTGAGCCTATAGAATTGGTAGAAAAGATTATGAGTCAGGGAGCGATGACCCCAATTCAGATTAAGGTAGCAGCACCGCAATTAAAAGGAGCAGAAAAATTTGCTAAAAAAATTGAGGCAGAATTATTAAAAATACCATCACTAAGAGATGTAAGAATAGCAGAGCCTGTTAATTCACCAAGTATCCAGATCAATGTAAATCGCGAACTTGCTGCTCAGTTTGGTTTAACAATGGAAGATGTTGCGCGCACACTCACCATAGCTACATCCTCTACACGTTTTACCAACAAAAATTTATGGGTAGATCCAAAATCAGGATTGGTATTTCAGGTACAGGTTCAAATTCCAGAAGCCGATATGCAGTCACTTGATAGGTTAAGGTCCTTACCATTGAAATCTGGAACTGCAGGTCCGGTTCTGGAAGATGTAGCAACCTTGTCGATGGTTAAACTTCCTGCCCAGGTTAACAGGCAAGGACCAAACAGGTATGTCAGTGTACTTGCAAACACTCATCAGTCCGACCTTGGTGCTGCATCAAAAGCAGTAAAACAGGCAATTCAAAATGTTGGAGAGGCTCCTAGAGGTGTTCTTGTTTCTAGTGAAGGGTTAATGCAACTGCTTAACGATACACTTTCAGGACTTCAAACAGGTCTATTGGTAGCCATAATTGTTATATTTTTAATGTTAACGGCCTATTACCAATCCTTTGCAGTCTCAGGTTTGATACTATCTGTTGTTCCGGCAGTAATTGGGGGTAGTCTACTGATGCTCATCATTTGTGGCAGTACACTAAACCTACAGTCCTACATGGGTATTATCATGTCTGTTGGTGTTTCTGTCTCAAACGCGGTACTGATGATCAATCAGGCAGAAGTAAACCGCTTAAAACATGGTCTTGCTTCAAAACAAGCCGCATTCCTTGCGGCATCATCCAGACTTAGGCCAATCATCATGACTACACTTGCCATGATTGCCGGAATGATTCCAATGTCATTGGGCATGGGTGAAGGTGGTGAGCAGGTTGCTCCACTTGGTCAGGCAGTAATTGGCGGATTACTATTATCAACTTTAACTGCCTTGTTGGTATTACCCCATCTGTATACGCTGGTCATGAAAAACAAAAGCAGGAATAGTCCTTCACTAGATCCGGATGATCCTGAAAATACAAATTTTAAAATGTCTTAATTCCAACTGCTCAATAATAAAATCATGAAAAAGATCATCAATAAACAATATATTAAACCATTTTATGCACTTCCTTTTTTGCTATTACTAGGTGCTTGCGGAAACGAAAAACCTAAAACAGGCCAACCAGAATCTAACAAGCCGATCTCTATCGAAGTCATTAATCCAATTTTAGATCAACCAGGATACTCGTTAGATTTACCGGGAGAACTAAAAGCTTTCGAGGAAGTTGTCTTGTATCCAAAAGTAAAAGGATTTGTTAAAAACATTATGGTCGATAGGGGAAGCAAGGTTAGCAAAGGCCAATTGTTAGCTGTACTTGAAGCTCCTGAAATCACTCAGCAATACCTTGCAGCAAAATCAGATGAAAACAAATTCTACGAAGATTATCTGTACAGCCGTCAGTCTTATGATAGGCTTAAAAAAGCCTCTGCAAAATCTGGTGCAGTAGCCGAAATTGAATTGGATAGGGCAAGGAGTAAATTCAGGAGCGACAGCGCTGCATTTGCCTCTGTAAAAGCAAAGACTGGTGTTTCTGCCCAGCTACAACAATATTTAAGAATTACCGCTCCTTTTGATGGCATTATTACTGACAAAAAAGTTTCAGTTGGAGCTTTAGTAGGTGAAGGATCGCAAACAGCTCTATTTTCTATAGCCCAAACCAAAAGTCTAAGGTTAACTGTAGCCATTCCAGAGAAACACACACACTCTATAAATAAAGAAACAAAGGTATCGTTTACAGTAGCAAATCATCCTGGCAAGGTATTTCAATCAAAATTATCAAGGAAAAGCGAAGTACTTGATCAACAATCCAGATCAATTGCAGCAGAATTTGACGTTAACAATAGTTCCGGTGAACTTGGAGGTGGTGAGTATGCTCAAGTGAAGCTAAATATGCGCAGGTCCACCCCTACCATCTGGTTACCGGTAAGCAGTATTGTAAATGCACAATCAGGAACTTTTGTTATTAAAGTGGAAAACAATATCGTATCAAGACTTTCAGTTTCGGTTGGTATCAGAAAAGACGAGCTCCAGGAAATTTTTGGCGCGTTAAAACCAGAAGATCAAATTGTAAAAATAGCAAGTGAAGAACTAGCTGATGGATCGAAAATAGTTATTAAATAATCGTATTCAATTAAGGTTCTTTACTAAGAGGTTGTATCAAAATTCAAATGATACAACTTCTATTTTTGTCACCCTGCTTAAACAGGGCCTTAACCCCTGGATAATTCAGACTTAATTTTCGTTAATTCTCCCAATAAAGCGGTAACATGAATATTGATTTTACCGCCAGCAGCTTTAGCCACCGCGAAGTTCAGTGTCTCTATTTCTGTTTCCCGCTTATTCAAAATATCCTGATAGGTTGATATTTTTTGCCCATCAGACATTTTGTTTAGACAGATATTATCATATTTTTGCCCGCAAAGAATTGATTATGGACTCAAGCGAACTACGAATAGGGAATTATACATTAGATCATGGGCATCCAGAACAAATACCTTATGGATCTGACATCGATTCTGCAGGGTTAATGGAGCCAATACGTCTATCTGAGGAATGGTTGGTTAAATTTGGCTTTGAGAAATTTGAATTTGAATATGAGGAGGGTTTTGAAACCACCTATGTTCTGGAAAAGAAAAATGGGCATCAATTTGTATTAAATGATGACCTGCAACCTATGGATGGTGAAATTGCAATGCTAGACTATAAATTAGAATATGTGCATCAACTTCAGAATCTTTTTTACTGCTTAACCGGAGTAGAATTAGCAATTAAATTATAAAATAAAAAGGACGACTCTCATCAAGTCGTCCTTTTGGTATTCTATAAAAAGTGTTACTACCTCCTATTATTTTGCTTTTCTGAATTTAACTAATTGATCTACCCAATAAGCCGTACGTTTCAAGTAATAATCTGGTGCCAATGGAGAATAATCTAAATAATTAAATCCTGGATCCTTAAAAGGAATAGCTGGCTCAATCTGAGTACCCTCGTGCCATTCATTAAAGGATGTAATGCCTACATAACTAGCTTTGCTGCGAATAGCATCACCAAACATATCATCATAATATTTACCATTATTCCGATCCCTTATCGTTACAGCATTCCACGGACGAACACGGGTGTCAATATAACCAGGGCCAACACAAGGGATAAAAATCTTATCGTGTTTTGTTGCCCAACTTTGCATATAATTCCAATTTCCAGGAGATGAACCATAAGTAAAATTAGTAGCACCAAAATAAGTGTAAAACCCATCAAAACCCGATTTTTCAAAAAATGCTTCCTCTCCTTTTTTCACCCATAAGCCAATCATAACTACATCCAACGGCGTATTCCTTACTGATATCTTCCCTTCAGGTTTCAGTAAAGAAGTCCATTCTTCTATCCCGGTCAAGTAAGAATCATAAATGAAAAACCAAGGTTTCCCATTATTTCTATAAAAGGCAGGATGCTTGCCATATAACTTTAAAATTTGCTCAATGTCATCCCGAACAGATTTTGCACTTCTGCCCCCATAAGGCTCCAAGTGAAAACTTACTTTAAGGCCTTTTTTATTTGCTTCATCCAAGATTAATGGAATTGATTTTAATCCCAGATCCATATTCCTCCACCAGGTAAGCACAACCACCCCAATGCGGGCATCCGCCATCATTTTCATATGTTTCGCTACCACCTGAGGATCATTACTGCTGTAATTTTTTAATTGAGGAAAAAAATTGCTAGCCAAATTGTTTTTTCCGGGAATCGCTCCCAAATCCTTGTCCTTAGCTGATTGTTTCATTACAGGATGAGCCCAGTGCACCTCTTTACCATCTAATTTTTCATTCCCATACCAATTGTAATAGAAACAAAAAACACTATTATCGGGTTTTCCTACACTTGCCTTATTGGTCGTGTAAAAAAACATCAAACTGGTAATTAATAAACCGGTTTTTATCACAGATAAGCCTTTCATAACAATATTTAATTTTACTTACACCTAAAAAACTCTATTAAATAGTAATCTTAACGGCAGGAGCATAATTATACCTTGCACCATTCCCGTCAATTAAAGCACCAATCCTAAAGAAGTATTCTTTATTTGGCTTTAATTTACTTCCATTGTTAGAATCCAAATCGATTTCCAATTTGTATTCCGTTTCATTGGCCACCATAGCATTAACATCCTGCTTTGATTCGACCAGCTTAAATCTATCCCCAACAACATAATCCACATGCGCAAATAGCCCAACTTGTCTTACCTTTTTGTCTACTGTTGGTTTAATAGAAAAAGTGGCAACAATTTTATTTCCAACTCTTTCTATTTTCTTTTTAGTTATTCGAATATAAGGCTGTACAATAAAATCAAGTTTATTCTCTCTCTGTTTCAGCTCCTTTCTTCTAAGCGTATCCGGAAGAACAAAATTACTTTCATTAAAATAGAGGTCATATTCCCCTGCAAACATTAAATCGTTTCTATACGTACCATCAGTTTTCACAACCATATTTTGCTCTTCGGGATTACTAAAACCTCGTTCTACAAATATAATCTTGGTACCTCCAACAATATCCTGCTCTACAAGCTCGCCTGTAGTCTCATCAAGAAAGGAACCGTGTAGCGATACATTCGGCGCATCATAATTATCCAATTCACATGAACTAAAAACAACCAATGCACATGCTAATAAACATATATTTTTAAAATTTCTCATCTTTCAAATTCATTTAGAATTAATAATTAGGATTTTGAGTCAAAGAGTTCCCTTCTATTCCGGGAATAGGTCTGTAATAAGCCTTTCTTTCAAACCATTTAGCTCCCCCGGGTTCCGGAATGGTATACCTTACAAAAATGTATTTAGCAGGAGTTACGGTAAAGTCTAACATAGGTACCAGTGCATGTCTTTGAAAATTACCGTTAAAAACTTCATGGAATTCTCTTCTTCTCATTAAGTCCCATATACGCGTATATTCTATCGCCATCTCCACACGTCTCTCTTGCTGCACATTCATAGGTGTTAGCGCTAAATCATCTTTAAAGCCAGCCCTATGCCTTGTTTTATTAAGTGCAGTTTTTGCATCCATAACATTAGCCGGAGCAGGTAATCCACTTTCCACAATTGCTTCTGCATAATTCAAAAGAATTTCTGCAAAGCGCATATCAGGGAATTCAGTAGTCACTTGATTTTGAGTTTGATCATCTCCATTACTCAAGTATTTTTTCAATAAAAAACCTGTAATTGTACCGTTCGATCTATTACCTACCCAGCCAGAATAAAGTGATTCACTTGCATTTCCTTTACCATAATAGGTCTTCCCTTCAAAAGTATAAGGGTCATTAGCCAACCAGATTGATGAGCCATCTGCTTTTACAATTCCTCCCTGAATAACAATATTGGTATTTTTCCAATTTGAACCTGGCAAAATCACAGTAGCCGATAGCCTAGGATCTTTGTCTTTGAAAATATCAGTGGGAGTAGCATATTTGATATAATTTGATGCACTTCCATTTTGATACCCGGAATAATCCTCATTTTTATCTACTCTCGTTTTAATTTTTGAAGGTGCCGCACCTGATCCGATACCAGAACTGCTAATATATTCGTAGGTATCCACTAAGTCTAATGTAATGTCGGCACGACCCGCATATTCCTTACTCAATTGATTAGGTTGATGCCATGTCCCCATACTATGCGCTACTCCGGGATAGGTATACCCCTTTGAAAATATGATCTCCGGAGATGCATTTTGTGCTTGATTGAAAACCATTCTATAGTTTTCTGCGGCTTCCTCTAAGGTCGACGGCTCCGGTTTATACAGGTTAAACTTCCCCGACTTCATAATTTCGGCTGAAGCATCAATACACTCCTGGTAAAAAAACTGAACGTCTTGCTTCTCCATCCCACCAACAAATTTTTTACTAACGGCCTCACCTGTCAAAGCAGCAACATCCCAAAACTTCCCTACCGATGCAGCATGAAGAGCTGCTCGTGATTTTAAGGCAAGTGCAACCCATTTTGTTGCTTTCTTCGCATTATTATCCGGAAGCAAAAGTGCTGCAGAATCGCATTGTGCCAGAACATACTTCCATGTTTCCACTTCCGTACTTCTTGGGACCTTTAGCATATCAGTTTCGCCAGTATAGGTTTGCGAAGTTAAAACTAATGGAACCCCACCGTACCGCTTTGCCAACTGATAATAGGTGTAGGCTAGAAAAAAGTGGGCCTCCCCTTTTAACTGATCATAACGCTTCGGATCGGTAAATTTCATAGTAGGAATTGCCGATTTAAGATCATTTACTTCTCTAATATACTTATAACCGGCATCCCAGTAATTCAGCTTATCTGTTTGCCCTAAGTGGTCACCCCATTCGGAGTGAATTACATCCTGAGTTGCATTTGCACTTATCATTCCACCGGAATTTCCGCCGTAGTTAAAGCCAGTCCTGTAATCAAACCTAAAATCTTCTATAGGCAGTTTATTATACAAGCCTGCTAAATATGCTTCAACACCTTCATTACTAGCAAACAGTGCATTTCCTGAAAGCCTATCTTTAGGTTCTACATCCAAGAACTTACTACATGCACCTAAGGCAAGCATAAATACCCCCCCTATTATAAATACTATCTTATTCCTTTTCATAGTCAATCATTAAAAAGTTATGTTTACACCTAAACTACCTGATACTGAAATCGGATAATTAAATCCATTTCCATCAGAAATTTCCGGGTCAAATTGTTTTAAATAATCATCGCATAAGACTAATAGATTATACCCATTAGCAAATACTCTCAAGTTCTTTATCCCCTTAGATTGAAGACCTGGACCTGAAAAATTATAGCTCAACTCAACACTCTTAAGTCGTAGATATAAAGCACTAATCCTGTTTGCATCGCTCTCAATACGAGTAGAACCGGCATCATATGAATTCTTTCTAGTCGCTGGCCAATACCCTGGTATCCATTTACTATTAGGATCATATGGGTTTTCTAAATGCCATCTATCGTAAAAAAATGCCGGAGAGTTGCTATTATCAAAAGCAAGAACATTCCCTAAAATCTCGTTATACCTCATTGAATTCAATCCGGACCCTTGCCATAACATGGTTAATCCAAGCTTTTTGTAACTAAAGAAAGTATTTAGTCCAAAGTGTATTTTAGGTTGTCCGCTCCAAAACAAAGGAACCCTGTCATTACTGTTAATTAACCCATCTCCATTTACATCTTTGTGAATATAATCACCCGGTAAAGTGGTTGAATTCGCGCGGTCTTCGGTTTCGATAGGTGCATTCCTTATTTCTTCGAAATTCTGGAATTGTCCGGTAACATCCCATCCCCAACCAATGTCCATCCACCTGTTCTGTTGACCATTTCTATAACGATCCATACTACTTCTAAATGGAGCTCTTTCCTGATAAAGGGTCTTTGATCTTGCAAAATTCATCGTAAGGTTTCCACCATACCTAAAATCTCCAGTCTGATTACGGTGTCCAATCATCAGTTCAATCCCTTCCGTTCTGTCACTATTAAGATTTTCCTGTGGCAATGAAGCGCCAAAGGTATTTGGTAAAGATTCGGCGCGAGTAGCTAAAAGCCCCGTTCTATCTCTACGATACACATCAAAAGAGAAATCCAATTTACTATCCCATAACGAAAGGTCAACTCCAATATCCGTTGTTGTAGCCTTAAACCAGGTCAGGTTCTGATTCATCAATGAAGAAAGAGAATACCCATTGGTGTATTGCCCATTTGAAAAGACATAACCACCAGAGCTAACAAACCCAGGAATAAACTGGAATGGATTACCTGCATCCTGCCCTGTTTTTCCATAAGAACCTCTTAGTTTCAAATTGGAAACAAATGATAAATTATTCTTTATAAAATTCTCTTCAGAAATTCTCCATCCAAGGGAAACTACCGGGAAGAAACCCCAGCGTTGCGCAGGTGCATAACGATATGAACCATCATATCGGAACGCAAACTCTGCCAGATATTTTTCTTTATAATCGTAATTAAAGCGACCGATATACGATAAATACGTTTTTTTCTGAGTCCATCCTCCATTGGTTTGGCCCGTTTCTGCTGCCCTATCAATATTATCTATTGTATAAAATGAATACAATCGTCTGGCTCCCAAATAGCGCTCATCCTCTTGCTTTGCTTCCATAACCATAACGGCACCAACATTATGAGCGTCATTAAAACGTTTATTATAGATAAGCTGGCCTTGCAAGTCCATACGGCCGAAAATATTATTCTCTTCCTGTATAGAGGGAACCTGATTTTTATGTGCAGTATACGTACCTCCATTATCCGGTGAATAAGAGAAGGTTTCAACCGACTTTTGAACTTTTGTAGCTGTAAATACCTTCGCATCAAAAGCACCAAGAGCTTTAAATTTCAGACCACTGATACCGGGAACCTGATAGGTTAAACTTAGTGAAGATTGGAAAAATTTATTTCTCCATTCTCTGTATCCAAAATATTCTTTATCAGAAAAAGCAACAGGATTATCATTGATCGGGAATGGTCTGTTAAAATAATTTGGGTTATTATTTGCATAAACTGTTTCTGATGGAATCACCCCAAAAGTTGCTTTCGAGAGATAAAAGAAAGCATCATCCCAGGTACCTGGTTGGTATCTCTTATCAACAAATCCTGAAAGATTCACATCTGCAGTTAAGTTTTTGGTTACCTGAGCTTTTATATTACTTCTAAAGGAATACTTATCATAACCAATGTCGCCGCTTTTAAGCAAACCATTATCAGTTGTATACCCAATACTTGTAAATGCAGAAAGCTTCTCATTCCCTCCCTGCATCGTCATATTGTGCTGCTGCTGAAGAGTCGATTTTTTAAAAACCTCATGATACCAATCTACCATAGGTAAGTTGGAACGTTGCAATAGTTCTTCAGGAGTAGCATACAAAGGAGCTCTACCAGCGTTTATTTCGGCCTCATTTCTAATTTCCTCATACTGTGCCACATTCAACATCTGTGTACGTTCCGTAGGAGTGGAAACACCAATTAATCCACTGTAATTAATCTCCATAGGCCCTTTGCGACCACTTTTTGTGGTAACAATAATTGCCCCATTGCTAGAGTTGATACCGTAGATTGCAGCCGTAGCGTCTTTTAAAACACTAATGCTTTCTATATCCTCAGGATTGATTTTCTGGAATTCCTTATCTCCATCTCTAACAACCCCATCAATTACAAAAAGTGGTGTGCCAAAGCCCCTTACGTTTACCATCGTATTAAAATCACCGGGCATTCCGCTTTGCTGGCGTATCTGCAAACCAGGAACCTTTCCCGCCAAAGCAACTGCTAAAGAAGGAGCCTTCGTGGTCATAATATCTTCCCCCTTAATGTTCGAAACGGCGCCGGTTAAGCTTAGTTTTTTCTGAGTACCGTAACCTACCACTACTACCTCATCCAATCCTGCTGTATCCATTTTCAAGACAACATTTAGCTCAGTTTGATTTGTTAATGTAATACTCTGAGTATGAAATCCAACACTTGAAAACTCCAACACCATCTTCTCATCATCAGGGAGAGATAAGCTATAGCGGCCATTTTTATCTGTAACTACTCCTATTTTACTCCCCTTTATTACCACAGAAACACCCGGCAAAGGAGCGCCGGATTCATCTGTCACAACACCTTCTAAAGGTTTTACCTGTATTTCTTTAACTATGGGTGGTGCTTTTAAAAAAGGCGTCTTTTTTTCCTTAATGATGATCATTTTGTTTAGAATCGTGTAGGTAATAGGCTGATCCTTAAAACAAAGTTCAAGTATGTTCTCTAATGAACCTTTACTCTTTACACTTATCCTCTTTCCCTTTTCAAGAAGGCTTTTAGTGTAAACAAAGGTGTAACCTGTTTGCAGGTTAATTTTATTAAACACCGATTCAAGTGTAGCATTCGTTTCATTGATGTTTACGTCCTGTGAAAATCCCTTCGCACTAACGGAAACACAAACGGCTAATATAAAAACAGTTGTAATATTCATAAGCAAAAGCGTCTTAAATAAGCTCTTTCGAAACTGACAATATTTGTCGCATGAGAATAAATCCATATATTTGGTTCTTGGTTTAAACAATTAATATTATACTATTTGATATTTTCTTTTTTGAAAGAACCAAAAAAATTGACCGGAAATGTTGCGAGCATTTCCGGTTTTTTATTTTGATTCAGTTGTTATTTTTCTACTCTATGTCATATCCCTGAGATTTGATTAATTAATTACGTTAATTTTTCTATCCTGAACTTCAAAACGGATCTTACCGGTTAGTTCTAAAGCTTTAAGTACATCCAAAAGCATGGTGTTTTTGGGGATTTTTGCATAGAATAAATCATTACTTGATTTATTCATTACAATTTCAACATCATACCACCTTGCCAACTGTCGGGTTACCGATTCAATATTATCCCCATTAAAATCGAAGAACCCATTTTTCCATGCCACTACATTGTCTACATCAACATGATCAAGCACCTCGATATCCCCAGCCTTTGTAAGCAAAGATTGCTGTCCGGGTTTAATAACCACTTTCTTACTTCCTTGATTTGAAAACACAACTGATCCTTCTACCAGGGTAGTTTTCAAAGCCTTTTCATCTTGATAGGCCATCACATTGAACTGAGTCCCCAAAACCGTAATTTCAGCATCATTTACACTAACGATAAAGGGCTTTTTAGCATTCTTTGTTACGGAAAAGAATGCTTCTCCCTTAATCTCAACTCTTCTTTCATCTCCAGTAAAATCTGTAGGAAAACGAATGGATGAGGCCGCATTTAACCACACATTTGTACCATCAGGAAGCTGAACTTGATAACTACCACTTCTTGGCGTAGTAATTACATTATACTGATCCTTTTTCTCTTTAAAATTAGATGGGTTATAGGTTATTTTTCCATCATTCAATACTTTCTTAGATCCATCTGATCTGATTAATATTGCTTTTTCCCCTCCAGGTGCAATATCTTTCATCACAGTATGTCCGGCCTTCTCTACGTGATCTACTTGTGCAATATCTTTATTCGAAAAGAGGTATACACTAAAGAAAAGAACCCCAATAAACACAGCTGCAGCAGTAAATTTCTGCCATCTTAACCTAAGTACGAGCCGATTACTAACCGGTTCTCTTTTTTCAATTTTACTGTGTATGTTATTCAGAACTCTTTTCGAATCATCGAAACTTGGCAATTCACCTCCTTCAATATCTGCTTCAAATTGTTCCTGCATTAAATGCTTTAGCTCTTCCGTATGTTCACTATTTTCTTCTAAGTAATCCCGAAGCCACAACCTTTCTGAGGGGGACCACTTTTCTTTACTTAACAATTGAATTAGTATATCTTTTTTGCTATCCATAATATTAAAATCACCCTGACACCTTTATCCATTCAATGCATTATAGCAACCAGAATGTATTATTAATACAAGGCATCGTTACAATCGGGGGGGGGTATCGTTGAATTAATTGTTGCTATTAATACAATTGAAAAAACACTACTAATGAAAGAACTGGTAAAGACAAATCAGATAGAAAAAGGGAGTTGATGCCTGCGAATGGAAATTCACATACTCCTTTACATTCATCACCGCACCCGATAAATATTCTTTCACGGTATGTTTAGAAATATTCAGCTCTTTAGCGGTCTCCTCATAAGTTTTACCTTGTATCTTACAAAGATCAAATACTTTCCTTTTTTGAGGAGAAAGCTGAATCACAGCTTTCTCTATTAACTCCAATTGAACATCTCTAAAAACAATTGCACTTTCACCGGAAACCTGCAATTCCCCATTTAACTCTTCAAAAACCAACGATTCTTTCATGGATTTCTTGAGGTAATTAATGGCTTTATTATAGCTTACAGTAAAAAGCCACCCTGCAATCAGATTATCCGGATCAATCGTGAGTCGTTTTTCCCAAAGGGTAATAAATACTTCTTGCAAAACATCCTCAGTAGCATTCTTATCTTTAAGAAGCTTAAATATATTCGCATACAGTTTCAGTTGATACTTCCAATACAGTGCGTTGAAGGCATCCATATCTTCCGCCTGAAGGCGAATAATTAAATTTCGATCGTCAATGTGTTTCAATTCTATTAATTTAACTGTTACAAATAAAAACCATTAAACACACGAAGAATCACTCCATTGACTGCGCAAAAACGCCAGACCTTTTACTGCAATATCCTCAGCTGAAGGTTCCATTTTTCTCCAGATAGAAGCTGCTTTTGCTATCACTTTAACTTCTGGGGTAAAGGACTCAATTACAATATCACCTTGATAATTAACTTTCTTTAAGGCACTCAATAATTTGCTCCAATTGGCATGATCATTACCCGGAGTCCCCCTATCTATACCACAAGCATGAAAAAGTCCAAGCTTATCTCCTACTTTCAATATAGATTCATCCGGATGTTTTTCTTCTATATTCATGTGAAAACTATCCAGATGAATCAATACTGAAGGATTTCCAACTGCTGAAATAAAATTCATGGCTTGTTCGGCAGTATTGATAAAGTCGGTTTCGTACCTGTTAATAGGCTCCACAGCTAATTTCACCCCAAAATCCTGAGCATACTTTCCCAACACTTTAAAATGATTTAGCACAGTATTCCATTGCAAAAGATATGCATCTTCTTCTTCAAAATCCGCCCTTCCCACTACTGAATATAATGGCCCGCCCAACACAGAAGCACCTAAACCTGCCACCACCTCAATACAAGATTTGATGTATTCAAGTGCTTCAACCTGCTCCTCTTTGCTTCCACGAAGATCCCGTCCAGGTCCCATGGCTGCACATACAGAACCACAAACCAATCCACAATCATCTAAGGCCTTTTTAATCAATTTAACGTCTATTACTGATGGATTATCTAAAGCTATTTCTACAGAATCAAACCCCCACGATTTAAAAAGAGGGAACAATGCCACACTAGAATTAGTGAAGGCACCTGTGAATAAAAAAGTATTAATACCAAATCTTACCATTATATATAGAGTTAAAGAATTATCAAATCATTATTTATTTAAAGAACTTTTATTTTGCTTTCTGCTGAAAGTAATGTACCCCCTTCTTATTCGACACCACAACATCCTGAAGACCATCTCCATTTACATCTTCGACAACAAAGCCAAGCCCAACCCCTGAATTATCATCAATCTGATGTGCCTTCCAGAAAGGTGCTTTACCTGGTACATATTCATACCAGTATAAAACTGCCGGTTCACGCGCACCGGGATCATTACCATTATGTGCAAAGAATCGCTTTCCGGTAACAAGATCCGGATAACCATCCTTGTTCATATCTTTCAAAATCAAACTATGGGTTTGCGAAAACTTATTATCGATAACATGCTTTGTCCAGCTTATTTCTCCAGAACCGTCCTTTTGCTGCTCGTACCACCAAATCCCGTAATTATGGGCCGACGAACTGATCACATCCGACAAGCCATCTCCATTTACATCCATCACGTACATTTGAGAACAATCCTCACCAAAATTTGAAGGATGGAACAACCAGTTCTCACCAAATGGTGAGGCCGGTGCCTCCCACCAACCCTTGTTGATCAAAATATCGCGCCTGCCATCCCCATTCAAATCCTCTGTACCCAATCCGTGTGTAAACTGATGAGTACCCAAGTCTTTATCTGAGCTTACAGTAAATTTCTTCCAGGCGGTATCCCCTTTCTTTACTGGTGCCTTTAGCCAGATCACTTCCTTACCTTCTGCGTCATTACCAACCAGATCCGGACGACCATCACCGTCCATGTCAACAAAGCGTGGGGTCTCATTACCTAATGAGTGGTAAATGAGGTGTTCTTTCCAATGGCCGGCTGCGTTCTTAGGATTTTCATGCCATACTATTGCCTTTCCGGGAAAGTCAATCCTGATAATATCCATCCAACCATCCAGGTTAACATCAAGAGCAAAGTTCAGAAACGCATTACTGTATCCTTTATCAAACTCAAACACCTGAGGTTTGGCCAATTCATGTTGTATCCAGCGGGGTGCCTCAAACCAATAGGCTCCGGCAATGATATCCTTTTTCCCATCCTTATTTATGTCCGCAACTGCAGCTCCCTCAGAAACAAACGTGTTATTGAGTACCTGCTTTTTAAAGTTAATCCCTCCATTTTTAGGGGGATTAACCTGTGCCGTACCACTAATTGTCATTGCTGCAATTAGAGGAACAGACCATAAAAGCGTTAGTGTAACTTTCATTTTCAAACCTTTATATGAACTTATTTTATACTTAATAAATACTCCATCAATGAACTGAACTCCTCTTCGGATAATACATGCCTGAACTGATCTGGCATCAATGTATATTGCGAAGGGGTATATGATTTCATATCTTTTTTGGAAATCTTGAATTCCTTACCGCTATTGTCAGCAAAAACGATTACTTCCCCTTCAGTACGCCTGTACAGCCCGGTTTCTTGCTTGCCATTCTTCATAACGATGTTGTAGGTACGGAATGACTCCGAGATGTTTCTGTTCGGATCCAAAATCTTTTCAGTCAGCGCTCTCGGGCCCCAATTACCAATACCGTCAAGTTGTGGACCGATCATCCCTCCTGTACCGCTCACCTGATGGCAGATTGCACAATTGGCTTTAAACAGGGCGCCTCCCTTTTCTTTACGCTTACCGGTATTCTCAAACTTAGCAATCCTATCTTCGATCAGTTTTTTCCTGGCAGTCCGTTCATTTTCGCCGCTTGCCAATAATTTCTTGATTTGACTAAGCTGACTTGCATTTGCGTTCTTTGAAAGCCCCTCCTTTATCTTAAACTCGGCCAGAAGATCCGCCGGTAATTGTTTGGCATTTACCGCATGCAACAAGTTTTCAATTCCCAACGACGAACCGGATAATACCGTCGCTGCTGCTAATTGGATTGGCCTTGTGCTTCCTGCTAAACCATCTTTCAGATACTGTAAAGCTTCTTTACTTTGCAATTGACCTAAGTAAACTGCCAGCTTTTCCCTTAAGAGCGTAGACTCAGATTTATTAATAAAAATAGCACCTAACAAAGCTGCATCTGAGGCAGAGGGCATATTAGTTAATGCACCTGCAGCAGCTAAACGGGTATTAGGATTTATCCAAGTTGACTGAACCACTTTCCTTAAAGCAGGTTTAAGGTTCTCTGATTTGTAATCTCCGGCAATCTCCGAAGCCTGTAAACGGTACTCATCTTTATCAGAAGGCGTATAACGAGGCATCTCAATCACTGCAGGATTTAGTTTCCCTATACCAATGGCTCCATTTTCTGAACTATCCACTACTTCGATATATCCCATCTGACCTGCATACTTCTTCAAGTCAAACGAAGTAGTTTTAATCAAGTCCTTGAATTCTGACTTATTTTTCTGATTAACACGATACTCTCCTATTAATTTACCGCCATTTGCTAAACGAATGCGAACAGCATTTTTTGATAACCCAATCTTTTCATCCGTTCGGTCAACATCATTATCAAAAATATTCATTGCAAGCTCCGCTGGGAGCTTAAATGGTGTGGTGTACAAAGTAGCGCGTGGTTTATATCCATTTTTCTCACTAAAATAAATTCTAAAAGCCGGTACAACATCAGTTAAGAAGGCATCTTCCATTTTCCAAGGGCTAAAATCTTCAGTTCTGTCTTCCTGAGGCTTACTCATCCAGATATCCTTACCCTGATCATTCAAAAACTTTCCTGCCAGCTGAATTCCCCAAGAACGCATTTTGGCAGTAACCGGAGTACCACTTTGTGCAATTCCTGCTTTTAGATTCTGGTATAAAGAAAGTTGTGTTTCCTGATTATCAGAGAATTTTCCGGTAATTAGGGTTATGCTTTTATCTAACTCAGAAGCCGTACCGTACCTTCCCACATACTCCAGACTTTTACGTAATTTATCAGTCGGAATTTCATGCGACAGAATATAGTTTAATACAAACGAAGCAGCAGCCGGCGAGGGAACATCCTGCATAGCCGTTGCCAGCACTGCAAGCTTCTCTCCGGTCCAGGATTTTTTTACAATTTGACCGACAACACCCTTACCGCGAAGATTGTTCCTCATTGCCAACAGTGCTGTATATTTTAAGTGAGAATCTCCCACAGGAGTTCTTTCATATAGGTTTAATAATGGATCAACATGGCTAACATTTGGAAACTTATTTAACACCTCTGCTGCAGTACGCTGTATAAATGGATCTTTATCTCCAAGTGCGTTCAAGACTGTTCCTTCTTGTTCTTTGGTTAACCCTTTACCTTCTGCAAGAATCCTGAGTGCATGCTGCTTAGCCAAAGGATTGCTATGGTTCAATGCTTCTTTAAGCAATTGATCAGTAAGAGCTCCCAAACGGTGTAAAACCCACAAGCCATGAATATATCCTGTGATAGAAGACGAAGCATCCTTTACCCTTTCAAGAACAGGTTGTATCGCTTTTTCTTTTTGTACTTCCACTAAACGGTCGGCCACTTTCATACGAATGCTCTGATGTGGATGATCTAGCCCTTTCACAAGGTCTTTCAAACTTGCTTTAGCCCAGTTTGTAACCGGAACAGCCTTTTTTCGATCTTTACCAGTATAGGTAATCTTCCAGATACGCCCACTTAAACGGTCTCGCCCTGGGTGATCCAAAGAAACCTCATAGTGACCAATGATCTTGTTATAGAAATCGGCAACATACATTGACCCATCAGGCCCGGTTTTAACATCCACCGGTCTGAACCATGGATCCTCACTGGTAAGAAAGGGCGTTTCTTTTTTAGCGATTGGTGTTGCTCCCTGATAGGTAACCGTATTGCGGTCTATCCTACACGTCACAACATCTCCAGTAAAAAAGCTTTTCTGATATTCTTCCGGAAACTGTTGATCTGTATAATATACCAATCCAGCCAAAGCTGTCGATCCCAACTCATAGCTCATCATTTCCGGGGCATAGCCAATTGCAGGATCTTTTTTCCCCCATTGCGGATAATCGCCACCAGAAATTAACTGAAAGATCGGCTTACTATGGCAATCTACCGAATACAAATATCCACGCTCATCATAAGCAGAACCAAATGGATTAATACGGCCGTTTGTTGTTTTTTCTACTCGGCTTCCATCCGGGCGAAACCTAAAGGTATTTCCCGATTCCATTGCAATCGAATCTCCATCCTTTCCGGCAATTTTAGAAATATTGGTAAAGCCATGACAAGCATGGATCCAACCATCAAAGCCACGAACAAAATTGTTCACCATACCATGGGTATCTTTAAAGCCGAACTCTCCTAAAAGCACTTCCTTACTATCAGACTTTCCATCGCCATTATTATCTTTAAAACGATAAACATTTGGAATGCTATATGCTACAGCACCATCTGCTACCGGCATAATTCCGATAGGAATATTCAGGCTGTCATTAAAGTTCGTAAACACCTCTGCGCGTCCATCACCATCACGGTCTTCCAAAATGGTGATCCTGTCCCTTCCTGCTCCCTGACCTGCTGCTATTGGATACTCCGAAGATTGTGTTACCCATAACCGGCCCTGATCATCAAACTCCATGTTAATCGGTTTAGTAATATCAGGTTCGGAGGCAAACAATGAAATCTCAAAACCTTCAGGAACTGTAAAACCAGCCATCTCCTCTTCAGGCGTCTGGAAGTCTGTTGTCCGGACATGGTCCGCAAATTTGTTATTATCGGATGAAGTGTTCTTGTTACCACCCCCGGCACACCCTACCAACAATAAAGCAGAAAGACCGATGGAGAGTCCACGTTTCAATTTTCTAATAACAAAAGGTCTATTTTTAACCATACTCATAAAAAACTATTACTATTTAAATGTGACACCATTTTCCAATACCCTTAACAATCAAGGATAAAGAGGTACCTCGCAATACCCTAGTCTATCGCCCTTAGTAAAAAGGGCAAATCAATAGACTACACAATAAATACATGTCCGAAGGTAAATCGGGGGGGTGTGCTTAAAACAAATCTATAAAGTATAAAAGACGTATTTTGATACTTTCTGATCAGTTGATACAAGTATATTGCTCAGTCATAAGTGAGCCGTGCCCAGAACGGGCTATAGAGATGATAGCTTTTTTTTAATTACTTTATTCTATTAAACCGCAAATGCATGATCCTGCCGTCATTGACTTCAAAACCTATGATCTGACTTTTATTATCACGTAGTATTTTTATATGACCCATCCACCAAAAGTCAGTACCTGCGTGATTCTTTCCGATAAGCCTTAATTTACTATCGTCATATTTGCTATTGGTTAATATTAAATCGTGGCCTTTTAAAACAATACTGTACTTGCAATCCAGTTCCGGACAATAATATGTTCCTGCATACTCCTGCAATTGCTTATCTGTTTGATTACTGACTGCTACGTACTTAAGCAAAGAACGTTTCCCATCCGGCCACCATTGTTTAACAAGGGTATCACCCTTGTCTGTTGTGCTGAACAGGAATTTAACATCAGGTGAGGAAGCTACCATGAAAGTGCCCTTTTCGCCTTTTAATAACAGGTCTGAGCTGCCATACCTCTCCCAATACAATTTTTGATTCTTTAGTTTAAAATCAAACTGTACCCCATCATCAGCAATATAGTTACCCTTGAATTTTTTAGCCTCTGCAATATCCTTTAAAGCAGCTTTATTGGTATCAATGGGCTTAGCCTCTGGCTTAGTTACTTTAATAGTGGTATCTTTAATAAAAAGATTAGCTATTTCGTAACCTTTACCACCAGGATTAAAATCCCCAACGTTGCTAAAAACAATAAAGCCCATTTTCAGATCAGGAAAAGTAACAACCGATGTCCTATAACCAGCATCGGCTCCGTTATGTGAATACTGTCTCCACCCTTTGTAGGTATTATTAACAATTCCCAATGCATAGTCAGATTCTTTGCCGTTGTTAAATTTTCCCTTTTGAGTTAGCAATTTAATGTCTTCCGCCGTACCCACCGTAGGCTTGTAAAAGTTCATAACCCATTTAGCCATATCCTCAACATTCGTAAAGAGGCTGGTTGCCCCCGCGTTAGAATACGACAGAATACTATTGCTAAAACCACTACCATCCTTAGGATAATATGAATAGGAACGATTCTTCACAATCTCTGTATAATCATCATGAAAGTGTGTATTATTCATCCCCAAAGGCTTAAAAATAACAGAATCTGTAAATTGTCTAAGCGTTTTTCCGGTAACAGTTTTTACAATTTCGGCTAGCATGGTAAAACCACTGTTAGAGTAACTATATTCTTCTCCCGGTTTAAAATTCAGTGCCTGTTGCTTGCTCAGCACTTTAACAATGTGTTCCTGCTTAATTACATCATCAAGCCTTGTGCCCGATATTGCCAGCAACTGCCATTGATCTCTAATGCCACTGGTATGATTCAGCAAGTGTCTGATTGTAATTTTTTCTTTCAAGTATGGGAACCAGGGAAGATATTTATGAATGTCGTCATCTAGCTTAAATTTCCCCTGTTGGGCAAGCAAAACAATTGCATAAGCTGTAAATTGCTTAGAAACTGATGCCATATGATAGATGGTTTCCGGTGTATTAGGCACACCATATTCAATATTGGCCAAACCATATCCTTTGGCATAAATCAACGAATCATTGCGTACAATTCCGATAACACAACCTGGACTGTTAATGGTATTCCATTTCGCAAATATGCCATCTACTTTTTTTGCAATGGAGTCTGGCAACGCTTGTGCATATCCCTTTGCGATGGGTATTAGCGAGCATAAAAATAGAATGATCGCTTGTTTTCGTATATTTTTAATTTCCATATATTCCTTTGGTTTTAGCTTCGATCTTATTTACCAATCGCGATCTTATTCATTTCATTTACCAACGATTTTAGCTGTACTAAATCACTTTCTATAGGTCTGGGGGCAAAAATGCTCTTCACTAAATGTCTTTTATCTATCAGTAAATACCTCGGTATACTTTCTATCATCATAAATTTAGACAACTCTGATTTATACTCGCCTTCGATAAGATATTGATCACCTTCTATTTTATCATTTACAGCTGCCTGCCTCCAAGCCGCCCTTTCTTTGTCAAGCGAAAAATAAACCACAGCCACTCCATTTTCCATCATCCATTTCTTTGCATCAGCAGATGCCGCGATTTCCACTCTGCAGGCAGCACACCAGCTTGCCCACAAATCTATATACACAGCTTTCCCTTGGTAAACGGCCAATACTTCTCTTAAGCTCTGCTTCTTTCCACTCGAGTAATTCGTTAAAAAAGTACTATCTAACACTTTTTCGGTCAATGGCTTATTTAACAACCGATATCTCAAATCAGATTCCCTGATATAAGTTAAATAATTGGGGTCTTTTACCTCGGTATAGGCTGATTTGATCAGTGATAATAAAGTAGCATCATCTATTGCAACTTTACGCTCTGCAGCATTCCCAATCAAACTGGCAATTGCATAGTCTTTGGTCTTACCACTTAGCTCTTCCCTTATTTTCTTTTCAATCCTTTGTAGATTTACTTCATTTTCTTTAAATCTCACATACCGATTATACAGCGCAAACTTGTACTCACTAGCGCTCAGCAAACGATCGTCGTCAAACTTGTTTTTTTTGATTTCATTAAGATAATCCTTAGGAATACTATCAACAGCCATATTTGATACCAGAAAGTACAAAGAGTTTATATAATAATAGCTGAGCTTATTTCGTGCTATATGACTAAGTAATTTGGACACAGGATAACGCGTTAAAAGCACATCCAGTTGTTTTGTTTTATCTATGTACCATTGATCGAGCTTTAGTTTATACTTTAACAAACTGTCTTGGTTTTCACGGAATTCCATGGGGACTAAATACCTGGGTGGCCGTTCGGAGCCTATGGTAAAATCAGCTATTCTTGCAAATACGTGGTAATTGTTGGCATGTTTACCAAAAAAAATGATTTTTGCATCATTACCTGCACCTTCTATATTAAACTTAATAGTGTCCCCCGGAGTTACATAAACCACCCAGTTCCTGAGCATAATAGTCAAGTAAAGAAACTGTGGCTTACTAAGATTAAAAGTCCCCTTAAACTGATTGTCTTGTTTATAATCGGTCAGCAATTTTTCAGGTGATTGGGTATTAAATAACCATTGTGCTTTAATAGCAACATCGGTTACCTCCGGGTGATTCGCAGTCCCTGAGAGGGTAACTGTTCCCTGGCCATAGGTAAAATTAAAGGCAACCGATAACAAGATAATGAGGAGCGTTGTTTTCATATTCAGTCGAAAAATATTTGGTTATTTAAATGTAGTGAAAAATAGATTGCAGATTAGCACTTGAATATTTATCACTACAAAAAGCGCATTGAATGTAGCATAGCACTTTTATTTTTCATATATTGAATTATTCAAAAAAAAATGGAATTGGATTGTTTTTCCAAGTAAGCGTTTTTTTTTAAATGTGGCGTCGCGGTTGGCAAACAGCCTAATTACGGCCTAAAATATGGCCTCTTTAACATGGACATTAAACGCGCTTCGTTCGTACCCCCGTTCGACCAGAAGCGAATAAAGTCCTAACTATATTGGTACAATATCCGACTGATCTTAAGCATACAATTAGCATCAGAATTTTTCTTTTTCATAGTAGTTAACTCCGTTCGTTTACCATTCATTTCTTTTTGAAAAAAGCTTAAAAAAATTTTGTCGTCAAATCGCGTTGCATTAAAAGAGAGCGACAATAAAACTAAGTTTTTTATTTCATCCACAAAAAGAATATGACAAACCTTTATGACTTCCAATTGTTTTTATTTACTTGTCTAAGTTCGCCCGATATTCTTTTAATTAAACCCATAACAAAATGAAAACGATTAAAATGATTTCAATGTCTTTGTTATTTGGACTATTTATGGCCCTTAGTACAAATGTACATGCACAGGACCCAATAACAGTTGCATCAAATGCCTATAAAAAAGTAATCCTGGAAAACGATAAGATAAGGGTAATGCAGGTTGAAATAGCCCCGGGAGATAGCGTTCCATGGCATAGTCACCCCGACCATTTCGTCTATGCGTTAACAGATGGAAAGTTAGAGATTACTGATAAAGGCAAACAACCGGTTGTTGCGGAAATTAAAGCTGGAGAAGCGATGTATTTGGTTGCCACAACACATATGGCTAAAAACATCGGAGAAACCACACTGAAAATTGTTGTAACAGAACTAAAAGGAACTAAAACAAAAAATTAATTATCGCAGATTTTTACCGCAAAGTTTGTTATACTGGAGATTCCGCATCTAAAATTCGACCATTCATACCCCCTATAATTAACGGAATCTCCAATATAAAAGATTACAAGGATAAACTAGAGCAATATCTTTCTACTCATCCGCGAGAATCAAACACTTAAAAAATTTGTCGCAATACCCCCTTCTATTTGTCAGTACTGCCCAGTATCAAATAAACCAGATTACCATAACTTGCTATAAACTAAATATCAGTTATGAGAACAAATGAACAAGCATACAATCAACTTAGTAAATTCATTGGAACTTGGAATACAAAAGGACTTATTCCCTCTTCCAATGGTAGCCCTGAAATAAAAATTATAGGTACAGACAATTACAAGTGGATAACTGATGGTTTCTTTCTACTGCATACCGCAGATGTAATAATCGGCAACCACAACATTAAAACACATGAAATTATTGGTTATGACAGCTTAAATAACCACTACACTATGCAACATTACAATAGCAAAGGTAATTCAGGATTTATGACAGCAACAGTTAATGACGGGCTTTGGACTTTCAGTGGTGACAGTTTGCGTTTTGAAGGTGGATTTAATAAGCATGGAGATGTATTTTCCGGCATTTGGGAGCAAACGACAGATGGTAAAACCTGGTCTCATTTAATGCATATCAAACTCTCCAAAACAAAATAAAATGTAATGAAAAAGATAATCGTATACTCAGTATTAGCACTTTTAATATTATCATCGTGCAATAACACAAAACCATCTGAAGAAAATAGTAATCAAATGAAAGCAGCTGTAAATGATAGCCTGACTTCCAAAAATGGTTATTCAAAAGTTAACGGGATTAAAATGTATTATGAAATTTATGGACAAGGCAAACCACTTGTTTTGATTCATGGAGGTGGTTCTACCATTCAAACAACATTTGGAAGGGTTATTCCGATGCTGGCTAAACATAGAAAAATTATAGCCGTTGAGTTGCAAGCTCATGGAAGAACCAGTGATAGAGGTAAAGATTCGTCCTTTGAACAGGACGCTGATGATGTTGCTGCACTGTTAAAGAATTTGAACATCGACAAAGCAGACTTTTTTGGTTTCAGTAATGGGGGGACAACCGCTGCTCAAATTGCTATTCGTCACCCTGAAATAGTCGATAAAATTGTTTTGGGCTCTGCTCTTTTCAAACGTAATGGAGTTTCGGCGCAGTTTTGGGATTTTATGAAGCATGCGGAACTATCCAATATGCCCGAAGAGCTGAAAGAAGCTTACTTACAAGTTACACCAGATTCTAATGGTTTACAAATTATGCACGATAGGGATGCAAAAAGAATGGTAAATTTTAAAGATATATCAGATGAACAGATCAAATCTATTAAAGCTCCTACCATAATCATTAATGCCGATCAAGACGTTATAACAACTGAACATGCGCTAGAGATGCACAAAATGATTACGAACTCGAAATTAGTTATAATCCCAGGTGTACATGGAGAATATATTGGGGAAATAACAACATTAAAATCTGGCTCCAAAGAAGCTGATTATGTTATCCCAATGATAGAAAGTTTTCTCGACAAGTAAGAAGTTTGATGGTGCTTATAGTAAAACCGTAGAATTACCAGCAAACTCAATGAATCATCCTTTTAATTGGGATGATTCATTGAAGGCAGGCCAGCTATACCCCATTGCTTATTTGGCTTAGGTCCAAGCCAAATCTGTAACTCACCTCCTTTAACAAAATCGGCATGTCTAAACCAAAAACGATTTAAAGGTTTCCCATTTAAAGTTACTTTTTGGATATAGCAGTTTTTAACTGAATTGTTATGCGTTTTAATCACAAACTGTTTTCCCTTGTAATACTTGGGATCAAGTTTAATGGTCACTTCATCAAAAACAGGGCTTGTGATGTCATAAACCGGATCCTTAGTAACATTGCCTTGTAAATTAAACAAACCAATCCCCATCAAAGCACTTAAAGCTCCCATTTGTCCCTGGTCTTCGTCTTGTCCGCCATATCCCAGATCAGGACTAACTCCTCCGTACGACTTCTCTTTTACGATCCGCACCCAACGTTGTGTTAACCAAGGTTTGCCAGCATAATTAAAAACATGAGCGTCTGATAAGCCAGGTTGGTTGCCATAACTAATGTAGCCCTGGCCATATTCTGCTACAAAATCACTCTCCAATGCTTTTTCGAATGCATAACTAAGCTTATCACACAATATGTTGTTTCCTCCCATAAGCTTTGCTAATCCACTAATATCATGTGAGATACCCCATGTTGCCTGCCAGGAATTAGCCTCTATCCAACCAGAAGGACTTAATGGGTCTGTAGTCGTAAACTTACCGTCTTTGTCTTTCGGAAATAGCAGCTTTTGCTTAGGCTCAAAAAGCTTTTTCCAACCCTCAGAACGCTTTATAAAAAAGTTATAATCTTCTTTTCGGTTAAGCTTGTCGGCCATCTGCGCAACGGCATAATCCTGAAATACTGCTTCAACGGTTACACCTGCACTGCCTGGAAAATATCCATTTTTGGTATAGAATTCAATATTTTCTTTAGTATCAAGCACACCTCCAGGCAAATGGTTTCTTCGTATAATATCAAAAGCATGAACGGGATCTGCCTTTGTTAATAAACCCTTCATATAGGTCCCTACAATGAGATTTGTAACAGGAGAACTCGTCATAATAAAAGTATCGCCTCCTCCTACCGGACCACGAGGCAATAGTCCTCCATCATCGGCAAATTGAAGCATTGCTGCCGACATATCGTCCTGCACTTCAGGCCATCCCAATCCCCATAATATGTTAAGATTCCATTGCGTAAGCCACCATGCATCTGTATTGTACATATCGTGTTTAAGCTGACCATTAGCGTACTTTGGTACAGTCTTAATTCTGAATGCAGTATCACTTAATACCGGTTCTCCTTTTTTATTTGTACGATCGGGATAATCTCCGGAAACATCAGTTATTTTATGACGACCTAGAAGTACATGCCACAGGTCTGTGTAGAATTTTCTCTGTTGATCTACAATTCCACCTTTAACATCAATTTTTCCAAGCCATTCGTTCCATACATTTTTAGACTCATTTCTTACAAGATTAAAATCCCAGCCGGCACATTCTGCCTTTAAATTATTACGGGCATTTTCGAGGCTCGTATAGGAGATTGCGATTTTCATGAGTAACTGATCTCCAGCCGCCACATCATATTGTGGCGCAACACCCACGCTATCTCCATTTAATTTACTAATGCTTTCGAAACGCTTTTGGCCTTTCCAACCTGCAAGCGATTTAAATTGTTTATCAAACTGAACTACAAAAAATATCCTCACATCCTTAGGGCCTCCCCACAAACGACCTACCGAACTAAAAGAGCCTTCATACGAATTGCCTGATACCTGATTGACATTGGCATTTACCATTGTGGTCCCTCCCATAAGTCCACCCAAATTGGTAATTACCTGAGCTTTCATATCCTGGGTAAAAGTAAAACGATAAAGGCTTACCCTATCGGTAGAGGTTAACTCCGTCCATATTTTATGATGGCGCAAAAATACACGTTGGTATCCGGGCTGTACAATTTCATCGTCATGACTATATTCAGATTTCCATGCTGCCTCTCCCTTTGTCGGATTTACGTTTGCCGCAGTCGGCATAATTTCGAGCCCCGATAAACTCCAGTCATGAATCTGCCCAAAACCAAGAATCTGGTTTTCGTTATAATTGTATCCACCTCCCCATTGATTTTTATTTCTGGTATGTGGTGCTGCACTCATCATTCCAAAAGGTCGACATCCCGTTATAAAATAAAAATATCGCCCTCTGTTGGTTTCAATATAAGGGTCAACAAGTGAGGTATAATCAGGGTTATTTTCAGGTGATCTGAACACTTCAATTTCAGAGAGACCAAGGTTATTACCATCGCCATCCGTAACCACAAAACGAACCCACTTCACCTTTTTAGTTTTAAAAGTAACAGCCTTAGCAGTACCATTATTTGGGATGGAATTAACCCATTCAACAGATCCATCGCTGAATATCAACTTCCCGCTACCGGTAAATTCTTTCAAATCCGGCCTGTCGTATAAAACAATCCGATCTATCGTCACATCCTCTGTCCAGTCAAGCTGTATCCAGGGATATCTTACATATCCCCAAAATTCCGTCTTTCCTACACATGCCCATTCGCCCTTACCACTTACACCTATAATGCCATCTGTTACATTTTGAGCAGAAAAATCGGCACTATAGGTGGTCGAAACGGATATCTTTGCTTTGGGAGCAATGTTATCCCCACCTGCATTAGCTTTTATGTACCCTAATAATAATACAAGCAAAAGTCTATACTTCATAGGTCATGGTTTAATTTGGTTAACGAAAGGAAATAATATATTAAAAAACATCTTTTAATCTTTGGATGATAAGTTCAGCAACCTTCTTGCCTTGTTCAGCCCCTGCTTCAACACCCGATCGGTAATGAATTCCGCCATATATCCTACTAATGGATGCCTCGGCGGCAGCTTCCTGAAATGAATTAAAATGGCGTTGCATACCGATATACTTAAGGTCACTTGTGTCCAGAAAAGAAAAATTATCACCATAAATATGTGCCAACACCACAGATGCGGATGCAGTAATAGCACTATGTCCACTAGTATACTCCGGAAATGGCGGGGTCTGCAGAAACGGATAGAAATCTTTATCCATCCACTCATTAATTACTGTAACCGGTCTAATAACATTACTCCTATATTTCTCATCCCAACAAGCAATAAATCCATCATACAAAGCTATCGCCGTCATTGTGTAGCTTTTAGCAATTTTTATCGGACTGGAATTTGTTTGCCTGGCAGCAATAGCTGTAATACCCATCCAATGACCACCTGGGGTTATCTTTTTAGTACCAAACATCAAATGTCCCGAATGCTCAATTACAAAAGGATTATCATCCCAATATCGCGCAATTGTTTTTTGCTCTTCAGTTAAGTTTTTACCTACGGTATAAACCTCTTTTGCATTCTTATAAAATACACTATTCGTATCCTTACTAAACGCTGGAGGCCTTGGAGGCATAAATTGCGAAGCGGAATCCAATACCATTGGCTTCATGGTATTCCAACACCACTCCACTCCATCTAAATAATCTGGCGGTGTTGGTCTCCATTTCCCCGGATCATTACTTCCCAGATATTTTGGTTTACCCCTTGATTGTAAGTATCCATCTACCATAGCTCTTTTCAGTATTGCCTTAGCAACGGTATCACCAAAAGCCAGAGATCGCTGATAAGTTGAGTCATCTAAATTCTCTTTAAAATTAGTATAAACAGAATCTTCATGAGCTTTCAACGAGTCTACAGAAAAAACTTTAATGTTGCGAACTACCGTGAAAAAGGCCTTTGTGGCAGCAAGCGTATAATTGTACTTTTTATCTTTTTCCGGTTGAGGCATCTTACCAAAACCATGCAGTTTTTCCGCAATAGAGCTGCTTCCTTTTTCATCAAACCTTACAGCCTCATAAGATGCTAAAGATGAATACACATAAATTCTGGTAGCTACCGGAGGTGTAAAAACATCATAAATAATAACCTGTGTAAGCAGGTCCTGGTTTTGATGTAATACTTCAGCATCTGATAATTTCACCGCGCCTTTTTTACCACAACCACTGATCAAAATAAAAAAGCACAGTAATAACCAGATTGGTTCCAGATCTTTTTTCATATATAACTTCATATTATTTTTAATAAACCATCTTCCTCGTTTTCCCCGTGCTATTGGAAATAACCACAGAAGCTACATTTTTATCAACGCTAAGGAACCTTGCCGACTGGGAAAGAAAAGAAAAACCGTAAGGAAATTCTTGTTTCTGCTTTTTGCCATTTCTAAATACAACCTCGGCACTTTCTTCGTTTGGTTGCAAAGCAATATTGTTTTTGTCCTTTTTAAGCTCAAATACTTTTAATGGCCCACGATTTTGTCCGGCAGCCAATAGATATTTACCATCCTTATTTCTCAGCTTGATTAACGCTTTTCCATTCCCTGGAATAAAAATACCGCTCTCAAGAATAGTCTGTGGAACAAAACCACCTTTCCCGTCTCCTTTCAACATCAGTCCATTCAATGCATCATAACGACCAACTGTTACATCAGTTCCGTAATCATTTGTATTAATAACCAAATCCAGATTTCCATCTCCATCAAAATCATCTACAGTCATTCCATTCAAAGCGGATAATTGCGCCTGAAAAGGTAAAGGCACCATAGTAAATTTGCCCTCACCATCATTCCTGATGTAAGAAGATTTAAGGTTGTTTGATTTTAATATCAATGCATCTTTTAATTGCTCCTTACTAAGCACCTGATCTATGGTGGCTGTTGCAAATGATTTGTAATTCTGAAATTTTGAGCGCATACCGATCACCTGTTTTACAACATCGTCCCTGGTTTGGGCAGGGTACTCCTTTTTTGTAGGGTTACTCTGGCTTTCTGGAAGATACAAAGCCGGAAAGGCGTCAAAGCTGTCATTATTATCAAAGTTTTTGGCATAAATTGACACCGGATACTGATCAGTAGCTTTAAAAAAAGAATTCTGACCAAGATTGCCAACTACATAATCAATATCTCCATCGTTATCAAAATCACCCGCAGCAATACTGTTCCACCATCCAATTTGGCTTAATAAGCCTGTCTTTTCGCTAACGTTTTTGAAAATACCTTTTTCATTTTTTAAAAATGTCATCGACATCCATTCTCCGGTAAGCACAAGATCCTGCCATCCATCATTATCAAAATCAGTAAACAAGGCATCGCATACCAAGCCGATATTATTTAAATCTTTCGCAACCTTTGTACTTACATCAGTAAATTTCACATTACCGCCTTTAGAATCATTGCGATAAATGCAACTTGATACCGGTTTTGGATAACTCCACGGCTCTATTCTTCCTGCAACAAAAAGATCTAAATCTCCATCTTTATCATAATCAATTGCTCTAACACACGATTTACTGGTGAAATTTTGAGGGAGTGCAAGGGCATTAATTGTAAAATTACCTTTTCCATCATTGATAAGAAACTGATCCTGATACGCAGCTGTATTTGGTTTACTCTCATAACCTCCGCGAGACAAATAAAGATCCAAATCCCCATCACCATCTGCATCAAACAAAATAGCTCCCATATCCTGAAAATGAGCATTCATTGCCTCAACTGGCTCTACAATTGTTTGTTGTACAAAGGAACCATCTTTTTGTTGTATTAAGGATACCGCCCCAACTGAAGAATTACCTCCCACAATCATATCATCCAAACCATCGCCATTCAAATCTCCCGCCGCCAATGATGGCCCGTATTCTGAAAATTTGTGAGGTAATAACTTCTGAATGTTAAAATCAATATAATCGGTTTGTGAATGCACATATTGTATACCTACCGACTTAGTAACCTCCTTAAATAAAGTGCTTTGCGCCAATACAGGAAGCTGCCAATTGTATTTTTCTTTTGCATTTTTTTTATCAATTTTTACGGTTTGATCTGATGCTACATTTTTCATCAATTGCCTGGTTCCATCCGGCCATTTAACAATCAAAGAATCTATTGAAGTAACAGTACCAAGCCCGAAATGAGGGTTTAAAGGCATAGTGGATAAATAGCCCCTATAAGGAGTCTGCTCATAGGCCTGCTGCTGTCCGGCATAATATAATTCAACCCAGGCACCTAATCCATTTAAATTTAGGGAATCACCTTTTAATTGCACAGACAGGTAATGCACATTTTCCGGCTTTGAATTCAGTGTTGTATTCTCATAAACTGAAGCTTCATCGTTGATATTATTAATCACCATATCCAAATCACCATCATTATCAAGATCTGCAGAAACACCTCCGTTTGAGAATGATATTTCTGTTAAACCCCAATCATCAGATACATCGCTAAAGTTGCAATTACCATTGTTATGAAAAGCGTAATTATGCAATTTAACCTCTGGTATTTGTGCTAATGTGTTAGCTTGAGTAGTAACCGGAGAGGCTTCACGTCGAAATGCAATGAAATCACGATCTGTTACATCTTTAGGGAAACCATTAGTAACCACCAAGTCCCTCAGTCCATCGTTGTCAAAATCAGAAACTATGGGAGTCCAGCTCCAGTCTGTTTCAGAAATACCCGAAAAGTAGCCCACATCACTAAAAATTGGATCACCAATTGAATCATTCAAATTTACCCTGGGCCCCTGGTTAACTTGCAGTGAATTACGAACATACTGATATTGATATTTAAAAAAATCGTTAAGTTGAAATGTTTGATAGCTACTTGAAGCTGACATCATCTTTTTGCGATAATTATCTTCAGGACTCATATCCAATTCTATAACATCAGACAATCCATCGTTGTTAATATCTATCACATCCTGCCCCATACCATTTGCAGAAGTATGTTTAAAATAGGATGTGGCTTTATCCGTAAAAGTCCCATCATGATTATTTATATACAGAAGGTCATTTGAGATAAAATCATTGGTCACAAAAATATCTTTCCAGCCGTCTTTATTAAAATCAGCGATATTGACTCCGTGCCCATATCCTTCAATAGTAAGTCCGGCAAGCTTAGTCACATTTGTAAATACCGGATGCTTCAATGAATTGTTCATGTCATTTCTATAAAGCCTTCCTGTACTTGGAGAGGAACCGTCTACAATTTTCGGTCTAAAAACAGCCGGATTTATATTTGAAGTGATTTCATTTACCACCAGATACATATCCAGATCACCATCATTATCGTAGTCAAAAAAAGCAGCCATTGTTGAATGAGTTGAGTCATCTAACCCATACACAGCTGCCATTTCTTTAAAAACAGGCAATCCATTTTTATCTAAACCTTGATTAACATAAAGAAGGTTTTCTCTTTTTTCAGGATTGCTATCCATGGAAGCACAAACGTACATATCCTGCCACCCGTCATTATTGATATCTACCACAGCTACCCCCCTGCACCATTTACCATTTCCGGTTACTCCTGCGCTTTCTGTTATATCCTTAAACTCTAACCCACCTTTGTTCAGATACAATTTATTAGACACCATGCTTCCGGTAAAATAAATATCCTGCAAACCATCGTTATTAAAATCACCCATTCCAACACCTCCACCATTATAAATGTTAGTTACATCTATTGGATTAATAGAGTCCGTTTCAACTATTTTATTATTGAAAGTAATTCCCGAATGTTCCGATGTGATTTGCTTAAATAACTTGGAATTTTGCTTACAAGAGATCTGAAATAAAGAAATAACACCAACAAGAATCGTAAAACCAATAGACTTCATCAAAATAAGTTTACAAGAAAAAATAAAAACTAATAATTAATATATTGTTAGTACATAAGAAACCAAACCCACCCGAAAATACCATGAACTGTATCAAATATATAACAATAATTATAATATCATAAATAAAGATCTTTAAAGCTCCTTGCCTTAAAACAACTTCTCAAGTCTTGTTTCACTTATACGCACCTATCTTTATCAAGAAACAAACACACAATTTAATCATATAAAAAAGGAAAAATCAGAACAAAATATGGAAAAAAAACAGATAACGCTTACAAAAACAAACATTACCATATTCACCTGAAAAATCAGCCAGATTAATTGATCATTAAAAAAATATAAAATAAAAATCTTTGAATTATATTTTTTCTATTATATTCGATTTATGTTTATATGTATGTACATAATTATGTAACATCAAATCAAACGCCCAAGGGTTATTACTAATTAAGAAATCTCATTCTTTAAAAAAAAGATATTATTCGTGCTACTAATTGTAGAGATACAGTAATAGTTATTTAAATAAAAAACAAACGGCCACCAGTACAAACAAGCGATATAAGATAAAACTGGATTCATACCCAGTCAATAAACCAAATATAAACTATAGTTAATTTTTTTTATGAAACGTAAACTATTGCCGCGCACTCGGCTAAAAACAATGTGCGCCGTTTGTGGAGTTGTTCTGCAATTTTTTTTAAGTTCGGAACTGCGGGCTGAAGACAAAAAATCTCCAACAAATAAAGGATGGAACACCCCTAACCCCAACGATTACAAGACAAAACATTCACAAGACAAAGTTATTAGTGGAAAAATAACAGACGAAAACGGCGATGCAATCCCCGGAGCTAATATTCTGGAAAAAGGCACTACAAATGGTGCCGTTTCAGATCGTGATGGAAAATTCACATTAAAAATTAAGGGAGAGAACAGTGTACTGATAATTTCTTATGTAGGCTATTTAAACAAAGAAATAACTGTAGGTTCATCATCAACCATTAATGTTAAACTAGAACCTAATCAAAAAAATCTTGAAGAGATAGTAGTCGTTGGTTATGGTACCCAGAAAAGATCTGAATTGACCAATGCTGTAGTACAAACAACAGGAGAGGAAATTAAAAAATCTAATGCACTATCAGTATCCAACTCATTAGCTGGCAGATTGGCAGGATTATATGTTAACAAAACAAGTGCTGTTCCTGGTTTTGATGATGCACAAATTTTAGTGAGAGGCCCCAAAACTTCAAGAAACAGTTCAGCATTAATTGTTATTGACGGAGTTGCAAGTGCAGATCCTGATGGTTTAAACCGATTAGACCCAAATGATATAGAATCAATTTCTGTACTAAAAGATGCCTCCGCAGCTATTTATGGCGCTCAGTCGGCAGGTGGTGTTATTTTGGTAACCACAAAAAGAGGTACAACAGGAAAACCAACATTTGATTTTACAACTACCCATACTTTTCAATCTCCAACAATGAGGGTAAAATCAGCGAGTGCCCTTGAGTACATGAAGGTCCTTAATGACAGAAGAACATTGGAAGGAACTCCTCCTGATTTCCCTGAGGCATTGGTTGAATCCTTCAGGACTGGAGAAAGAAGAGCGGAAAACTGGTGGGATGCATTAGTTGATGGCCCAGCCAAACAATCCAGACAATCGCTTACCATGCGCGGAGGTACGGAAAAAATAAAATATTTCACTTCCGTAGGTATGGCCGATCAAGGCGGTATTCTTCGTGCTGATAAAATCACAAAGCTTAGACAATACAATGTTAGAAACAATTTAGACGTAACAGTTACTAACAGTTTTGAGGTAGGATTAGACCTTTCATTCAGAGAAAAATCTACCAGAACCCCTCAAGGCGGTGCAGGTGGAGAAATTGGATATCTTGCAAATACGAGCCCTTTACAAGAAGCTTATATAGGAGGTGATTATCGTTACCCTGGTGAAGGTTGGTCGCAACTGAACCCGGCAGCCAGACTATTAAGTCCCGGCTACCGTAGATATAAAGCTGATGTAGCTAGTGGAACCCTTAGATTCAAGTACAACATGCCTTTTGTACCAGGATTAGCCTTAGACGGATATGCTTCTATCGTTAAAACTATGGATTATAATAAAAGCTTTAATTATACCTGGTTTTTTTATGAAAAAAATGCAGCAGGGGAAATTGTTAAAAAGCCATCCAGATCAGTTGAAGATATTGGGTTGAGAGAGGATTTTGCACAAAGCTTAAGAACCACTGAGAACATAAAATTATCTTATACCAAGAAAATAAATGAAGATCATAAAATAGATGCATTTGTTGCTTATGAGCAAATGGAATATGCTGACAACAATTTTTTTGCTCAGCGACTTGGTTATGACTCACCCCTAATCGATCAGCTTTTTGCCGGAAGTACGGACCGTAAAAATTGGAATAACGACGGCCGTGCATCTGAATCTTCCAGACAAAACTATTTTGGACGCGTAAGTTATGGATACAAAAGCAAATACCTTCTTGGGTTTAGCGCCCGATATGATGGCTCTCCTATTTTCCCTAAAGAAACTCGTTTTGGTTTCTTCCCTCAGGCTTCAGCAGCATGGGTAGTTAGCAATGAATCCTTTATGCCTAAAGACTTGTTTAGCAATTTAAAAATAAGAGCTTCATGGGGTCAGTTAGGGAATGACAGAGTGAATCCATTCCAGTATATTGGTGCATTCGGTTACACTAATGGCTGGGTTGTTAATGGAAATGATGTACGAGGTATTGCAGCTACGTCAACACCTAACCCTAATATTACATGGGAAGTAAGTGAGACCACTGACTTAGGCCTTGAAGCAGGATTTTTAAATAACAAGTTAACCTTTGAGGTTGATGTCTATCAAACTAAAACATCTAATATTCTGGGTAAAAGACAAGCCTCTATCCCAGGTTACACAGGCTTGATACTTCCGGATGAAAATATTGGTAAAATGGATAGCAGAGGTATTGAATTTCAAGCAGGATATTCACAGAATCTGGGAGATTTAAACCTTAAATTTAATGGAAACATATCCTATAACAAGAACAAGATTGTTTATTTCGATGAAGCACCACAGGCAGAGCCTTATCAAAAATTAGAAGGAAGACCTCTTGGATCTTCATTAGTATATAAGGCCATAGGTATTTACAGAACACAACAGGATCTTGATAATAATGTAAACTATCCAGGGGCCCAGTTAGGGGGATTGATTTTTGCCGACTTAAATCATGACGGTGTTATTAATACAAATGACCGCTATATGTTTGATGATACTGCATTCCCTAGAGTCCAAGACGGGGTTAGCATTCCATTCCCTAAAATGCAATTCGGATTGAACATTGGGTTAGATTATAAAAACTTTGATTTAACCATGTTATTGCAGGGACAAAGCGGAGCTAAATGGCGCTTAAGCAATGGCTTCAATTCTGGAGCAGGCGGCAATGGGCTTGCTTACGTAGCTGAAAACAGCTATTCGTTAGAAAATCCCAATTCAATACTTCCGAGAATTGGACCAACAGGTTTAGAAGGTTCAGATAGTGACTTTTATTATCACAATTCGGTATGGGTTCGTTTCAAATCGGTTGAAATGGGATACACACTGCCAAAAACTACAATTTCTAAAATTGGAATTTCTGCATTAAGGGTATATGTATCTGGGGATAACCTATTTATGCTATATAACAATCTTAAAAAGTATGGTGCAGGTGATCCAGAATTCCTAAGTGGAAATGGAGGGGTTTATCCTAATATGAGAACCTTAAGTTTTGGACTTAATCTTACTTTCTAATTACAACTCTTATGAAATATTTAATACTCAAAAATAAAATGGCTAAAAGAGCACTTACTATATTGCTTATAGGCCTCGCCGCTACTTCGTGTAAGCGTGATTTGTTGGATAAAAAACCATTAGATGCAATATCTGAGGATGTTGTTTTTAAAGATGCTACATTTCTCCAAAATTATGTATACAATGTGTACAATGGAATAAAACCACCATGGAGCCCGGGAGTTGGAGGATTTGAAGCACTGACCGATATTGCAGTTAATCAGCCTGAAACTCATAGTAGATCAGCAGGTATCCGCCAGTATGTAGAAGGAAATCTTAATCCAGACAATGTTATTGACCTCACCAACATCTGGAATGAAGAATATAGTTATATCAGGAAAGCCAATATCTTTTTTGAAAAAGTTGAAGGCTCTGAAATTCCTGCTGAGAAACTAAACCCAATGAAGGGAGAGGTACACTTTTTACGTGGATGGATGTATTTTGAACTTATGCGTACTTATGGCGGTGTACCACTTATTAAAACCAGCTATAATTTAAATGACAATAGTTTTGATGTACCTAGAAATACTTTCGATGAATGCGCTGAATTTGTACTAAGCGAATGTGATTTGGCTATTGGTTTATTAGAAGGCCAACCTGTTAATGCAGGAAAAATAAGTAAAGCAGCTGCTTTGGGTTTAAAAGCACGCGTACTTTTATACTTAGCAAGTCCATTGAACAATCCATCAAACGATGCTGCTAAATGGCTGGCTGCAGAAGTAGCAACCAAAGCTGTCCTTGATGCAGGATTCACATTACATCCAACACATGAGGACCTGAGTGTAAAGCCGCTAAAAACAGATGAGATCATTTTCGGTAAATCCTTTACTCCTGGAACCAGAATCCCGGATTGGGGTATGAATTACGATTATTGGCCTAGCGGATTTGATGCACAACAACGCCTTATGCCAACTCAAACCTTTGTCAATATGTTTCAATTGACTAACGGACAATACCCATATCTAGCTGATGGTGTAACTGTAAATCCTGCTTCAGGATACGACCCTCAGAACCCTGAAAAAAATAGAGATCCGAGGTATTACAGTTATATTATTTACCCTGGTGCAGGTCCTTTTACGATAAATGACGGTGCAAAGAGTACTATAAGAACATATGAATATTGGGAGGATGCTAACCCTAATCCAAATAATGCTCCACCGTATACGAATCCTAATAAGGTAGACCCAAAAAATGGTCAGGATCTTTTTGATTTTGGTAGAGATTCTAAAACCTATTGGGTAAAAGGGTTAACCCCATTTCACTGGAGAGTCCAAACAGGATATACATTTAAAAAACTATTGGATTTTGAAGGACCACGTGCAAGTTTTGATTATGATTATAGTCAGGTCGTTATTTTCATGAGATTAACAGAGTTTTATTTAAACTATGCCGAAATTCAAATTGCATTAGGCAAAGAGGCTATAGCACGCGAGTACATAAATAAAATCAGAAAAAGATCATCGGTTAATATGCCAGACATCACCAGTTCAGGTGCCAATTTGGTGAGAGATTATAGAAACGAAAGAGCTATAGAATTACACCTGGAAGATTCTCGATTCTTTGATCTTATGCGCTGGAAAGCAGCTCCAGGTAATGTAGACATTGCAGTGCGAGGACTAACCAGCGTTAAAATGGACTGGACTGGCGCCAAAGCAGGTGATCTAAAAGGTAAATTATCTTATACTTATGGAGTGATACCGGAAGCTGAAGTAAGGGCTCCATGGAAAGGAGATTATTACTACTTACTTCCTATTCCTAGAGATGAGATAAAAAGAAGTAATGATGCTATAAAACAAAACCCTGGTTACAACTAATTTAAAATTATCTATCCATCTGATAGACGCTCGAAAGAGGCTGTATTCTATGTTGAAAAACTTAAGCCTGTGCTTGTTTTTCAACATAGAATACAGCCTCTTATTTAAATTATTCACGACCCTGCAGATTGGTAACCAAATGGCTTACTCCCATCCCCATTTCTGAAATATCTTGTGCCCTGATGCGCTCTTTAAAAATCCAACAAACTTTTGGGCATTTGCGGTATTCTTCTTGTTTTGCGTAAGTGCAATAGGTGTACCACGATATACACGCAATAAAACGGGAAATTCTACTACCTCTGTGATATCCTTAAGATTTTCATGCCAGGAAACATAGGTAATCCAGGCATCAAAACTGCTATCTGCTTTCCACCCATCAATACCCAAAGCAGTATTAGCAAAAGATTGAGCAATGTTTTTTTGAATTGGCGCAATCAAATTCTCTCTACCTGCAATATCTTCCCAAAGCCCCAACTGACCAGCGCCGTTTACGTCAAGTATTTTAATACCTTGTCGCGTTAAATCTTTTAATGAAGTAATGTTTTTTGGATTACCGGGCCTCACTAAAATTGCAGCCCTTCTCTGATACAAAGCCATTCTGGTGGCTTGGTTCACCATTTTTGGGTGAGCTTGTATAAACTGGGTAAGCATATATTCTGCACCGCCATAAATGATATCGGCATTTTTCTCTGCACTGGCTAGCCATTTACTTTCTGGCCCACCAATTACTTTAACGGGGATTTTTGTTGTTGCCGTAAATTGCGCAGCGCAGGCTTTCATGGCAGAAAGTGGCCCACCCGGGCCGTAAACATATACGGTATCTGTTTGTGCATTTACCGTTATACTTATAGTAAATAGTGTTACCGATAACGCTAATTTTTTAAATAAACTTTTCATACTAGATGCTTTTGCAGCTGTTAATAAATTACAATTTCATCACTAAACATAAATCCCATTTTCACATTTTTTCCAATGATCCTGAGGTAACGTGCTTCATTTCCTTTAAGATCAAATGAGAAAGTTTTAAATCTTAAAGTATCATCAGTATCAGGAACATCATTCTTAATTTCCTGAACCGTTTTAAATGCATTTCCATCCTTAGAAATTGCCAAAGAAACTACGCCTGGCATATAAACACCAGGGCCTGTTAATTGCATAAAACGAACCTTAAGCTGAGATAAGGTTTGAATAGTATCCAGGTCGATGGTTACATCAAAGTCACCAAGAAATCCCTGCCATTGCCCATCTCCATAAGTAAGATCTCCGGTTCGCCCGTTAACCAGCGTAAGTTCCTTTTGGGCAGGGTAGCTTTCGCTCCATTTATTATTATAAATCACTTTTTTACCTATGGCTTTATGAACGTCTACCTGCAGTTCGGCGATTTTTCCAATCGGGCTCCCATCTTTAAAGATTGCCGCCTTAACAATAGCTGTTGCCGATAAAGAAATTGGAGCCTGGTACAAAGTTGAAGCCGTAGTGGGAATACTATCATCTGTAGTATAATAAATTGTAGGCTCAAATTGTTCTGAATTGATGGTAACCTGAGCTGTTTTTCTGGTCATATCAAACGTCGACAATATTGTCAGTTCATTTGATTGAGCATAGTAATTGACATTGAACCGCTGTAAAAGCAAATAATGTTTTTGCAAACGCCTCTGAAAATCATTCCAATCTTTATTTTCTTGTGAAGTCCACCCCACTTCGGCAAGAGCGAGTACCCTTGGAAATGTCATGTAATCTACCTGGTTTGACGTAGGCATGTGTTCAGTCCACACATTGGCCTGCACCCCAAGAATATGCCCCTGCTTATCTACAGCCACTTCAGCTGGAATGGGGTGATATGAGTATACCTTTTGCAGAGGAAGATAGCCCCCTATCGCTTCCGGCTGTCCTAGTGGATTGGTCTGATAAGCATCAAAATAAAGATATTGTCCCGGGGTCATTATTACATCATGCCCGGAATTAGCAGCTTCAATTCCACCCTTCTCACCTCTCCAGCTCATTACTGTAGCCTCCGGTGCTAATCCTCCTTCCAGGATTTCATCCCATCCGATGAGCTTTCTATTTTTCGACACCAAATAAGCTTCTATTTTTTTGACGGCATAGCTTTGCAAGCCATTTTCATCCTTTAAATCAAAAGTACTAATGGTCTTTTGACATTTAGGACATTTTTTCCAGGCACTCTTATCTGCCTCATCGCCCCCAATATGAATGTATTTAGAAGGAAAAATTGACATTACTTCATCCAAAACATTTTTTAAAAAGACGAAAGTGTCGTCATTGCCTATACAGAATTCGGAATTTCTATAAGGTAATCCATAGCATGATAAGTTAGGATAAACGGCTAGTACTTCTTCGGAATGAGCAGGCATTTCTATTTCAGGAATGATCGTTATACCTCTTTTTGCAGCATACTTAACCATATCTCTGGCCTCAGTTGCAGTATAGAAGCCACCTGATGCTTCAGGAGAACCCATTTCTGTATATTTACGCCCGTTATTCCACCAGTATTTCCAATTTGCATTGGTTCTCCAGGCGGCTTTTTGCGTCAATTCCGGATACTTCTTGATCTCTAATCTCCAGCCGGGACCATCAGTTAAGTGCCAGTGAAATGTATTCAGTTTGTATAGTGATAAAAGGTCTATGTACTTCTTCAAAAAAGAGATCGGGAAGAAATGACGGGAAACATCCAGCATTAGTCCGCGGTAACCAAAAGCTGGTCGGTCTTCTATAAAAACCGCAGGTATTTGCCTTCCATTTTTTCTGGTGTAGGCAATCTGGCGCAGGGTTGCAATTCCATGAAGGATAGCTTGTGGCTTATGCGCTACAATGACTATCCTGCCTGGCCCTACAGTTAGCCGATACGCATCCTGCTTCAGTGTGTCTTTTTTATCTGCTTTTAATAAAATAATCCCTGTCTGTGGTATCTTTTTTCCTGCAGTTATTGTCTTTACTTTTTTAAAGTGAATATAGGGATGTTCATGAAGTAAACCTGCTGCTTCAATAAATACACTACTCGAAAATACTTGTACCTCATCCGGAAAAACGTAATGTCCGGTCTTTGCTTGCTGTATCGTAGGTTTTGGAATGATAAATAATGAATCCTGGGCAAACACGTTCCCTGGCAATACGTATATCAACAAAATAAAAATAAGGGAAGGGCCCAATTTGATTCTTTTCATTAAGATTTGGTCATATTTAATATCAATCAAATTTACACTTTCAATTGAGAATATGTTCTTCAAACAAAATTTGTATGGAGCATCAAGTACAAATTTCGGCGACAGTTTATCTGCAAACTTTTCATTATCTTTAAAGTAATTAAAGACTCAACCATTCTTTATTCCGGGAATACCTCGAGGCTTGCCTCGGGGTTACAGCGGAAAGTTTGAAAACGAAGAGTTTTCAAATACATTTGCATTGTGGATGAACATATTTATAAGCGGCACAATAAGACACTTTTGTTATACCATTTGGTGTTTCCATTAAAATATAGGCGAGGTGCATTGAATAATTTTTCGGGTGTTTCATTGAAAAATATCTGCGTTGAGATTTCAGAGCGGTATGAGTTGCAATTTTTAGAGATAGGTTATGAACCGGATCACGTTCATTTCTTGGTTCAAGGTGTTCCAGCGATGAGTGTTTCAAGACTTGTAACCCTTCTAAAGAGCCTTACGGCGAGAGAGCTTTTCAAACGTCATCCAGAAATAAAACAGTTGTTGTGGGGTGGCAATTTTTGGACAAGTGGTTATTATGCAAATACAGTAGGTCAATATGGCAATACAGATGTGATACGAAAATATATAGAAAATCAGGGCAAAGAAAATGAATATCAAAAAATACATTCAGAACAACTCAAGCTCTTTTAATACCTCGAGGCTTGCCTCGGGGTCATTTATTAGCAGCTAAAATATTTTACCCGCACTCCACCCCTTCGTTAAATAACAAGTAGAAGCTTATTTAATATCGTTATGACAAATAATGAAAACAAGCATTAAGCTGCCCTCTGCCTCTACCCTTATCATGCTGGTCATTATTTTGGCAGCCATAAGCACATGGATTTTACCTGCGGGTCAATACAGCAAATTGTCGAACGATAACAATAAAGCCTTTGTTATAACTTCTACAACGGGCACGACTGCCTTAACCTTTACTTAAAAGACGCTAGACAGGACCTACAATAGGCTAAAATACGGAGTGAGTAAGACAATTTCTATACGCTCATTACCTGGCACAGGTTACAATTTCAGTAATTTGCCTAAAAAGAATACTCGATTTTTCTGGTTTTACCCGTATTAAATTAATTTCGTCTAGTCAAATTTACAGAGAATAACTTTAATAAACCACCCAGAGAATGGCACTATAAAAGAGCATTTCACAACCATATACTGAATCGATAACCAGGTAATTTTGAATGGTTAAAAAACACCCCCATATTGTCGCGATTGCACCTCCTAGGTGTAGCTCGTTCTGTTTAAATTTGGATAATAATTAAACTAATAGAAACAAAATGAGAAAGATCAGAATTTTCGAACATATCTCACTTGACGGCGTGATCGAGCACGATGAAGACTACGCATATGGCGCATGGACTGTACCGTATCGCACTCCTGCTGGTATGGCTTCGCTGCTTGAGGCATACGGCACAAGCTTTGACCTATTGCTTGGCCGTCGCACCTACGATGCCTGGTCGGGCTTCTGGCCAAATGCTGGAGACTTTCCGATGGCTAATGCTATAAATGCCGCGACCAAATACGTTGCTACCCACAGCCCTGAGGACCTCGAATGGGGACCTGTAAAGGATCTTGGCAAGGATATCATAGAAGGGATTCAGACACTCAAGACGACAGGTGGTCCTGATCTGGTGCTTTCCGGCAGTATATCACTCACATCTTTGCTGCTCGATGCCGGATTGATAGATGATGTTATCCTGATCGTATATCCGGTATTACTGGGTAAAGGTAAACGCCTTTTCACTGACAGCTTTGACGCGCGCGAACTCGAATTCGTTAGCACATTAACCACACCAACAGGCGTGCTACTCAACACTTATAAGCATCTTGGATCGCTGAAAAAGTAACTACCTCATGACGAATTAAACCCCAAAAGTTTTGTCCAACTTTTGGGGTTTAATTCACATTTTTAAAAAAAAAATACAGCCTTATTTAAACAAGGTTGGCAAATATCTGCCTTGTTTAATAAAGTTTAGGAGCGTTGGGATTCTTCATAATTAGGACCGTACATAGATGGCACTTTATTTCCCGTTACCCTGAGGTGAGCGACAAGCTCTCCGCGATGATGATACAAATGATTATAAAGAAATCCCCTGATCACCTGAATCTTCGGCATTGGCGGCATAAGTGGGTTGCCTCCTGCAGACATCGTCCAAGAATTCATATACTGTGATTCATCAGAGTTTTCTATTACAGTCTTTGCATTTGCAACGTTTTCTTCAAACTTTCCCAGGATGTTAGAGGCTTTGCTAATATCACCTTTGTCATATTTATAAGACCCCATATCAAATTCATCCTGTGCAAATGTAGGTCCATACCAATTGTATACTTCGGCAATATGCGAAGCTAGCTGACCTACCGACCAAAGATGTGGCTGCGGACGGTATTCTAAGGCACTGTCCGGAATCATTGATAATAATTTTCTTGTGTTTTCTGCTTCATGCAGGAATTCACCAATTAATGCTTGTTTCATCATTTTTCTAGTAATTTATTCCATATAAAACTAACGAATATTTCCCTATGCTAATCCTAAAAATTGACCCAGCGCCTTAAAATCTCCACTCAGGAACCGACCTTAGCTTTAAAAGCTATTTCTATTTGCTTTGATATATTGAATGTTTAGGCTATTCAGATTATCTTCATAATTAAAAAATTGCTGATCCAGCTCTTCCCAAACTGGATCGGATTGCACTTCAATTTGCACCAGAATATGCTGGCGTTCAGATCTATACTTAGGCACAGACTGATCCGGAAATTCATCTATAGCCTGTTGAAGGATCGTAGCAGTTCTGTTAGCGCCAATTGCATTCAATGCAATTATCGTTTCATGGGCATAATCACCAGCCGAGTTGAAGAAATATTGGTTAAATCCTCCATTGTTCACCTCTCTTTCCAATTCCTGAATGTAATAAAAGTTCCGTTGTGCTTCGCTCAGATGGCTGAGGTCATCGCCATAAATACAGAGGCCACAGATATAATCGTCTAGGGCAATAATACTGTTGTTCTCATTTTCAGCTGTAAGTAATTCATCAATATCAATCATATCTTTAAGTTTACACTTCAATATAAGCACTTGTGTATAAGCTCACACATCTTTTTCCTTGAGTTTTATCTATTAGTTTATTGCGCTATCAAATAGGCCGATACATAATACTTACTATCTGTTTTTTCAAATTCAGCCTCGGGGATTGATATTTTTAATGTATGCTTTCCTTTTGCCAATGGGCCGAGGTTAATAATACGTGTAGGTACCGGGCCACCGGGGCACCATGAACGACGTTCTTTGCTAATGTCGCCAAAATAAATACCATTAGGTTGAGTGTTATACATCTCAAAAGGTGCACAATTTTGGCTCATTTCTAACCGGGTATATTCTTTACCATCCAGATCTACTATATGTTCTCTCCAATTGTATTCTTCTCCACCTTCGGCTGCCCCATGTCCTGATGAAATGACATAAAGAACTGTTATTTTGGTGTCGTCAGGTAGTTCAAAACTTACTTGTCTACTATTTTTTCCAGCGGTTTTATCTTTGCCATCTAAACTATAATAGCTTAACAATGAAATTCCATTTTGTGTAGACAAATCTTTCATTTTATCGCTGATTAAATCTACAGACACATTAAAAGTTAGCAACGAACCATCGCAACCAATTACCTCCCGTTGCCCTGCCCCAGTTGTACCAAATACTTCTGTCAACAAATAAACATCCTTTCCAGCTTGTTTTATCGTACTAACCATTTGGTCTATCTGTGCTTCGTAAGGAATGTGGTCTGGCTGACGAGTACGGTACATAAACGGTGTCATGATCCTTAAAAGCTCAAATTGCTCACCTTTTTCTAAATTAAATTGTTCACCTTTTGGCATAACAACCAAAGTCACGTGGCCAATTCTATCATAGTTATCACATCCCGATTTTATGGTAACTTTTACTTTTAATGTTTTACCAATCTTATCTATTTCGGCTGAACTAAGCTGATACAGGTACTCAGCATTGCTTATGCGTGTTACACCCTTAGCCACCGGATGAGCTACCTTTTGTGCATAACCATCATAAAAATCTACATTTTTTAAAACGCTAATGGCTATTACCTTCTCTTTTAACTTAGATAAGGAAGTTGTGATCTCCTTACCCAACGTAGTGGTTTTTTGTTTGGCAGGCAATTGATCAAAAAATTGTTGCGCTTTATTGACATTGAAAGTAGAACCATCCGTGCTTACATAAATTAGCAGAGCTTCGGCGGCATAAGGTTTGGTGATATTTTTTGATAAAAACTCCGATAATTGCGCAAGTTTCAAATTTTTCACACTATCTATTTCTGCATCAACAATTTTTCCACTAATAGTATCTTCCGCTTTTACCCGCCTTTTTTTCCAACCTAATAAGCGCAATGAAGTATCTAACTTTAAGTATGGTTTTTTAAAGGCCGTATAATCCGTATTTACTACAGAGCCACTGATTATGGATTTACGCAAATAGCCTTTTGCATTAACATTTACCAATCCTTTAGAAAGATACAGACTTAATGAATTAGGATCAGCAGCTGCATTTGGTGAAGTATTTGGCTTAGTAAATTGTAACGAAGCTTTAATATCTACATCAGCAGTGCTTCTAAAACTGAATTTATTGTCTTTAATTACCGCGCTGTCTAAAACCTCTTTTCCATTTTTTTGATAGGTAAAATATATTGCCCGATTGGCCGAATCGTAACTGGGTAAATTAACCGTTCCCTGTAATTGGAAAGGAACATCAGTGTTTTTTTGCGCCATTAAACCTGTCGATGAAATGCCAGTTAATAAAAGCA
>Ga0065714_10064440_pt1 | contig 109986 bp, 83 predicted proteins | sample MisRhiReplicate2_FD_59101 | JGI IMG/M metagenome (GOLD analysis project Ga0065714, IMG submission 59101) | Miscanthus rhizosphere microbial communities from Kellogg Biological Station, MSU, sample Rhizosphere Soil Replicate 2: eDNA_1 v2... | ecosystem: Host-associated > Plants > Roots >...
TCTCATGTCAAAGAGCGCACAAACAATCATTATTCCGGGCGCCGCGGCGTCACGCTCGAGGTCTGCTCAAAAAGTGCTTGACATCGAACGACGCATCATAGATGACCCGATCCAAGAATGATTTCGGATTTTGAGGCAAAGTCATGGCTATTGCTGCATCTTTCCACGCGAGATTAATCGCCAACGCCTCGTCTTACCGCAACCTGCCTGGAAGTTCTCCACTGATAGCTTTGGCATCTCGCCGGGCACGACGTCGGAGAGGTAAAGAACGGAAGCCTTTGAATAGCTGCCGGGCCTTTCTGAAGCACACGTGTCTTCTACGACTGGACCAAAATCATGAATCACCCGCATGCGTCCATTTTGAAAGCTGAGTAGCGCCGCAACCTCATCGACGTCACCTTGATGCATATCAGAGGTGGACATTAGCAACTCGTCGATACCGTCGCTGTTCAGGTCGGTTTTGCGTTCGATACTATCCTTGAAGTCCACATCAACGTCGGCAACAAGTTGTTGGCCCGAGAAGATGGCGACTCGCTTCGTGCCGAACATGTCAGCATGCGAAGCATTACACTCACTCACTGAGATTACATAAAGCGTTTGCGACTGTCCGGGGGCGGTAAAACTGCCTGTTGCCGTGGCAACAATCGACGGAACTATCTGTCCGGCTTTTCGCGCTGCGGCCAAATAGTCTGAACTGTCAGTGCCGGCAAGATCAGAGTTGCATTTGCTTACGTCAGTCAGGTATCTGCGAAAGAGCTTCGCTAAGACCATTCGCTGAGTAGCTGCGGGGATATTGGGTTGGGCAGCGGTTCTATCCTTTCGAAAATCGAGGAGTATCTGCCGGTCCTTCTGCAACGCGGGCTTTTGCGCGAAGGTCAGCGACGCTACCAGTAAAAGGAAGATTATTCTCATTTTCGTCGGGTCCTTTCTCAGTCCACAGATTACACAAGAGTACACAGATTTACCCGCCGCAGTGAAGGCGCTATTATGCTCCGCCATGATTACACTGCTGATGGTTTTATTCACGTTGCTTAGCCCCGGCTCCGACGAGTGGTCGCAATTTCGTGGTCCAAACGGAACGGGCGTTTCCGATACCAGGGGTTTGCCCACCGAGTTTGGACCGCAGAAGAATGTCCTCTGGAAAGTAGAACTCCCTCCAGGCCATTCTTCCCCGGTGCTGACGCGCGATCGCATCTTCGTCACCGCACACAATAATGACAAGTTGCTGGTGATCTGTCTCGACCGGCAGACAGGAAAAATACTCTGGCAACGCGAAGCACCACGTTTGCGTACCGGCCGCCTGCAAAACGTCAACGGGCCTGCGTCGCCCAGCCCGGTTACCGATGGCTCAAACGTTTACGTCTTCTTCCAGGACTTCGGGCTGATCGCCTACGACCTTGCCGGTAAGGAATTATGGAAGCTGCCACTCGGACCCTTCAACATGTTCTATGGTTTTGGAGCGTCGCCGATCCTCGTTGACGACAAAGTAGTCCTGCCCGTCGATCAAGACAATCCTGCGTCGTACCTGATAGCGGTGGATAAAAACACCGGGCGTGTGCGCTGGAAAGTTGACCGGCCGGTGGTGATCTCGGGCTACTCGACGCCGATCGTGTATCAGCCGAAAGATGGTCCGAAGCAGATCATCGTTCCTGAGTCGTTTCAACTCTCCGCATATTCGAGCAAGGATGGCAAAAGAGTTTGGTGGGTGCGTGGACTTGCGTGCGAGATGAAATCGATTGCCAGTCACGATTCTGAATATCTCTACATCAACGGCTGGGGTTTTCCGCAGAACCAACCGGGCCAGCAGGTATCGACGATCACGTTTGAGGAAGGGCTGGCAAAGTATGACAAGGACAAGGATCATGTGATCGCAAGGTCGGAGGTTGCCGGCGCGACGGGCAGCCCGATGGACAAAATGTTGAGCGCTGCGTTTGAAGCTTTCGATCTCGATCGCGATGACAAGTTGAATGCAAGAGATTGGGAAGTGTTCCGCGCGATGATGGCGTCAGAGAATGGACTGCTCGCCATCAAGATGGGCGGCGAGGGCGATCAAACCGCGAATGCGATCCGTTGGCGGTATCAAAAGCCTGTGCCGCAGGTCCCGTCCACGCTGCTTTATCAGGGTGTGCTGTACATGATTAACGATAGCGGCATCTTGATCTCTTTTGATCCGGCGACAGGTAAAGTGATCAAACAAGGCCGGTTGCATGGCGCGATCGATAAGTACTTCTCCTCACCAGTTGCGGCTGACGATAAGGTGTTTGTGATTGGCCAGGGCGGCCAGGTTTCTGTGGTAAAGGCCGCAGGCGACTGGGAAGTGCTCGCAGTGAACGAGCTGGACGATGAGTGCTTCGCAACACCGGCAATTGCAGACGGCCGGATCTACATTCGGACCCGCAGCGCACTCTACGCATTCGGTAAGTAGCCACTGATGAACACGGATTTGGCGATTTGCAGAAATGATTGTTCACCTTCTCGACGGCACGTACGAACTCTTTCGCCATTTTTATGGCGTTCGACGATTCAAGAAGACTGATCCTCCGTTCGGAGCAGTCAACGGAGTGTTGAGCACAGTGGCGCAGATGCTCCACGAGGGTGCGACACATCTCGGCGTCGCCACCGATCACATCATTGAATCGTTTCGCAACGAGCTTTGGCCTGGCTACAAAACGGGCGCCGGCGTCGAGTCGGCGTTGAAGGCGCAGTTTGTGCCGCTCGAGGAAGCGTTGGTGGCGATGGGCGTAACCGTGTGGCCCATGGTGGAGCTCGAGGCTGACGATGCGCTGGCCTCGGCTGCGCATCTTGCGGCGCTTGATGAGCGAGTTGAAAAGGTTTGTATCTGGACGCCGGACAAGGATCTGGCGCAATGCGTGGTCGATGATCGTGTGGTACAAGTGGACCGCCGTAGTAATGTCATTCGCAATGCAGAAGGAGTGCGAGCCAAATTTGGTGTGGCGCCGCAGTTCATTCCTGACTACCTGGCGTTGGTAGGTGACTCGGCGGATGGTTTTCCGGGAATTTCCGGATGTGGACCAAAGACGGCGGCGCAATTGATCAATCGTTATGGACCCATCGAGGATTTTGGTCTGGAAGTTCTGAATGAAGAAAATCGTGAGCGAGCGTTGCTCTTCAAGAATCTCGCGACGCTGCGAGTCGATGCACCGCTCTTCGATGATGTTGACGAACTGCTTTGGCGCGGCGCGACGGCTGAATTCGCTGAGGTAGCGGAAAAGATTGACAGTCCACGACTGCTGACGCGAGTTCAGCAACTGGAGAAACGTTTAATCAATTTGTGAAAGGGCCACAATGAGGCACAAAAGGCACAAAAATCAGCGGAAATCCTTTTGTGCTTTTTGTGCCTTTTTGTGGCTGAACAAGCATGACGACTGCCGCGCCTGCGCCAACCATTACAACTGCAGCGGCAACCGCGGCGCCAGTTAAGCCGCGCTACGACCGATCCATCGTCGAGGGACCACTGCGTCCCGCAGTCTGGAAGATTGCCTGGCCGACGATGCTCACGAACGTTATCGGCGGCTTGCAGGGCATGGTGGACCACGCGCTGGTCGGCAATATCGTCGGCTTCAAAGCGAACGCCGCAATCGGCGTAAGCTGGCAGATCTTCCTTGTCGTCATCGTCTTCATCTCGTCGTTGTTCACGGGAATGAGTGTGCTGGTCGCGCGTTTCGCCGGGGCCGGTGATGAAGAAAAAGTTAACCGCACAGTTTATCAGGCATTCCTTACTGCGATTTTCATTTCGCTTGGAGTCATGGCGCCGGTCGGTTATTTCGTCTCACCTGCTCTACTCAACCTCGTCAACGCTGCCCCAGAGGTCAAGGCTGAAGCTTTGCCGTTCCTGCGCATCATGTTTGTCTTCAGTGGCGGCATGATGATCTTCTTTATGCTGAGCACGGCTTTACGTTCTGCCGGGGATGCACGCACGCCGATGACGCTGGGCATCACGATGACCGTGCTCAACCTTGTGCTGAACATAATTCTCATTCGTGGGCTTGGTCCGATTCCAGCTTTCGGCACGAAGGGCGCAGCGATGGGAACATGCATCGCCTCCGGACTCATCGCGATTTACGCGTTATGGAAACTTTGGAGTGGCGCGTGGGTCATATCGATTCCTCGAGGCGGAGGGTTTGGTCCGAACTGGTCCATCATCAAGTCGATCTTCAGGTTTGGCCTGCCGACGGGCATTCAGGGAATTGCGATGAACGTCGGCGGCGTGTTCATGCTTGCGTTCATTGGTTCACTCGCGCAAAGCGCGGCGGCACAGGCAGCGTTCGCCGTGTCGTACACAGAGCTCTTTTCGCTTATCACCTGGACGTCAGTTGGTTTGATGGGTGCGGCGGCTGCCATTGCCGGCCAGAACCTTGGCGCGCGTAAACCGGATCGGGCGGAGGCCGCAGTGCACGTTGCGGCACGCTTCGGATTCGCCGGCGCCGCATTTGTAGGGATCTTCTTTCTCTTCTTTCCACGGCAACTGCTCGCCATCTTCGGCATGCACGATCCGGGAGTGGTGGAGATTGGAGTTCAGCTACTGCGGGTGTTGAGCGTTTCCGGCCTTCTGATCGCGGTCGCTTTAACTTACACGGGTGGATTGCAGGGCACGGGAGACACGCGGAGTCCGTTGTACATTTCGATCGTTTCGCAGATCGTCGTGCCGTTGGGTACGTGTTTCGTGATCCAGCGAATTGGGAAACTGGATCCGATCGATATTTGGCTGGCGATCCTCGCCGGTCATGCGACGCGCTGTGTGCTGAGTGTGATTCGATTCAGGCAAGGAAAGTGGAGGATGATTACGGTAGAGTAAACATCCACAGATTACATGGATTACACAGATTATCTGTGTAATCTGTGCAATCTGTGGTTACTTCTTCCCGCTGAGGCTCTTCTTCAAGATCTGGACGAGATCGACCACCTTGCCTTCAGTCGCGGCTTCCTCTTCAACCTTCACCACGTTCGCACGGTTGGCTTGTTTCTTCTTCACTAGTTTCAACAGCGATTCAGCCTGCTTGTCCGCGACCTTGGTTGGTGAAAACTGTTTCTTCGATTTGTTGGCGATGAGCTTCTCAAACTTGTTAACCGTCGCCTTCGAAGGCGCCGTCTTTTTCGGCAAGCCGACGTCTGACGCGGAGCGCAGCTCGTCCGCGAAACGCATCGTTTCGGCTCGCAAAATTCCTTTATCCGAGAAGATCGCCACCAGATACTCCTTGCCACGCATCACAAAAGTGGCAATGCCCGCCAGCCCGCTCTTATCCATGGTCTCAGCCAGCAGCTTGTAAGCTTTTTGCGAGCCGGCAGCCGGCGTCAGGAAATAACCACGTTCAAAATAGATCGGCGGAATAGATTCGGCGGGCACGAACTGCTTGAGATCGATGTCGCGAGTCTTCTCAGGCGCCAGTCGCTCCAACTCTTCATCAGTCACGATCACGAATTTATCTTTCGTGACTTCATATCCACGCACCACTTCATCCGCATCGAGGTCCTTCCCCGTTTTTTCAGCGTAATACTTGCGCGCCAGCGGCTGGCCATCCGGTCCAAGCATCCGCAGCGACGTGCGAACGGACCGCGTCGCCGGAAACAAGCTCACCGGCACACTCACGAGTCCGAACGTCAAGGTCCCTGACCAAAATGGTCGAGCGCCCGCGTCCTGCTCTTCGGGTTCGGCTCTTTTGCGTGACGTTCTAGGCAGCGCGTTTCTCCTTCTTTCTCAGCGACTCGATACTCTTTGCCAGTACACTGTCGAGTGCCGCGGTCTTCGGTTTCGCCTTAACTGCTCGCAACTTCGGCGCGCGACCTTTCGCTTTCTTTTCGATGAATTCCATCACGCGCTCACGATACTCATCCTTGTATTCCTTTGGCTCGAACTCTCCCTGCAAAATCTCGACGAGTTGCTTTGCCATTGCCAACTCCTTCTGCGTTGGCGCAGCGCCGGAAGGCTTCGTGAGATCGTCTGCCAGGATCACTTCGTTCGCATCGCGGAGGGTAAACAGAAACAGGTAGTCATCGACTGCACGAAGCGCGCCGGCGTAATACTTGTTACGCATGACCCAGTGAGCGATTCCTTCGCTCTCCTTGTTTTGTAGTGCTTCAACGAGGGCGAAATATTCTTTCGTGTCGCCGTCTGGACCAGCGTAGTAAGGACGCTCATACCATTGCTGGCTAATCTTCGCTTGCGGAACAAACTCCACGATCTCGATGTCGCGTGACGGCGGAGGTTCCAGCTTCTCGAGATCTTCCGCAGTGAGAATCACATATTTTCCCGGCTCGATCTCGTAGCCTTTTTGAATCTCTTCGGTGGAAACTTCGTCGCCGGAATCAGGATCGATCATGTGCTGCTTCACGCGTTTCTTGGCGCGGTCGTCGAGCACATGGAAGCGCACCGTGCGATCCTCGACTGCCGAATAGAGTTTGACAGGCACCCTCGTGGTGCCGAGTTTCAAGTTGCCTTTCCAGATAGCACGCGCTGCCATGACTTCCTCATTACTGATCGCAACATCCGGAGCAACGCGCCTCGCTCGTCTCCGAAATCTGTACGCATAGTGGACAGATGTTGCTGTCACAATCGAGACAGTAAAAGCCCGTTTGATATGCGTACGATTGGTGGCAATTCGAGCAGACTTCTGTGCCACCTTCGAACCACCACCATTGCGTCGCGACGGTGGGTGTGGCTCGCGTTGCGCGTTTCAAATCGTTAACTCGTTTACTCGACTTCGATTCCACGGTGTATGGCGATTCCTCTGGCTTTCATAACAACGTCATCGTCAATTGTTTCGGCGCCGCTAATCATCGCCTCAACCTGCTCGACCGACCTTCCGAGCGCGACCGCCAGCTTTTCGTTGTCGGCGTCGAACCCTTGATCGCGTAACTTCGTCAGTATGATTTTCGCCTCTTCCTGGTCCGTCCCTTTGTCGTCAACTTCCTGATCGAGCATTACACAGACTCCTGTCCCTCTGTTCTGTTCCAGATCACAAACGCACCTTATGCCGCGTTAGCCGCAACTGCGATGCCAGACAGCCAACCACTAAGTCACAAAGGCACAAACATTATTCTGTCCTTGCCTTGTTTTGTTTTTTTTGTGCTTTTGTGCTCTTGTGGTTCATTTCCACTCGCCCTGGAAAGTAAAGGCGGCCCAAAGCTTCTGTCCAAGCATTTTCATTCTCAAAAAGGACCATCCTGGTGTAAAATTCACGCCACAAATCCTCCCCGCCCTGGAAGCAGTGACTCCCTGCACCAGAACAACTTGAGCTAAAAGTGCGGTTCGCCCCGACTGTGCCGCTCGATGCGTTTTTGTCCATTCGAGCCATTGCCGTCCGCCCCTCATCGGTATGGACCAGGCTGTTGATAAAAGCTTGAATAGCAAGCGAGTTCGCTTTCGACTCGTACCCGGCAAGGCCAGGCGAGGACGGCCTCGAGGCCACTCAATAACACCGCTGGGCAGCCTGATAATCAAGAGGATGAAACTTCTCGGCCTCAGTTACAAAGACATCGTTTCTGAAAGTGAACGACTCGCGAGCGTGAATAACAATCCTGATCTGCGTATCGGAAAATCGACTATCGGAAACATCATCGGCGGGAGTATTCGCCAGCCGGGAACCGCGAAACTCGACAGCCTGCGAATGATCCTGAACCTATCGCAGGCTGATGTCGAGGCGGCGATCGGACTGCAAGCTGATGGGCGTTTCGCGGATCAACTGGAAATCACTCGAGCACGCACGCATGAATTACCGCTGGACGTGGTGACACGGCGCCGGCAGATCGACGTGCCTTTCATGAATGAGGACTCGGACTTAGAGCCCACGCAGTTTTTTGCAGCGTCAGTGGAGCAGTGGGCCAAACTTGAAGTTGAATATCTCGCCGCATTCTATTTGCCTCACCTCTGTTACGTGGTGGTCGGCGAAGAAGATGCGAACGCATCGCCACTGGCGCCGGCAGGCAGCCGGTTGTTGGTGAATAAACTCTTCACTGAAGTGCGCCCGGCGAACAACCTGAGTTTTCACGAGCGTGAACTGTTCTACGTGCTGACTCCGCATGGGTTCACTTGTATGTACGCAGAGATGATTGAGCGGGATAAGATCGTGTTGATACCGCATCCGGAGTCTGGGAATGTTCGCGAAGAATTTAACCGTGACGAGGTGACGATCATCGGCCAGGTTGTCGGTGTCCTGTACCCAAAATGAGCCACAAAAAGGCACAAAAGGCACAAAACTGATCAGAAAGGTGAGGGCTCTTTCTTTTCCTTGTATGTGCTTTTGGTGCTTCTTTGCGGCTAAACCAAAACTTTGAGGCTGCAGGCGCGTTCGAGCGCTTGCATGCGGCTATGTACGTCCAGCTTTTGATAGATGTTGCTCATGTGGCGCTTGACCGTGCCGGCAGAGAGAAACAGCTTGTCGGCGATCTCCTGGTTCGAAAGTCCGCGTCCAACGTGCTGCAATACCTCTAACTCACGCTCGCTGCATCGGGAAGATCCTGGGGCTTACGCCCCAGGCTTTACGCTGACACCTGCTTCGCAGGTTTAATTTTCGGTTTCGAACGTTTGCCGGCGCGCTCGTAATCGGTTATGAGTTGGGCCTCGGCGAGTAAAGCCTTCCTAAAAGAGCCAAGCACCTTCAGCAGTAGATCGAGTTTTCGCAGACTCTCACGCCGCGCGCGAACTGTGCCGAGAAAAAACTCGAGTTGAATCCGCCGACGACAATCAGCGATCGTCAACATGCAGTGGCCCCACTTGTATTCACCACCACGACTCGATTCAACTTCCGCCAGTATGTAAGAAGTGTGACCGGTTGATACCGATGCGAGAAATATTCGTTTTCGGAAGAAGAGTTTATTCATGTGAGGCTATCCTATTGAAATAATTTGCCGCTCGCGTATAATACGCAGGCTCAACCTCCTTGTCAACGATATTAGTTAAACGTCGTCCTCATAAAGGATGAGAAAAGAGGAATAGGAATGGATCTGCTGGACCACGTCGCAGCCAGAATCAGAGATCTGCGCGTTAGCTACAACAGCGGTGAAGGACTCTCACAAGAATCACTCGCTACTCATTTAAAAGTTGCTCCGAATACGATCTCGCGGTGGGAGACGGGAACGTATCGTCCGAGCCTCAAAGACGTCGAAAAGATTGCGCGTTTCTTCGGCGTGTCCGTGATGTCTTTCCTTCCGCCGGAGATGGTTGGCGAGGAGGAAGATGAAAATCTCAAAGCCCTTTTGCGTACCGCGAGGCAGTTGCATCCTGCCGATGTGGAAGAGTTGAGGCGGTACGCCGAGTTTCGCAAGGCGCGCGCCATCTATCAGGGAAAAGGCCGGCCTCAACCCGGCCGAAAAGGAGGAAAACACAAGTGAACGCCCAGAAATATTACGAAGATCTCAAGCAGCTTGCACGACAAGTGCGGGCCGAAAATGGATTGTCTTCACCACGCGTCCTCGCCAGTGATCTCATGAGGATCTACGCCAAGTACGGGATCGTAATCGACGAATGGCCTTATCGATTCAGACACCTCAGAGGCGCCTTTATCAACGATCACCTCGGCATGACGGTCATGGTGGCGAAAGGTTTGCCGCGAGACCCAATGGTCTTCACAATGGCCCATGAACTGAAACACTTCTTTCGCGATCGCGACCTCGGTATCTCTTATTGCGACCAATCCAACCTGAATAAGAGCCTGGAGATTGGAGCAGAAATTTTCGCCGCCGAGCTGCTCTTTCCGGATCGCGATTTTGTCGCTCACATGAGAAGGATGGGCATTCGCGGGGACCAATGTCTACCGAAGAATCTCATTCAATTGAAGCGCCAGACCGGAACAACACTCAGCTATGCCGGTCTCGCAATCAAAGCTGAGAGGCTCGGGTTTGCTCCGTCTCATTCTTTAACGACGATAAAAACGTGGCGTCGTCTGGAAGCGCTGTATAGTGCACCGACGCAAACAGGAGCGTTTAGAAGAAGGACCATGCAGGTTCAGTAGGCTGTCAACCTGCTCCTGCAAACTGATTACTTGCGGCCGCGCCTGGGGGGCGGCGCGGTAAGGTTTCGTGCGGCGAGAGGCCGGAAAATCGGATGTACCTGGCCGCGTACTTTGGCCTCTTTGAAAGGAACTGGAATGATGCAACGAGTTGGTGATTCGTCGTGCGAGATCAAGCGCAGGGTCTGGCCTTCTCGCTGAGCATGGCAGCAGTAAAATCGATCCTTGTACTCAATGAGGTAGATCGGACGCTCGAACTCTGTCCATAGACCATTGGCGACTTTTTTCACTTTTTTATCTAACTGGAGGAGACTGCCGGGCGGCAACAACGGCGACATCATCTGGTCTGACAGTCCAATCAACACCAAAGGACCGCGATTCCAGTCGATGTCGAGCATCAGCAACAGCGGAACGTTTGACCATGCGCTAAGAAGGCGACGCGTCGCGCTCGCCGGATCCTGTAGAATCGTGGTCAGCTCCAATTTGTCCAATGACTAATTGCCTCGACGTCGTGTCTTTGCTCCGCGGTGTTTCGTATTACTCGGCAGTCGCTTCGGCATTTCGAGGTCATCATCGATCAGCACCTCAACGTGCAAGCCGGCCAGATAGGCATACTGCAACAAAACGTGCAGCGGTGGCTCACGATGCCCGAGTTCGTAGTTGGAAATGATGTTTCGGGTGAGTTCTTCGCCGAGACCCATGCGCCGGAGTATTTCACTCTGAGACAGGTTGAGGTTCTCACGAATTTGCCGAAGCTTGTCGGGAAGAAGACGCGGTTTGCGCCGGGGATTTTTGCCCATTAGAAGAGATCTCCTAATAGGCAGAAGTTTTTTGGATTGCTTTTAGCTGCAATTGCAGCTAGGCTGCTTATCTCGCATCGCGTCGCCGTCAGGAGCGTAAAGATTCGAAGCTCCGTGGCGCGATCGGTCATTCGCGTTGTAAAGGGGCTCCGCCCATGCGCCGATGCGAAATGCTAAACAGTGAGTGCCAAAGAACTGACGAGTTGAGTGCGCTACGCATTCTAGCATGAATTGACTGAGTTCGTCGGCGCTTGCGTCGAAAGTCTTCAGCCACAAAAGCACAAAAGGATTTCCGTTGATTTTTGTGCCTTGTGTTCTTTGTGATGGTCCGGAACCCCCCTCACTTTTTGTTTTCTGATTCTTTTCTTTCAGATCTGCCTCCCAAAACAGACATATAGACGTAAATCGTTTTCCTGAAACAGGAATAGACGGTTTCTGTCGGAACAACAGCTACGCACTAGTCCAGAAAGCCCAGAGACGAAATGCTGGATCAGCGCCGAGTGTCCCTACAACCTGATAAGAAGCGTGAACAGGTGTTCGCCGACCGTTATGACCGTCTGCTCGCTTGCGCCTTGCGTCTGACGAACCAGTTGCGGGACGCAGAGGACCTGGTGCACGACGCCTTCGTGCAATGGGTGCTGGGTCGCACCAGAATTGAAGAGATTGAAAACATCGACGGGTACCTGAGACGAATGTTGCGCTACATGCATATTTCACGAATAAGTCGCTCGGCGCAACACCTGCAGGAGACGGCGCTCTCAATTGCCGACTACGATTCGTTTCGTCTCGGCTGGACGGCGATTGAACCCCCGCGCCGCATGCAGGCGTCTGAAGAGCTTCATCAAATTTGCGCTTACGCGTGCTCGCGAAAGGAGTCATCGAGAGCCGGTAGTGTTCTTATCCTGCGATTCTTTCACGATTATTTTCCCATCGAGATCGCCGGCATTCTGAACAGCTCGCGACCTTGCGTTGACCAGTGGCAAAGATTAGCGCGTCGCGAAGCGAAACTGTCTATGAACAAACCCGGCCGCTTGAGTTTTGTCAGCGCCAATGCTCCGGCAGAACGGCACCCGGTCAGGTACTTAAGATCAGAGTGCGACCTCATGTTTGACCTGCGGCGGATGATTTTCAACTCATGTCATGGAGATTGTTTATCACAGTCTGAGCTGAAGGAAATTTATGCAAAACGCCACGGCGAGGCTCTCACGACCAGGAAGTTGGCCCACATTGTTAGTTGCGCACGCTGTCTTGACGCTGTAAATGGTTTACTCGGCTTGCCACTACTGGCTGAACGCTACCACGCTGCACCTTTCGAATCTGAAGATCCCCCGCATGACAAAACAGGTGGCGGCGGTGTCTCCGGTTCGATTGATCTCACGAAAAGACTCGCACGTAAAGTACGCGAGATTCACGAGCACAAGCCTCACGAGCTGCGTATCGCGGTCAATGGTTTCCTCGTGAGCTCTTTCAAGGTTAGTGGGGAGTCAAGTGAGTTGAATCTCAATCTGACACCGGATGAGCCGGCCGAATTCGTGGAAATTTGCAGTGAGCAGGGATTGCAACTCCTATTCTTCAGCATTAACCCAGGTGGATCTCAATGTGAGCAATGGGCGTGCATCGAATTGAGCGAAGGCCGTTCGCTTGAGGCTTGCTTCCGCAACGAGAGCGGGCCAAGCCTTCACGTGACTTATAAAGATCCTGCGGCAGCAGAGGCTCGCATCGGCCCCGACATGCTGAGTCAAAAATTTTTGTCCTCGCCCCTCTCTGTAGTGAGTAACCGGCGTAAAGGTTTTAGTCTCGAGATCTTGAAGGGTGTTCTTGTGGGGTTAGCCAGATCTCGAGATAGCCAGGTTCGAGAAACCTCATTTCTCACGATTTTCGGTCAATCACATTACGCGCATCGCAAACACGCGTGGTTGGGTTTATTGACCGCATTGATTGCGGCGGCTGTCTTCGCCGGCTTCCTGTTCTTCAAGGCGAGCCTGGAGCCGGCGATGACTGCAACGGCCTTGCTTGAAAAGGCCAGCGTAGCAGAGCGAATCCGTGACGAAGTTCCAGATCGGGTCAGGCATCGCTTGATCGATCTGGAGGAACGTCGCGGCGGCGACGGAACGATCGTCGGCCAACGAAAGATTGAGATTTGGGAGAGCCGTGCGAGTGGCCAGCGTTCGCAAAGATTGTACGACGGTTCCAATCGACTAATTGCGGGCGTATGGCAGACGGCAAGCGGCTCTCGAATCTATCATCACGGGTCGAAGCCACAGCCGCAACCATCACTCGCGAGTCCCGACAAGCTTCTGCTCAACCTCGAGGACATCTGGCAACTGGAACCTTCGGCTCATGCGTTTGGCTCCTTCATCGCAGAGCCGAATGTCACAGGTTTGGAAGAGCGGCCCACAACTTATGTGCTCCGTTATGAAAACGGCCGGGTGGTTGGAGCCAGTCGTCTCTTGAAAGCCACGCTCACATTGCGCAAGTCTGATCTGCATCCGGTCGAACAGACATTGCTTGTGCAGCGCGGCAGCGAATTGCGCGAATACCGGTTCGTCGAGGTGAGCTTTGAACTCGTGCCTCTCAAGGCTGTCGCGCCGGCTGTTTTTGAGATTGAACCGGAACTGACAGGAGGGATGCCGGAAACTGGAAACGAAGCGTTCCGGGATCTCAAGTCCGGCCGTGTCGCTTCTTCGCTCAACACATCGAACCCGCCCATAGCTTCCGCAGAACTGGAAGTCGATGTCGCTTACTTGCTCAATCAGGTGAAGGCCGACCGGAATGAGCAAGTGGCCCTCACGCGCAGTGCAGGTGGGTCACTGCGCGTTGAGGGAGTTGTTGATACGCAACAACGAAAAGACGAATTCCTAAGAGGGCTTGGACCAGTCAGCAACAATCGGGCAGTGAAGATCGAGATCCGCACGATTGAGGAAACGAAACAGCGGGTTGTAAGCGCCACTCCTGTCGCTATTCAACAATCGGAAGGGATAGGCAGTACGGTCGCGGCCGATGATGAACTTCGTGCGTACTTCGCGAGAAACAATCCCGGCGGATCAACTGATGAGGCGATTCGATCTTACTCTGCGCGAATGGTCAATCGCGGGTATCGCGCATTGTTCCACGCTATCGAGCTCAAGCGACTGGTAGATCGATTCGCGAATGTTGATATGCGCACAGTTGCACCGGACGCGCGTGCGAAGTGGGTCGCGATGCTGCGCGAACATGTGTCCGCCTTCGCGCGCGAAAATGCCATGCTGCGTCAGGAAATCGGGCCGGTATTTTTCCCCGCCGCATCTTCGAACGTAAACGAAGAGAACTTGATTCAAAGTGACGCCGATCTCGCACGCGCTGTGGAGAGGCTCCACAAACTGGCGCTCGCTAATAATGACGCGATTCGCTCGGCGTTCACGATCTCTGCGCAGAGTAGTGCGGCTGCGATCAAGTCAGCGGCGTTTTGGCAGTCACTTCAGAAAGCCGAAAAACTGGCAGAGCGAATCAGGCAATACCAAGCCACGAGCAATTGACTCTAATCGTCAAACAAGAACTGAGAAGTTTTTGAGGACTCTTTAAGGACTTTAAAGTCCGAAACGCTGTTACATCTGGGCTCAAAAGAACCGAGGTTAAATTGACGCGTCCGTCTTCACCCGCCGGACCGTCCCTAAATTAGGAGAAACTCAAATGCCCAGAACGCCGGAGGACTGCTCGTCTGTCTGTCCAATCACTGGAGTATCACGTACGGGAGCCTTAGCACTCCGCAAAACCGTTCTTTTCTCAGTCTGCTTCTTACTCTTGAGCAGTTTCCTCCTGGTTGAGGTCTCCGCACAGAGCGCAACCGCAACCCTCAGCGGCACGGTTATGGACCAGGAGGGCGCAGTCGTGCCCGGTGTGAACATCGCCGTCATCAGCATCGCGCAGGGTTTTCAAAGATCGACAACCACAAGCGATGAAGGCATCTTTGTAGTGCCACTTCTTCCGCCAGGTAACTACACCGTGAAAGCGGAGCACGAAGGCTTCACTACCGCTGAAGTCAGAGACGTGATCCTGAATGTAAATGATCAGAGAGCCATCAAGATCTCATTAACAGTAGGTGACTTGGCCAGCCAGACGGTCCAGGTGCTCGACACTCCGCCGCTCATCGATGAATCGCCCGCCGTGGGCACAACCATCGACCGGCAATTCGTTGGAAACCTGCCGCTCAACGGCCGGAGCTTTCAATCGTTGATTACGTTGACACCGGGCGTGGTGCTCACAACGGCCACCAGTTTGAACCGCGGGCAGTTTAGCGTGAACGGGCAACGCGCTAACGCCAACTACTTCACAGTCGATGGCGTAAGCGCGAACATCGGCGCCAATGTCTCGGACGGTATATCGCAGGACTTCGCCGGTTCGTTACCGGGTCTGAATACCTTTGGCGGGACAAACAGCCTTGTCTCGGTTGATGCGCTCGAAGAGTTCAAGATTCAAACCTCTACCTTCGCTCCTGAGTTCGGACGCTCGCCTGGTGGTCAGGTGCAGATACTGACGCGGTCCGGAACCAATAGCTTTCACGGCACACTGTTCGAATACTTTCGTAATGATGCGCTTGACGCGAAGGACTGGTTCGTCAACGCAAATCGCCTCGCGAAACCCGCGCTGCGTCAGAACGATTTCGGATTCGTTTTTGGTGGTCCTGTTCTTCTGCCGCGCTTCGGAGAGGGTGGGCCAGTGCTCGGATACAACGGGCACAATAAGACGTTCTTCTTTCTTTCCTATGAAGGTCTTCGTTTGCGCCAACCGCAGACGGAGAACCGGTTGGTTGTTGCTCCTCGAGTGCGACAACTTGCGCCGGCAGCGCTCCAGACCGTTGTTAATGCTCTTCCATTGCCGACCGGTCCGGAGGTCGGAACCACGGGCCAGGCGCCTTACGCCTCCAGTTTCTCAAATCCCTCAACTTTGAATGCGACGAGTGTTCGCATCGATCATTCGCTGGGCGAGAAGCTGGCGTTGTTTGGCAGGTACGACTATGCGCCGTCAGAAACAGTCACTCGCAGTCTCAGCACTTTGAGCACAGCGGCATTGACGACTCAGACGCTGACGTTCGGTGTAACGTCTGTTATGTCGCCCCGGACAAACAACGAAGTCCGATTCAATTTCAGCAAGGTCCGCGGGCAGAACCTCGCCGAGCTTGACGGCTTCAATGGTGCTGTGCCTTTTGATAAGTCGCTGCTGATTCCTTCCTTCGCGTTAGAGCAGCGATCGCTTGTCCAATTGAGTTTTGCAACGCTTGGCGTAATTACGCTTGGTATGTTCAATGACAACTTCCAACGCCAAATCAATGTGGTTGACAATCTCTCTTATCAGGTCCGTAGCCATCAATTCAAAATGGGTCTCGATTATCGAAGACTTGCTCCGCTCTATAACCCGCGCGACTATAGCCAAACAGGTATTTTCGCAAGCCCGGCCGCTATCATATCGGGCCGAGCTGTCGTCGCGGTCTTTGCGATCAAGAGTTCAAAGCCTCTATTCAATAATCTGTCAATATACGGACAAGACACGTGGCGCGCGTCGCCCAGCGTGACCTTGACTTACGGTTTGCGTTGGGACGTCAATCCGCCACCATCGGAAGCTGATGGCAATCTTCCCTTTGCACTGACGGGAGTTGAGAATCGAGCGACGATCGCGCTGGCTCAGCGAGGCGAGCGGTTGTATGAAACAACCTATAATAATTTTGCGCCTCGTATGGGCGTCGCGTGGCGGCCTTTCCAAACTGAACTAACTATTCGTGGAGGATTCGGTGTCTTCTACGATCTTGGGAACGGCCAAACTGGAGAAGCATTTACCCGCTACCCATTCGCTACGAGAATCCTGCCGATTCCGGGAGGCGCAAATTATCCGCTTTCACCAGAGTTAGCTGCTCTCCCAACGTTTAATCCACCTCCGCCCTTTACGATCAACGGCTATGACCCTCATTTGAAGCTGCCCTACACGCTCCAGTGGAACACAAGTGTTGATTACTTGTTTGGAACAAATCAGGTCGTATCTGCAAGTTACGTCGGCGCAGCAGGACGTCGTCTCTTGCGAACTCAGATCATGAGCAATCCCAATCCGACATTCTCCGCTATTACTTTCACCAACAACGGAGCTACATCGGATTACCACGCAATGCAGTTGCAATTCGAACGACGGCTCTCGCGTGGACTACAGGCAATTGCCTCTTACACATGGGCTCATGCCATCGACGAAATCTCCGACGAACAACTTTCTACTCAAGGCATAAATAATGTCGTGAGGGGCAATGCCGATTTTGACATTCGCCACAACTTCTCTGCCGCACTCAGCTATGAAATATCTCCTCGGCAAGAGGGTTCATTGATTAGGGCGTTGCTCGGTGGGTGGGCCACCGACGTGATCGCGAGAGCTCAATCCGCCCTGCCGTTCAGCATTAGCTCCGGCACAGAGATCGATGAATTAGGAAGATCCGTGCAAAGGCGAGTAAACGTCACGCCGGGCATACCGATCTACGTCGATGATCCTTTAGCCCCTGGCGGAAAGCGGTTGAACAATTCAGTTGACGCCGCGCGTCCGGGTTGTAAAGGTCCGTTTTGTCCGGCGCCTGCGGGCCAACAGGGTAGTCTCGGACGTAACTCTCTACGCGGGTTTCCGTTCAATCAAATCGATTTAGCTCTACGACGCCAGTTTAATCTGACGGAGAACGTGCACCTTCAATTCCGGGCGGAAGCTTTCAACCTATTCAATCATCCAAGTTTTGCTCTTCCTGAGAACTCTCTCACTAGCGCACTGTTCGGTCGATCGACACGAACTTTTGCGACTGGCTTGAGTAGCGGAGCCGGACTGAGTCCGCTCTATCAGGTCGGTGGGCCGAGATCCATGCAGTTCGCTTTGAGACTTGGGTTTTAGTCAGTGGGAGGACATATGAAAGCTACAGCAATGCGAAATGCGACGCTGATCTGTCTTTTATTTGCTTCTTACTTAAATTCAGCCGGTCAAAATTCAACTACATCGGCCACCATTAATGCTCCTCTGCCGGTCGAAATCGCCAGCGCGGCCAAGACGTTTGCTTCGACTAACATCGATCTTTCTCCAGACGGCCTCTGGGTGGCCTACACCTTGAGCGATCCGCTCAGGAGAAAACTGCAGGGCCGGCCCAGCGATGCGTTAAGCGTCTTCACTTGCAGCGGTGCCCCTTACATATTCTCGGACAGCGATGTTTTGATAACCAATACACAAACGGGCCAGACGATAAACATCAGCGCAGGCTACGGGGCCAATTGGGGACCGAGCTGGTCGCCGGACGGAAACTCTCTCGCCTTCTATTCCGACCGGAGCGGGAAAGCACACATCTGGATCTGGGAAAAACCGACGCGCAAGCTCCGGCCATTAAGAACTGCCGTCGTTCATGTCATGTGGGGGTTGGAAAGAATTCTCTGGAGTTCTGACAATCGACGAGTCGTCACCAAAATACTCGGCGTGGGCCAAACACTTGGGGATTGTTTCGACGGTACTCTCGGGTGGCGGCCGCCTGAGGCATCGGCGAGAGTTATTTACCAGGCCGAAAAATCCGACACTCAGTTATCTACATCTGCTGATTCATTTATTGCAGATCTGGCAGTGCTCGATGTTGCTACCGGCAATCTCAACAGAGTTGTGCATCAGGAAAAGATTGCGGGTTATTCACTCTCGCCTGCGGGAGACAGCATTGTTTTTATCTCACCAAAGCGCCGCAAGTCCGGCGATCCATTCCTAAATGTTTACGATCTGAAAGTAGTTTCGCTGGTGAATCGACGGGTTGAGACAGTGCCCGAGTTCTTACCAGGCGTGCCGTCACTTCCTGCCTCGTGGTCACCAGACAGCCGTACATTGGCCTACATATCTGAAGGACAATGCTTCATCTGGCCCATTGGCGAGCAACCAAAAAAAGTTAATTCTTCGATTCGTTTTGGACAAATACCGTTATGGGACAAAGCAGGTGGCTCGTTCTATCTGATTGGCGATAACAAAGTGTGGCGAGTGTCGGCAGTGGATGCGAAGGCCACTTCAATTACCGAAAAGCCGGATCGACAGCTAAAGTCAATTATCTCTCAGCAAGGTGGAAACGCGTTCTGGTCTCCTGATGAAGGACGCTCTTTATACGTAAGCACAAACGATACTGAGTCCAAAAGAGATGGATTCTTCCGAGTCGATTTATCTGCTGGAGAGCTTATCCGCGCGATCGAGAGCGACAGTTATAACGGCGGACTGATCGCAGCATCTGATAAGGAAGGTGTTATTGTGTTTGCCTCACAGGATGCTCAGCACGAACAGAACTTGTGGATAGCGAGCCGTGACTTCGCCGAGCCACGACAGTTAACTCACATTAATCCTGACCTCGAACACTATGCTGCGGGGGCAGCACGTTTAATTGATTACGCAGATGCCGACGGAAAAAAGTTGCGTGCGACCTTGCTGTTACCAACCAACTACCAGCATGACAAGCACTATCCACTAGTGGTTTGGGTGTATGGCGGCTCGATGTTATCCGGGAACGTCAATCACTATGGTTCCGCAACGCCTGAGCATCACAACATGCAACTACTCTCTTCGCGTGGCTATGCAGTTCTCTTACCCGATACTCCACTTCGCGTAGGAACGCCCATGCAAGATCTGGCAAAGACCGTTCTGCCTGCTGTTGATAAGGCGATTGAGATGGGAATTGCGGACGGGGAAAAACTGGGAATTATGGGAACGAGCTACGGCGGATACAGCACGCTTGCCTTGATCGTGCAGACAACTCGTTTCAAAGCTGCTGTTATGGACGTTGGAATTGCAAACCTGAGCACTCATTATGGAGTGATGCTGAAAAGCGGTGTGCCTCTGGGAGTGGGCTGGGCGGAAGAGGCGCAAGGACGCATGGGTGGTCCACCATGGGAGTTCCCTGACAGGTACGTTAAAAATTCACCTCTTTTTTACCTCGACAAAGTACAAACGCCATTGCTGATTAACCAGGGCGGTATGGACGTGGCCCCCTTTCAGTCTGAGGAAGTCTTTGTAGGACTCAGACGACTGGGGAAAAAAGTGATCTATGTGCGATACGAAAACGAAGGACATGGAATTGCGTTTTATCCCAACAGAGTTGATTACTGGAATCGCCTCATTGATTGGTTCGATTCAAACTTGAACACGAGCAATCGCCTTACGCATAACTAGGAGAGAATCCTGTAAATCTTGTAAATCCTGTTACAGGATTACCAAGATTACAAGATGGCAACGAAGGGTGTGTCTTCACGCAAGTGAACCGATAAAGGTTCTGTCGTTCCAAAGATCTCATTGGTCTTTTTACTCGCCTTCGACACACCACTCGTTGCAGCTAATGGTTGTGACTAATCGTCAACTCTGCAGTGCCGATCCATCGGTTCAACCCCACAACTGTCGAGATCCGGCACGTCTTGTTTCTCGCCCAGAACTAACGTACCTGCTTTGCCAATCTCCACAGCCTCGGCTGCCTCATAGTCATTCGTCTTCATTTTTTCTACCTCCTGAAATGTTGAGCTATGTGACCCAGGGTTAAAATTCATACCAACGGTCCAAGGGCGGATTCCCCGAGAAGTCGGGGCCCTGATCTATAGTCTTCACTCCGAGGATCACGTCTTCGGCTTTGCCGATCTCGACCGCGTCAGCGGCGTTGTATTCATTCTCTTTCATCTTTCTACTCCTTTGGGTTAAGCACCGGTCCGTGAGGCCAGGTGCGAGACATCAGACAGCTCCCGATGACGTCCGAGTCATAGGGCGCGTGAGAAATGTCCTGCCGCGTGTGCCGCCGAGATTAATTCGCCGGGCAACGCGGTAGGACTCTTGGTTAACGAGTCACGCTTTTCGAGTCCTCTTAACCAAAACTCGAGAGATATGGTTTGAACTAAGAAGGCAGAGTGCGTTTCGTAGCCATGTCTCGCACGATCGAGTGCTGCCAGCAAAGGCTCTTTGTCGATATAACCACGGGCGCAGAGCCTTGAATCCTGAAACGCTGATCGGAGTCGTCCCGACTCACGCGCGATTGCACGAAAGATTGCCTCGCGCGGATTTCCTTTTGTGCGACGCTTTGCGATTTCATCGGGAAGAATTCCGGCCAGCATGCGCCGCATCAACACCCTGTTTTCACCCGGCTGCATCAACTGGTCCAACGGAATCGCCTGTAGGAATTCCACCAAGGGACGATGCGTGTAAGGGTATGTGACGTCGATCCCAAACTGTTCATTTCTCCAGCAGGAAGAAATACTCTTCACTACTGACAAGAATCCCTGGGCCTGGTCTCGTGCACTCGGTTTCCGAAAATCTTTAAGAGTCTCCCTGGCAACGAGACGCCCCTGCAATTTCATGCGCTTCGAGAATTCGCGGTTGTACCAGGAAGGAAGTTGCGCCGCCGGCGGTGCGGTAATTGTTTGTAAGCTGCGAGGAAGCATTCGCACGACAGCGTCTTTCCAAAGGAGTTCGAAATAAGATCGTCTCAGAGCCTTACTCCACGACCGTAGACTCGTATGCAAAGCGATCAGCTTCAGTGATGTTAAGCAGTCCGCCACTTCCGGATACGCGCCGTAGACGCCTCCAAACATCTGGTCGCCGCCAAGCCCGCTCAGCAACACTCGCGATCCCACGCTATCCATCGCTTTACAAACTCCGGAGTGATACCCGAACGAGAGCAGTACCGGGTTTGGGCTGAGCATTGTGATGTCATCAGGAAGTGGGGCAAGGAGCGGGTGATCTTCGTCTTTGATGTAGTGTCCGGCAATTCTTCGTTGTGCTTCGACGAGATGTATGTACTTGCGTTCGTCAGACGTCGTAGAGCCGTCGAAGACGTGCGACACGGTTTCGACTCTGGAGGTTTGCGCCGTGCCTTCCTTTAAGATCCTGTCTGAGAGACAAACGATGGAAGAACTGTCTAGTCCTCCGCTGAGCTCGGCAAAGACCGGACGATCAGATCTCAGCCGGCAGCGTACGGCATCAGTTAACTCCGAAAGGGCGTGCTCTTCATACTGCTCACTGGTTCTGTATCTAATCTCTTTAGCGGGATCGAGTTTCCAGTATCGCTCGGTAGATAACTTTCCGTGTGCCGTCACGGTGACGACATGAGCAGGCTTAACAGCGCAAATATTCTTAAATGGAGTGATTGCGGGAGTTGGACCAAGACTCATCGCGTCTGCGATGTACTCTTCGTCAAGATTCCAGTCATCACCGAGCAGCGCTGTTGTTTCGGTGGACCAGGTTATTCGATGGTCGTCGATGTGATATTTGAGAGCTCGCGCGCCGGTCGCATCTCGCACCAGATATAGAACTCGCAAACGCGCATCCCAAAACGCGAGGCAAAAGTCTCCGACGAATTTCTGGAAGCATGCTTTGTTCCATTTCAGATAAGCTGCCATGACGATCGCTGCATCGGTGATCGTTGTGCCTCGCGGAAGATCTAATTCTCGGATTAACTCTTCCCGGTTATCGAGACGACCATTCCAGGTCAGCATGTGACCTTCGCGCGCAACCAGAGGTTGAACTTCGAGGCGTGATTCACGATTGGTGTGAAACGCGCGGTAACTCATGCCAACATTCGCTGCGGCTAAGTCGTAACCACCGTCAGGTCCGCGAGAGTCGAGCGCTGAGCCCAATCGAGCCAACGCATATTCATCAACGGGGTTTGAGCCAAAGTTGAGTATTCCAGCCAATGCGCTCATAAAATTTCACAGACGTCTTAGAATCAGGTACTCGCTCTTCACTGAGTTCTTGTCATTCACTACCTGTCCGGCCACTTCCGCCCACGCGTGAGCTTTCGGCGGAAACTCCTGCGCGGCGAGCACCATCTCGGCGGGCACGCCACGCCGTCGCAGTAAACACGTGACTACGGCCGAGTGCTGCAAACACATTGCCTTCTTTGGGTAGTACATCTGCGCGCGATCGACCGCCGCGCGCACGCGCCGGCAGATCTCGCGATCTGTTGAGCGTGCTTCGGCGACGGGCCATCGTTCGACTTTTTTGATTAAGTATTGGAAGCCCGCGAACTTCAGCAGCAGGTCGAACGCTAAGAGCCCGATAAAAGCGATCAACGTTTCACTCTTAGAGAACTCTACGTCCTGGTCAGCAATGCTTGAACACTCGGAGTAATCGCCAGCGATCGCTGACGTCGTGCCACAGACGTCGTCCTTTACTGAGTACAACTTCTGGCCACGCGCATCTTCAGACACATGCAGCAGGTTCAGCGAAGTCATCCTGTACAGAAATCGCGACGTGTCTTCGCGCAGTTGCTCTGTCGAAACCTCGTAGCGTAGTTCTCCTTCGGAATTGATCGCTGCAAACTGCTGCTCCAGCGTCCCGAGGATCTCATCGACTGAAAGTTTGGTTGCAGCCTCTTCCAGGATCATCCAGGTAAGCGCGCCGGTGCCGTTGAGCTTGCAAACGCGATCTTCCGCGATCGAAAGCAGCACACTCCCATCTTTGTGCCTGCGCACTTTCTCTGTGTGCGGATGAGAATGATCGACAGTGGTGGTTGTCATCATCGGCATCATGGTTTGTAGATTGGTGGACCACTAACTTACGCGCGCGTGCTCAGTTCGCAGAAAAAATCTTCCATCCTGCTTAGGATTCCACGCATGGTAATTTTTTCAGGGAATTCTGAGAGTCAAAGCGAGAATGGAGCGCGGGATCTTGCTTCGAATACCAAGCAGGTCACAGCCGATTGACGTGGATAGCAGCATCTTCGCGGATCTGTCCGTAGCTCAAGTGAACCACGCGGTTGGCCCAAAGAGTCGGGTAAGGTCGATGCGAGATAATGATCGTAGTCACGTCTCGTAAATAAGGGTCGAGACCTTTGAGCAAACGTTGTTCAGTGAGTTCATCGAGCGCCGAAGTGCATTCGTCAAGAATCAGAACCCTGGGACGTTGAAGCAGTGCGCGCGCCAAAGCGACTCGCTGGCGTTCACCTCCGGAAAGCCGGTTGCCGCGCGGGCCCAACGGCTCGTCCAAACCTTTCGGCAATCGCGCTAACAGAGTTTCTAACTGAACAACTCTTGTGACTCTGTCGAGTTCATCCTGAGTTGCATGCGGATTTCCATAGAGCAGGTTTTCACGGAGCGTGACATCGAATAACACCGGTTCCTGTGGGACGAAAACCACAGACGATCTCAAGCTCTTCAGTTTAATATCGCGGACGTCCGTTCCTTCCATCAATACTGATCCTGCGCGAGCGTCATACAGGCGAGCCACCAATTTGGCTATCGTGCTCTTGCCATTGCCACTCATTCCGGCAAGCGCAATTCGCTCACCGGAATCAACACGCAAGCTAATCGCGTTCAGCACAGGTCGCTCGGAATCATAACTAAACGAGACTTCCTTGAGTTCGATCGCAGGTGAATTGCCGGACTCCAGCGCCAAAGCACCTCGTCGATCGCGCATTACTGCATCAGCTTCAGTTATCTCCATCAACCGGCGCACACTCGCACCGGTGCGCTGGAGTTTCGAGTAAATGTCCACCACGCCATAAAGCGGAATGAAGAGCTGTAAGGTGTATCCGTAAAAGGCCACCAGGCCACCGGCAGTTAACCCCCCGGCCATCACCTGATATCCGCCATAACAAAGCACGCTTGCCATTCCCATCACGATGATTAAATAAAGGAGCGCACTGAAAAACAGCTCGGTCACACGCCGCTTAACCTGTGCTCTAACGGCGCGACTCGAAAGACGAGCGAACCGTCGCGCCTCTCGTTGTTCGCACGAGAGAAGTTGCACCTGCACGATTGCGGAAAGATGCTCTTCCAAAAACTCGATGATCTTTCCTGATTGCTCCTGGACGCTGTCGGAAGCCTGACGTAAGCGTTTGTGAAAGCGTCGTCGAACGATGATAAATGGAGGTATCAACGGCAAGACGATCGCGGTCAAGCGATAATTCAGGACCAGCATCGTCGCCATCACGAGACTAAAGACGGTCACGATCCTCAACGCACTGGGAATAACTTCGCCACTGATCGTTCCGATTTGATCGACGTCGATCTGGAGACGATGCAGAGTGTCGCCGAGAGGCCTGTTGTCGTGATACTCGGCCGAGAGTCGCTGGAGATGACGCAGCAGATTAAGACGCGAGCGGAATGTCATCTTCTGCACCGCGCGAAAGTTGAGCATGCCCGCAAGACTGTCAAACCCGAGCCGGCCCATGTACGTGAAGAAGAACGCAACAGCCACCAGAGGCAGCCAAGTTATTCGCTTGTTAGGAATAATGTCGTCAATTAGCAGCCTTACGATTAGTGGATCGAGAAGCACTAAAACGCCGGCAAACACAACACACACGTAACTGCCAAGATGCAGGCGCCAAAAGGGCCTGACTTGTGAAGCGAGCCAGCGAAACTCACGCGATTGATTCATTCGCCTCTACGCAGCGCGTGCTGTAGGCAATAACACGGCCGGCGATCTCTGCTTCTCTGGGATATGTAAAGTAACGCACCCTCACCGGCGACGATTGATGCGGAATGATTAGCAATTGATTACCATGCAACTCACACCAGCCGCATGCGTACGCCTCGCGCAGCTCGATGAAATAGATTGGCCGTTCGTACTCATTGCGCCATTCGCCCGGCGCCAGCTTGTTCTGTCGCGTATCGATCTTCAGAAGCGCACCCGGCCGGATCATCGGAAACATCGTGAGGTCGGCCCAACCGAGATGGCCGTGAATGATATTGCGCTCTTCTGCATCGACTTGTGGTAACAAGCTCGTACACTGTGAGTGATGCGAACAGAAGACTCCTGAATTGCCGGACGTCAGTTGAGTGAGGTACGGATCAGCAACTGGTCCATATTTTTCTTTGTCGGCTACATCTATATTGTACAGGCGAAGAAGATCCCAAAAGTTAACGTGATAGATCACACTCAAGCTGAAAAGTTTGGCGGAGCTTGGTTTGGATTCGCCGTTTTCAAGTTGGGCCAGCCAACCGTTTGAAATGGAAAACTCCTTGTCGCCTTTGAAGTCAGCAATGCGGCGACTCGCCTGCTCGACTTTACGAACGGTGATGTTGCGTTTATGACGAAGACTTTTGAGTTCCTGACCCGCGAGCACAGTCGTAAGGTCCACTGCGAAGGGCTGAGTTTTAGGAGGCGGGAGGCGTTCGTCGCGTGATGTGTACATCACGACCGCTAACAGTTACCACCAAAAAGTTTGTTGTTCCGAATCCCGGAAAATTCGCGATAGCAGCCACAAAAAGGCACAAAAAGCACAAAATGATTTTTCATTCAAAAAGAATTACCGCGAATAGTCCGGGATTCGGGAAAATCCTTCATCAGCGCTCATCCGCGTTCATCCGCGGCTCAAAAATGTATCTTTCGGGCCATGACGGTGTACCCGGATTCCCGTATTTTGTCGGTGACGTTTAATAAAGGAGCTATTTACTTATGAAGACAACAAACACAGACGTAATCATCATTGGCGCGGGACCGACCGGACTTTCACTGGCCTGCCAGTTCATCAGGTACGGCATCGACTTTGTCGTTATAGAAAAGAACGAAAGCATCACGCCGTTTTCGAAGGCTATTGGTGTTCAAGCCCGCACGCTCGAGATCTACGACCAGCTCGGATTGGCGCAGCCGGCGATTGAGCGCGGCACGATTGCCAGCAGGGTGAGGCTAGTCGAGGGCGGCGAAGTGCGCGGTGAAATGCACCTGGCGAATTTTGGCAAGGGCCTCAGCCAGTATCCGTTCATGCTGATGCTGGAACAGAGCAAGAATGAGGAGCTGCTTTACAAGTTTATGAAGAGTCATGGACGAGATGTGCTCTGGAAAACCGAGCTCGAGAATTTCACCCAGGATGCAACTGGCGTGACCGCACAGGTGAAGAGCGTCTCAGGGGAAATTCAAACGATTAAGGGCAAATTCCTCGTCGGTTGCGATGGCGCGAGTAGTCCTGTCAGACGCGAACTGGGGCTCACCTTCGAAGGCAGCACTTTCGAACGTTTGTTCTACGTCGCCGATGCCCGCGTCGATTGGGAGTTGCCACACGACGCGCTGCACGTTTGCCTGGCGCGCGAGGTTTTCTGCGCGTTCTTTCCGATGAAAGGAGAGAATCGCTATCGCATTGTGGGAACTTTTCCGGAAAGTAAAAACCAGGAGCAGGGCGAAGTTTTATACGAGGAGATCGAACAGGAGATCAAAGACAAAGCGCAACTGAAGCTCGAGATTTCCGATGTCAGGTGGTTTTCACTTTACAAGGTCCACTCACGACGCGTGAACAAGTTTTCCGAAGGGAAGTGTTTTCTCGCGGGAGATTCCGCGCACATCCATAGTCCTGCCGGCGCGCAAGGCATGAACACCGGGATCCAGGACGCCTATAACCTCGCGTGGAAACTGGCTCTCGTTATTAAAGGAGTCGCGGCCGAGAGTTTGTTGGAAACTTACAACGAAGAACGACTCGCGAATGCCAAGCGGCTGCTTGAATCCACGGATCGCATGTTCGAGCTTGCTGCGGGTTCGCACTGGCTGCTCAGCTTTATTCGCACGACGATTTTTCCACCGCTCGCAGGTTTTATGGCGAGCCTGGAAACGGTGAGTAAGAGAGTGTTTCCTTTGATCTCGCAAATCGGGGTGAATTATCGCGGGGCTGCGCTGAGTGAACACGCCGGTGACGAGCCGGAGCACGCGGAGGCTGGGGATCGTCTGCCTTATTTCCTGGTCGGAGGGAAGAGTATTTTCGACAAGCTCAATGAACCGAAATTTCATTTGCTTGTGTTTTCAAATCGTGAACACGGCAACTGGAAAAACGGGTTTGGCGACCTGGTTGACTATCACGTTATTCCGATTGATTCGCACGTGAGTGAGATCTTTGGGACCGAGAAGGAATTCATGGTGTTCTTGAGACCTGATAACTACATCGCGTTCATCTCGCCCGAGATCTCGTTGGACCACGTCCGAGATTACTTGAACAGAATTGCTGAAGGTGTGTGAGTCATGATTAGAGAGAAGGAATTAGACAAAGCTTTTTACAAGATCCAGGTCTCGTGTTGATTTCTATTAATGGACAGGATTTACATGATTGACAGGATAATCAGGTAAATCATGAAAATCATGTAATCCTGTCTAAATGGTTTTCGTGGCCGTCCTGGATAAACTTGAGACCGACGGTTTGGCCGGCTTCGACTTGGAAGATGATTGTCGCGCCGTCAAATGCGATCGGCTTAAATGTCGTCTGGTCCAGCGGCCATAGACTCATCGGCTGTTGACTGCCTGGCCTGACGAACAGTTTGCCATCTTTGACTGTCATTTCAACTTCAGGCCCGTGCGTTCCTTTGTACTTGCCGGCGTAAGATTCCAGCGTCTCAAGATCGACTTCAGGCGGTGGCGTTGCTCCGGCGTTCTTCAATGTTTCAACAATGTCGTTGTTCTTCTTTTCCAGGGCAAAGCCAAGTGCGACGTTGAGTGTCTCGCGCTTTAATTGGCCGCTCGCCACAGCCTGACGCACAAGCTCAGGTTTGCCTTCGCTAATGCCGTTCATCAGAGTTCCAAAAAAGCTTTCCTGCCCGAACGTGATCCAAAAGCGGTTGAGATCGCGAATGATGACTTCACGCATGCCGTAGAACGTGTTGTGCGGGCGTTCGACCACATCGACTCGCTCCTTGAGACGTTCATAAAGTTCGTCAACATCGTCTGTATAAATATAAAGATCGACTTCGCGCCGGCGCTTCGCGCTCGTCTCACCGTCCTGGCTGAACATTACTTCACCGTCTCCAAACGAGACTATGGCGAAACTCAATCCATCGCTTTCATTGCCGTACGTGGCGATCACGTTGAAGCCAATGCTCTCGTACCATTCGACAGTCGCACGCACATCAGGCACGTGGATCATCGGAACGACTTTTTTATCCATAGATCTTCGTTTCCCCTGAAATCGATTGTGCTAGAATGCGCCGCCGATGCCAACATCTTCGATTCCTACCGAATCTAATCGACTCGTTTCCCTCGACGTTTTTCGCGGAATCACGATGGCCGGGATGGTCCTGGTAAACGATCCCGGCTCATGGGAACACATTTATTGGCCGCTCGAACATGCAACCTGGCATGGCTGGACTCCAACCGATCTCGTCTTTCCATTCTTCCTTTTCATAGCCGGCGTTGCAATCCCCCTCGCATTCGGCAGGCGTGTCGAGAGCGGCGGCAGCAAGCGCGATCTCTACATAAAAATTATCAAGCGCACCGTAATTATTTTCGCCATCGGTCTAATCCTGAACGCGATTCCGCGCTTCAATCTCGCAGAGTGGCGCATTCCCGGTGTGCTGCAACGAATCGCGGTCTGTTATTTCTTCGCTTCAATCATATTCCTCAACACGAAGGTTAGAACTCAAGTATTGATCACGATTGGTTTGCTGGTTTTTTATTGGCTGCTCTTGAAGTTTGTCCCAGCGCCGGGTTTTGCCGCAGGCGATCTTACCAAGGAAGGCAGCCTGCCGTCGTTTGTGGATCGCACCGTGTTCGGCAATCACGTTTGGAGGCAGGCGAAGGTTTACGATCCGGAAGGGATTTTGAGCACGATCCCGGCGATCGCAACAGCGTTGATGGGAGTATTGACGGGCACTTGGCTGCGAACAGAAAAATCACGCATTGAAAAAGTCGCGGGCATGTTTGTTGTGGGCGCGGTATGTGTCGCCATTGGCTGGGCGTGGAACTCTTTCTTCCCGATCAATAAAGCGCTGTGGACCAGTTCATACGTGTTCTTCACCGGCGGTTTAGCGCTACAGTTTCTCGCGCTCTGTTACTGGCTGATCGATATCAAGGGCTATCGCAGGTGGGCCAAGCCGTTCGAGGTTTTTGGTCTCAACGCGATCGCGCTTTACGTTGTGGCCGACTTGCTCGCTACGCTGCTTGGTGAGACCTCATTGGGCTCCTGGGCTTACGATCACCTGTTTGCTTCGTGGGCGTCTCCCAATAACGCTTCGCTGGCGTTTGCGATCTGCTTCGTTTTAGTTTGCCTGGGATTAATGTGGATTCTTTACCGGCGGAAGATCTTCCTCAAGGTCTGACAGTCTTCGTTTCGCCTCATCAATCAAGACATTGTTTTTCTCGTAACTCAATTGCGCCGACCTGTCATCGCCGAGCGCAGGCGGATACTGGTGTTGTCGATAAACCGGATAAGCTTCGGTGCGCAGATGGGCCAGCATGTGATGACCGCGCCGGGCGGCACGCTCGTGTCGCAAGGCCGAGATATCCACCGGCGCGACAACGATTCGCTCGCCTGGTCCGGGAGACGCTTCCGCCAGCAGGCGCCCATCGAAGTCAACCACCTGGCTACCGCCGGGCCATGAATACGGCGGATAGTGTTTCAAACTCGCGCCCTGGTTAGCCGCGACGACGTAAGCTGTGTTTTCGAGTGCGCGACAGCGATTGACGACAGTCCACCAGGCCATCGGCTCGGTGGCGCCCCACGGATCCATGTAAGCCGACACGCGCACCAAAACCTCAGCGCCATTCGCGGTCAACTGTCTCATCGCCTCCGGAAACAGCCAGTCGTAACAGATAGCGCATCCGATCCGGCCGATCGGTGTGTCGGCGACGGGAAAGAGCGGTTCGTCATAGCCTGCTAAATCGTGCGGGCTGGTGTGGACCTCGTAAGGAATCCAGGTATTCACTTTGCGATATTTGTAGAGCACACCCTGAGGACCGATGAGACAGGTAGCGTTGAAGACGTGGCCCGGCCATTTCGGATCGACCTCGAGCATCGAGCCGCTCTGAATGTAGATGTCGTGTTCTTTTGCTTTCCGTTCGAGCAGCTCCGTGTGCTCGTTTGGAATCGGAATCGCGAGTTTTTCAATCAGTTCCGCGGCGGTGGGGAAGACCGGCGCGGAGTGTGCAAACTCGGGAAAGACGACAAGACGCACCGGAAGAAACGGGGCGGCGCCCGCAACCGCCGAATCGATCATCGAGAGCATCCGATCCGTGTTGGCCCGCATCCCGCGCCGATCTATGGGATTCGGAAGATCCGTCTGGCAAGCTGCAACTGAATACCTAATGTGTTCCATATCCTGCTAATCCTGAAAATCCTGCAATCCTGTCTAACTGAGACGTAACAATTCGAGTGTTGTATATCTCTAAATATTTTCGTCGTTTCTCCGTCAACGGGTACCGCTCCGGCCACGTATATGGATACCTGCTCATGCCATGAAAGGGAAGTGGCCCGATCTGATCGGGACTCGCCGAGTTGATGTCCATCTCCTTACTGAAGCCATCGGCGTAAAGCAGGAACGTGCGTGTCCAACCTTTCGGCAGCGGTGGCAGTTTGTCTGCCGCGAACGATAAGGTCAATTCATCACCCGGTCTTGAAATAACAAACATGTCATCAGACGCCATCACCAGTTCGCGCACGTCACCCTCGCGCGTGTATCGCCCAGTCATCACTTTCCACGGCGACGTGTATAGAACCCGTGTGTAGTCGTAGCCCAGCGGCTGGCGCCCGTCAGGCGAATGCTCGAGAGAGAAACCGCGCCAGTGCAGAGCGGCCACCGACGGATCGAGTCGCGTCAATTGCACTGGGAAGTTGCCGCCGGAAGTGTCCACCAGAATCTGGTCCCAATAGATCCGCATGTTTGTGACGATACGAACGTCACGACTGGCGCTCAGAAACTTGCCCGTGAGATCGACGACGACCGTCTGTGGACGGCCAACAGGAATACCAACGTTCTCGACGACCGTCTTCCACTGTCCCTGCTTGTCTTTCGCCTGAAGCGCAGGCAATTGCAGGCTCTTGCCGCTTTGCGACGCGGCGAGGTTATCGCTGGACCACGCGTAATCAGTCCAACCGGTCAGCAACAACTTGATTCGCGATGCCGAACCGGTATCTAGTTTCAGTGTCAACTCATGCTCATCTGCGTAGCCACGAATCGGTTGCAGCTTAAAATCGTCCGGATACTGGCGGTCCAAGCGTGTTATGCGCGATAGAACGTCATGTCCGTGCTCGTCCACCGCGGCCGATGGTGGCTGAGCGTTGCGTGTCGTATAGATCTTGAAAGGCTGCGGCGGCTCGGTTAGCCCTTCGTTCGGATAAACCTCGACACCTTGCGGATGCGCCACTGAGATCAACTGCACTCGATCGACGAACAGCGCTTCCTCCAATTCGTTCGTCACGCGCAGCTCGTAACGTCCATTGCGCTCGCGCAACAGATCGCGTGGAATGCGAACGTACTCATCGGGGTCCGGCATGTTGAAAACTCCCGGCGCGTCGAGATGGCCCATCTCGCCCCCACCCATGAAGTCAGTGACGAATTCAAATCGTTCGCCATTCCAGACGTAAAGATAAGGACACGAGGATGGTTTGCGGTCCAGCTCTGTCAGAGTAAGCGACTTCTGATTTGCCAGTTCTGTTTCGGCTTGGACGATTCCGGCGGGCCATAAGACGCGGACCGCATCGGCAGTCGTGCGTTTGCCGAGACCGAATACGACGTCAGCAGGCGCGGGTGCAGGGAAAGCGGAATAGGTTTCGAGTTTCTGCGCGAGACTTCCGGCGCGCACTTCGATCTTGGCTCCAACCCCACTGCGATTGCTGACCCGCCCGGCAAGACTTACGCGCACTGAACGGTTGCTGTTGCCGCCATCGTTGCGCGCGATCTTCAGTTCCCCGCCCGGAGAGCCGAAGATGATGTCGGTATCACCGTCGTTGTCCAAGTCGCCCGAAGCCAAGATACGCGATCGGGGAGCGGTCAATCCTTTTGTCGCTTTATCGCTTACATCCGTCCAGCCGTCTCCAGTGTTGCGCAGCACATGCAGTTCATTTTGGCTAACCGAGATGAGATCCAGGAGCCCGTCGTTGTCGTAATCGATGAACTGCGCAGCATCGCTGCCGGCTGGCGCTCGTGTAACTTGAAAACGTTCTTTGCCGTTGCTGAGTGCGAAGTAGCCTGTCGTACCGCCAAAATAAAAATCCGTAAACCCGTCCTTATTTACATCGCCCGCCGCGACGTTCGTTGCGCCTTTTAGTTCGGCGGTGATGAGACCAACGTCACCGGCAACATCGCGGAATGTTCCGTCGCGCATGTTGCGCCAGAGCGCGATCTTTTCAGGCGAAGCAATGAGGAGATCGATGTCGCGGCGGTTGTCGAAGTCGGTGGGAACGATCGCACGAGCCGAGGTTTTGTCTACAAGTTTTGCCGCGGCAGTCTGGTCGGTGAATGTACCATCACCATTGTTCCGCAGCAGCAAGTCCGCGTCACCGCCGATCACGATATCCAAATCACCATCGTGATCGACATCTACAAAAGCTGCGGTGGCGGCAGCATTGGGACTCGCTGGAATTTTTGCCTTGCTCGTTACATCTGAAAAACTTCCGTTGCCGTCGTTGTGATACAACGTGCTCGTGCCCGCGCGAAGCACAAAGAGATCCGGACGGCTGTCGTTGTCGTAGTCACCTGCGATAGCTGCGATTCCCGCTGCCTTTCCTTCCTTTAGAAGCGCGCCTGACTTGTCTGTGACATCCACGAACTTGCCGCCATCGTTGCGAAGGAGGCGTTGTTTGCCGCCTGCTACTTCGAGCAGATCCAAATCACCATCCAGATCATAATCAAAGAGCAGTACCGCGCCGCTGTTCGTCTCGGCGCCAGCAGCCCAGTCACCTTGCGGCAGCATCGCCGCCGTTGCATCCGTGAACACCACCTCCGGCGTGCGTTTATCGACGAGCTCCGGCTCAGCGCCGGTTGACGCAATTGCTTCGGCATACCGGCCTTGTTCGAGATAGTTTGTGCCGAGCGTCGTGCCCGTGCCGCGTTGACGCAACTCCTGGAATTGTGCGATTACCTTCTGCCCTTCGTCACGTTGGCCGGAGCGCAGCAATGCTGTTCCGAGGTTGTAAAGAGCAGTTGCGTTGTAAGGCTCAGCAGCCAGTCCGGTGCGCAGAACTGTTATCGCCTCAGCGTACTTCCGCTGCTGCGCATAGAGTTGACCAAGGTTTACATTTGCGCCAACGTCGTCTGCGTCGATTCGCAATACCTTCTGAAACGAAGCAATTGCTTCCTCCGGCCTGTTTTGCGTTTTGGCAAGCAGCCCCAGCACATAGTGCGGCTGTGGTGCTGAAGGCGCGAGCGCAATCGCGGCTTGCAACTCTTTTTGCGCAGCAGGCAGATCGGGAATATTGAACAGCGCAATTCCGAGATTGATGCGCGCGAGTGCCAGGCCGGGTTCGATTTGCAGCGCGCGCCTGAAAGCGTCCGCCGCTTCTTTGTATTTGAACTGCTCGAGCAGGGCGACGCCGATGTTATTCGCGCGATATGCGTTTTCGCGCGCCGTTGCTTTTGCTGGTTCGGTTTGGAGATGAGCTAAAGATGGATTAAATGAAAGCGCGGTCGCTATTGCCAGAGCAAGAAGGCCAGTTTTAGAAAGTCTCATTGTGCTACATTGTGCGAGAGTTTCCCGCAAAGGCGCAAAGGCGCGCAGGAGTTTTTATAGGACCTATAGGACATAGGTCTTATAGGACTTATGAAAAAGATTCAAACCGCAATCCTCCTGGCCGCGCTGGTGGCGATCAGCGCCTGTCGCCCCACCAGCAATCTTCCAACGAAATCATCTCCGCAATACAACGAGCTCGTCCGCACGTTCTACATCGGACTCGCAGCGCTTCAGGTCGGTCACGACGTGCAGGCCGATACCAAGCTCGCGCAGTTTACACAGCTTGCTGCAACCGAACCGGCCGGCTGGGCCAACTGGGGCCTGCTGGCGCTGCGCCAGAGAAACTATGACACCGCCGCTGAGCGACTTCATCGCGCACGCGATCTGGCGCCTGAAAACAGCGACATCCATTACCTCCTCGGGTTGCTCGAAAGCAGCCGCGGCAACACCGCCGAAGCAATCAACGAGCTTCGCAAAGCAGTCGAACTGGACCCGAACAATCTAATCGCGACTTACAAACTCGCCGAAGAAGTTGAGCGGCAGGGCGATGAAAAGAGCGCGGAAGAGTTTCAGTCTCTAATACAAAAGATCCTCGCCGCTCAACCTGACAACCTCGCCGCGTTGGTTGAATTGAGCCGCATCGCAGCAAAGCGACGCGATGCGGAAACCCTCAAGTCGTCGGTTGCGAAGATCGTTGCTCGTTCGTCCACCTGGCCGGATGAGGTGCGAGAACAAGTGACCGCTCTCGACACAGCAACCAAAACCGGTGATCCCGGAGCTGCGGCAACGCGCACCAGTTTCCTGCGCAATGTGCTTGTACGTGTTCCCGAGTACAGGCGCGACCTTGCGGTCATCAAACCGCCGCCCGGTGAAGAAGCCACTCCGCTTACACATTTTCTAAAGTTGGAAGCTCCTGTCTTCACGACCGCGCCCGCGGACACAGCAATCACGTTCCAGCCGCAGTGGGTCACAGCCCTGGGCGCAATTCCGTCAGACTGGATTGGAACGATCTCTTTGAGCGGTCAAGGCGCTCCCGTCATCGCAACGGCAACCGGGCGCGAAGTTCGTCTGGCGAGTGGCGCAACCTTCCCATTCCCAGGCGGGCAATCTGCGAGGCCGCCTGATGTGCGCGGCATCCTGCCGGTTGATTTCAATTACGACTTCAAAACTGATCTCGTGCTGGCTGGCGAGGGCGGTGTGCGTTTTTTCCGGCAAGACAGTCCATCTGTTTTCAAGGACGTGACGAATGAAACAAAACTGCCTTCGTCCATTCTCAATAAATCGACGGAAGCAGCATGGAGTGCAGACATAGAAGCAGACGGGGATCTCGACATCGTTCTTGAAGCGTCGTACGCACTGCCGACAGTTTTAAGAAACAACGGGGACGGCACGTTTGTCGAAATTCATCCATTTTCCAATGTGGAGGGATTGAGGGACTTTGCCTGGGCCGATCTCGATGCGGATGGCGATCCCGACGCTGCTCTGATCGATACCTCATACAAAGTACATGTTTTCAGCAATGAGCGGCAGGGACAATTTACCGAACGGTCTGTACCTGCGGGCATTAGCGGCGTCGCTATCAACGTGTTGGACATCGACAACGACGGCATGTTGGATTTGCTCGTTGCGCAAAGTGACGGAAAAATCGAGAGCTTGTCTGATAAAGATCACGGAGCGGATTGGATAAGAAAAGAGATAGCGAGAGGTCCGGAGCCTGCGGATCACGTTCTTGGACCACCGGTGAAATTGGAAGTCGCCGATCTCGATAACAACGGAGGCCTCGACCTCGTACTCATGTCTTCGGTGCCTGAAAAGGTTCCCGTGAAGTGCGCCATACCGTGCAAGCCCGGCGTACTCGTTTGGCTGAATGAGGGCAACGGCAAGTTCACGTTCTTACAAGATGCAATTTGGCAAGAGCGAGTGTTTGATGTCTCGGACGTTAATGGTGATGGGCGGCTCGATCTAATTGGACTTTCCCTCGACGGAAAGCCACGCGAGGCAATCAACCAGGGCACTAAAAACTATCACTGGCAGATCGTGCGTCCGCGCGCCAGCCAGGCCACCGGCGATCAGCGCATTAACTCGTTCGGCGTCGGCGGCGAAATGGAGATTCGGGCCGGCATGTTGGTCCAAAAGCAGCCGATCACCGGACCGCTGCTTCACTTCGGCCTCGGCGAACAGACGAGCGCCGATGTCATTCGTGTGGTATGGCCCAACGGCTCCGTTCGCGCTGACTTCGAAGTAAAGGCCGATCAGGAAATCGTGACGGAGCAGCGTTTGAAGGGCTCGTGTCCGTTTCTTTTTGCCTACAACGGCAAACAGATGGAATTCGTTAAAGACGCCATACCCTGGGGTTCCGCGATCGGCCTACGCATCAACACGCTTGGAACAGCTAGTGTCGCAGCGACTGAAGAGTGGTACAAAATCGGCCGAGATCAACTGGTACCGCGCGATGGTTATTACGACATCCGCATAACTGCCGAACTTTGGGAGACGTATTACTACGATCACCTCAGCCTTATGGTCGTGGATCACCCCGAGGGAACCGAAATATTCGTTGACGAACGTTTCGTTATTCCGCCCGCGAAGCTAGCAGTCACGACAGTTTCAACTCCGCACAAGATCGTTCGAGCAATAGACGACAAAGGACAGGACGTCACGAGCGTCGTCAATGCTTTGGATGGAAACTATCTTGATACTTTTGAACGCGGTAAGTACCAGGGCCTGGCAAAAGATCATTACGTTGAAATCGATTTGGGCGATGACGCGCCGTCCAGCGGGCCGCTTTGGTTAATCGCGAATGGCTGGATGCACCCGACCGACTCTTCAATCAACGTAGCCATCAGCCAGGGAGGACAAGAGCAGCCTAAGCCTTTGAGCCTGGAAATTCCTGATGGTCGCGGTGGCTGGGAAGTGATCCGCGCAAACATGGGGTTTCCGGCCGGTCGCAAGAAGATTTGTCTATTCGATTTGACGGATTTATTCAAACCAGGAATTCCGCATCGCTTGCGTTTGCGGACCAACCTGGAGGTTTACTGGGATTCGCTCGAGTGGGCAGTTGGCCTGCCGAACGCCGAACTGAAAACGACGACCTTGGATCCGGAGTTGGCCGACCTGCATCATCGCGGTTATTCTGTTATCACGCAGGCGAACGCTTCGTCTCCCGAAGTCCCGGACTATAATCGTCTTTCAAGTTCCAAACAGATGTGGCGCGATCTGATCGGCTACTATACGCGGTTTGGAGACGTGCGCGAGTTGCTGAGGCGCCCTGATGATCGCTACGTAATCATGAACGCAGGCGATGAGATGTCGTTTCGCTTCGCGGCGCCGCCTGCGCCACCCTCCGGTTGGGTGCGCGATTTTGTGATAGCGGGCGATGGATGGATCAAAGACGGCGATTACAATTCGACCTTTTCCAAAACCGTTTTGCCTTTGCCCTATCACGCTAAAAATTTATACATAACTCCGCCCGGCAGGCTCGAGGATGAATGGGTGTACCAGCATCATCCTGAAGATTGGCAGACTTACCACACGCGATACGTAACGCCTGATGTCTTTCAGAATGCAATGAGGTTGAAGCAGAGGAAATGAGCAGTCGTAAGCTGGCGAGAATCATTCTTGTTCTTGTTTTTATTACGTTGCTGGCAGTACCGCTGATCATGAAACGTCTCGCGTCTCGCCGCGAACAGATAGCCGGCAGTATCGGTGAAGCCGCAGCCTTGAATCGTTATGGTTTTCATCTCGACGAAGTCTCCCATGCTTGCGGAATCAACTTCATCCATCAGGCGCCCACGCTCGACCATCGTTTGGATCACATCATGCCGCAGGTCGCATCGATGGGAGCGGCCATCTCGGTTGTTGATTTCAATCGCGATGGTTGGGCCGATCTCTACGTGACCAACAGCGGCGAGGGAAGTAAGAACGCGCTCTTCAAGAACAATAAAGACGGCTCTTTTACAGATGTCGCGACGGAAGTGGGTGTCGCGGATGTCAACCAGGTCGGCACTGGCGTTTCGATGGGCAGCGTCTGGGGCGACTACGACAACGACGGTTACGAAGATCTTTTTCTGTACAAGTGGGGCAAGCCGGAGCTCTTTCACAACGATGCGGGACAGAAGTTTTCGCGAGTGACTGAAAAAGCCGGGCTCCCGGCGTGGGTCAATGCCAACACCGCCGTGTGGTTTGACTACGATCGCGACGGGCGATTGGATCTGTTTCTCGGTGGCTATTACGCCGAGGATGTGGATCTCTGGCATTTGAAGAACACGAAGATGATGCCGGAGAGTTTTGAGTACGCAAAAAACGGCGGGCGCAAGTATCTCTTCCACAATCTTGGCGACGGCTCGTTCGAAGAAGTTAGTCAAAAGCTCGGCATCGACACGCGGCGCTGGGCATTGGCCGCAACTGTCGCCGATCTGCGCGGCACCGGCAACCAGGATCTTTTCATCGCGAACGATTACGGAATCTCCGAACTCTTCTTCAACGACAGGAAGCAGTTTCGCGAAGTTGGCAATCAGACCGGCGTTGGCTTCTCTCCGAAGAGCGGCATGAATGCTTCTGCCGGCGACATTCTGAACCAGGGCAGGTATTCGATCTACGTTTCAAACATTTCCGAAGAGGGCGTTCTGATCCAGGGAAACAATCTCTGGGTGCCTCGTGAAGGCACTGCGGGCGATGCAGTCAAGTACGATAACCTGGCGCGCGCGATGGACGTCGAAATCGGCGGCTGGAGTTTTGGCGCTCAGTTTGGTGATCTCAACAACGACGGAACACTTGATTTGTATCTCGTTAATGGGTACGTCTCCGCCGATCGCAATCAAAATTACTGGTACGACTTTTCGAAAATAGCGGGCGGCAATTCGACGATTATCTCTGATGCCGCGCACTGGCCCGCGATGGGTGGTCGCAGCTTATCCGGTTACCAGCACAAAAAAGTTTGGCTTAACGACGGCGCGGGCAAGTTTGTAGACGTAGCCCAGGCAGTGGGCGCGAGTGATGTTTTCGATGGGCGTTCGGTGGCGCTGGTGGATCTTTGGAATCGCGGCGTGCTGGATGTTGTCGTTGCAAATCAGAAAGGGCCGTTGCTCATTTACAAGAACAACGTCACTCCCGAGAACAAGTGGATCAGTTTCGAGCTCGAGGGCGCGTCGAGTAATCGCAGCGCGATCGGTGCCGAGGTGCGGCTTTTCTGGGACGGGCATCAACAGGTGCAACAGGTCTCGGGCGGCAGCGGCTTTTGTTCGCAGAACCAGCGGCGCCTGCATTTCGGTTTAGGGAAGAACCCGCAAATCGAGAAGGCTGAGATTCGCTGGCCGTCTGGAAAAGTTGAGACGATTGAAAAGCCCCTCGCCGGGCAACTCTATCGAATCAAGGAGTCAGCATGAGTGAGTCCACCGTTCAGCCGGTAGGTGCTCTGGAAGTTCCGGCACGAAGCAGGATTCGCTTCGACAATCGTTATATCGCGCCGCTCTTTATCAGCTTCATTTTGTTGGTGGGGCATCTTTTTTACGGGATCCTCGAAAGTTATGAACGAACAGCGCTGGCGATTGTCGCGGCACTCATTACGGAGCTGGTGCTGGGACGGATTTTCTTTGGTAAATGGCTCAATCTCGCCAGCGCATATATCACCGGGATCAGTGTCGGCATTCTGATTCGCTCGCCCGCTTTCTGGCCGTTCGCTCTTTGCAGCGTGCTTTCGATCATGTCGAAGTACGTGTTGCGCGTGAAGGGACGGCACCTGTGGAACCCTTCGAACTTCGGCATCTGCGTGTTGCTCTTTCTTGCGCCGGAGACGGTTGCGGCTTTAACCATTCAATGGGGTAACTTCATCTGGCCCATGCTTGTCATTTGGATATTGGGCTCGATCATTATCTGGCGCGCGAAGCGCTTGCACATCAGCGCCACGTACGTCGTGTCGTTTTTTGCGTTTGCGTTCTTGCGTAGTTGGATCACTGGCGATCCATGGCGGTCGGAGATCTCGCCAATTACGGGACCGATGTACCAGCTTTTCGTGTTCTTCATGATTACGGATCCAAAGACGACTGTGAAGTCGAAGAAGTGGCAATACATCGTGATATTCCTGGTGGCGTTTGTGGAGATGTTGTTGCGTCTCAATCAAGTGATCTACGCGCCGCTGTATGCGTTATTCATCGTTGGCCCAGCGGCGATGCTGATCGAGCTCTGGTGGGAATCACGGCGTTCGGTGGCTATATAAAAACTTTCCCCGCAAAGGCGCAAAGGCGCAAAGAGGTTATTGAGTTTTTCTTTGCGCCTTTGCGCCTTTGCGGGAGATTCTTTCGATCAGAATGCTTATCTCTCGTTATTTTCTTCTATTGTGTTTGGCCCTGTTGGTTTCGGCTTGTAAACAGGCTGCTCAGGTAGCCCCGACGACTCCTTCCACTGAGGCTGTTGCAGTCGCATCACCGTCACCGAGCCCGACACCACCACGCCCCTCTGGTCCGATTGAGTTCACCGACGTTACATCCCAGGCCGGAATACATTTCAAACACAACAGCGGCGCGTTCGGCAAAAAGTATCTCCCCGAAACGATCGGCGCGGGTTGCGCGTTTCTCGACTACGACAACGACGGCTGGCAGGACATTCTGTTCGTCAATTCGATGGACTGGCCTGAGAATAAGAAACGCAAGTCGTTTCCCGCCCTCTATCACAACAACAAAGACGGCACCTTCACAGACGTGACTCAGCAGGCCGGGCTCGGCGTCGAGATGTACGGCATCGGCGTCGCTGTCGCCGATTACGATAACGACGGAAACGAAGACATCTACATCACCTGTGTTGGTCCAAACCATCTCTTTCGCAATCTCGGCGGTGGAAAATTTGCAGATGTCACGAGCAGGGCAGGAGTCGGCGATCCTGGGTTCTCAACCAGCGCCGCGTGGTTCGACTTCGATAACGACGGCAAGCTCGATCTGTTTGTTGGTAATTACGTCGAGTGGTCAGTGCAGACCGACCAAACCTGCACGCTCGATGGAAAGAATAAATCGTACTGCACTCCGCAAACTTACAAAGGCCAGAGCGCAACGCTCTATCACAATCGCGGCAATGGCACGTTTGAAAACGTCACGGCTCGCGCCGGTCTCAACGATCCCGCAGGCAAGACCTTGGGCGTCGCTTTGCTGGACTACGACGACGATGGCTGGCTGGATCTCTTCGTCGCCAACGACACCGAACCAAACAAACTCTATCGCAACAACCACAACGGCACATTCACCGACAACGCGGTGATCGCCGGCGTCGCTTTCAGCGAGTCAGGCACTGCTCGCGCCGGCATGGGTGTTGACGCGGCTGATTACGATGGCTCGGGAAAGCAGAGCGTCGTCATCGGCAACTTCACGAATGAAAGCATCGCGCTCTATCACAACGACGGTTCCGGACTGTTCACCGATGAAGCGCCCGCCTCTGGAATCGGGAAGGTGTCGGCGCAGTCATTGACGTTTGCCTGCTTCTTCTTTGACTACGATCTCGACGGCATGCTCGACATCTTCGCCGCCAATGGACACGTTTCTGATGACATCAGCGTAGTTCAACCGACGGTCAAATACGCGCAGCCACCGCATCTCTTCCACAACCGCGGCAAAAAGAAATTCGAAGAAGTGACCGCGAAACTCGGGCGCGCTTTGAACCGCGCGATTGTTGGACGCGGCGCGGCTTATGGGGATTTCGATAACGACGGAGATCTCGATCTGCTGGTAACGACAAACAACGGGCCGGCACGTCTTCTCCGCAACGACAATGCAAATCAGAACGACGTGCTTCGTGTGAAAACGATAGGCACCAGATCGAATCGCGACGGCATCGGCGCCAAACTGGTTGTGAAAACGTCGAAAGGACGAACATTGTTCGGCATGGTGCGGACGGGATCGAGTTACTGTTCGCAGGCGGAGTTGCCGTTGACGTTTGGCTTGGGTAAGCCGGAGGAGGGAACAACTCTCAGTCTCGAGATCACGTGGCCGGGAGGTCAGAAAGAAACCATCTCGAACATCAAACCCAATCAATCTGTCGTGGTCCAGGAAGGTAAAGGAGTAACTACGCAGGAGCCGATCATGTTTGTGCCGCAGATTTTCGCGGATAAACGCTGATCTGCATTTATCCGCGAAAATCTGCGGCTAATTAATGAGCCTTGTCGAGCTTATCCGCAGTATAACGCCGCTCACGAGTTGAAGCCACAAAAAGCACTGCCGCGATTGTCTTGATACGCTTTTTCTGTTTTTATGGCATCATTCGATGGGCCTTGCCGTATGCGACGAATCGACCTGAAAAAAGCAAACGTAGCGCGTTCAAACACGATCCGCGATATCAATCGGCAGATCGTGCTGAATTACGTGCGCGAACGCGGCCCAATCTCGCGCGCTGAAATTGCGCACGAAACCGCGCTGCAACGTTCGACTGTTTCCCTGATCGTTGAGGAATTGCGAGGCGACGGGCTGATCGAAGAAGTGAGCGGCGAATCGACTGGTGGTCGCCCGCCGATCCTTCTATCGCTTCGGACTGCGAATGCGGTGGCTATCGGCGTGGACGTCGGAACAACGCGCACGATCGTTGCCACCAGCGACCTCGCCGGAGCCGTGCTGGAACAGGAGAAGTTTGAGACTGACGCCGACGCTCAACATACAACGAAAGAGATTATCGATCGCGCTCGACGACTTATCAGAAGAAACAACGGAACGATCGAGGGCATCGGAATCAGTCTTCCCGGTCTCGTCGATCCGGAAGGAAAGGAGTTGTTTGTCCCAACCTTCCAGTGGCGCAATTTACCGCTGGCCCAGGAGATTAGTGCAGCGACTGGCTTGCCGGTGACGATGGACAACGACGCTAATGCCGCTGCCCACGCGGAACTATGGTTTGGCAGGCCGGAGATTCGTGAAGTGCGAGATTTCATTCTCGTCCTGGTTGAAGATGGTGTCGGCACCGGGATCGTTTTCGACGGCCAGGTTTATCGTGGAGAGAACGGCGCCGCGGGTGAGTTCGGACACATGACGATTGGCCAGGGAGCGCCCGTGCCTTGTGCTTCAGGTAGTCGTGAATGTTGGGAGGCTTTTGCGTCGCAACGTTCCGCACTCGCGCGCTACAAGAAGTTATCGCGCGGCTCGAATGGAGCTCAGCACACAAACTTCGCCCAGCTCGTCGATCAGGCTTTGCGAACTGATGGCGCCGCGCGTGCTGCCCTCAAAGAGACTGCTTACTATCTTGGCATCGGTATCGCTAACTTGATTCGCGGCCTCGCGCCGGAAGCCGTGATCGTTGGTGGTCCAATCGTGCGAGCCTGGCCGGTGATCTCCGCTGACATTCGAACCACAGTCGAAGCGACGATCTGTCGTGGTTTACCTTCGACGCGAATCATTGCTTCAACGCTCGGTCCCGAACCCACACTAATGGGCGCTCTCAGTCTCGTTTTAGCAAGCAAGTTTGCTTCTGTCTCCGTAACGTAAAAGCCAATTCGTTGTTGGCTCTGCAACAAAAGCCGGTTCTAAAAATAGGCTTCGTGCGCTCGAGGAGAACCGATGGCGATTACGAGATTGGTAGTGATGCTGTGTAGTTATGCGATGGTGGCGTCGGCTGTCATCAGTCAGACGCCTCAGTCTCCTCCTGAGCAAGCAGAAACCGTGGTCCGGATCAATACGCAGCTTGTGCAGACTGACGTTATGGTTTTTGACAAACAAGGCAAGTTTGTAACTGGATTACGCCCTCAAGACTTTGAACTTCATATTGATGGAAAGCCCCGTCCGATTAGTTTCTTTGAGCTAGTTTCAACCGGTAGTGCGAACGAAGAATCGCAGCTTGCCGCCGCACGCAATTTGCGGTCAGTCAAAGACATTAATGCTCCTGTCCCCGCAAATCTCGACCGCGGGCGAGTCATCTTCTTCTACGTCGATGATCTACATCTGTCACCCAATAATCTTGTTTCGGCTCGGAAAGTATTGCTCAAGTATGTTGACGAAGACATGCGACAAAACGATGAGGCAGGGATCGCTTCCACGAGCGGTCAAATCGGTTTCTTACAGCAACTCACGGACAACAAAACCGTTTTGCACGCAGCCATAGAACGGCTAAAGGCCAGACCTTATTCTGTTGGTGATTCCGAACGGCCGGCCATGACGGAGCATCAGGCGTTGGCGATTGAGCGTAACAATCGAGACGTGATTGATTTTTTTGTCGATGAAATTATGAAAGACCTGCCTACCATGTCTACTATCGCAGCTCCGGGAGGTCTCCCGAGAGGACGTGCAGAACAGCACGTAAGAGATCGGGCACGTACGATTCTGCAACAAGCTGCAACAATCGCGTCACAGTCACTCTTCGGACTCGATAGTCTCGTGAGATCTACTGCTGCCTTACCTGGACGAAAACTACTGTTTTTCTTGTCGGATGGATTCTTCCTCGATGATCTAAACTCAATCAATCGCGAGCAGGTGCGTCACGTCACCAGCCTGGCGGCGCACAATAGCGTAGTGATCTATTCCATCGACACACGAGGACTCGTCGCTACTTTGACGGATGCGAGCACTGACACACCGTCCGATCCGTCGGGACGTTTGCAGAGTATCGCAAGTCGTGAACTAGTCGAGTCGCAAGACGCAATGAATGCTCTGGCGAGTGACACCGGCGGGCGTGCAATCTTTAACACGAATGCCTTGGATGCCGGCGTCAATTACGCGCTGAACGAGACGTCCAATTATTACTTGCTGGCGTGGCGACCTGAATCAATTGATGGTAAGACCGAGCGGTTTCACCACCTAGAGGTGAACGTAGTGGGCCGGCCAGACCTGACTGCACGGGTTCGTAAAGGGTTTTTCGACTTCGAGCGTTCCACTGTTCCGAAGCGAGAAAAAGATGGTGGTGGAACCGGCGATGATTCGAGTACAAATGAGAATGAGGCGAAACTTCGCGCAGCCATTATTGCACCATTTGCTGATCGCGGGCTGCCGATCTCGTCGAGTTTAACGTGGACTATGACTGGGGATAACAAGCAGACAATGAATGTTGCCTTACAGGTGAGCGGCAGCGCAATTACTTTCGAGAACGATAAGGATAAACGTACGGGAGTTGTTCAAGTTGTTGGTTCCGTGTACGACGACCAGGGAAAAGCTGGGGCAGGTTTTAGCGAACGGTTGACTGTTCACGCTCCAACTGGAGAAACAAATTCGAGCGCCACGCCTGATATTGTTTACACCTATCCCTTAACATTGCCGCCTGGACTATACCAGGTGCGCATGGCCGTGCGCGACGAGAAGAGTGGAAACATCGGGAGCGCTCGCCAGTGGATCGAAATACCTGATCTGTCGATGCACAAGATGGTCCTAAGCAGTCTCATCGTCAGCGAGAGAACGATGGGAGTACCCGCGAAATCTGGTGGTCCACCTAATGACTCTCAAAACACTCAGGACCGAGTTGCTGTTAGAGTGGATCACCGGTTCAAACGCAATTCATTTCTCCGCTTTTTGGTGTTTATCTACACACAGTCAAACGTGCCCCCGGATATCGCAGTTCAGATTCAGGTTGTGAGATCCGATCAACCCGTCATCACAACGTCATTTCGGAGCGCATCTATTGAAGGTATTCCTGACGTGAAGAAACTTCCCTATGCAGCCGACTTGTCGCTAAAGCAACTGCCGCCCGGCCGCTACCTCCTGAAGGTGACAACGATGGATCGCAATTCAAAGTCGGTTGCTAGTGAGAGCACGCGTTTTGAAATTGAGTGAAGACATTGGAAAGATACAACTGACTATCTGTGGCTCTTGGCCAGGTTTTCTGCGGTTCGTTTAATCCGCGACGTGAGATCGATAACGCTCTGAAGATCTCCTCGCGCTTGGTTCAGTTTCTCGACGCTTACTGTTCCAGGATTTTCGATAACGGGATTAGTAACGAAGTTCTTGATTTGATGACAAAGAATGATTAGTACGTCCTTCAGTTGCGTATCATCCGGTACTCGCAGTTTCTCTGCATCCTGATCGTCCGGCGGCTTAAGTAATAGAGTGGTCTGCAGTCGGCTCGCTCGCTTTTTAATCTCTCCTGTCGCGTCCGAAACGAACCCGTAATCGAGTTCTTTGGGGCCGGAAATCGCTCGGGCGATCTCGTTGTGAAGGATCAGGATGCGCTGGAAGTCTTGTTGAACCTGTTTCGCCAGGGCCTGAACTTCTTTCTGGTTGTCCGCTGTTGCTCGTTCAAGACCATATCCCCGGAGTAACATCTCGCGCCGATTCATATCTTGTTGGCGTTCGCGATCTGGATTAGTACGATTAGCCGGCGGACCGGGGGGAAGCTGCGCCAGGCAGGAAATTGCGAACGCCAGAAAGGCCGCGACGGACATCACCGCATGTCTCATAGCTACTTTCGTCAGACGAGTCTCCATTACAGTTTGTAATCGACAAATTGGAGTATAGTCCCGATATGCTTCGAGGACAATGCAGTAGCAAACCAGGTGGTGTCTTATTTTCTCTGCGTATCTCTGCGTTCCTCTGCGTCTCTGCGGTAAACAGGTTGTCCGTGCACATTTACCGCAGAGGCGCAGAGGAACGCAGAGATCCGCAGAGAGAAAATTTCAAAATAAGACACGACCGCAAACCAGGCCTTCCCTCGTAACTTAAACCTCCCGATCGCCCAAGAATCTCTTGACAAGAAAGGAAAATCGTACTATATCCTTTTGCGCGGTACTGCAACAAAGTACCTAATAACGTCACAGCGAAAAACTTCATTATTCTATAGATCTTAGCGAAATCTTGGATTCGCATGGTGGTGCTCTTCATCTGCAATCTTCTTAACCACCTTCTGTTAGATAAGTTAGTTATTGTGTAACGGCAGGAATGTTGATTGCGTCGGAAGGTCCGGGTGATTTTCCAACGAGCGGTTTGTCCGGCATTGCAACTGAGTCTCAGTCATAACTGAGAACTTGTCTCTGCAACTTTTCAGTAGTCCGAAATCAGATTGACCCGTGAAGGGGAGTTCCTTGGTCCAGGACCAGAGATACACGGTCGTGAAAGGGGAACTAAATCTTTCGGGCATTAGCGTACGGCAGCCCGAATATAGAGCGTAACGCTGAGGAGGTTCGTTATGTCGAAGAGGTGTGGACTTAAAGTTGTGTTGTTCCTTCTGAGTATGGGGCTGCTGGCAGGAGTAAATGCCCAGACCAGCACAGTGGGAAATATCAGTGGCTACGTGCGCGATCCTCAGGGTGCTGCAGTCCCAAAGGTTGAAGTTACGATCACTGAGGAAAGAACCGGAGCATCCCGTACTGTCATGAGCGATGACAACGGTTTTTATTCGGCTCCGAGTTTAGCGGTTGGTCGTTACTCCGTCAGCACAGCTCCACAAGGTTTCAAAAAGTTAGTTGCGGGGGGCATAGATTTACACGTTGCTGAAAACCGGGTAGTGAACCTGGATCTACAAGTTGGTCAGGTCAGTGAAACCGTCACTGTTACAGGTAACACCACGCCGGTCGAAACACGCAGCGGAGACGTGAACAGTCTGGTTTCAGAAAAGCAGGTAACGGAGCTGCCACTGAACGGTCGCAATTATGCCGCTCTGGTGACGCTCGTTCCCGGCTTGTCGGCGCCCAATGAGTCTGGTGCGTTTGCCACTCGTGGCACCGGCCTTGATTCTCACGTGGACGTGTCCGTGAACGGAAACCAGTCGAACGCCAACATGTGGACTGTTGATGGCGTTAACAATATGGACGTTGGTTCAAATGCCACCCTTCTGGTGTTTCCTTCCATTGATTCAATTGCAGAGTTCAAAGTCGAGCGCAATAGCTTCAGCGCAGAGTACGGCCAGGCTCAGGGAGCCGTGATCAATCTTGTCACTAAAGGCGGCGGCAATCAGTTTCATGGCACCGGCTTTTACTTTCTGCGCGACGATAAGCTCAACGCCAATGATTTTTTCCTCAATAGCTCTGGTCAGCCGAAAGGACAGTTGAAGTATAAAAACTTCGGCGGCAATTTCAGCGGTCCGATTATCAAGAACAGAATATTCTTCTTCTGGTCTGAGGAGTGGCGTCGCGAGCGACGAGGTACCGCGCTGACCGGCCACGTTCCCACCGTCGCCGAAAAAACGGGCGATTTTAGTGGGGCGGTCGCGACGAATGTAGCCGGCAATGCAAGGCCCTGGGATCCGGTTACCTGCACTAAAGATGTGAATGGCAATCGAATATTCAGTGCGGCCACGTGCTTGCCGTTTCCCGGTAACAAAATTCCAAGCGCTCGGCTCAGTCCGGTAGGACTGGCGCTAATGGGAATTTTCCCCGATCCCAACAATCCCTCGGATCCCCTTGGCACAAACTGGGTCTCAGCGCCTTTGCAGCCCGTTAATACACGTCAGGATCTTATTCGCGGCGATGCGAATTTAACCAGCAAGATGAACCTGATGGTCCGTTACATAAATGAGACCTGGACACATGGCGTGGCTTCAGGCAACTTCTGGGGAGACACTCCGTTTCCGACCCTATCTTCTGATTGGGACCAACCCAGCTCGAGTTTCTCCGTTAAGTTAACCAATACATTAACTTCGACCGCGGTCAACGAATTCCAGTTTTCACGCGCGGGTAATGACATCTTCATCACGACAAGTCCGTCAGGCGAAGCACTCAATGAGAAGGTTGCCTCTTTGATGCCGACCGTCTTCCCACGAGTTGAAGGTACCGGTTTTCCTACTGTCGGTTGGGGTGCAGGTGGCATTGGCAATCTCTGGCATCAGGCGCCGTGGCAGAATCATGAGGACCTCTTCACCTGGAAGGATGACTTCTCTAAGGTATGGGGTAATCATGATCTGAAATTCGGCGGACTCTTCAGCCATAACATCAAAAATGAGCAGCCAAACGGTGGTAGCGGAATCTATACAGTTCAGCAGGATGGCCACAAAACAGGCAATGCAATTGCCGAGTTGCTGCTGAAGGATCTCCCGATTCTTGAATACACCGAATTCGAACGTCAGGACACAACGCTGGGTCGCTGGCACGACCTCGAGTTTTACGGAAACGACGTCTGGAAGATGCGCCCTAACGTCACGCTGACTTTGGGTCTGCGATATTCAATTATCCCACCTGCCTACGCTGACGATAACCGCATCACTAACTGGATCCCCGAGCGGTATGACGGACACAACCTGAATAGCGGCTTTGTGAGAGCCGATCAAGCGGACTCTGCCGGGCTGCCAAGAGCTTTGGTGAACACTTATCATGGCGGGTTGCAGCCCCGGGTGGGTGTGGCCTGGGACATTAAGGGTGATGGCAAGACGGCGCTGCGACTTGGCGCCGGTCGGTATATGAGTAGAGCCAACGTGATCTCGGGTCTGCTTCGGTTGGCGAATAATCCGCCGTGGAATACGGTGGTTGACTCAGGTTGGAATGATCAGGCGGTTTTGTTATCAGATTGTCCAACCTGTCGAAGTCTCGATACGATCAACCCAGGATTAAAAACCTCTGCGGCCGGTTTGGGTGGAATAAACTCGATTGATCCAAACTTCAGACCCGCTGAAAGCTGGCAATGGAATGTAACGGTCTCTCGCGAGATCATGAAGAACACAGTGGCTGAGGTTTCTTACGTCGGCAATCATGGTCTGCACATTTGGCGCTTTATCAATGGTAATTACAACGATGTAATTCCGAGCGCTCGTGCAGCCGTAGCCGCAGGAACTCGAAGCTCTGCTGATGCTTCAACCCGAAGATTCAACTTTACAAACAGCGTAACCAGGGACGAGTCAACAGGTGATTCCAATTACCACGCGCTTCAGATTACCGTTGACCGTCGCTTTACGAATCGTTTGGCGTTCCAGGCTTTTTATACACTGTCAAGGACGATCAGCAATGTCCCGACTCAGTCTTTCATCAGTCAAACCACCGACGTCTTCAACTACGACATCGACAAGGGATATTCTGACCTTGATCGCAGACACGCGTTTGTCTTTAACGGGATCTACGCTTTGCCGCTCTTTAAGAACCTCGGCCCTGTCGGAAGTGCAATTTTGGGCGACTGGCAATTGAATACCATTGCCTCGTTCTACAGCGGTACGCCTCTTAACATCTTCTCAGGAGTGAATACGGCCGGTCTTCAAGGTGCAGGAAGCCAACGTCCGGATCTCGTTTCGGGAGTACCGCTTTATCTGCATATCGCTGGTGATCCCATGGCCATCGTCAATCCGGCGGCATTTAAGATCCCTGCCTCCGGAACATTTGGTAATCTGAAACGTGGAGATGTTCGGGGACCTGGGATAAGCAACATCGACTTCTCAGTAGCAAAGAACTGGAGAGTCAAAGAGCGTTATGGCGTTCAGTTCCGAGCTGAGATGTTCAATGTTTTCAACCACACGAACTTTAGGGCACACAATCTCAGTGTTGCCGGCGGCGGAATTGAGAACAACTTCAGCAATCCTGGATTTGGCCGTGCCACTTCGACCCGAGGACCGCGCGAGATTCAGCTCGGCTTTAAGTTCACTTTCTGAGCTCGTTCAGCAGATTAACTAAAGATGGAGGGCCTTTGTTATGGCCCTCCATTTCTTTCATTGCCAATTGCGGCTTGGCCTCAAAAGTCGAAACCGAGCGCCAACGGCGCGATATATAAAAGCCAGGGGCAAGTGCGAAGCGAAGCGGAGCGCGTCGCCCCTGGATAACAGAATTAAATGTCCTGTAGCCCTGAAAGGGCGTAATACCCATGATATTTCGGCCCTTCAGGCCTTATCTCCTCAGGCTTATCGCAACCAGGGGCGACGCGCTCTGCTTCGCTTCGCGCTTGCCCCTGGCTTTCATATTCCGCGCCTTTGGCGCTCTGTTTCGACTTTGAGGGCAAAGCCACCAATTGCCGATTCTGGCGATTATTCATCTGCGGCTAATTATCACTAGTCGGCAATTGGCGATTGGCAATTGGCAGTGTAATACTCTTGCAATGCACTTGCGACTCGCCTGTCTTTTCCTTTCGCTCCTCCTATTACCCTTTCAATTACCTCGTGATTCAATTCGGCAACATTACGAAGCAGCGGAAGCGCAGCATCGCGCCGGCAATCTCGTTGCCGCTGAAACTGAGTACGTAGCAATACTTGTTGAGGGATATCAGAGGCTGGGGGCGATTTACACAGCACAAGCGAACTATCAAGGCGCCGTTGCCGCGCTGGAGACAGGCGTGACTTATCGGAGTGATTCGCCTGACGTCCTGGTGGAACTGGCGATAGCGTATTTTTACGTCGGTCAGTACCAGAAAGCGATTGAACCGCTCACTAAGGCTCTGGCGATGAACCCGCAGAATTCGCTCGCCCATCACATGCTAGGGAAAACTCAGTTCATGATTGGTGACTTCCCGAAAGCGGAAGACGAGCTTGGTCAAGCTCTAAAACTACGCCCGGGTGATTACGATGTTGCCTACACGCTTGGACTCGCATTTCTCCGGCAGAACAAATTTGCTCAAGCAAAAAAACTGTATGACCAGTTGATTGTGAAGCTTGGAGATAAAGCCCAATTGCGAGTCCTGATTGGTAGAGCATATCGCGAGACAGGATTTTTTGATGCCGCCATAGAAGAGTTCAAACACGCGATCGTGCTGGATACAACCTTTCCACGCGTTCACTACCATTTAGGCTTAACGTATTTGCTAAAAGAAGGCGCTGCCAGACTTGCTGATGCCGGGGAGGAGTTCAAGCTCGAGCTGGCAAATCATCCTGATGAATTCTACGGCAACTATTATCTCGGGATTGTCTACATCACTGAAGCAAAATGGAACGAAGCTTTGGTGCCGTTAGAAAACGCAAGGCACATTCAGCCAGATAATCCCGACCCGTACTTTTTCCTTGGTCAGGCGTACCAATCATTGGAGAAGTATGAACTGGCGATTCAATCATTTAAGAAGGCAGTGGATTTAAATCCCGATCTGGCCCACAACGACTATCAAGTAACCAATGCGCATTATCGCCTGGGCCAGTCTTTGATCAAAGTCGGCCGTGTCGAGGAGGGCCGGAAAGAGTTGCAGATTTCGGCGGATCTAAAATCCAAAGCCTTCAAACGAAACGAAGCTAAGCTTGACGTCTTCCTTAACACTGCAAACCTCGCCGAACAAAATAAGTTTCCCGAGTTGAATTCGGCCCAGGGCGTTATTGCCGAGCGGCCACCCCTTGCGGACGACGTTATGCAAAGAATGGCTTCAGAGGCTGCTTTTTACATGAAGGTAATTGGCCGGGCGCACAACAATATCGGCTTATTGAGAGTCGAGCGACAGGATTTTCGGGGGGCAGCGCAGCAGTTCCAGCTCGCGGCTAAGTGGAGCGCAGAACAAGAGGGCCTTGATTACAACTGGGGTCTGGCTTGTTTCAAATCTGGGCTGTACAAAGACGCAATTGCTCCGTTCGAAAAAGAACTGAAGGCGCATCCCGACAACTTGTCCGTGCGACAGTGGTTAGGCTTGAGCCACTTCATGATCGAGGATTACGCACGCGCCTCAGCGTTATTGGAACAAGTGTTAGCCGCGCGCCCTGATGAAGTGGCCCTGTATTACCCACTCGCACTTTCCATGATTAAACAGGGAAAGACCAATGTTGCAGATGGTCTGATTCAGAAAATGTTGACAAATGGTGACAACAGCCCTCAGGTTCACATTTTGATGGGTCAGGCGTACTACAGTAAAAACAATCCGACCAAGGCTCTCGAGGAATTACAGACTGCAATTAACTTAGATTCCAAGATACCGCTGGCGCACTTTTATTCAGGCGTCATCTACTTGAAGATGGGAAAGCTCGAGGAAGCTAGTCGCGAATTCGAAAGTGAGTTGGTGGTTAGCCCGACTGACGTGCAGACGAAGTATAATCTTGGTTACGTTTCGTTTGCCCGCCAACAGACAAAAAGAGGTATTGCCCTGATGCGTGAAGTTCTTCAGGCAAGACCGGATTATGGAGATGCACATTTCGAACTGGGAAAAGCTCTGCTGCAAGAGGGAGACGTAAAGGGTGCGATTCAAAGCCTCGAGATGGCGGTGAAGCTAGAGCCCGAAGAGGCTCGTGTTCATTTCCAACTTGGCCGGGCCTACCAGGCAGCAGGACGAAAAGCCGAAGGTGACGATCAGCTCGAGCTTTCCAAGCGACTCAAAGCGAAAGAACGAAGTCAGACAGCCCCGTAACATTCAAAGATGTCCTCAGTTTTCCCTTTAACCAGAGTCTGGCTTGTTTTGGCTTTACTCATTCCGTTCATCGCGGTTTACGCTCCGGTTTATGTCCTTACTTCTCAGCCGCAGGATGTTACGTTTACTGACGTCACAGAGAGCGCGGGCATAACTTTCAAACATATTTCATCGCCCGAGAAGAAGTACATTGTCGAATCCATGAGCGGCGGCGTAGCTCTTTTTGACTACGACAATGACGGTTATGAAGACATCTATTTCGTCAATTCTTTGACAGTAGACTTAGTCAAGTCGAAAGGAAAAACGAAGAGCGCTCTCTACCACAACAACGGTGACGGAACGTTCACGGATGTAACCGACAAAGCTGGTGTCGGCGACGTGGGTTGGGGAATGGGAGTCGCTGTGGGCGACTACAACAATGATGGCTTTGACGACCTGTATGTAACGTGCGTAGGTCCCAATAAACTTTTTAAGAACAACGGGAATGGTACTTTCACTGATGTGACTCGTACTGCAGGAGTTGGTGATCCGCGCTGGTCTGCCGGGGCTTCGTTTGTCGATTACGACAACGATGGAAAGCTGGATCTTTTCGTCGCCAACTACATTAACTTTGATTTCAATAACCTGCCGGAATTCGGAAAGGGCAGGTTGTGTCAGTACAAGGGTATACCAGTTCAATGTGGCCCCAGAGGTCTACCTGGAGTCGGTGATTCGCTTTACCACAACAACGGCGATGGCACGTTCACAGACGTGTCGAAGAAGGCTGGGGTGTCGGACGTGGACGGATACTACGGCATGGGAGTCATCTGCAGCGACTTCGACGAGGACGGCTGGGTTGATATTTTTGTGGCGAATGATTCAACGCCGAACTTCCTATATCACAACAACGGTGACGGCACGTTCAAGGAGATCGGGTTTCAGTCGGGAACCGCCGTTAATGAGAATGGGAGCGAGCAGGGATCAATGGGTGTGACATTGGGCGACTACAATCATGATGGAAAGCTGGATCTGTTTGTCACCAACTTCGACGACGACTACAACACGCTGTACCGCTGCGATGGACCAAACTCCTTTACCGATGTTTCTTACGCGGCAAAAGTTGCAGCCGTCAGTCTGCCTTACGTCGGGTGGGGAACGAAATTCTTCGACTATGACAACGACGGTTGGGTCGATCTGTTCGTCGCCAACGGCCATGTGTATCCGCAGCTACAGACTTTTCATCAGCGCAATTTCATACACAAGAACAACCGGGATGGGACCTTTAGTGAGATTGCCGAGCAACTAGGCGCGCCGTTCAAGGAGAAGCGCGCCGGCAGGGGCGTTGTATTTGGAGATTTGGATAATGATGGCGATGTCGATATCGTCATCAACAATCTCGACGGAGCGCCTCAAATCCTTCGAAATGACGGCGGCAATACAAACAATTCGGTATTGATAAAACTGGTAGGAGTGAAGAGTAATCGCGACGGAATAGGTGCAAGGGTTAAAGTCGTGTCTGGTGACTTGATGCAACTCGACGAGGTACGAAGCGGGGAAAGTTACATTTCGCAGAATGATCTCAGGCTGCATTTCGGCCTGGAGAAGAGAACAAAGATTAATCTGATCGAGATTCGCTGGCCAAGCGGTGTGACTGACAAAGTTACTAACGCGAATGTTAACAAGATCGTTACGATTAAAGAGGGCCAGGGCTTAGTCGATCAAAAGGACTTTCGTACCGTCTCGCGGCGTTAACGATGTGCCGATTTGATTGTCGTGTGATTTCGTGGATATATCTTTGTGGCGCTTGTCACATAGACGCGCATGATCCGTGAAATCACACTAAACAACACGAAAACTCCAGCGGCCATGAATAGGATATTAATCGCCTTTCTATTGCTTTTGCTGGTGCCGCACAACGCTGCGGCACAGAGTGATGCTTTCGTCAAGAAGCTTGAGCAAGCCGCCGCGTTCATCGTCGATAACCGTCTGGACGAGGCCGAAAAGAACCTTCAGTTGCTCTTGAGAACCGCGCCGAACAACGCCGCCGCGCTTGATCTACTTGGCACCATTCGCGCAAAGCAGGGCAGGCTCGATGATGCGGAAACACTCTTCACCCGCGCCCTGCGTGCCGATAACCAATTACTCGGAGCACATATGAACCTGGCATACCTTTACTTACTTAAAGGCATGCCCGACAAGACGGCTATCGAATTAAGAGAAGTCCTGCGGTTGGATCCCGAAAACGCTGACGCGACTTACAAATTCGCCTGGTTGTTGGTCTCTCAGGCACGTTATGACGAGTGCATCACCTTTCTTGAAAAGGCAAGGCAATCGTGGCCACTCACAGTTCCGATACTCGTTGTGTTGAGCGATGCTTATTTTAAGAAGGGAAACTTCGATCAAGCCGAGAAGAGTTATTTAGCCGTACTTGCGCAACAGGACAACAATGCAGACGCATTGCTGGGGATGGCTCGAGTGTCGCAGGCGAAATCAAACGCTACTGCTTCCCTGGACTACCTCCGTCGGGCGCAAAGTCTTCTCGGGGATTCACCTGACCGGCTTTATAAATTCGCTTTAGCTGCGTCGGGATTGAATTTAGTTGATGAAGCAATCGGCGCCCTGAAAAGAGCTATTGAACTTCGGCCAGACGAGCCTTCTTACTATCTGGTGCTTGGCATGGTGCAGCTGACCGTGAAGAAACCGGTTCTCCAGGATGCGGAAGAAAATTTCCGCGAATGCCTTAAACATCAGCCGGACAACGCCCAGGCACAGTTGCACCTCGGCTACGTGCTGCTGAAACAAAAGAGGTATGCTGACGCTCAAGTCTGGCTCGAGAAGGCTATTCAAAAGCAAACGCGCTCGCCTGAGGCCCTCTACTATCTTGGAGTGATTGCGCAGGAACAAGGGGCGGATCAAAAAGCCATCGAGGTGTTTCAAAGAACCATTCAGTTGGACCCGTCATTCGCTAACGCGCATATCGCGTTAGGCGCAGTTTACCTGAAACTGAAAGATTACCGGCCTGCGCGGCAGGAATTGGAGATTGGGGTGAAACTGAATCCCGACAGTTCTAAGGCCCACTATAATCTCGCGATTCTGTACGCGCGCTTGAAGGACCCACAACGGGCGCAGGAAGAGATGCGCATCATCGAAAAGCTGAAAAGCGAAGGCAAGACTCCGGAGAACGAGACGGATGCGGTAACGCCCATCCGGCCCGATTAGATCCACGAACGACAAAACGACACGAAAACGATCAGGCTCGATCCGAATCTTGATTCAATGATTCAATGAAGAAGATTTCCACAGTTGTCCTCGTGACACTTCTAATCCTTGGGTTCTCTTCGTACCCGCGCGCCCAACGAAGCCCTGCTACCACGAACTCGCGCGTGACCTTTCAAGAGGTACCCGCCAAAACCAGCGGCATCAAGTGGGTTCACGACAATGCCCATTCTGCTGAGCGATTTTTACCTGAGACAGTCGGCGCCGGTTGCGCCTTTGTCGATTATGACAACGATGGATGGATGGACATCTTTCTGGTGAATAGCGGCGTTTCCGATTTTTATTCACCAGCGGCTCCTCTAAAAAATGCGCTTTACCGAAACAATCACGACGGAACCTTTACCGATGTCACCGACAAAGCCGGACTCGCGGGAGGTAGATTCGGTATGGGGGTCGCAGTGGCAGACTACGACGGCGACGGCTGGCAAGACCTCTACGTGACAAATTACGGATCCAACGTTCTGTATCACAACAACAAGAACGGAACATTCACGGATGTAACTGATAACGCAGGTGTGACAACGCAAGGTTGGTCCACCTGCGCGGTCTGGTTCGATTACGACAATGATGGAAAGCTGGATTTGTTTGTTTCGAGCTTTGTCCAGTTTGACAAGTCGCAACACCGATTGTGCGTTGATCAGACGATGACCCAGAACTACTATTGCATACCGAGAATCTTCAAACCGCGGCCCAGCTATTTATTCCATAATAACGGGAACGGAAGGTTCAGCGACGTTAGTAAAGAGTCGGGTATCGCGGGCTCACCAGGTAAGTCGTTCGGAGTTGTTGCCACCGATGTAAACAATGATGGCTTAATGGACCTGTTCGTGGCGAATGACACAGTTCCGAATTTCCTCTTTCTGAATAAAGGACAAGGCAAATTCGAGGAAATCGGGCTGCAGGCAGCGGTTGCATACAGCGACGCCGGCAAACCGCGTTCAGGAATGGGTGTCGATGCCGCTGATTTTGATGGTGATGGTTGGCAAGACTTGTTCGTAGCTAATATCGATCAGGAGTTCTTTAGTCTTTACCACAACGAAAAAGACCAGACCTTTGATGACCAATCAGGAGAAATTGCCCCGGCTACGCAATTGCTAAGCGGTTGGGGCCTGAAGTTCTTCGACTATGACAATGATGGTGATCCTGATCTCCTACTTGTGAATGGCCATCCGGACGACTTGATTGAAATGAAAGCGGCTCGAGTTAGATACAAAGAGCCTTTACTGCTGTTCGAAAACACCGGCACAACTTTCAAAAACGTAAGCGCGCAATCGGGGAGTGTTTTTGCCAAGGAATTTTCCGGCAGGGGAATGGCTGTTGGCGACTTTGACAATGACGGCGACCTGGACGTTTTGATTTCGAATAACGGTGAAGCACCAGTACTGCTGCGCAATGAGGGTGGGAATGGAAATAACTGGATTGGCTTGGACCTCGTTGCGACACGTAGCAACCCGGGAGCCGTGGGTGCAATCATTTCCTGGCAAGCGTCGGGTAAGAAGCGAACCCGCTTGAGAACCGCAGGAGGCAGTTACTTGTCCACGAGCGATCCACGCGAGGTACTTGGCGTCGGCGTCTCTACAAAGATTGAAAGCGTTGAAATTCGCTGGCCGAGCGGAACCATAGACAAACTGACGAACCTTCCGCTCAATAGGTATATAAAGATTGTAGAAGGCTCGGGAATTATAAGGGCATCATTACCATCCACAGATTACACTTTACACAGATAATCTGCGTAATCTGCGTAATCTGTGGATAACTACTTCAGCTCGGCGGCGGAGTTCACCAGTTGCTTCACACCCGAAACGACCACAAACTCCAACGCTCCATACGGTTTTGCTGCCTCATCCAATTTCGCGATGCTCGTCTCGCGCCATTCTTTCGGTGGCGGCATGTTCAGCTTCAGGTAAGAGATTGCCTCCAATCCCGTTTCTCCCAGTTGAGTCAGGTTCTGCGCCAGCGGTTTGATCTCCTTCAGTGCCGGCGAGCGATCGATGACCGGACCAAGTGCCGCGCCCGAATTCTGCCAGCCGGCAAGCATGTCGCTCAACTCGGCCCGGTAAAGTTGATAACGTGGACCGTCGTTGAGAAACTCGCTCACCATCCACGAGAACTTGCGCGCGGTTTCGCTGTCCGGAGTCGTTGCATCGACGACACCTGTCAGCGGACTGAGCATCGTTTGCGGCCGCTGCTCATAACGCCGGTACTCCTTCACCGGTTCAATCACCGAAACGAGTGTTCGTAGTGGTCCAATGTCATCATTCCGGACGAGCCGCCGCAACATCATCTCCTGGTTCTTTCTGTGCGTCAGACCCAGTTCCTCCAACTGAAGACTGATCACCGCCAAGCGGCGATACATGTCGGGGACGTCGGTAACAGTTCGCGGTGACCAGAGCCTTTCAGCAATAGCTGCTGTGCGTGGCCAGATGCGCGAATCTATTGTTTCCGGCGTCACCCATTCAGCCCACATCGTCGCTTCACCACCTAACACATGCTTCGCTTCTTCAGGAGTCAAAGTGCTGTTTGCCGGAAGCGGATCGGCAACGTAGTGTTGTGACGCGGGTTGAATGAGGTCGATGTAGTAACCGTTCGAGAGAATTCCGTCATAGCCTTTTCGCGCCGCTTCGGCGAGTGCCGCCGTACCACGCCACGAATGGATCACGACGTCCTTCGGCAGTTCGGGTTGCAGGATCTCGTCCCAACCGATCATCTTCTTCTTATGCTTTTGCAGGATCTTCAGCAAGCGCGTGTTGAAGTAAGCCTGCAAGGCATGATTGTCCTTGATTCCTTTCTGTTTCATCCAGGCTTGAATAGCGGGGTTCCTGTCCCACTGTTTGCCTTCGTTCTCATCGCCGCCGATGTGTAGATAATCGTCGGGAAAGAGCGCCGCCATCTCACCTAAAAATCCTTCGAGAAATTTGTAGACTTCTTCGCGCGTCGGATCGAGAGCGGGTTCGAAGATTCCGGGCCGGCGTTCAATCGTATATGGACCAGGCGCGCTGCCGAGTTCGGGATAGCCAACGAGCCAACTGGTGCTGTGACCAGGTATGTCAAACTCCGGCACTACGCGAATGCCTCGATCGCGCGCGTAAGCAATGATCTCCCTGACCTGATCCTGCGTGTAGTAGTTGCCGTCAGAACCAAGCTGGTGCAACTTCGGAAACTTCTTGCTCTCCACGCGGAAGCCCTGGTCTTCGGTCAAGTGCCAGTGCAGGACATTCAACTTCACCGCCGCCATCGCGTCGAGGTTACGCTTGAGAACTTCCATTGTTTCAAAGTGACGCCCAACGTCGATCAGCAAACCACGCCAGGGAAACCGCGGCTGGTCGTCGATCTGCACGCCTGGCAGGAAGTATCCGTTGCGATCGGCGTCGAGTAGTTGCAGTAGCGTTTCGAGTCCGCGAAGTGCGCCGACCACTGTTGGGGCGGTGAGTAACGCTTGTCGCCTGGTGATGTCGATGCGATAACTTTCATTCTCGCCGACGGCCGGAATATTTTGGCCGGGGCCCTGGCAATTGACGATGAGTGGCGTCGTCTGATCGTCGGGCGCAAGGTCCGGGGCAAACGTCAGCACCGTGCGTCCTTCGAGACGTCTCATGAACCGCGAAATGCCGCCGAGTAATCGCGCGTCTGAATAGCCGCGCGTCGCCACTCTGAAAGAACTATCGACGGGCAAGCGCTCGGGATGAAACTGCACCGAAGCCGGCATGGGCATCAAGTTTAGTTTTGGAGTTGGGGTTGGTTCCTGCGCCGTAGCGACGATCGCGCTGAACAAGATCAGTGACAGCGGGAGGTATCTATTGATTTTCATATTTGCTTTAGATCCGTGTCATCCGTGGTAAAAAAACTCAACCACAGATGACACGGATGAATGACGGATTATTTTAATGTGAATCTTTGAGACAGGGCGCCAATCTTTACCTCAAACTCGCCGGGCTCCGCGACGCGTTTATTATCAGCGCCGATGAATGACAGGTCCTCCGCGCGCAGCGTGAAATTTAGCGTGCGGCTCTGGCCCGGGTTGAGACTGATCTTCGCGAACCGTCGCAGCCGCTTGCCGGGTGGCGATATCGACGCAACCAAGTCACTGACGTAAAGCAAAACAACTTCTTTGCCCGCGCGCTGCCCGCTGTTCGTTACCGTCACACTGACCGGCAACTCTTCGTTCGCCGAAATTGTTTGCTTCCCGAGACGCAGATCGCTGTAAGCGAAGTTCGTGTAGCTCAGCCCTTCGCCGAATTGAAACTGCGGGTTGAAGGCCATATTGCCAAAAGCTGTGTTCTCGGTTTCGAAAGGTTTGTGATCGTAGTTGATCAAACCGTTCGGCGTGCGAGGATAGGTGAACGGAAGCTTGCCGCTTGGATTCACATCACCAAACAACACGTCGGCAATTGCGGTCCCACCTTCGTTGCTCGGGTTGTAAGCCATCACAATCGCATTCGCGCCGTCGGCAATGCGATTAATAATGCGTGGACGCCCTTCGACCAGCACCATCACCACCGGCTTCCCGGTCGCCTGGATTGCTTGCGCGAGCTTGATCTGCGGTTCACCTATCGTCAGGTCTGTGATGTTGCCTGGCGTTTCGCAGTAAGAACCCTCGCCGAGGGCCAGCACGACCACATCGACATTCTTCGCCGCTTCGACAGCCGCTGGAATATCGACCTCTTCTTCAATATCGGTCGGTGTGTTATTTGAGGTTGAGCCGGCGCGCCGTGTGATCTTTGTTCCCTGCACGAACGTTACGTTACCTGCTCCAATCTTCGCCTCGATGGCTTTCCGTATTGTTGGTCGATCCTTCGGATAGAGCGACTCTTCCGATCCCTGCCAGACGTAAGTCCAACCATTGTTCAACGAGATGAGCGAATCCGATGTTGGTCCAGTGACGAGCACTTTCGCGGTTTTCGACAAGGGCAATACATTATTTGCATTCTTCAGCAGCGTTATGGATTCCTGTGCGGCCTGCAAGCTGACTTGCCTCGATTCCGGCAGTCCAAACTTTGCTTTGAGCGCGGCGTTCGGCATCGGTTTTTCAAACAGTCCGAGCTCAAACTTGACACGCAGTATTCGTCGCACTGCTTCGTCGATTCGCGATTGGGGAACTGCGCCTTCCTTAACGAGTGCGAGCAGATGATCAGCAAAACTGTAGTCCAAAGGCACCATGCTCATATCGATGCCCGCCATGATCGCTAAGCGCGTCGCTTCTTTCTCGTTTGCGGCGATGCGCCAGAAGGTGACTAGTTTCTTGATGTCTTCCCAGTCAGACACAACAAAACCTTTGAAGCCGAGCTCAGTCCGCAGAATGTCAGTCAGGATGTGACGATTGACGTGGCCCGGAACGCCGTTGATCTCACCGGAGTTGATCATGATCGTGCGCGCGCCGGCTTTGACTGCGGCGTCGAAGGTCGGGAGAAAATATTCGCGCAAGTAATTCTCGGGAATCCACGCCGGCGTTCGATCTCTGCCGGTGAGCGGAAAACTGTAGCCCATGTAGTGCTTCAAACTCGAAGCGACTTGCTGTTCCGACGAGACGTCGGATCCTTCAAGACCACGCACGAACGCGACGCCCATCACTTTCGCGAGATACGGATCTTCGCCGAAGGTCTCCCAGAAGCGTGGCCAAAGCGGATTGCGGCCGATGTCGAGTACCGGAGAGAAACTCCACGGAATACCGGCGGCGCGCGTTTCCATCGCAGCAATCTCCGAAGCTCGCTTCATCAACTCCGGATTCCACGTCGCGGCCATGCCAATCTCCTGTGGAAAGAGAGTGGCGCCCTGGACGTAGTTTGCTCCGTGAATTGAATCGATGCCGTAGATTACGGGAATGCCAAGCCGCGTTTTCTTAGCAGCCTCTTGAATCTTGCCGATTATCTCGTGCCATTTATCTACCGTGAGCGCCTGGTCGGAGACGTTGAGAATCGAGCCTACGCCGTACTTCCCAATCGCCTTTTCGAGTTTCGCCGGATCGATCTGAACGTTCTGATCGTTTCCATTGACGATCATCCCGATGGCGAGTTGGGTCATCTGCCCGACTTTCTCTTCGAGCGTCATGCGCTTGAGCAGCTCTTCAACTTTCTGCGTGGGGTCGCGCTCAGGGCCGGTGCGGCTTGCTCGCTGGAAGAATTCGTCGCTATCGACGAGGTCTGTTTGCGCCTTGATTGTCATTGGTGTTTGGAGAACGAAGCACAGTGAAAGACTGACTGCCCCCAGGGCAAGTACGGGATTTCTCATCTATTTTGCTGTCCTCAGGCAGGGATGTCAGAAACGCGGGTATTCTCTCACAAAACAGTAACCACGGATAACACGGATGAAGATAGATGAAGACGGATCTCAGATCCGTATTTTATCCGTGTCATCTGTGGTTAAGAAAATTTTAGGCAGACGGGAGAGGGAATTTCTTCAATGTGGCCGGTGGATCTCAAGCGGCCGGTGTGGGTGTCGATGGAGAAGGTGACGACGTTATCGGTACGTTGATTGGCTACGAGCAAATACCTACCCGCCGGGTCGAGCGTGAAGTTGCGCGGCCATTTGCCTTCGGTCGAAACGTGTTCGGCGAGTTTGAGCTTGCCGGTGCGCGAATCGATCTCGAAAACGACGATGCTGTCGTGCCCGCGATTCGAGCCATACAGAAACTTGCCCGAAGAAGATACGTGCACGTCTGCGCAATAACTCAAGCCCGAGAAGTCGGCCGGCAAAGTCGAGACCGTTTCGATTTGTGAAAGCGTTCCGCTCACTTCGTTGTACTTCAACACTGTCAACGTCGAATCGAGTTCGTTGATGACGTACACGTACTTGCCATTCGGATGAAACGTTAAATGGCGCGGCCCGGCGCCAGACTGAAGTTGGACCCAGGGCTGTTTGGCTGGAGTAAGTCTTCCAGTGGACTGGTCGAAGCGGTAGATCATCACCTTGTCGATGCCAAGATCCGTGGCAAGCGCGTACCGCTCCAATCGATCGAGGATGATGCAATGTGCGTGCGGTCCTTTTTGTTGTTCCTTGACGCCTGAGCCTTCGTGTTGCTTCAAATCTATTGATGGCGCCAGTGTTCCATCGGAACGTACCGGGAGAACGGCAACACTTCCCCCCGTGTAATTTGCAACCAGCAAGGTTCGTTTCTTGCGGTCGATGGTTAAGTGACACGGATCCGCGCCTTGAGTAGCCTGCTCGTTTAGCAGCCGAAGATTGCCGCTCGCCCGATCGATAGCAAAAGCGCTGACGCCGCCACTCGCTTTGCCGAGGAACTCACTCACTTCGTTCACTGCATACAGGTAGCGCTTGCTGCGATCGATTGCGAGGAACGAAGGGTTTACAGATTTGAAAGAGTTGAATCGTGTGAGTGCGCCGGTCGCCGGGTCCATGCGATAGCCGTAAATACCTTCGCTCTTACCTGAGGTGTACGTGCCTACGTAAAGAGTGAGCTGTTTGGACCATGCATGCGCGCGCAAGACCGAAGTTGCAAACAAGCCAACGCCGCCAGCTTTTAGAAACTGGCGGCGTGAAAGATTGTTGCTGAAGTTATTGTTGCTGAAGTTATTTGCCACCATCCGTCAAGATAACATCCTGACGCTTCTCAGCTAAAGCCTTCTCCAACGCCTTTTCGCGATTCGAAATCTGAATCTCGCGGCCCGTGTTATCCCCCGCAGTCCAGAACTCCGATAGAAAATAAAGATCGTCATAGCGGCGAAAGACCAGCCGTGTTTCTTCCTGGGTCTCGATCGCACGCACGGGCCGCGTCAATAGCAGGGCCTTGCTGTTATCGTTTTTATCCCTAATCACCCACACATTGTCCGAGTCTTTCCTGTTTCGAGCGATCACGTACTTGCCGGCCGGGAACGCCTTCTCACCGACGGTAAAATTAAACGGTATATTTATGATAGTTTGCCGGTCAGATTGTCCCAGCGCGGACGCGAACGTTAAGAGTACAAGTAGACCAGACAAGGCAATGATCTTTGGAATGTGTTTCATCGTGCTCTCCTTCCTTCCACATTCATAACGCGAGAAAGTCCGGAAGAAAGGGCCACGGGTTACACGGATTCACACGGATAAGCAGATATCCGTGTAGATCCGTGTAAATCCGTGGCTATTATTTGATCAACTTACCCAGCTCGCGCCAGGTGATCAGCTTGATCTGGTTCTCTTGAAGCAACTTACGAAAGGCATCGCTGGTGAAGAATTCAAAGTCGCGCTGGCGCCAGGCTGCGCCCCAGTTAGGATGATCGGATGTTGCCCCGCGCATTTCAGCGTCGTCGTATGCCAGGTGTATGACAACCTCAGTCACTCCCGGTTCAAGTTTCCTGATCGCATCCGAATAGAACTTCGCCCAATCGTTTGGCACGACAGATGGATTGATATCGAGAATGCGATCGATGTAGACGTCATCCTGACTCAATATGGACGGCAGAAAGTCTGTTTGCGTAAACCACGCTCTCGCGACTCTCACCGGTAACTTCTGACTGCGAGCTACGCGCAGGAACACTTCAAACAGCGCTTTGTTTTGATAGAGCGTTCCCATGTGAGAATCGAGGTGGGTCGGTTGAATACCGAGCGCTCGCGCACGCTCAATCTGCGCAGTGATTTCGAGTTCAACCTGTTTGGGATCGGCGTGCGACGCGGCCTCAGTCTCGAGGAGATAGAAGTAGCCGTCTTTGTCGAGCAGCGAAGAAACGCGATCTTTCGATGCCACCGGGCCCCAACGGAACGACGTCCATTCACTCGTAAGTGTTAAGTGCAGGCCAAGATCGGCTTGGGGATTTGTGCGAGCGTAAGCGGCGATCTCTGAAAGCCATGGGCACGGGACCATGATGCTACCCGAACTCACGAGACCGCTTTCGAAGGCTTTGATCGTCGCTGCATTCACGGAGTGGGCCATGCCGAGATCGTCGGCGTGGACGATCAGGAGTTTTGCGTCGCGCGGGTAGCCGAGTCGTTCGGCGATAGTCTGCTGCTGACTGTTAGCCTGCTCGGCGAGAAGCAATATCGCGAAGGTAAGAAATAGTAGTCGTTTCATGGGACAGGATTTTACACAAAAATCCTGTCCGGGGACTTATGTCGTGAGGTACAATTAAGTCCTTTTTAATCAGATGAAACCGCTGAAAATCGGCATCACCGGCGTTCGTGGAATCGTCGGTGAAACCTTTACCCCGGAATTGGCGGTCGAGTTTGCCGAAGCCTACGGAACGTACCTTGACCGGGGACGCATCCTCGTCTGCCGCGACACGCGACCTTCCGGGCCGATGATTCGGTCGGCGGTTCTCGCAGGATTGCTCGCGGCGGGATGTGACGTTGTCGATCTCGGCGTCTGTCCGACGCCGAGCATGCAGCTCGCGGTCAAATGGTTGAAGGCTGATGGCGGCATCGCGATCACCGCCGGTCATAACCCGTGGCAGTGGAACGCGCTGAAATTTGTTCGTGGCGACGGGCTTTATCTAAATCCCACTCAAGGCGAAGAGTTGCTGGATATCTTTCACCAGGGCGAGTTTGCCAAAGCGAGCTGGGACACGATCAAGCAGGTAGTTCAGACGGCAGACGCGATTGATGAACATATCAAAGTGCTCGAGGAGAGTTTCGCTTCCGAGGCAATCAAAACTAAAAAGCTGACGGTGGCAGTTGATTGTTGTAACGGCGCCTGTTCTTTTCTAAGTCCGAGATGGCTGGCGCGATTGGGATGCGAAGTTCTGGCAGTCAACGACGACCCACATGCGCCTTTCCCACACGCTCCCGAGCCGAAGCCCGAGACGATGGCGCAACTCTGTGCGGTCGTTAAGGCAGGACGCGCTGCGATCGGTTTCGCGCATGATGCTGACGGAGAGCGCCTGGGAATTGTCACCGATCGTGGTGAACCACTTTCCGAGGAGATGACGCTCGCGATTGCTGCTGACATTCGTTTGCGTAAGAAGACCGGTGTAGTCGTTACGAATGTTTCGACTTCGAGTGCGGTAGATATCGTGGCCGCACGGCATGCGGGAAGTGTTGTGCGTACTCCGGTGGGCCAAGCATACATCTCGGAAGGTTTGATCGAACACAACGGAGTGCTCGGCGGCGAGGGCAGCGGTGGGATTACCGTTCCCGAAGTTCATTTGACGCACGACAGTGCCGCGGCAATCGGATTGATACTCGAACACATGGCGCAGAGCGGTGAGCGCATTTCCGATCTGGTGGGCCAACTCCCGCGACTCACGACTTTGAAGCACAACGTTGTTGTCGAGCCGCATCGTTTGTATTCGGTGTTACAGGAGTTTCGGGCGGCAGTGGAGCAGGAAGGGCTCGAGGTTGATTCGACGGATGGGATCAAAGTGATGCTGCCGCAGGGTTGGGTTCACGTGCGTGCTTCGAATACGGAGTCGATGATCCGGATCATTGTTGAGGCGGAGGACAAAGCAGCAGCACAAGAGTTACTCGATTGGGCGCGTGACCGGATCAGAAAGTGAGCCGCAGATGAACGCGGATAAACGCGGATCATGAGAGCGATTCCGACGTTAAAGATCAGCATTTCGGGTGTGCGTGGCGTCGTGGGCCAGTCGCTCACGCCTAAACTTCTGACGCGCTTCGCCCAGGCGTTCGGCACGCACACCGGATCCGGCACGATCGTTATTGGCCGCGATCCGAGAACGTCCGGTGAGATGGTTAAGCACGCAGTCGTCGCCGGAATCTTGTCCACCGGAAGCCGCGTTGTCGATATCGGTGTGTGTCCTGTGCCGACGGTTCAACTTCAGGTGCGACACCGGCGCGCGCAAGGTGGCATCGCGATCACTGCGAGTCACAACCCTGCCGAATGGAACGCGCTGAAGTTCATCGGCTCAACCGGCCTCTTTCTCGACGCCGGGCAGGCGCGCGAGTTGCTCGATATTTATCACCAGGGCCAGTACACGAAGGTCGGCGGCGCTGAGCTGCGAACTGTTGAAGAGATTGAAGGAGCAACCGATCTACACATCAAGTCGATTCTCGACGTGCTTGGTCCACTGCCGCAGACCGAGAAGAAACTGCGCGTCGTGCTGGATTCCTGTAACGGGGCCGGCTCGCTGGTTGGTCCAAAGTTAATTGAAGCTCTCGGTGCAGAAGTCATTCCAATAAATGCCACGCCTGACGGTTCGTTTCCGCGTCCGGCTGAGCCGCTGCCTGAGAACCTTGGGGATCTCTGCCGCGCAGTCAAAGAGCATCAGGCCGACGCCGGGTTCGCGCAGGACATGGATGCCGATCGACTGGCAATCGTTTCAGAGCAGGGAGAAGCAATCGGCGAAGACTACACGCTCGTGCTCGCCGCACTTTACGTACTCGGACACGAGAAAGGACCGGTAGTCGCGAATCTCTCCACCACATCGGCCGTCGCAGATGTCGCTAAAAAATTCGGTTGTCCGGTGTTCCTGACGAAGATCGGCGAAGTGAATGTGACTGATGCAATGCAGCAGCACAATGCAGTGATCGGCGGCGAGGGAAATGGCGGCGTGATCTATCCGCGCATTAACTTCGCGCGTGATAGTTTGGTCGGGATCGCGCTCGTGCTTCACCTGCTTGCTGAATCGCGAAAGACGGTGACCGAACTGCTCGAAACTGTTCCGCACTACAGCATCGTGAAGGAGAAGATGGCTTGTCCCTCTGATCGAATTCCGGCGGTGCTCAGGAAGGTGCGGCAGGAGTTTTCGAAGTTTCCCCTCGATACTCGCGACGGTGTCAAAGTCATGCAGCCGGATGGATGGCTTCTGGTAAGAGGTTCAAACACTGAGCCGATCATTCGCATCGTTGCGGAAGCCAGGAGTGAAGACCGTGCCCGAGAAATGGTGAACAGCGTATTGTCTTTCCTGTAAATCATGCAAATCTTGAAATCCTGTCTAAGAAAGGGCTCATTATGAGGCGTCTGGCAATATTGAGCTTGCTAATTTTCTGTTTACATTTCACGACGTCCGCGCAACAGGCTGCAAACGCGACGCTCACCGGCACGATCACCGATCCTCACGGCGCAGTCGTTTCAGGCGCGAGTGTGACTGCAACTCAGAAAGCCACCGGCGCCAAACGTGAGACGGTGACCAACGACGATGGACTCTACGTGCTATCGAACATGGCGCCGGGAGATTACGAACTCCGGATCGAAGCAAAGGGTTTTACCACTAAGGTCAGCAAAACAGACGTCTCGCTCAATGTTGGTCAAACTGTAACTCTGAACGTGCCGCTCGAGATTGGCGTCAATGAATCAGTCATAGTTGATCTCGACCCACAACGGCCGTTAATCGATAACAGCGACTCGCTGATCCACGGCATAGTCGATTCGCGGGAAGTCGAGAGCCTCCCGCTCAATGGCCGGAACTTTCTCGAACTCGCGCTCTTGATTCCAGGCAATACTCCCGCGCCAAACTTTGACCCGACTAAAACCAACACAGTCGTGATCTCCTCCGCCGGTCAACTCGGACGAGGCGGAAACGTAACCATCGATGGCGTTGACACGAACGACGACGTCGTCGGTGGCTCAATACAAAACATTTCCCAGGAAGCGATCCAGGAGTTTCAGATCGCCACCAATCGTTTCTCTTCACAACTGGGCCGCTCCGGCTCTTCGGTAATAAATGTAATAACGAAGCAAGGCACGAATGAAGTGCATGGCTCAGGCTCTTTTTACTTTCGCGACAGCAAATTGCAGGCACTTCCTGCCACCTTCGATCGCAGCCTCGATCAATCGCCGCCATTCGATCGAGAACAGTATGCTTTCGCGCTTGGTGGTCCAATCAAGAAAGATCACGCCTTTTTCTTTGGTTCGTTTGAGAATCGAAACCAGGACGGCGTCGTGCTGGTTGGCACAAGAGATTTGGCGAGCCGTTCGATCAGGCATGGCTTCGCCGACTCGCCTTTGGATGACTTCATGACGACTGAGCGTGTCGATTGGACTCCCAGCTCCGACGACCGGCTCGGTTTGCGTTATTCCTTCCAGCGAGAAAAGGGAATTGCCGCCAGCACTCTCGTGCGTTCGATCGGTTCGGCATCACAGCGACAGTCAAGCGAAAACAAATCACACTCGTTTTTGGCAAATTACAGTCGCGTGATCTCTCCGCGTGATATCAACAACTTCAACTTTACTTTTAGCGATTTTATCAACGACACGCTGCCGGTCACGCCTGGACCACAACTCACTTTTCCGAGCATCCAGGACGGAGCTTCGTTCCGCGTGCCGCAACAGACGAAGCAGCGGCGGTTCCAGTTCAGCGATACTTACACCCTCGTACGCGGCAATCACACGTTCTATCTCGGTGGTGAGATACAGCGCGTGCAGTCAGACCTCGACCTCAAAGTCTTTCAGCAAGGCCGGATCGAGTTGATTGAAGATTTCCCCGATTTCGATCGCAACGGCGACGGCCGCGTTGACGACAATGATCTGTTGTTTGCCGTCACGCTTCGCAGCGGATTCCCCGAGCGCTCACTACTTCTTCCCGATACAAACAACACGTACTTCGCAGGTTTCATTCAGGACGACTGGCACGTGCATCCGCAGTTCACTTTGAATATCGGCTTACGTTATGAGATCGACACAGACGTGAAGAACGTCAGTCGCACTGACGAGCTAAATCCGCTGATCCTCCCATTTCTGCACGGCGAAAGGACGAGAGATAAAAACAACTTTGCGCCGCGCGTCGGGTTCAATTACTCAACGCGCGATCTGCGCACGAGCATTCATGCCGGCTATGGTATTTACTACGACCGCGTCACACTCGAAATCCAAACGCTGGAGCGTGGACTTGACGGTCGCGCTCTGCCGGTGGAAGTTCGCGCGGGAAATCTTTTCTTCATTCCGCCGCAGTTTCTCTTCGATCCGGTTAACGGTGTGTTCCCGCCGCCTGCTCCCACGCTGGCGAATCCGTTCACGGGATTTGTGCTGCCAGGCGCCGGAGCCGGCGGCATCAACATCATCGACAACGACCTTCAGAATCCGATGGTCCAGCAGATGAACATCGGCGTTCAGCACGAGTTTAGCAACGACTTTGCCTTCCGAGCCGACTACGTGCACAACCTCGGCACGCATTTCATTATCGGCCGCGTGATTGGCACCGTGCCTTTTAATCCGGTAGTTGGTGGACCAGACATCGTAAAGAACCTGGAGTCGAGTGTTAGAACAAAGTACGACGGGCTGTTGCTGAGCCTGGAGAAGCGCTTCGCTAATCGATACCAGTTTCGCGCGTCGTATACTCTGTCGCGATCGTCAAATTACGCCAACGACGATCAGATTCCTTTTTCAAATGGACCAATAGATTCAAACGACCTCCGCCGCGAGTATGGTCCGACGCCGAACGATCAGCGTCACCGGTTTACATTCTCGGGAGTGTTCCAGTTACCGTATGAAGTGCGACTGGCTCCGATTTTTACCCTGGCCTCGTCTGTTCCGATCGATATCATGCTGCCCGATGGCAGTTCGCGTGTTTGCGAGTTGCAAAGAAATGCCGGCGCGCGCCAGTTTCATACGGGAGCGGAGCTGAATACTGTGCTCAGCCAGATCAATGCGGCTGGTGGATCACTGTGTCCCAACGCAGATCCGAGCACGGGTTTCCGTCCACGCGTTCTTTTGCCTCTCGTGCGCGACGATCTAAAGTTGGGCGACAATTTCTCGTCGCTGGATCTGAGGGTGTCGAAAGTTTTTCGACTCGGTGAGCGTTGGAGCGTTGAACCGATTGCCGAAGTATTCAATCTCTTCAATGTCACCAACGTGCTCGGCGTGTCGAATGTTAATTACTCCGGATTCAACAACGTGTTGGTTCCTGACGCTCCGGGAAGTTTGCGTTCATCGAGTTTTGGACAGGCGGTCACGACTGCGGGCGGTGTTTTTGGATCGGGTGGACCCCGCGCTTTTCAGTTCGCGGCAAGAGTGACCTTTTAGAAACAGGGGTTTTATCTCTGCGTAACCTCTGCGGTCCTCTGCGGTAAATTTATCTGTAACGCTCTCAACCGCAGAGGGCGCAGAGGGCGCAGAGGGCCGCAGAGGTTACGCAGAGAAGATTTTAGGATTTTTCAAGATTGACAGGAAATACAACAACTGAGCTGAGGCGCCAGATCGGAGTTCGTACTGCTGCTGCGCTCGTCATTGGCGAAGTCATCGCCGTCGGGATTTTTCTAACACCGGCGGGCATGGCCCAAGCTCTCGGCTCGCCGATGTGGCTGCTGATCGTGTGGCTCGCAATGGGCGCGATGGCGCTGTGCGGCGCGTTGTGTTACGGCGAACTGGCCGCGCGATATCCCGAGGCGGGCGGCGGTTATGTTTACCTGCGCGAAGCGTATGGTCCAGCGGTCGCTTTCATGTATGGATGGATGGCTTTTCTCGTTATGGATCCAGGGCTGACTGCCGCGCTTGCCGTCGGTCTCGCAACCTATGCCGGCTACGTTCTCAAACTCTCGTCACTCGGAATCAAAACGTTGGCGATAGCGACGATCGTCGTCATCGCACTCATCAACATCCGCGGCGTGAGGCTGGGCGCAGGGTTCGTGCGCACGCTGACGTTTCTCAAACTCGGATTGCTCGCGTTTGTCTTCCTCTGGGGCGTTGGCTTTCAACTCGGCGACTGGTCCAACTTCACTCCCTTTGTTGCTCGTCGCGCAAATTCTGCTCCATTGATTGGCGCATTGGCCGGCGGACTCATCGGCGCTTTCTTCTCCTTTGCCGGCTGGTGGGATTTGGGAAAACTCGCCGGCGAAGTGAAGAATCCCGGACGCACTTTGCCTCGCGCACTGACTTACGGAGTGATCGTCGTCACCATCGTCTACATTCTAACCAGCTTTGCGTTTGTATACCTCGTGCCGTTGGATCAGGTTACTTCCGGCGAGACGTTTGCCGCGCAGGCCGGTGAAGTGCTGTTTGGACGCGCCGGTGGACTGATCTTTTCACTCATTGTGGTAGTGGCAGTGCTAGGTAGTCTGGCCGCCGTTGTGATGTCGGCGCCGCGAGTATACTTTGCAATGGCGCGCGACGGCGTGTTCATTTCTTCTGTCGCTGCGCTTCACAAGCGTTTCGAAACTCCCGCGCGCGCGATCGCGTTGCAGGCTGTGTTGGCTTCAGTGCTCGTCGTTGCCGGCAGTTTCAATGAGATTGTTTCTTATTTTGTATTCGTCGTGGTGGTGTTTCTGGCACTCACGGTGGCCGCGCTGTTCAAGTTTCGCCGCGAACAGTCCAGCAGTATTCGATACCTGACTCCGGGTTATCCGGTAACTCCTGCTGTGTTTCTCGTGATGATAGTTTTCCTGCTGATCCTGCTCGGCAGTAATAATCCAACACAGGCGTTTCTTGGCGTGGCGGTGGTCGCGCTGGGCTTGCCGGTTTACCTGTTTCTGTTTCGTAATAAGCGTTTGAAAGAAGGATTACTCAATGACGTGGATTAAGACCCTTTCGGTTGATGAAAGTGAAGAAGTGCGGAAAGCAGTTCAGTCGCAGCGCGAGTTGTACCCGATCGAGTATGCGACCCCCGTTCACCCGACTGCCGATGGCGAAACCGCCGGCATCGTCGCGTCTCACAGTTTGATTCCGAAGGCGCTTTATCATGCGTTTGCGACGTTCGGGTCGTTGATGTCGCCGGACTTGCCTCTGACCCGGCGTCAGCACGAGATGATCACGACGGTGGTGTCGGTTACGAACCGGTGTCATTATTGAATCGAATCTCACGCAGAGTTTCTGCGTCGCGTAACACTGGACCAGGCGTTGGTGGCCGCGCTCGAAGAGGATTACCGTACTGCGCCGATTTCGGAGCAGGAGAGGTTCATGCTCGACTATGTAGTGCAGATAACTCGGGACGCGACGCGCATCTCGCCGGCGGATCACGAGCGACTGCGGTCAGTGGGTTTTGACGATCAGGGAATACTTCAAATCACGCTCATTGCGTCCTGGTTTAACTACATCAATCGTGTAGCAGACGCCTTGGGCGTAGGGAGAGAATGAAAGGAGGCCACGGATGAACACAGATAAAGACAGATCAGAAAAAATCAGTGTTCACGCCGTTCGAGATCGTGCCTTAAATCATGTAAATGCTCATTTCTGAACTCGAAACACCAGCGGTCATCGTCGATCTCGACGTGATGGACCGCAACCTGTCGCGCATGGCCGACTACTGCCGCAACCATCAACTGTTGCTGCGTCCCCACACCAAGACTCACAAGATCCCGGAGCTCGCGAAACGACAGATCGCGAGCGGCGCTCATGGAATCACTGTCGCTAAGCTTGGTGAAGCTGAAGTAATGCTCAACGCGGGTATCACAGACATTCTCATCGCTTATCCGATCGTCGGCGCAGCAAAGACACGACATTTGGCGAGGATGGCGGAAGAAGCCAACCTTACCGTCTCGATCGATTCTGAAGAAGCAGCACTCGGAATTTCCGCAGCAGTGTCGAAGCAGGGAGTAAGAGTCGGAGTGCTGGCCGAACTCGACGTGGGCTTCGAGCGTTGCGGCATCAACAATGAAGTTGAGTTGTTAACGCTTGCTCGAAAGATCTCTTCGCTTCCCGGATTGGAGTTTAAGGGAGTGATGTTTTTCCCGGGGCACTTTGGCGTCGCGCCGGAACAGAGAGCCGCTTTGCGCGTTCACGTAAATGAATTGCTCGGTCGCGTTGTCGATACGTTTGTGCGCGAGGGAGTGCCGCTTGCGATCCTGAGTGGTGGGTCAACTCCCGCGGGTTATGAAGGTAGTTTGTTTCGCAGTGTGAATGAGGTGCGGCCTGGAACGTACATCTTCAACGATCGGAACACAGTCGGTGTTTCCGCGGCTACGTTGAGTGACTGCGCGCTGTCGGTTGTTGTCACCGTCGTCAGCACCAGCGTTCCTGGCCGGGCGATTATTGATGGTGGATCCAAGACGTTCTCGTCTGATCGTTACCAGGCAGGAGATGGCAACGGGTTTGGATTCGTGAAAGAAGACGACGCCGCGGAGATCGAGCGCTTGTCGGAGGAACACGGTCACTTGAATATTCAGCATTCCGAACGGCAGTACAGAGTTGGAGATCGACTCAGCGTTATCCCGAATCACGTGTGCCCGACCGTCAACCTGCACGATGAGATTTACGGTGTCAGAGGTGAGCAGGTTGAGACTGTTTGGCGAGTTGAAGGTCGAGGGAAAGTGCGGTGACTGCTCTGAATATAGGTCCAATAGGTCTTATAGTACCCATACTGTTGCTGGTCGTTGCCAGTTTCTCGAACTCAGCCACTTCCTACGACTTCGTAATCCTCAACGGCAGGGTCATCGATCCCGAATCAAGAACCGACGCCATTCGTAATCTCGGCATCTCCAACGGCGTCATCAAAGCGATCACCACTGGTAAGCTCGACGGTCGCACGGTGATCGATGCGCGTGGTCTAATCGTTTCACCAGGCTTCATCGATCTTCACCAGCACGGCCAGGACGAAGAGAACTATCGCTTCAAAGCGATGGACGGAGTCACGACGGCGTTGGAGCTCGAAGTCGGCACTGGCGATGTCGATGCGTGGTACGCGCAGCGTGAACAAAAGTCTCTGATCAACTACGGCGTGAGTGCCGGACACCTGGCGGCGCGAATGGCCGCAATGCACGAGCCGGTCACGTTTCTTCCCACCGGAGCCGCCGCCCGTCGCGCTGCCACAGACGCTGAGATCGACGAGATGAAGCAGCGTCTCGAACAAGGACTCAAGCGCGGCGCGGTTGCAGTTGGATTCGGGATTCAGTACACGCCCAATGCTTCACGCTGGGAGATCCTCGAGATGTTTCGCATCGCCGCGCGTTACGGTGCGTCATGTCACGTCCACATGCGACACGCGGGAGTGAAGGAGCCTGGCAGCAGCATTCAGGCACTGGAAGAAGTCATTTCGGCGGCTGCGATTACCGGCGCGCCTTTGCACGTCGTTCACGTTCAAAGCACAGGTGGGCCGGCCACTCCGAAGCTGTTGGAGATGATTAGCGAGGCGAAGTCGCGCAAGCTCGACGTGACGACGGAGTGTTATCCCTACATCGCCGGAATGACTGATATCAAGTCCGCAATCTTTGACGAAGGCTGGCAGGAAGTTTTTGACATCGACTACAAAGACTTGCAATGGGCCGCGACTGGCGAGCGACTAACAAAAGAGACGTTCGACCAGTATCGAAAGATCGGAGGTATGGTCGCGGTCTTCTCGATGACTGAAGAGATTGTTACGGCGGCGATCAAGAGTCCGCTGACGATGATCGCCAGCGATGGCATCCTCGAAAAGGGCAAAGGACATCCGCGAACGGCAGGTACTTACTCGCGCGTCCTCGGCCATTACGTTCGCGAGCAGGGCGCGCTGAATTTAATGGATGCTTTAACCAAGATGACGTTGATGCCGGCTCAGCGTCTCGAACGCCGAGTGCCGTCGATGAAGAAGAAGGGCCGCATTGGGATCGGCGCTGATGCCGATCTCACGATCTTCGATCCTCAATCGATCATCGACAAATCAACTTTTCAGGATCCGGCAAAGTATTCCGAGGGGGTCAGGTTCGTTGTCGTCAACGGCGTCTTGATCGTCAAAGACGGCCAACTCCAACCCGGAGTCTACCCCGGCCGCCCTGTCCGCGCTCCCTTCAGCTCAAACTGAGCCACAAAAAGGCACAAAAGGATTTCGGCTAATTTTTGTGCCTTTTGTGCTTCTTTGTGGCAGACTTCGGCGACATGTCAGCTAATACTTCACCACGAGTTTCTTTATGGCCCTGGGTTTACGTCATCGCTCTCGTTTACTTCACACTTCATCTTGTCACCTCGACGCGATACGGCTACTTCCGCGACGCTCTCTATTACCTCGCGTGCTCGGAACATCTTGCATTTGGTTACGTGGATCAGCCGCCGCTGATCGCGTTGGTGGGTTGGGTTATTCGACACACCCTGGGCACTTCACTACCTGCTCTAATCTTTTGGCCTGCGTTGGCCGGCGCCGGACGCATCGTGTTGACTGCGGCATTCGCGCGCGAACTCGGTGCTAAGCGTTTCGGTGTCGTGCTTGCCGCTGCGCTCGCCGCCACACCAGGCGTGTGGTGGGTCATCGATCATCAGTTCGCGATGAATAGTTTCGAGGCTCTGTTTTGGGGCGGCCTGGCGTTCATTGTCCTCCGACTCATCAACACACGCAATCCGAAGCTGTGGTTGGCTTTTGGGGCAGTCGCCGGAGTGGGACTCGAGACTAAGTATTCGATAGTCGTCTTCGCCGCTGCATTGATCGCCGGCATTCTTTTGAGCCGGCAGCGAAGCATCCTGTTTACGCCCTGGATTCTCGCGGGAGGCGCAATCGCGTTTCTGATCTTTCTGCCAAACCTGATTTGGAATATTCAGCATCATTGGCCCTTCCTGGAATTGATGCACAACATCCGCGCTACCGCGAAGGACATAATCCTGCCGCCCGGCAAGTATCTGTTGCAACAGGTGCTGATGATGAACCCCGTGAGTTTTCCTTTCTGGTTCGGTGGGCTTCTCTTTTACTTCTTTTCGCGCGCTGCAAAAGACTACCGCGCTTTTGGTTGGACGTTTGTGATCACGATCGGCTTCTTCATGATCACCCATGGAAAAGACTACTACGCTGCGCCAACATACGTGATGTTGCTTGCCGCGGGCGCGTTGGCGACAGAAAGGCTTTCTGTACGTCGAAAACTGCAAACTGTTTTGCAGCCTGCTTGTTTTATTTGGCTGTTGCTGGGTGTCGTGCCCTTGCTGCCGCTGGTATTGCCCGTTTTGCCGATTGATACGTTTCTACGCTATCAATCGCATCTACCTTTTGAAGTGCCAAAGACAGAGCGGAGCTTCGTTGGCGAGACCCTGCCACAGTACTACGCCGATGAATTTCCGTGGCCGGGACTGGTTGCGGCTGTGGCGCGCGTTTACCACTCGCTCACGCCCGAAGAGCAACAGCGTACCGCGATCTTCGCCAATAACTATGGGCAGGCAGCGGCAGTTGATTTCTTTGGTCCACAGTATGGATTGCCGAAAGCAATTAGCGGACATCAAAACTATTTTCTCTGGGGACCACGAAACTACACCGGCGAGATTGTGATCGTGCTTGGCGACACCGAAAGCGGGGCGCGTGATGATTTCGATTCAGTCACAGTCGCGGCGACGCTGAACAACGCTTACGCTTACCGTTACGAGAATCGTCCAATCCTGCTATGCAGAGGTTTGAAATGGAACCTTCAGACGGAATGGCCGAAGGTGAAGAACTGGCGCTAAAGAAAGGTTCAGAGCAACAGTGTGAAGCCTTCCTGGCGGAAGTGCTCGTCATGAGTAAGCACTTCTCTGATATCACGTTCGCGCATAACATTCATTGAGATGCAATCCGTCAGACTGTACCCTTTGTCTGGACGTCCTTTATAAAGACCCAAGCCACCCATAAACGATTCATGACTTTGTGGCACGACTTCGATATTAGTGCCCGTTAGAATACCCTCCACCTGAACGACAGCTCCATGTCGCGCTTTCTCTCCGTATTCTGAAAAGAAATTCAGGAGTTCCACCAGCACGTCTTCAGTTGTAATCAGTTTGGTCTGGATGAGTAGCTTGCTGGTATCGATAGCGCGCTGATGCCACTGATCTCTGGGATTGAAAAGGGCTACGAGGTAGAGAGTATCAACGAATGCGACGTTCACTGTTGGCGCTTCGGCGCTCCGTAGAGGTAGTGATCGAGATTGATTGAGCCGTCGGCGGGTACGTTATCCCACGTATCAGCCGGCAAGGAGGCATTAACTTCTTCAACGACCTCCCAAACAGTTTTGCGATCCGCACTGGTACTGCTTTCGTGATTATTAACTTCTGCGAGCGTATTGAGAAGTTTAAGCGCGACCAGTTGTTTGCTGGGCGGTAACGCTCGCACTTTATCGATTAATTCTTTCTCCAGATTCGCAGCCATAATGCTTATTCCAGTCCGTAAAGCTGATTCTTAAAGTAACACGGCCCGCTTTCCCTGCGGTAGTGAAAAGTCCAGGCGGCGGTGTCCTAATTTGAAGAGTGTTCTCTGCGGTCCTCTGCGTATCTTTGCGATCTTTGCGTTAAAGGCTATTTCAACGCAGAGGCCGCGGAGATACGCAGAGGACCGCAGAGAAAAACTCAAAGTAAGACACTACCGTCCAGGCTAATTTAACGTCTGGGAAACTCGGTGTACAGAAGCGCTGGAGACGATGTTGCGATTCCAGACACATAACAATCAAAGCATTCGAAAAACCGAGAGCTTAATTGGCACGTCTCTCGCCTGAAATAAACGCGGAGGCGATAAATGGAAGCAACCAGAATCACAGTCGATGAAGTGAAAGAGCGATTGGCGCGTGGTGAAGAGTTCGCGTTTCTCGATACACGTAATCCGAAGGCGTGGGCCGAGGCTGATAAGAAATTACCTCACGCGATCCGAGTGCCCGCTGAAGAGCTCGCGGCCCACCTGGATGAAATACCAAGGGACCGCACCGTCATAACCTATTGCACTTGACCCCACGAAGGATCGAGCGCCCGTGTGGCGCAGGAACTCGCGGAACGTGGTTGGAAAAACGTGCATCCGCTCTATGGCGGATTCGACGCGTGGGTTGATGCCGGATTGCCACTGGATTCGAAATAGAACAGTACGCTGTGGTACTGACAGAAAGCTGACAGCGACCATTAGAATCCAGTCAGAGTAAGAGAACCAGGGGATTCAGATCGTGGCTACCCCAAAGCGCTCTCCAGCCGCGGAGAGCAGTGATGTGGCAGAGGGCAAGCCACGCGTAGAAAAAACCTCACCGTCGCGCAGCCGTCGAGTGCTGCGAACGCTTGGTCTCGGACTGATCACAGGCGCGGCCGACGACGACCCTTCAGCAATCGGAACTTACGCCAGTGCCGGCGCCGCGATAGGTCCTTCATTCCTCTGGACTGCCCCCGTCACATTTCCAATGATGTGCGCCGTCGTTTACCTGTCGGCCAAGTTGGGGCAGGTTTCAGGCAAAGGACTCTTTCATGTAATCAAAGACCATTACTCCCGCTGGATACTCTATCCAGCGCTCATCGGCATACTCATTGGAAACACGATCGAAGCCGGGGCCGACATCGGAGGTATGGCCGCCGCTATCGCCGTGTTGGTGCCGGTTCCGCTGCCCTTCATCATCATTCCCGTGACTGCCGCTATCTTTGCGCTACAGGTTTGGGGATCATACCAGTTGATCCGCAACATCTTCCGGTGGCTGGCGTTAACGCTGCTCGCATACGTGGGCGCGGCGATCCTGGCTAAGCCTGACTTGCTCGAAATCATTAAAGGCACCCTGCTCCCAACAATCCGATTCGATCAGAAGTTTCTCTCACTGTTGGTCGCTGTAATTGGTACGACGTTGTCAGCCTATCTATACACGTGGCAGTCGAACCAAGAAGTTGAGGAAGAGATCGCGATGGGACGGCGACGCTTGTCCGATCGAAAGGGCGCCACGAAAAAGGAGCTGCAACACACAAAGGCCGATGTCATCTCGGGCATGTTCTTTTCTAATCTCGTGATGTACTTCATTATCCTTTCAACTGCATCAACGCTCTTCAAAACCGGCGCGACGGAAATCAACACCGCGGCAGAAGCAGCCGAAGCACTACGACCGTTGGCGGGTAGTGCCGCTTCTGTACTATTCGCTTTAGGAGTGATCGGTGTTGGCTTCCTGGCGGTGCCGGTAATGACGACGGGCGCGGCTTACGATCTCAGCCAGGTCGTAGGATGGAAGCACAGTTTGCATGCCAAGCCGTCGGAAGCGAAAAAATTCTATGGAGCGATCGCGGGTTTTACAGTGCTGGCGATGGGCATGAATTTCCTGGGCTTCAATCCGATGAAAGCACTTGTGTTTTCCGGCATCGTGCAAGGCTTCTCAACGCCACCGTTGCTGTTGCTGATCATGTTGATGACCAACAACAGTAAGATCATGGGCCCGCGCGTCAACACTCTAGGCCTTAACATCCTCGGCTGGATCACAACGGCTGCAATCTTCGCCGCCAGCATCGGCCTCGTGGCCTCCTGGTTTCTATAACCCTTCAGCCACAAAGAAGCACAAAAAAGCACTACGGGATTTTCGTTGAATTTTTGTGCCTTTTGTGCTTTTTTGTGGCTACCATGAATGTTTCAGACATCAAGCATCTTTTTAATTACACGGAATGGGCCAACGGGCTCGCAATGGATGCGGCCGCTCAGTTGTCAGATGAGAATCTGCGGCGGGACGTGCGTATCAGTCACAAGTCCATCTTTGGAACGCTGGTGCACATGGCGGGCGCAGAATGGATTTGGGTGGAAAGGTGGCATGGACGGTCGCCGGCCAAAGCTGAAGCATGGTCGTTATGGTCAACTGAATCGTGCGCGGATCTGCAAATGCTGAATGAACGCTGGCGCGACGTGATTGACCGCCGCTCGCGGTTTGTTGCTGAACTTGACGAAGACCGGCTCGCCGCCGAATTAGCTTTCAAACTTCTCAGCGGCGATCCAAGCTCGATGCGCCTTGTCGATCAAATGCAGCACGTGGCCAATCATGCAACGATGCATCGCGGTCAGGTTGTGGGAATGATTCGGCAGCTCGGCATCGATCCGCCGGCAACGGATTTATTGTTTTATGTGCGACGAGAAATATCGCCTAAATAGGTTATCCGTGTAGATCCGTGGCTGGGTTTTCTTTCTCTGAATTATTAACCACGGATGACACGGATTTTATCTGTCTTCATCCGTGACTCTTCAATTGGTGAAACTGCATTCTGAAGAGGTGAGCTCATGCAATACGAGAGTCGCTGCACATCCCGCCGTTGGGCCGTGCTAATGGTTTTTGTCGTCGGTTTGAGTCTGGTAGCTGTGTTTACGATTGCTTCGGCTACAGCCAATGGTCCAACTCCGCAACAGGATATAATCCGTTTAGACAACCGCATTACTCAACTGGAACAGCGCTTATTTTCGATTGAGACGAGCCTCCGTACTATCGAACAGCAGAATCGAATCACCGGCGCGACTTCGCGAGGCGTCAGCCCAGAGGACCTGCTACTTTTGCGTTCGGAGATACATGCGTTGCAACAGCGTCTCGCAGACGACGAGTGCGGCCTGGCAAAGCTAGACGAGAGGACTTTATCTCCCGCCCGGAGAAAGGCTGGCGCAGGAAATGATCCATGCCGTTTGAACTTCGATGCGCCGCTGAGATTACCTGAGCGCCGCCAGTAGTCGCAGCTCAGCCACAAAAAGCACAAAAGGATTTCCGTTGTTAGGACAGGATTTACAGAATTAACAAGATGAAACTTCTTGTTAATTCTGTAAATCCTGTCTAAGGTTAATTCTATGGAGCTTCCGTTAACCCCATTAGAATTTGCGCGGCGCACTCGTAAATTGTATCCGCAGCGTGAAGCGGTGGTGGATGGCGATTTACGCCTCACCTATGCGGAATTCTTCGAGCGCTGTGATCGCTGGTCCCTCGCTTTACAATCGCTGGGAATAAAACAAGGTGATCGCGTTGCTTACATCGCTCCGAATACTCACGCGATGCTCGAATCGTTTTATGCTGTTCCCCAGCTTGGCGCCGTCCTTGTGCCTCTCAATTACAGGCTGATCGCCGATGACTTCGCATATCTAATCAATCACAGCGGCGCTCGTGTAGTATGCGCGCACTCCGATTATCTCGATACAGTCGATGCCATTCGTTCAGAACTAACAAACGTGACATCGTTCGTCGCCCTCGAAGGCACAAAGGCCGGCTGGCTGGATTACGAAACGCTGCTTACGGACGCGCGTGCTGAGAGTGCGCTGGAACTGCCGCAAATCGACGAAACCGATCTTCTGACAATCAACTACACCAGCGGCACAACGTCAAAACCTAAAGGAGTAATGATCCCGCACCGGAACGCGTATCTAAACGTCGTCGGAACACTGCTGCACCATCCGATGACGATGGCTGACCGCTATCTCTGGACGCTGCCGATGTTTCATGCCAATGGATGGACGTTTGTATGGACCGTTACAGCCGTCGGCGGCACGCACGTCTGCTTGAGAAAGGTCGATCCCCTCGCCGTCTTCAATAAGATCAAACAAGAATCTGTCACGATGCTCTGTGCCGCGCCCACCGTGTTGATCGGCATCGCCAATGGACCAGAAGAGTTACGACGTGAGGCGCGGCCGGGTGTGCGAATCGTGACCGCCGGTGCTCCGCCGGCAGCTACGACCATCGAGCGGATAGAAGGCGAGTTGGGATGGGTAATCACTCACGCATACGGCCTGACGGAGACTTCTCCTTTCATTACGATTTGCGAACTGACACCTGAACACGAAGGCCTTTCCTGCGCGGAGAAGTCTGTGATCAAAGCATGTCAGGGAGTTGAACTACTGACTTCGGGTGAGCTTCGCGTAGTTGACGAAGAGGGAAATGACGTTCCGCGCGATGGTCACTCACTCGGTGAAATAGTTGTGCGTGGTAACGTGGTGATGAAAGGTTATTACAACGATCCAGAGGCGACGTCGCGGGTGATCAGAGACGGTTGGTTTCACACAGGCGATGCGGCGGTAGTTCACGAGAGCGGATACGTCGAGATTCGCGATCGAATGAAAGATGTGATCATCAGTGGAGGCGAAAATATTTCTTCAGTCGAGGTGGAAGGGGTCTTGCTGCGCCATCCAGCGGTTCAGGAAGTAGCTATCGTGGGGTTGCCGCACGAGCGTTGGGGTGAGGCGCCGCAGGCATTTGTTGTGCTGAAGGCCGGCGCTCGCGCCAGCGCAGAAGAACTGCGAGAATTCGCGCGGAACAACCTCGCGCATTTCAAGGCCCCTCACGGCGTTACGTTCGTGCCGGAGTTACCGAAGACGGCTACCGGGAAGGTGCAGAAATACGTATTGCGCGGACGATCGGCAATTGTGAAGCAGTAACAGGATTGGGTAGTGTCTTACTTTGAGTTTTTCTCTGCGGTCCTCTGCGTATCTCCGCAGCCTCTGCGTTGAAATAGCCTTTAACGCAGAGAGATACGCAGAGGACCGCAGAGAAAACTCTTCAAATTAGGACACCGCACAGGATTAGACATGATTTATATGTAAATCCTGAATAATGGTGTCAATCCTGTAAACTGCCTTTCAGTGAAACACTATTCCGACTCCGATCCGGAAATTGTGCTGTGTGCTGTCAAACAACCTCGTCGGGTTGTAGTCGAACTGAATAGCCCGAATATCGATTCGATTGCCTGCGCGAATATCGAGACCGCCTCCAAATGCGCCGGCAAACCCTGTTTCAGTTTCAGTGAAGTCTGTTGGACACGGACTCGGAAAGACGGCGATACAAACATCGTTGCTGAAGTTCACGCGATTGCGAGCATGCGCCGCACCCACGAGCGCATGAGCGAACGGCTTGAACGTCGATTCTGAAGAGTTGTCTTTAATCTGAACTCCTCCCAGAAAATTGTAGAGCTGCGAATTGACGTCCACGGTCGCGGTCGAGAGGTTGCCAAACGGGAATGTCTTCTTCTTGTAGTGTCCGGAAACATCAAGCTTCACTCCAAAATACCGGGAGAAATTACCCGTAATCGAGGTGTCGAATCCGTTAAACCCCTCGCGTTCATTGATGATATCTCCCAGTGACGGATCGTCGTTACCGATGCCGGTATCGACCCGGTTGTGCGAGAAACCACCAAAGAACTCGAATTTCTTGTAATCACTGGATTGCGCGGCGGCGATTGAGGCGCAGGCAAGGATAACCACCCCAATCAGCATTGTCTTGAACATAAGTTGTCCTCCTATCTTCGGCAAGAAAGTTAAACTAAGTTATGCTTTTGCTGGTCCTTTGCGGGAGAGTAGAAGTACACCTGTTCAGAGATCCTTTTGTTCAATTAGGTTGTCCGTTATGGGTTTCGCTTTTGTGTCGATTCGGCCGAGCTTGCATCCTGGGCCATACATAAGGCATCATAGCCCCGGTTAATCCTTCTCTCGCGCATCGACGGTGATGCGCCCCGCGCACAAAACGATTAGCGCAGGCGTTTGGATATTCGAGAGCAGGCTTGTTTTCACACTCCGAAGCCGCTCTTATTGAGAGCATCCGAACCTGGTCCTTCGATCGGCTACCGTTTCGCCGAAGTCCATCCGATTCGCAGCTTCTTTTCACCCCAAAAAGGGGAAAGGTATATCTCTATGTCAACGAAACTTTACGTTGGAAACCTCACATTCCAAACGACCAGTCAGGACTTGCAGGAATTGTTTACTCAGGCCGGAACGGTTGAATCAGCAAACGTCGTGGAAGACCGCGACACTGGACGCTCGAGAGGGTTTGCCTTCGTCGAAATGTCTACCAAGGAAGAAGCCACTTCAGCTATTGAGCAATTCAATGGCAAGGAACTCGGCGGTCGCGCCCTGAAAGTCAATGAAGCAAAACCGCGCGAAAATCGTGGCGGTGGCAGCGGACGTGGCTTCGGCGGTAATCGCGGCGGCTTTGGTGGCAATCGCGGTGGCGGCAACAGTGGAGGTCGGTCTGAGCCACGCTGGTAACATCAGCATTCTTCAACCACAAAGGCACGAAGACACAAAGGAAAAAATTTTAGTGTCTTTGTGTCTTTGTGGTTCGATTATGCAACAGTCTCACACAACAAAAAGGACACTATGAATTTTTCTCAACTGGGATTAGCAGACGCGCAACTGCGGGCTTGCGAATCCCTCGGATACACAAATCCGACACCTATACAAATTAAAGCAATACCAATGATTCTGAGTGGCGCGGACGTGATCGGCTGTGCTGAAACCGGCACCGGCAAGACTGCCGCTTTTCTCCTCCCCATCATTCAAAACATGACCGCACAAAAACGTCCGGGCGTTCGCGTGCTTGTGCTTGCGCCCACGCGCGAGCTGGCACTTCAGATTCAAAAGAACTACACCGAGCTCAATCCCGTGAAAGCTAACGAGAGTGTTCTCGTTATCGGTGGCGCAAATATCAAAACGCAAATCGCCGGCTTACGACGCCGAGCAACAGTCGTCATTGCTACACCCGGTCGGTTGCTTGATTTAACAGAACGTGGCGCCATAAATCTGTCCACAGTCGAAGTACTTGTTCTGGATGAGGCCGATCGCATGCTCGACATGGGATTCCTGCCCGCAATCAGGCGAGTGCTTGCAATGTTGCCGGCAAAGAGACAGACGCTTTTGTTCTCGGCGACGATGTCTTCGAGTATTGAGAGCCTGGCGCGCTCGACAATGAGACAGCCAAAGCTGGTGGAAGTAAACACGCGTGGTCAGGCAGCGCAGATGGTCGAACAGTCTGCGTATTCAGTTTCTCAGGAGAACAAAACGGCGCTTTTGCTTGATCTGCTTGAACGAGAGCAGAAAGAAGAATCGCTTGAAAAGGTTCTCGTTTTTACACGCACTCGACGCGGCTCCGAACGCCTGTCACACATTCTCAAGGCTCGCAATCACAGAGTGAATCGCATTCACGCGGATCGCAGTCAGCCACAACGTGAAGCAGCGTTGCGCGAATTTCGCGACGGCCGGGCGCGAGTGCTTGTAGCCACAGATATCGCAGCTCGTGGCTTGGATGTTGACTCAGTTTCGCATGTCATCAATTACGATGTGCCGGCTGCGCCGGAAGATTACGTGCATAGAGTGGGTCGCACAGGCAGAGCGGGTAAGCAAGGTAAAGCGATCACGATCGTCACGCCAGTCGATGAGTTGTCGATGAGAGGGATTGAACGATTAATTGGACAACCAGTAAGGCGCATCGTGCCGGAAGGTTTTGGTGGATTGCAATTGCCTGTATCAGGCACAGGCAGACCGGCTATGCCATTTGGGCGAGCTAACAAGCCCATGGTCCGCTCATTCCGCCCACGCGGACGATAATTAGCCACAGATGACACGGATGACTACAGATTGATCTGTATTCATCCGTGTTCGTCTGTGTCGCAGTTTTGTAATTTTCACTGTGACGCGACTCTATTCTCTGTCTCTCTGTGGTTAGATAGCATCTGATGGGAATTCAACGGAGAGAACAAGGGATAATGAAATCAGAAACACGTAACGTTAATTGGGGCAATGCGATCTTCCTTATCATTGCGCATCTCGCTGCAATCGCCGCGCTTTTTTTCTGGAGTTGGCCGGCCGTAATCACAGCCGTTGTCCTTTACTGGATTGGCGGTAGTCTTGGTATCGGCATGGGTTATCACAGGCTGCTTACTCATCGCGGTTACAAGGTTCCGAAGTTGGTTGAATACTTTCTTGTGACCTGCGGTGGAGTGGCGCTCGAAGGTGGACCGATTCAGTGGGTAACGACGCACCGCATACATCACGCGCATACAGATCGCACGGGTGATCCTCATACGCCGCGCGATGGAGGATTCTGGGCACACATGGGTTGGATACTGTTTGGCACCGCGCAGGATCACGACCAGGCCACCATCGAACGCTACGCGCCCGATGTACTAAAGGATGGCTATTACCGTTGGCTTAACAATTTTTATTGGGTGCCCTTATTGATAATAGGGATACTACTCTTCGTTTTTGGCGGTTGGGGTGTGCTGTTGTGGGGAGTTTTTCTCCGTCTGACGCTGGCTCTTCATGCGACCTGGCTCGTTAATTCGGCCACGCATCTTTGGGGAAAAGCAAGATTCGAAACCGGCGATGACTCGCGCAATAGTTGGTGGGTGGCGCTGCTGACATTCGGCGAAGGATGGCACAACAACCATCACGCCCATCCTACTTCAGCGCGTCACGGTCTGCGCTGGTACGAAGTCGATTTGAACTGGTTAGGAATTCGGACTTTGCAACTTCTCGGTTTGGCCCACGGCATCAAGCGCGTTCATTTCAATCGCACCTCTTCCGCCTGGCAACTCGTCCGTAGCCGCGTGCGAACACCGGTTATCAGGACCGATCCATGATTCATCTAACAGGATTGACAGGATTAGACATGATTACATGTAAATCGTGAAAATCATGTCAATCCTGTAAACTCATCCGCCCAAAGTCAGGACGACGCGGAAGCGCACCTTGCCGCTGTGCATTTGCTCGTAGCCTTCGGCGACGCGGTCGAGCGAGTATTTTTCAATCATCGGGTGCACGCCGTTTAAGGCGCTGAATTCCAGTGTGTCTTGCGAATCCCTCGCTGTTCCTGAGTACCAGCCCGCCACCGTTCGTCTGCCACTGATCATAGAAAACATACTAATCGTCAACGGCTCGGCCGGCGCCGCAGGTACTAGCAGTTTGCCACTCGGCGACAGTCCATCAACCAATGCAGAAATCGCCGCCGCGTTCGGCGCTGTTGCCAGGATTACATGCGCGCCCCCAAGCTTTTGCAGCTCCGCTACAGCATCTTCAGCGATCGAATCGATGTAATGATGTGCGCCCAGTTGTCGCGCCAGCGGTTCCTTGTCATTTCCGCGATTGATTGCGACAGTCACGAAACCCATCTGTCGCGCGTATTGAACTCCGAGATGTCCGAGTCCGCCGATGCCGTGCACCGCGACGACATCTCCCGCGCGTGCTCCTGAATTGCGCAGCGCGTTGTAGACGGTAACGCCGGCACACATGAATGGTCCCGCTTCCTCGGCGGGCAACTCGTTTGGAATCGCAGCCAGCGCGGTGACCGGTGCAATCATGTACTCGGCATACCCTCCATCGAAATCGATCCCGGTGACCTTTCGATTGACGCACATCGCGAAGTCTCCGCGGCGACACTGTTCGCACACGAAACAATGTCCACCATGCCAGCCGACTCCCACTCGCTGATCTTGCTTCCACGCTGTAACCTTATCGCCTGCCGCATCGATGCGTCCGGCGACTTCGTGACCAGGCACACGCGGGTACTGAAGTCCCGGCCAGAGACCTTCTTTGACAAGCGCGTCGCTGTGGCAAATGCCGCATGCCTCGACCTTCACGCGGACTTGCCCGGCTTGCGGTTCGGGTATATCCCGCTCTATCAATTCCCAGTCTCCACCGGCTTTACTTATCTGCGCGACTTTCATTTTGGTAGTCATGAATGCTCCTATGGTCCTTCTGTCTGGCGTTCTGGCTCATATTCTTCGATAATCGTGGCTTCCAACAATGCAGCTTTATTTCTGGTCCGTATTATGCAGCCGGCGGCTTAGGCTCCGCATCCTGAGCTGGGCGGTAATGAGCATGGAAGGAGAGAGAAATGGTAACTGAAACAAGGGTGAGTAATCGTTCTGCGGTTGATTGGGCGCTTCTGATTGCGCGCATCGTCGTTGGTATTGTGTTTATGGCCCATGGCGCACAGAAACTTTTTGGAGCTTTCGGTGGGCCGGGCTTATCGGCGATAGTCCAGGGGATGGGGCCAGTGGGTTACTTAGTAGCCGTTGGTGAATTCTTCGGAGGTCTGGGACTGCTTGTCGGGTTCCTGTCGCGCTTTTCCGCCGCGGCAATTATTGTCATCATGCTCGGGGCAATCGGAATGGTCCACGGTAAATTCGGGTTCTTTATGAATTGGACCGGCAAGCAGCCGGCAGAGGGATTCGAATATCACCTGCTGGCTATTGCCCTCCTGCTCACGATCCTCATCGCTGGTCCAGGACGTTTCGCACTCGGACGATACTTACCGCTGCCCAAAGCAGTGGTGCTGGAGTAGCCGCCACAAAGAAGGACAAAAGCAGTAATGCGGGCTGAACCAATTACCGAACCTGTTGCTTACCACGGTGAGGGGCCAGTGTGGTCGGAGCGTTGGGGCGGTTTGCGCTGGCTGGACATGTTGGCCGGTGATGTCTTATCGCTCACCGATAAAGGCGACATTCAACGGCGTCATGTTGGTAGCGTTGTCGCCGCCATTCGACCGCGCACTCGAGGTGGAGCCGTTATCGGAGTAGAACGAGGTTTCGCCCTCGAGAATGCCGATGGGATCCTTACGCAGTTGAGTGAGCTGTGGACTGACGATCAGATCCGTATGAACGAGGGCGGCTGTGATCCCGACGGTCGTTTCTACTGCGGAACGATGTCGCGGGATAAGCGCCCCGGCGCCGGAACGTTGTATCGCCTCGACGCGGATTTGTCCGTGCGTGTGGTGTTGGCTAACGTCACCATCTCGAATGGACTTGAATGGAGTCCGGACGGATCTCTCGCCTACTACAACGATACAGCTACCTATTCTGTCTCAGTTTTTGACTATGATTCGCAGATGGGCTTGATCAACCGGCGCGTGTTTGTAGATCTTTCCGCCGAAGGCCAACGTCCGGATGGCCTGACTGTTGACGAACAGGGCGGCGTTTGGGTGGCTCTCTCCCATGGCAGCGCGGTGCGGCGCTACAAATCGGATGGAGTGCTGGACGAAGTGATCGAGATACCGGTGAAAAAGGTGACCGCCTGCACGTTTGGCGGTCCAAATCTCGATCAGTTGTTCATTACGACTTCGCGAGAAGGGATTGAACCTGGAACAGATCCGCTCGCCGGATCGTTGTTCAGAGCGTTCGTCGGGGTGCGCGGGTTTGCGGTTCGCGAATTCGCGGGGTGATCCGGATCATCCACAGATTCACAGATTGTTGCGAGAAGGTTCGCGCATGTATCTTCCTGCTTAGAAATTCGCCACCTCGCAAAACACTTTGATAGCGCCGTTTGGATTAGTAAGCTTCGCAAACAACTGTTCGTAATTCTCGAGACCTTTAACCGGATCGGTCAGCAGCCTCCGCAGCCAGCCGGGATATTCAGCTTCTGCCTGGGCCAGATCCTTAACACCCATTTCGAAGTATTCACGGTTTGCGTTGACCGTTCCGACCATTACCTTATTACCCAGCACGAATTCGAGGTTGATCTTGTCTGCCGGCACCTCGACCTTGCGATCACCTCCAGTCACGCTCGATAAAACCAGCACACCGTTTTTGCCGAGTGCTTGCATGCTGTCAAAGACTACTGGCGAGAAACCGGTGGCTTCGAAAATGATGTCGAATGGACCATACTTCTTCGCGCCCTCGATAATCGAAAGCTGTTCGGTCGATTGGTAAGTCGCACCAAGCGCCTCGATCAGTTCGGAGTTTAGGTAAGGTTTCGGCGTTTTACCAAATGTTGTCACTTCCAAACCTCTGAGGCGCAATACGAGAGTTGCCAGCAACCCAATCGTACCCGCTCCCATCACTGCCGCTCGCTTCGGTTTCCATACACGTAAGCGACGCTGTATCTCGTAAGCCTGGAATATGCCTTTCTCAACCACGGTCGTCGGCTCGAGCAACACGCCGACTTCCTTTAGACCTTGCGGAATCTTCACGATGAATTCCGCATCATCGACGTAGTACTCGCTCATGTAGCCATGCCGCAGGTTGATGCCACGTTCGAAATACGTGTCGTCAGTGGTCATGTCGTTCGTGCCGATCAAGTCGTAAAGGCTGGAACCCGGCCGGCGAACAGTTGCGACTACGTAATCTCCAGGTTTTACTTCCGTCACATTTGGACCAACTTCCTGCACCTGGCCAAAGCCTTCATGGCCTATCACCAAAAAGTCGTAACCCTGAGGGGCCTGGCCATATTCGGCGGCATTGATCTCTTTGTCTGTGCCGTCTACACCGACGCGCAGCACACGCACGAGCACACCGCGCCCGTTCGGAATATCGCTGACTTTCGGTGTCGGAAGTTCCGCCAGGTGAACTGTGTTTGGTACTCCAGGTTTTACAGCAATTGCCTTCATGATTGCTCCTCTTTATTAGACTTAGCCGGCTGACACTGCCAATTCCGATTCCATACCGATGCGGGCAAGCGTCGATAAGACGCGGTTTGGTTCGCCAAGATCGCTCCAGCCAACATCTCCTACTCTCATCACGGCCAGATCTTCCGGACGCACTGCCAGCACCTGATGAGAGAAATTCGTTTCTTCGATTTTGGCATAGAGCTCAGTGAGAGCTTTGCGTTCGGCAGTAGTTTCGAAACTCGGAATAATTCTCGCGAATTGGTAATACATTTCGGGTAAAGCAGCTCGCGTCATCTTCAGTAACGCATTTACGCGTCCAACCATGACGAAACTGTTCCACAGGCAACCGCGTTCCATCAGAGAAACCGCCAGACTTGAATCCGGCTTTTCCCAAAACCTGCTGACTCGCGTGATCGATCCGTTTGCGCTGGCGAGTATCGAGCGCTGCGGTTCAATCCATCCATATTCCGTTTCCGGAGTTGTCGGTGTGATCCCCAACAGAGTCACCGTCTCAGGTTGTGCTCGGGTGACGTCGAACGCGACGTCGATGTGCGACATGAACTTCTCGTCATCACCAAAATAGTGATCGGAGGGAAACATCGCGACGATTGCTTTGGGTGACTTCATTGCGACGCGCATCAGGGCGTAGAGAATCGCCGGTGCTGTTCCTTTGTTCTGTGGTTGTTCGAGAAGAAGATCTGGTGAGACCGCGGTCTTCAATGATTTGTAAAAGCCGCGATGCTTTTCCGTGACGACAAATAGAGTTCGATCAGGCACGATTGATCTTGCTACGCGCCGTCTTGTTTGATCGAGTAGGGTGCTGCCTCCGATAACGGGTACAAATTGCTTCGGACGATTGTCACCGCTGATTGCGCGAGTCAACGATCGCAAACGCGTTCCATCTCCGCCTGCTAATATGACTGCCCACCTCTCGTTGCTCATGTTGATTGGTCCTTCCTGTGGGATTCGCCGAACAACCATGAGTCGCGCGGGAGATGTATTCCTTACAATTGTAGGGGTAGCCCTCTGTGGCCACCCCTACAATTATTCCCCGCTCTGTTGAAGTAATTTCGCGACCAGCCCGGTCCAGCCTGTCTGATGACTGGCGCCGACGCCTGCGCCGTTGTCGCCGTGGAAGTATTCGTGGAAAGGGATGAGGTCGCGCCAATTTGGATCGGTTTGAAACTTCTCGACGCCACCGAATACGGGCCGGCGTTCATTACCATCAAGTAAAAAGATGCGTGAGAGGCGTTTTGAGATTTCGCTTGCAACCTCCCAAAGCGTCAACATCTGACCTGAGCCAACCGGACATTCAACCTTGAAATCGTTGCCAAAATAGTGATGAAACTTTTGCAGCGATTCTATGATTAGATAATTGAGCGGGAACCAGACTGGTCCACGCCAGTTGGAATTACCACCAAACAAACCGGTGCTCGAATCAGCAGGCTCGTAATCCACTCGATGTGATGTGCCGTTGATTTGCAGCACGTAAGGGTTCTCTTTGTGAAAGCGCGACAGCGCGCGGATGCCGTATGGCGAAAGAAACTCATTCTCGTCGAGCATGAATCGCAACACCCTGCGCAACTGGTCCTGCTGGACGATTGACAGCAACCGCCGTTCAGCATGGCCGGGTGTGCGCATGCAAGCGACGTTCTGCGTGAGATCAGAACGGTTTGCGATGAACCATTCCATGCGCCGTTTGAAATCAGGCAGCCGATCGAGCAGCTCCGGCTCTAATGTCTCCACGGCGAAGAGCGGAATTAAACCCACCATCGAACGTACTTTCACCGGATATGGTTTACCTGCCGGCAAGTGCAGCACGTCGTAGAAGAACCCATCCTGCTCATCCCACAACCGGATCTCATCGTCGCCGCGATTGTTCATGGCCCGAGCGATGTAGAGAAAGTGCTCCCAGAACTTGCTGGCGACGTCCTCGTACGACGGATCTTCTTTGGCAACCTCCATCGCGATCGCAAGCAGATTCAACGCGTACATTGCCATCCAACTCGTGCCGTCGGATTGCGCGATATGGCCGCCGGTCGGCAGCGGTGCGTTGCGATCGAAGACGCCGATGTTATCGAGCCCAAGGAAGCCACCTTGAAAGATATTCATTCCCTCGGCGTCTTTACGATTTACCCACCAGGTGAAATTCAGCAGCAGCTTCTGAAACACTCGTTTGAGAAAGATGGTGTCGCCTGCGCCGCGGCGTTTCTTTTCAATCTTGTAAACACGCCACGCGGCCCATGCATGAACCGGCGGATTGACATCGCCGAAGTCCCATTCATACGCCGGCAACTGGCCATTTGGATGCATGTACCATTCGCGCAGCATCAGCAGGAGCTGGTCTTTGGCGAACTCCGAATCAACCAGTGCCAACGGGACACAATGAAACGCAAGGTCCCAGGCGGCGTACCACGGATATTCCCATTTGTCCGGCATTGAGATGACATCGGCGTTGTATAAGTGCTTCCACTGGTGATTGCGACCGCGCACGCGTTGTGCCGGCGGCTTTGGAGTTGCCGGATCGCCTTCGAGCCACTGTTCGATGACGTAGTGATAGAACTGCTTGGACCAAAGGAGCCCTCCAAATGATTGGCGCATTACGGATTGCGCATCGGGTGAAAGATCTCTGGGAATCACTGTTTGGTAAAACTCGTCTGCTTCGTGAATCCGATCTGCAAATATCTTGTCGAAGTCCGCGAACGCATTCTGCTTCAGGGCATTGTTCGTTAATCGCAAACGAATGGCTGCCGTCGCGCCGGGCGCAATACTTAGCTTGTAGTTTGCGGCAGCCTTTGTTCCCACCTGCTCGGGATTAATTGCTTGTTGATTGCCGTAAACGATGTAGTCGTTAATGCCGTCTTTTACGAAGTGCGTGCCGTTTGGAGTGTTGAAGAGACGTTGATTGTTCGTATCATTTTCCGTGAACAGCAGTTCAGGAGAGTCATCACAGTACAACCAGCGCTTACCCAGGTCGCGGTGATTCAGTTCGATTACGCTTTCACCATCTCTACCTAAGACTGGGCGAGGCTCCTCGTTGTGATCCCACGACCACGTATTTCGAAACCAGATGGTGGGAAGAAGATTCAATGAAGCTGCTTCGGGCCCACGATTAGTTGCACTGATCTTGATCAGGATGTCTTCGCTATCAGCTTTTGCATACTCCACGAAGACATCGAAATAACGATCGTCATTAAAAATTCCGGTATCTATCAGTTCAAACTCCGGCGCTAGCTTGCCGCGGCGGCGATTCTCTTCAAGCAGTTGACTGTAAGGAAACTCAGCCTGCGGATACTTGTACAAGTACTTCATGTACGAATGAGTCGGTGTCGAATCGAGATAGAAGTAATACTCCTTCACGTCTTCACCGTGATTGCCTTCGTTGCCGGTCAATCCAAAGATGCGCTCTTTCAGAATCGGATCGCGGCCATTCCACAGCGCAAGCGCAAAACAGATCTGCTGGTGTCGATCGCAGATGCCTGCGAGACCGTCTTCATTCCAGCGGTATGCGCGCGACCGCGCGTGATCGTGCGGGAAGTAATCCCACGCGCTGCCGTATGCGCTGTAGTCTTCACGAACGGTGCCCCAGGCGCGCTCACTAAGATAAGGCCCCCATCGTTTCCAATGTTTTGTGCGCCGGCGTGATTCCTCCAGCCGCTGCTCTTCCGCGTTCATTCAACCCTCCGCAATTCCATTCGTTCATCTTTCAATCAACGCCATCACGTGCCCGTCCGGATCGCGCGCTAACAGTCCTTTACTGAATCCTAAGCTCTTGTCGGTAAGAGTCACGACTCCGGGCGACACCAAGCTAGAGTTCTCCGCGATCAATCGCGTCGCAAATGTGTCTGCGGTGTTCACAACAAGAGTGGTCTGCCAGTGAAACAAATCCGAAGCGCGAGCATCCGCAGGCGCAGGGCGCCCATCGCGCGGCGCAAGGTACTCGAGAAACTCGATGCCAGGCCCCCCGCTGCCGGCTCGAAGACTCGTGATGCGTAACCTTGCGCCAAAGACATTGTTCAAATGTTCCTGCTCCGTACCGTAATTCTCACTCGTTCCGGCGACACGCAGGCCGAGCGCATCACGATAGAACTTCAGACTCGCCTCGGTATCACTGACCACGATCGCCGTGTGATCGATTCCCAGAAACAGCTTGTCCTTGTTCTGCCACTTCTGATCGCCCTTGCCGGCGGGGAACTGGAGAATCTCGAGCCAGTGCTTGTCCGGATCGCGAAAGTAAAAAGCCTTGATACCACCCGCGTTCTTATTCCAATCGGGCAGACGCTGTGGACCAGTAGAAGCATGTTCGACTTTCTTCTCGCGCAACAGCGCGTAAGTCCTATCCATATCGCTGGTGATGATTGCAATGTGCTGAAACCAGCGGTCGTTGCTGCGTGAATCGACCGGAACGGGACGGCCTTTCGGCGCGAGATATTCCGTCAACTCGATAAACTCATCGCCGAGTCGCATTTGCACTACACGCATACGTAAGCCAAAGACACCCTCAAAACGTTCGTAATCTTCGCCAACCACTTCCACATCAGAAACCTTTTCGAATGACAGTACGCTTGAATAAAAAGCAACCGAAACGTCCATGTCTGAAACCGTCATGCCAATCGCGCCTACCTGCTCGATGAGTGGGACCACCGCCGAGCGATCCTCAACGCGAAGGAGGGGGACGCGCGTGCTATTGAATGCACGCGCGTCCTTTGGCAGGCACCAGGCCGTCGTCGTCTGAACGAAGACGCCCAGCGTAAGCAGTAAACCGAGAAGAGTGCGTTTCATTTCATTCGCTCCAACAGGTGATCGCCAACGCGCAATGCATTAGCCATGATCGTTAGCGCCGGATTCACCGCGCCGCTCGAAGGGAAGAAGCTCGCATCGACAACGTAAAGATTGTCAACTTCATGAGCTTTGCAATTGCGATCCAGGACCGACGTCTTTGGATCGTTTCCGAAACGAACCGTGCCGTTCTGGTGCGCTACCGCGGCGAGCGGTAACCGTTGGCCAAGATAGAGATTTCGCGCAAACAACCCCTGGTGACAGTCGTGCCCGTGAATGTCACAGTTCGTTTGCTTCATCGCCTTTTGCAACTGCGCCTTCAAGCGATCGTGGCCTGCAACGTTATTCAGCTTGTAACTGACGCGGATTTGTCCGTCGCGATCGACTGTCACACGATTTTCAGAGTCAGGCAGATCTTCCGAGGTCAACCAGAAATCCAGCGAGTGTTTAGCCATCAAGTCGAGGGTCCAACCCGGCGCTACTGCGGGCGCGCCGGCCTTCAACGTATCGGCGTCGAGCTTGCCCACGAAAGAGATGTGGCCCATCGGATAGTCCCAGTCTCTCGAGCCAAGATAAAAGTCGTTAATTGCGAGAGTCTTCTGAAAGACGGTTGGGTTTGGACATTTCGAAAGCGCCATCACCACGGAATTGATGTGACCCATATAGTGACGACCGACAATGTCCGATCCATTAGCGAGGCCATTTGGATGGCTATCGTTCGCAGATCGCAACAGCAACGCTGCTGAATTAACCGCCCCACACGAAACCACCACGATAGCGCCCGAGTACTCCTCGCGGGCGCCGTTGCGATCCACAATAACCTTGCTGACTTCGCGCGCGTTGCCATTCGTTTCAAGCCGCATCACCTTTGCGTTCGTGACTAGTGTAACGTTCTCGTGCTCGAGGGCCGGGTCAACGCAGATCGTCTGCGCATCGGATTTAGCACCCATCAAACAGGGATGGCCGTCGCAGGTGTTGCACCGGATGCACAGGCTCTTACGCGCATTCTTTTCGTCAATGCGAATTCCTAAGGGAACGTGAAAGGGCCTCAGGCCGGCTCGCTCGAGATCGTCGTGAAGATGTTGAATGCGCTGTTCGTGGCTGACGGCCGGATACTTGTAAGGCGCGCTCGCCCACGGCTCAGTGGGATCCTCACCACGGTTCCCGTGCACCTGATAAAGATGTTCGGCTTCGGTGTAATACGGTTCCAGCTCCTCGTAGCTGATGGGCCAGGCCGGCGAGATACCGCCGTGATGCCGGATCTCGCCGAAGTCTTCTTTGCGCAAGCGAAAGAGTGCCGCACCGTAAAACTTCGTATTGCCACCGACGAAATAGTTGGTGTGCGGATGCAGCTCTTTGCCGTCGCGGTCGCGCCAGGCCTCTTTGGTGTTGTACTTCCCTTCGAGGTTCACGGCGCGCGTGCTCCAGTTGTCCTTTTCACGGGGCACGTAATCGCCGCGCTCGAGCAGAAGAATCCTTTTGCCGGAGGGCGCGAGTTTGTAAGCCAGCGTGCCGCCGCCCGCGCCCGTACCGATGATGATGACGTCGTAATGATTACTGTTCGTCATGGCTTCTACTCCGTCTGCGAACTTATCTATTCATTGATTGCATCGAGTCGTTCATCAATGGTGCCGTGCCAAAGTTGACGCTGAAGCGTTTGCACCAGATCGTCACTGCACGATACTTCGCTAAATCGGTATTCGCCGGCAGATCATAATTCTGGTTGCCGATGTTTCCTTTTAAGGAACCGATGTCCACGAAGTCCGCCTTCGTAACGGTGTCGTTGTCTTTGGCATCGTTTACCGCGACGAGATAGACGTGCACATCCGGACCATTCGACGTCGCGAAATCTGTCAGCCGCAGGGTCTTTTTGCCATCCGCAAGCTGAAACACGGACGCCGTGCCCTTGGTCTCATGCGCACCGCTGTGAAACTGGCCGGTGGCGAGTTTGTTAGGGGCCGCCGATGCGGTCGGAAACTCCTCGTTGACTGTCTGATTGATAAAAGCTCGTTCCGGACGGAATGCGTACCAGGCTGCGATTCCGACGATGACAACAACCACTAAGGCAACTGAAACCTTTTTCGACATGATTAGAATTCTCCTCGATTACTGTTTGAATGTACTTTCCAAACTGTTAGTCGAGCGTTCCTATGTTTCCTTACACCCGACCATCTAAAGCATGTTTTTTAGACAGGATTTCAGGATTTGCAGGATTCGGGGCGCACTCCGGCGATGTTCAAGCGCATGCGATATAGGCCGGAGCGCGCGCATAGGTACAGCGTCTTGCCATCGGCGTCGCCCCAGGCAAAGTTGTGCGCGTGTTTTGGTGTGACGATCGTGCCGAGATGTTTCCCTTCCGGTGAGATCACCCACAATCCGCCCGGCGCCGACACGTACAGATTGCCCTTTTGATCGACTTTGATTCCGTCGAGACCGTCTTCACCAGGCGCATTCGTGAAATCAAAAAAGAGCTTTCCATTTTTCAGAGTCCCATCCGGCTGCACCTCGTAACGCATGATCGCTTTATGCTTGTCTCCGATCTCGCTCACGGGCTCATCTTCTTTGCGCAACTCCTGGCCGGTGAGCGAACGCGGCCAGTTGCCGACGTACAGGTACTTTTCATCCAGCGAAAGCGCGATGCCATTTGGTCCAGTGAAATCCTTGCTCACGAGCTGCAACTTGCCCTTGTAGATCGAGTAGACACCACTAAATGGAAGTTGTTTGCGCGGATCGTTGAAGAACTTTGGAAAGCCGAAGGGCGGATCAGTGAAGAAGAGCGTGCCATCCGAGCGATAAACTAAATCGTTGGGGCTGTTGAGCCGCTTACCGTCATAGCTGTCCGCCAGAACGGTTTGTGTTCCGTCGCGTTCATCTCGCACAACGCGATGGTTACCGTGTTGATTGATCGTCAGTCGTCCCTGCGCGTCGAGTGTCAGGCCATTTGAACCAGGCTGCCCATAGTCTGCGATATCAGCACCGTTGTAACCACTCGGTGTGCGAAACACTTCGAGTTTGCCGTCCTGGTTCGCGTTGGGCGTGTACTTGTAGATCGTGTTGGCATTCGGATCGCTGAACAGTAAATAGCCGCCGTCTTTGTTGATCCAAATCGGGCCTTCGGTAAACTTGAATCCGTCGGCAAGTTTGAACAGCTTGGGATTAGGTCCAACAACTTCATCCATCGCCTTGTCGTTGCGGACGACCTCAACATTCACCTCGCTTGGTGTCAGCGCCACCGGGCCGGGCACAGTCCTGTAGAACGAGAGCTTCGCGTAGCGCATGTAGATGAAATTTGTAGGCGGGTTCGAAAGTGGACCATTAACTCCGAAGATTGCGAGCTGAATCTGTTGGCCTGGTTTGACGTTGCGCGCCACGACCAGATGATTCTCCGCGTTCCAACCCGCGATTACTGACCCGCCGGATTGGCCCAACGCGCGAGACAGTTCGCCATCAACCCAAATCTCGGCATAGTCGTCGAGTGAAGTCTCAAAAACTGCCGTCGTTCCAATTGGATCGAAATCACCGATCCGATCGGGAATCGTGAGTTTGATTCGATACCAATTGAAGCCTAGCCTGCCATTGCCACGACGCTGATCGAGCGTAGCCGGACTGATCACTTCCCACTTCGAATCGTCGAAGTCCGCGCCACCCGCATGCGGCGTGTAGTCGTACGTCTTGACCGGAGCGCCTGTCGGTTGCTTGTCTGCTCCTGGTCCGCGGAAATCAGCTTCAACGATTTTCGTATCGCTATAGCGCCATTCGCCTTTGACGGCGTGCACACCCTCGAGCGAACCGAGGTCAATCGTTGCGTCCGGCTTGCCTGCTGGAACTTCGGCGGATGTTCGCGATGCATGCGTCAGATGTGCAGAGAGACTAACGTAAAGCGCCGTTGCAATTGCCAGCGCAAGCATTACGTGGAGAATTCGCGTTATCTTCATGACGTCCTCTTTCGATTTTGTGCCTTTTGTGCTTCTTTGTGCCGGATTCTTCTTAACGAACTTTGATCGTGTAATACAGGAACTCGCCGTTGACCTCTTTGAACCAGTGCGGCGTGTTACCAGGCACGATGATCACTTCGCCTTTGGATAGTCGTCGCGTGTCACCGCCTTCAATTCGCGCGCCCCGGATCTCGTTTGGCGCAATCTCCTTCGCCTCGACGACAGTCCCTCCCGTTACAAACGTAGCGCTGCCTTGCAGCACGTAAATGATGTCGGTGTCGAGCGCGTGGATCTCAGCCAGCCCAGGCCTGTCTCGGCGGCTGGTATGGACCATGTAGTTGCGATTAGTACCATCAAGCAGCGCTGCGCCGGTTGAGAATGATGTACTCACTTGCGCGGCGTCGAAGAAGAGCACCGGCGGCTTATTCATTTCACTTGTCTTCACATCGCTCGAGAAAACATTCGCCCCTACCATTGCCAACTCTTCGTCCTGCTGGGCGCTGGCGGCGCCACTCACACCGACGCCACCAACGATCTGGCCGTCGATAGAGATCGGAATTCCGCCTTGCAGCGGCGTGAAGAAAGCATCGGGCAAGGCGATCATGGCCGTGCGACCGTTCTTGATAATGTCTTCGAACACTTTGGTCGGGCGTTTGAAAAGCACCGCCGTGCGTGCTTTGCCGATTGAGATATTTGCGCCGGCCGCAAACGTTCCGTCGAGCCGTTCAAGCGCCATCAAATTGCCGCCTTCATCGACGACCGCAATCACGCCGCCGGGTGCATTGTTCTTCTTCGCGTAAGCAACTGCGCCGGCAATCACTTTTCTGGCGCCGTCAATCGTCAGCGCTTTCTTATCGACTGTTTGCGCGTTTGCGAAAACCGCAGCGCTCAACACAATCAAAGCCGCTATTGCCATTTTGAGATTCGATTTCATGATTTGTTCTCCCGTCGCTTTGTTTGTTTCACATTCCCGCTTCCGGTGTGATCGTGATGCGGAAGAACTCGGCGTTCTTTCCGGTCCAGCGGTCATCTTTCACACGACTGACAACGCCGTGTTCGTCAATGCCGGTATTCGTCGCTTTCTGTCGCGGTCCCTGGTTGGGGCCGATGCCGATCTCTTCATTCTTTTCAGTGCCGGCGTCCCACAGGATGAATTGGTCCGTGATGTCGCCGGTAACGGGATTGCCCTTGGCGTCGAACAGCGCGATGCCTTTTGCGCCGGGAGCGTAGAACCAATCATTCGACTGGCCAAACATCTGCGTCATGAACAATTTCATTCCCGGTATGGCGGTGACGGTAAACTCATATGAATCGCCTGGCCGGATTGGACCAGCGGCCATCGCTCCGATGGGCATATTGAATACGCCGTGCAGGTTGGAGCTGTGGTGCATTGCGACGAGCGAGGCTGCTAAGCCTGACGGGTCTCCATCTTCGGCCTGCATCTCCAGGCCGTTGCGGGCCGGCTTTCCTTCAGTGAAAAGCGGCGCATTCTTCTCGCTCAACACGAACAAGCCCGGTGATAACGCAAACGGAAACTTGTCGCCGTTTGAAGCCGTCATGCCTTCCGGGTTGGAAATGTTTTCGATGCGAACTGTGAATTTAGTTGGTTCGGCTTTGCGCGTTGCGACTGCTACTGTGAGTTGCATCAGGCAGAAAGCAATGAGCAGTACCAGACTGAGTGCGAGTTTCATGATTTTTCTCCTTATTAATTAGCTTCGAAGTTGCATCGGAAGATGCAACGCTTGTTGTTATGGTGATGAAGCTTGGCGCAAGCGATTGCGGGCTTCGGGTTCAGCCGTCGATAAACTTCCGCCGCCAGCAGCATGCCGAGTGGCGGCGCCGTAAAATAAATCCAGAGTGATATCCAAAGGTGTGCGCCAACTGCGGAGCTGAAGGTGCGCGCCGGATTCATACTCATGCCGGAGATCGGCGACTCAATCGTTATGTAGGTTGCGACCAGCGCACCGGCGAAGATCCCCGTCCATCGTCCCAACTGTTTCGTGTTCGAGACAGTGAGAACGACCAGCATCAGAATGAAAGAAATCAGGGCCTCGGCGAAAAAGGCGACGGTTGGCCCGTTCGGCCCGGGGAGCGTTGCGGCATAGTTGACCGATTGATGCGCGATCAACTTGCCGAGCGTGAGTGAGGCGAGCATCACACCGGCGATACCGCCGGCGAATTGAAACAGTGTGTAGAAGGCTGCATCCCACGCTTCTATTTTGCCGAGGCGAAAGAACGTCCACGTCACTGACGGGTTGAAATGAGCACCGGATCGCTGGCCCAGTGGTGAAAAGATGATTGCGATCGCAGTCAATCCCATCGCCATGCCCATCACGACTCGTCGCGACACGCCGTCAGGAATGCTTTCAGCAACCGGCGATGACGGGTGAAACAACAAGACAGTGAACGCGCATGCCGAGAACATGAACAGGCCGAGCTCGGCCGCTTCCATTAAGTATTCAGGCCAGTGTTGCTTCAGGGCATCCATCATTCGGGGGCGCGGCATGTCGAACGCACTGATACTGTTTGGACTCGTTAGTTCCATCTCATTAACCTCTTGCCTGTAGTCGCTTGTTGTGGTGAATCCTTACAGGATTAAGTCCTGTCCCTTTTCACGAAGAAGCTGCCTGAGGAATTTGATCTGTTGTAGATAGCCGGCGCACCAGGCGCAAACCCAGAGGTGCAATTTCAACTGCAACTGCTCCCATGGACTAAGCGGCCGTTCCATCGATTCAGACATCAGCGGAACCATCTGCCGGCACGGTTGGAGTGATCGAAGCAGCCATCGTCTGACTAACCGTCTAATCTTGAAGTAAGCTTTCAAAACTTCCTTTTCATTCGATCACGAGTAATGAATTCAAGCCGCCGTAGTTATCCGGTGCTTTCATGCCGTTGCTGGGATCTTCAATCCAACGCTGCCCATCGACAACGAACTTATATTGGAACCGTCTGGCTTGCCGTATTTCAATCTCCGTAGACCAAAGACCTGATCCATTCCGTTTGAGCGGCGTGGCGCGCTGGTCCCAGCCATTAAAATCACCAGCAACTGAGACGCTATTTGCGGTGTCGTCATGATAGACAAAAGCCAGGCGGCCATTCGCCACTCGCGGCGATGTGTATCCGTCTGTGTTTTGCGTATGCTGTTCAGTTCTCGCGCATTCCACGGCGAGTCGAGCGTTAACCACACCGTAGCCCTGGCGGATAGCCGGCGAATTGGTTATACGGGCGGCTGTTGAAATCAGAATGTTCTTGATGGCGCCCGGTGTTAGTGGCGGATTGGCTTCAAGCATCTGCGCCACGATTGAAGTAATAATCGGCGCTGCGAAGGATGTTCCATCGACGTGCTGGTAGTGTGCGGCCACAATCTTCTGCTCCGCCAGAGAAGATTCAACGAAACGCCGGATAGCGTCAGCGCCGCCGGCCAGGAACTGCTCAGGTACCCATTCACGAGCGAGGTTTGTTAGTTGATAATCCGGCGCTGCCGGCAATTGCGACAGCGCTTCGGCTTGCTCATAAAATGCAGTGCCCGGAATGATTGGAGCGGCTACCCACATCGCGGGAGCGACAATCTCGGGCTTAACGGTGCCGTCCGTGGTCACGCCGAAGTTTGAGTGATACAGATCCAGGCGCTCGTCGCCCAGTCGATTGTTATCGGAATAGCCGCCTACGGTAATGACCGATGGCGAGTTGGCCGGCGGAATGGAATGGTGTCCTTCATTGCCTGAGTTTCCAGCCGCGGCGACCACTACAATTCCACAGCGGATTGCCTCTTCTGCAGCCTGATCGATGACGCTCCCGGAACACGGAACGTCTTGATCGCCACCCAAAGAAATATTCAGGACGCGGATGTTGTAACGCTCGCGATTAGCAATTACCCAGTGAATGCCTCGCGCTATGTTTTCTTCCGTGATGTGGCCGCGTTCACTTACTTTCACGAGGACGAGCTCTGACTCGTGGGCCAAGCCTCGATATACACCGTCACTGAGGCGTCCATTGCCCGCCGCGACTACCGATGTTTGTGTGCCGTGCCATGCCCATGACTCTACAGGATCAGTAGAGAGCAAGCGGCGACGCTCTCCGGCTACATCTTCGTAAGCGATGATGCGGTTCCTGGTTTCGACCAGATCGGGATGCGGATAGAAGCCGGAGTCGAGAAAAGCTATCGTTACGCCCCGGCCCGTGTATTCAGGGTTTGCGTTCATCCTGACCGGCGTTGGGATAACGGCGAACCGGTTCGGCGAGTGTTGATGCTTGTGTTGTGAAGAGTCCATCTATTTTCCACCAGTGAAAACAAGAGCAGACAAACCGCTTCCTCAAGCAGTTGTCGGTCAACCCAAGCTGATCCTTACAGATTAGTTTTGCCTGGTGAGATTGCGGCGAATGCGTTCTCGTGCTTCGTCCGAAAGAGTGACTCCGCCGGTTACCGGTTCAAGCGCTTCGTCGCCTTTCGCGCGAGCTGTCTGGCGAATTAGTTGTAGATGTTCGAGGTACCATTGGCACCAGGCGCAAATCCACAAATGAAGTTTGACTTCGAATCGCTCCTGGAGTGAAAGCGGGCGTTCCATTGATTGTGAGATTTTTTCGACGGTCTGCCGGCAAGTCGGCAAAGTGCGCAATAGCCAGTAGCGAACGCGATGTTTCAGTTTGTCGTAGAGTTTCATCTTAACGTTCGCGTTTGAACCAGTTTAGCTCAAGACAGTTGCGCAAATGCAGCCGCGCACGATGGAGCATGACCCAAAGATTGTTTGCTTTTATGCTCAAAATCTCGCAGATTTCTTCGCTTTTAAGACCTTCCACTTCGCGCAGAGTGAAAGCGCTCGCCGTACGTTGCGGTAAGGGCGACAGGCAGTCGGTAAAAACTTTCCAGAAATCATCGCGCTCCATCAACTCCGCCGGTGTCGCGTGCCAATCAGTTGGCGCGTGCTCGTTGTTCCAATGTCCCTGCCATTCATCAGTTCTTTCAAAAAACTCGCGGTGTTCCGGACCTTCATCGGCTTCCTCGCCGATCGGTGCCTCGCGCCCGATGCGGCGAAAATGATCCACGATCTTATGTTTTAGAATTCCGATCAGCCAGGTCCTCTCCGAACCGCGGCCTTCAAATTGATTGTATGCCTTGAGCGCCGCGAGAAATGTCTCTTGCACTGCATCTTCGGCCGCGTTATCGTCACGCAGTCGAAAGACCGCGTATCTAAAAAGACAGTCGCCATGCTCATCCAGCCAACGACCAGGATCGGGAGATGGATCGAGGGATTTACGTTGTGGCTCGGTCATACGTAACCGGGGTTCAGCCGCTTAGCGAACATCTTGGCCCAGTAGAGTAATGAACGCAAGGACGTGTCGAGATTGTGGGAATCTGCTCGAGCGAGATGCGCGCGGCTGTCCCCGGTGCGCGCTGAATCTAGAGGCCGAGAACATGATTGACCGGATCATTTGGCGCCGTTTTGTGCCTGGCGTGATCGTCGTTGTTCTGGCGGTGGTTGCCTTGATTTATTTGTTGCGCTGAAGTCGTTTTTGACAGGATTGCAGGATTTACAAGATGCATCTTGGTTAATCTTGAAATCCTGTAATCCTGTCTAAGTCTACGGCCCGAAGCGGTGGCGATACTCGTCTGAATAAATAAAGCCGAAGATCATGTGCCTGAAGTTGTTCGGGTCTGCCGTCAGCGTGGTGACCCAGTTGGCATAGCCAATCGTGTCCGGGTCGCGCCGCAAATAACCAAAGTACTGCAACGCCACGAACGCACGGATGAAGAACTTATCCGACACTGATTGCAGCTCGACTATCTCACGCAGCACCTGGGCGCGCGTCTTCTGATTTGTATTCAGCGCGTCGATCAGTGCCGCCTTGTTTGCGAGCACCACTTCCGCATTAGCCTCGAGGGTGTTTACATAGTCAGTATTCGACAGCGCATCGTAGCGGTTCTTAAACTCCTGCCGCTGCGCGAAGGCATCGGTATAAGCCGCCTTGCTGATCACTTCTGATTCCGGCGACTGCGCGCCGCCAACCGTGGCCATGTCCGGCACAAACTCCAGGTAAGTGGGGCGGCGGTCAAAGCCGACTTCATAGAACTTGTAAGCAAAGTAGCCGCGCCCGCGAAACTCTTCCGAAAGGAAGAACCCGGCCGAGACGTGCACGCGGTCGCAGTCAGGATTATCAAACTCGCCGAGACCGTTGTTGGGGCAATGGCCTAAAGTATCGGTCCAATTGGCGAGCCCAATGGAGTCAGGCAAGCGGCCGAGGAAGTCGATGTACTGCTGTGTGATGAAAGGTGTCACGCCATCGATAGGATTCTGCGTGGCGGGCGCAGTGTCGTTGTCGATGATGGTAATGGTGGCTGGATTGGGCACGCCCAGAGTAGCGCCAGTTGCGCCACTCAGATTGACGGTGAAAGTTTCATCACCTTCGACGAGCGCATCATCGACGATGGGAATAATGAACGTTTTGGCTGTTTCACCGATGGCGAATTGCATGAGTCCCACGGTGGTTGCGTAATCGCAGCGCTCCGATGACTTGCCATTCACGATGGTGCAATTCTGCAATCCAGCGACGTCATTGGTGGCGTAATGGACCGTAGCCACTCTGGAAGTGTCGCCTACGCGGGTGATCGTGACAGTGGCAAAGCTGGCCGCTTCATTCACGTTGATCGCAGCGCTACTCGCTTGCACTGACGCATCATCATTGGCGATCGTGACGGTTGAATTAGAATTCGAGATGAAGTTTACGTTTGTAGCATTGCTCAGACTAATGGAGAACGTTTCGTCTGGCTCAACTGTGGTATCTCCGTTCAGCGGCACATTGATCGTGGCCGAGCTTGTACCTGGAGCGAAGGTGAGCGTACCGGAGGTGGCTACATAGTCATTGCCCGCGGTGGCGCTGCCGTTGGCAGTTGTATAGTCAACGGTTATCGGCTGGAACGACGGATTAGAGAGAGTTACATTAACCGCCGCATTCTTAGTTCCGGAATCACCTTCAGAGATGCGCACAGGAGAGACGATGGAAATGGATGGTTTGGGATCGTTGTCCTGAATGGTGATGGTCGTGCTCGGCGTTGAAATGATGCCTGAGCCTGTGGGACCACTCAAGGTGACGTTGAATGTCTCACTGCCACCTTCGAAAAGATTATCGTTGATGACGGAGATTGGAATCGTCTTACTCAACTCGCCTGGAGCAAAGGTAAGAGTGCCGCTGGCAGCCGTGTAATCAGATCCGGCAGTGGCGGTCCCGTCGCTGGTCGCATAATTAACCGAAACGGTGCCTGAGACGTCTCCTGTTCGCAGAACTTTTAGCGCTAAACCCGATGCGCCTTCAAAGGTAGATAAACTCTCAAACTCGAACTGCAATCCGGTTGGAATTGTACCGGCGTTTGACACCAGCGCCGTTTGGACCAGGTAAACCTGACTTGCGGAACCGAAGAATGAAATGCCGGTATTAAACGCGAGTCCGTTTGTTCCCCAACGCGTCAGACTTACCGGTGTGCCGGAAACACCAGGCAGTGTTACTGATCCGATGGGTAGGAAAGTATTCGCATCATAGCCGCTTAGTACGACGTTACTCCCGCTGGAGACCGCGTAAAAAACTCGATGATTAGCGGCATCGACGACCATCGCGGATGGAAACCCGGTACCCGCAAACGTTCCGACCCAAGTCCTGGCTTCCGGATCTGCAACGTGACCTGAAGCTGAATACAACAGGCCGTTTGAAAACTCGAATGGAGTCACAAATCCGGTGAAGAGACCTCGAGTGACAGTCGATGTTGTGACTCCGGATGCATCGACCAGGAATTTTACGACTTCGAAACCGCTGGAAAAACTATCGTACCCGTACAGGACCGATGCGTTGGAACCAAACTCTATCGGTCCGACAGCATAAAACGCCCCTTCGTTGCCGGTCTTGGTGCGTTGGACACCGTTATCGTAGATCGCAATGCCGTCGAAATTTCCCCTGCTTATAGCTACTGACTGCGGACTTCCCGGAACAACTTCAATATCGGCTGGAGATTGAAAGTTGGTGTTGAATTGCAGTCCCGGAGTTTGGGTTGCTACTTCAAAGCGGCGAGCAGCGTGTGCCCCATCCAGATGTACCCACATCGTTTGGCCATCGTTGGAAATTGCAAGCTTGTTCGGCTCGCTGCCAATGAAGGTCGATGGTCCAACGTCTCCAGTTTCAGGAGTAATCTTCGTGATGCTATTGCCGTTGGCGCCGGCACTACTTGGCACGCTCGCATAAAGAGCGTGGGTCGCTTCGCTAAAGACGAGATCGTTTGCCGTTAAATTTACACGTCTGACAAAGGTCGGAATGTATGGTGGAGACGGTGATGGCCTTGGCGATGGAGTTGGCGTCGGACTTGCTACCGGCACACTTGAATTAACCAAAGCCGTTTCGATCAGAAACAATTGGCGTGTGTCCGTCCGAAACGCCAGCCCGTTGGTTCCCCATCTGACGAGACTCCTGGGGACGCCGTTTACTCCTGATATATTGACGAAGCCAAGGGGAAGAAACGTGTTAATGTCGAAGGCCCTAAGCTGAAAAGTGAAACCGTCCGTTGCCAGGAAATAGACGCGGCCATTAGCAGAATCGACAGCATGAATTGCGCCAAACCCCAGACCAGAAAAAGTTCCTACCAGATTTCCCGTGCTGGGATCGAGCACCTGACCAGTAGAACCATACAGAAGATTATTGTCGAAGATTAGTGAATTTCCGACTTGAAACTGTGTTGTGCCCGTTACGGTAACTCCGGAGTTATCGACCGTCATTGTAGTGAGGCCGTCAAAACTATTCCCATAGAGAGTGGAAGGAGAGCCGAAAGCGATAAAATCACTTCCGCTTATATGAACCGGCCCCGTGTTTGGACGCTGCACACCATTATCAAAGATCGCGACACCCGTTTCTGACGGAAAACTGTTGCGATGTTGCCGGGCGACGGCGAGCACTGACGGGTTTCCGGGAGAAACGGCAAGGTCACTGAATGAATAGGGACCATCAAAATTATCCAGGCCAAGAGGAAACTGCGCCCCGGCAGTGTGGGAAAGAATGTTGTAGCTACGTATCGATGCGGCGCCATCCAAGCCGACATAAAGCGTCTGGCCATCGTCCGCCTGGGCCAACTGTGTCGGCTCACTTCCTATAAACACCTGGCTCGAGATCGAACCCGCCACTGGATCAATTTCCGCAACGCTGTTACCACTGCTGCCCTCGCTGCTCGGGACACTCGCATACAGTTTTTGCGTCGCCTGGCTGTAGACAAGATCGTTCGTACTTAACGTAATCTGTCTAACGAACGCCGCTGCCGCCGGGGAAGGTGACGGAGATGGTGTTGGCGAAGGTGTCGGAGTCGGAGTCGGTATCGGTTCCGCTGATGGAACCAGCGAAGTCTGGATGATGAATAACTGGTTGGCGTCGGTACGGAAAGCGAAGCCATTCGCGCCCCAGCGAACGAGAGAAGTGGGAGACCCGTTCACACCCGCTATGGTCAGAGATCCCACTGGAAGAAATGTATTGATGTCGAAAGCCCGGAGGGTTGCGCTTCCACTTGTCGGACCAAGTGTTAAGAAGTATGCACGTCCGGCTGCGGTGTCGGGAACAAAGGCTGTTGTTGGACTGATTCCGGTGAACGTACCCAGCAGTGTATTCGAGTCAGGATTTATGACCTGGCCCTGGCTGCTGAAGATCTTGCCATCCTTAAATTTGATGGCGGCGCCGGCGGCGAGTGAGCTTGTGGAGCTGACGGTCACGCCTGACGCATCAATCGTCATGGTCTGAAGACCGCTGGAGAATCCGGTGCCGTACAATTTCGAAGCAGAAGCGGAAAACGCAAGAAAATTACTGCCGAAGGTTGGTCCAACATTCGTTCGACGAACGCCGTTGTCGAAGACTGCTACCCCCGCGCTTTGCGTCCTGGCTACCGCCAACAGATCCGGATTGCCGGGAGCAACAGCGAAATCACTGACTGAGAAGCGGCCGGAAAACGGGTCTTGTCCTACCGAGAACTGCAGGCCGGGAGTGTTCGTCAAAACATCGAAGCGCCGGACTGCGAATGAACCATCAAGTGAGACGTAGAGGCTGTGTCCATCGTCTGACAGCGCGAGTTTGTTTGGTTCACTGCCGATGAACGTTGGACCACCAACCACGCCGGTCACCGGATCGATTGCAGCAATGCTGTTTCCGCCACTGCCGGCGCTGCTCGGTATGCTGGCGTAGATTTTGCCCGTTAAGGCGCTGTAGACCAGGTCGTTCGCGGTCAGAGGAATCCGCCTGATGAACTCCGTTGGTCCATCGACAGGATTGAGCGGAGCAGCTTTCG